>Ga0307507_10003208_pt1 | contig 32308 bp, 16 predicted proteins | sample 7_EM_MG_FD_207223 | JGI IMG/M metagenome (GOLD analysis project Ga0307507, IMG submission 207223) | Populus trichocarpa ectomycorrhiza microbial communities from riparian zone in the Pacific Northwest, United States - 7_EM | ecosystem: Host-associated > Plants > Roots > Unclassified | place... | reverse complement strand
GCTATATAGGGTAGATTTTTATTTTGGCTAGTAGGTTTAACTTATATATAACTAATAAAATTCTTTACTTAACTTTAAAAGGTCCTAGTCTAACATAGTCTAACTTCTTGCTTAGTTATTAACTCTTAAAATTTTTATATAGTAGCTATACTTTATCCCCCTCCTTAAGATCTGGTCCCTTAGATCTCTTAGTATTATAATACCTTTTTATTCGTTCTTATACTAGTTTAGCTGTTTTTTTAAGGTCTATATAAAGATTTATTAATATCTCTATTCTTTACTTAGCTGTGCTACTTATCTTTTTTGTTTAATATAGTGATAACGATATTCTTAGCTTATATCCGTAATTTACCTTAAATAGTAATATTCCTATTCCTTCTTATAGTGTTGTATTATATATAAACTATATAACTAGTAATAATAATACCTAATTATTCTATGCGTAATTAATATAATGCCTTAGATACTGTTCTAGTATCTAGTTTAGTCTTTCCGTTTATTTATCTATCTGCGGATAATACGCTGTAGATATTACTGCGTAAACCCCTTATTCTGCTAGAAACACTTCCTAAAATACTACTATAAATCTTAGATCTCTATCTAATATAATCTTATCTAGTACTCTGTGTCTTATAAACACTTCCTTTATATAGATTCTAGTGACATCTTCTACTAATATCTCTTTAGTATATGCTATAAAGTATCCCTACTTTATTAGCTTATCCACTATTACTAAGATTATGTTATAATTTTATTCTGTAATAGAATCTCTTAACTTTAGTAACTTAATAATAAAGTTCTATAATATAACCTCCTATAGTCTTCCTGGTATCTTAATAGGTTATAGCCCTCTATATAGCTTATACCTTATTAGTTTATTCCTTTAGCAATCTAAATACTTCTTTATAACTTATCTTACTAGTCCCCAGATTTCTTAAATAATATACTCTTTTTAAAGTCTTAACACTAAGCTTATAGCTCCATTATGTTCTTATATTATTCCCTTATGGAATTCCTTAATAAATTCTTCTATAATAGACTTAGGTATATATGTTGCTTCTCTATTTTTATATTACTCTAAGTCTAGATCCTCTACCTATGCTTCTTAGATCTTTTATGTCTATTTACTCTCTAGTAAGTTATGGATTTAACTTTCCTTAGTTACTATAATCTTTAGATAATTATACCTAATTAATCCGTTTTAATCCTTTTGTAATAAAGCTCCTAATAGCTTTTTACTACTTTATAGTTTAGCCTTTCTACTTAGAGCGTCTGCTCATGTATTATCTATACCCTTAGTATACTAAATTTTGAAATAGTATTCTATAAGCATTTCCACCTATCTAACCTATTTTTGGTTGAGTTCCTTTGTTATTAGGAATCCTATAAGGTTCTTATAGTCCGTCTTAACTATAAATGGTTTCTTTATGCCTTATAAGAATGCTCTTTATTCCTTAAGTGCTATAACTATACCTAACAACTCTTTGTTATAGATGTTATAGTTTAACTCTAGTAGTGTTATCTTTTAACTATAGTATGCTACTAGGTGCTATCTATCTTAATATTTCTATAGGAAGCACGCTCCTAGTGTAAAGTCTAATATATCTATTTTTATAACCGTCTCTAGACCTAGTTAATAGATCTTAAGAATTGGCTCCTAGGTAAATAACTCTTTAATTCTCTTAAATAGTTCTTATTATTCCTTTCCCTATATTTACGGTTCTTCTTTCTTTATTAACTATATAAATAGCTTAATATCTTATAACTATTACACTATAAACCTTCTGTAGTAATTACAAAACCCTAGAAATAATTTTAACTATATAACGTTCTTTGGTTTCTGCTAATTTACTATAGCCTTAATCTTCTTTAGATCTATACTAAGTTGGCCTAGTTTAATAATAAATCCAATAAAATTGGTCTTTTTAGTAAAGAACTTGTATTTTTTAATTGCTACTAGTATCTGTTCTTCTTATAGTCTCTTTAAGACCTATTTAATGTATTCTCTATGCTCTTCCTTACTCTCTAAGTAGATAATAATGTTATTAAGGTATACTATAATAAATTCATCTAGGTGTTCTCCTAATATACTATTAATTCGCTTCTAGAATATTACTAGTGTGTTTATAAGCCCAAACTATATAACTAATGGCTTATATAGTCCTTTCTTTAACCTAAAGGCTGCCTTTTATTTATTGCCTTCCTTAATTCTAATCTAATGGTACGCCTATCTCAGATCTATCTTTATAAAGATCTTTATATTACCTATTCTATCTTAGATTTCGCTAATTAAGGGTAAAGGATACCTATCCTTTCTAGTAATGCTATTTAACTGTTTATAGTCTATATATATCCTAAGTTTTCCGTTTTTCTTTGGGATAAATAATACTAGATATCCTGCTAATAACTATAATGGTTTAATATATCCCTTTTATAAGTTCTTCTGGATAAACTTCTTAAGCGCTACTAACTCGGTTTTAGTAAGCTTATAGATTAGAAAGAACTTTGGACTTATTCCCTCTTCTAATTCTATTTTATAGTCCTAAGCTGTATGCTTTAATAGCTTTTCACTTTTTAATAACTATAACTTTTTACTATACTTGTGGTATCTTTTTGGTATATAACTTAAGCCTTACTTAGTCTCTTCATATATTACTCCAACTTAGTACTATACTAACTTGGTTTACTGTCGCACTTTACGCCATTATATATCCTTAATATTAACTTAACCTATAACCCAATCGATCTTTAGATTGTACTCCTGTAATTAAGGTATTCCTAGTATCGCCTTATCCTGTCCTAACGGTAGGATATTAAAAGACATTCTAACTGGTCTCCCTTTAATAGTTATCTAAATAGGTCCTATTTTAAGATTGATAATACCTCCTCTATAGGCTATTTAATCTCCTAAAATTATTATAAGTGGATATAGGTATTCCTTCTATCTATATAGTAACCCTATCCTTTCTACTGCCTTTGGTAATATATGGTTCCTTATTGCTCTACTATCTACTAATGCTTTAAACTGCTAATCTTGCCACTTAGCTTTTAAATTTAGGTGTTATTTTTAAATTTCTTTAAGGGTTTAAGGCTCTAATACTAGTTCCCTCTAGTTCTATACGCCTCCCCTTTTTCTAACTATTAGCTGCTTAATCCTGCCTATACTTAGTCTAACTTTAGCTAATACTTAGTTTGTTTCTTTTCCTTTATATACTATAAATAAGTGTTCTCTGGGCACTTCTACTACTATTATCCGTCTAGGCATTCTTCTATAAGGAATCTTCCTAGTTAAAGTATTAAGTCTTCTTAACCTTATACTTTTACTGGGTGCTAACTATATATATACTTAGCGTTTCTAAACCGCTTTTCCTCTAGTGCCTAATATATCCTTACTAGGTACTTCTGGTTTTTATCTTTAGGTACTCTATATATATTATATATGTCATCTATACAAGCTATCCACGATAGTATATAATACGCTGCATGTTTTGGGTTAACTCTTAGTTTATCTTTGTCCTTAAGTTTAAACCTATACTTAGTTAACTTAACTACTAGTATCTCTACTATAGGTATTAAGATTTGTTGCTTGCTTCTCTAGTCCTTAGACCTCTCTTCTAGGTTCCTTAATATTATAATTAATACTCCTTTAACGTAACTTATATGTTTCTCTATAATAGGTTAGTCTTAGATAACTTTTTTGTCTAGCCATATATAAAAGTCTTCCTATTTGTTACTGTATTGTTGCCTATACCACTTTCCGTATAACTGGTTTAGTGTGTATAGTCTATCTATTAGAAAGTACCTTGTTATTACTATATTATAACATCCTTTAGTATGTCTTTCTTTAAACCTAGTTGGAATCCCTAAATCCTCTTCTTATTCTAGTTTATTTAACCACTTTACCCTAGGTGTCCCTATACTTAGCCTATTAGTAACTCTTTATACGGGTGCTCTGTCCCTTATATAACCTGGTATAGCTAACCTCTTGTCTAGCTTTTGCTCTTGCTATATGATAATTCTTATTCTAAACTTATCTATAGTTTCTTATTTTCTGCGTCTTGCAGCTAGATCCTTATAGTTGTCTTGCTTTTTAATCCTAGTATTAACTTTTTAATTTTTAAGCTAAATACTACGTTTACCTAGGATTGTTAATGTTCTTATTTATTCCCTAAACTTATAGTTCTTAAACTTGCGTCCTATACTTATTTGTTTATTACTAAACTAAGTTACTACCCTTTCCTATTAATTTTCGTCCGTTGTGGGTCCTTAGGTATGTCTTATCTTATTTTAAGAATCTTAAGCTTTTCTTATCTCTTTTTAAGAATCTTAAGCCTATGGCCTTTTGCCTTTATTAAGTGATAAGCTAGCACTAGTAGTTATCTACTTACTTAGTTTCTTCTAAACATTACTCCTATCATCTTATAAAGCGATGGAAATTGTATTTAATAGTATTATAATACCCGTTACTAAACCTTATTTGGTAATAGTCTCAGTCTCTACTTTTATTGCGTTATTAAGGTTTAAGTGCTCCTAGTTAGCCTCCTTTTTGTCCTTGTTACTATTAATTAATAAGTACTCTAACTCTATTATCATTATTGCTAATCTTTGTCTGTATATTACTGTGACATCTTAATCTAGCTTATAGAGTTAATCCTATTCTTTATCTAACTCTCTGGTTCCTTGGAGTCCTTTTAACTCTAGCTCTTATAGCTAATAGCTTATGCCGTACTTAGCGTTCTTATAAATTTGGCATGCGTTATTGTAATAATATATAAAACTGTTAATTAAACACTCTTTTATTTTTTATAGTACACCGTCGTCCCTTTATATATACGTGCCGTCTGCTGGTCTAGTTCCCTTTACCGCGTAGTTACTTTAACCACCTCTATAGTCTCTAGCAAAATGACCCTATTTTCTATAATTTATGCAAGCCCCATCTCTAAACTATTTTTCTTGCTATAGAGTCCGCCTAAACGTCTTCTGCTGCTAAGATCCCTAGTTTGGCCTTTACTCCTAGGTCCTTTAATTACTTAATTCTTAACCTCTAGGTTTCTATAGTTTCTTTTCCCACCTTTAGGTTTCTTTAGTACCGCTTAGGTCTATTAGCTCTACGCCATTCTATAGTTTTTAACTCTATATCTGTCGTTGCGTACTCTGCGCCTTATATAACTATAGAACTCTATCTTACCCTCTCTTAGCTTATTCCCTTTAATAGATTCTATTATTAATCTTTATTAACTAATCTATTAACTCTTTTAGAGTATCCGCATCTTCTATTAGGATAATTGTGTCCTAGACTTTAGCCTTAAGTCCCTATTTATACTATGCTATAAGCGCCCTGTCATTCCACTTAACCTATATAGCTAGTGTTTAAAACTGTATTATATACTTAATTGCTAAAGTGCGTTATACTAAGTTCTAAAGCTTTTATTCCGCTGTGGTTATGGCTTCTGGGTTTCTAAATATCTGTATTAGTTACTCTACGAACCCATTCTAACTAGCAAATATATACCGTACATCTTGGTTAGTAGTTGTTATGCCATTAGCCTATATTTCCGTAAGATATAGCTTAAACCACTTAAGTGCCCTCCCCGTTAGGAACAATTCTATATAGGCTACTTGATCTAATAATATTACTAACTTCGCTCCTTCCTATACTACCTTAAAGTGTATTTGCGTAAGAAATCCTTTAAGCTTCAACTTCTCTCCTAAGAATTGTTTAATTAAAGGTAACTTGATCTTTACTGCTCTAATTCTATTAATGCATTCTTTAAGTATCCTATTATTATCTTATAAGTGATTAACTATTTCTTATAACTAACCTTACGTAACTACTTAAGAATCCCTATTGTCTATACTAGTATTACCTGGCCCTAAGGTTGTGGCTCCCGTCAACGCCGTTATAACTAGTGCTGCTCTTAGTAGTATATTATTCGATTTTGTTCCAATACTATAACCTTGGTAGTAAATATGTAACGGAACCTTATAGCAGGAACTACAGTGGGTTCTATTATTAGGCTGGATATATAGGTACAATAAAACAACAATATAATAATAACTGGTGGAGTGGTTGCCTAACAGATTAACTCTAATTATATTCTAAGATTTACTACAAGGAGAGAACTATCTATAGTAGGGACTGAGGTCCTTTAAATACACAACCATACTCCTAAGAAATCCTCTCTTGTATGTGAGGTATATATTGTCTATATTAAACGTAACGTCCCTTCCGTTTAATATAGTTAATACGTTTAACACCACGTGACCTCGGTTACCATTCCTCGTCACATAGTTCCACCGGATCCATCCTAGACCGTGCCTATATCAACTAACTAGCTTCCGCCGACTCCTCTCTAAGTAGTTGTAACATCGTACTTAAAGCGTCCGTAACACCAGGCCTAGCTATTACTTACTATATACTAGTAGTTGTCTCCACTTCCTATATCTTAACCGTCCCCTATATACTATCTCTTATAGACCATTGCTATAGACCTCCCCCCCCCTACCCCTAGAGCCTCGAAGTCGTAAGGGGAATTTATCTATAGCCGACACTGTAATACCGAAAGGCGAGTAGGATATATATATACTCTAGGTATCTTCTATGCCTAGGCCCTAGTTACTAGGCCCTCTCTAGTGCTTTTATCAGTATTTAATATTAGTATAAGGCCGTATTAATATTAATATTAAATAGTAGTTTAATACTAAAAAGATATTGAATATTAAATGTAGTACAGTCTTAGTATAGTATTTTAATTAAAAAAACGCTCCACGCCCCTAGGCTCTAGTAGAGCTTTAAAATAGCTACTCTCTTATAACTGCTCCCTTACCACTATCGTCACCTTCATAATTCTTAGCGTGGTATAGTAGATGTTAGCTACTCTCTAGATTCTACCAAAAGCTTAAAAGCCTCTTATACTATATTTATTACTATAAGCCTCCCCCTAGTAGTAATATTACTTTATAGCTAGCTCTTTAAGCATTCTATATATTTAATATTTATACTCCCTAATAATATATAGTTCTATAAAATTATTTACTATACACCTAAAAAGACTTACTTAGCCTCTGCTAATATTAACGGTATAGATAATATATTAATTGCCATTTAAGAGAGTTATGGGTAGTTAGCTCTGTAATTTAGATTAAGCTACCACTATAGCGCCGTGCCTTAGATTAAAATAGGCTTTAAGTTAATAAAGTCTTTATACTTGTCTTCTACGCTACTAGTGACGTTAAGCATGCGCATATAGAGTTTAGTTTTGGAAGGCTTAGTAGAGCAATTAGTAGAGGTAAGGTCTAGTCTAACTTTATAATATATATATTAGTCCTCCCAAAGCTTCCTTACTGTATTAAACAATTACTTATACCACTTCTTATTCCAGTACCTTTTAATATAGGTTTTCCAATATAAAGGGTAAAGGAGGATTAAAACAGCGTATATAGATATATTATTAGTAAGCTTATAGTATTTATTAAAGGTATACCAGCTTATAATAATAGCAGAAAGAAGGCGTAGATTTGGGTAATATTAATTCTATAAAATTACTAATTAGCAGAGCCTTAATTACAATTAAAAAGCTCACCTTTAATCGCTTAAAGTGTTTAATAAGTATATCCATAGTATATAACATCTAGTTAATTAATAAGAAGTCGCCTTGGTTTATTATTGTAATCTTATAAAACGGCTTTAAGAAGGCGTGTGTATTATTAATAATCTACTAATTATTAGGTAAGAGGCAGTTGTTTTTTACTTCCTTATACCAGCTCTAAGAGTATATATTAATTGCCATCTAAACTTTCTTATCCTTAATAATATTAAGTACAGTAAACTAGGAGTTCTACTAAGTATTATTATCTAAAGGAATTAATCGCTTGGCTAAGGTTTTAAACTTATTATAGCAAGCTTCTAATGCCTAAATATATATAATAAGGTTATAAACTTTGCTAAGTGTACTAATCTCTCTCCAGCCTGCGGCTTTTACTTCCTTTATCCTTTATACAAGCTTCTTATTAATTATTAAATTCTTATTAAGCTAAACTTACTAAAGGGCTTTATTAATTGCCTCTTTATCTTTAAGGTAGAGGAAGGCTTAAAGGGTAAGGTTAATAATATAGCCGCTATATTAAATTTAGTGGTAAACTAGGTCTTAATAAGGGCGTCCTTTTACCTAAAGGCCCGTAGATATAAAGCGACATATCTTATTATTTAAGCCGTAATTATCGCCATATATATAGCCAATTTTATTAAGAATCCCATAGCTCTTAGCAATAAGAAAAAAGGCTATAGCTTAGTCCTTACCACTATATAAATAATAATTCATTGCTTAACGTCTAATTCAGATCCCTATTAGGCCCACGCGGACTACTCCTTATTTACATATAGGGAGAAAACTCTATTTAAGAAAATAAGAAAACCCCATAATCCATCTCCCCGCCTTTTAGGACTTGCCTACAAGGCGCCTACGAGTCACCTATAGTGCTCTACTACTTTACTTTTTAACCTTCTTAGGAACTACTGCTGCCGTAACAAGCCTACGGACGCGCTAGTATTGTAAACTTAACTCTACTACTATAGAGTTATTAGGGGGCGCCTAATACTCGCCCTCTTACCTTCTATTACTATTTCCTTTGCAACCCGGAACTGGTCTAGTACACTTTAGTTAATAAGCCACTGGGTAACCGCCTTAAGACCTTTTTATATTAAGAGTAGTGTATTATAGTTCTCTGTACTAGCTACTAAGAGCATTGCTTCTTAGTTAGTATGTAAGGGGTATAACAGTATTATATATTTTAGTGTTTATCTTAGCTAACTATATTTATATCTTAGGCTACCTACTAGGACACCTACCTAGTAGAGCTAGTTTTTTAGTCCTATTATTCCTATTCTTAAGAGTGTTGCTATTATATTTTCTGCCTTTATTAGGCCTTCTTAGAGCCCTTAAATATTTACCCCCTATAGCGTTAACTATGCTATAGCTTAGGTTCCTCTTGCCTAAGACAGCCTCTGTACCTTTAACTCCTATACGCCTCTCTAGCGTTGGTCCAACCAGTATTATATTATAATAGATAGTTTCCTGGTGTTTTTTTATGCTCTACTTTAGCTCCTTTCTCTCTCTTGCTGTTGTCTTTGCTAACCTTTTATACGTCTCCCTTCCTTCTCTATATAGGCCTGGGCCCTAAAGCAGCACTATTCTTCTTTTGCTTTCTTTACCTGTTTCTCCAATATATCTTCCCTACTTTGGGGTTATTGGTTTATTCTCCTATAGGGGGCCCTAGGGTCCCTCTATAGTTTATTTAGGCGTGTCTTAATATACTTTATAACATTAGAGTTACATTTATTTTGCGCCCTTTGTATTGTAGCGGCTTTAATATATAGTTATAGGGGGGGAATATTAGCTTCCTTCTTAAGCAGTGCTGTAGCCGTTCGCTTATACCCTCCTATTATACTCTAGAGGCAGGCTATTTAGACCTTTTAGAGTGGTTTAAGGAGTAATTTAGGGGGGCCTTTTTTAGTTTCTCTAATGGCCTAAATACTGGACCTATATGTTATAGTTAGCTAGATAACTGCTGTGTATAGTAGGCGTAACCTTTAAAAGCATGGTCCCTATATAGAATTAATAATCCTGGATAATATAATATACTGTGCTTAGCCCTTATAGGCCGCTTACGCTATATATACGCTCCACTGGAGCTTGCTATCTACCTATACTCCTAATACCCTTAGGCCCTAAACTGGTTAACCCCTAAAGCCTTAAATATAAATTAAATGCTAGAGATCTGCAGATTGGTTGCGTTTTTTTATAAAATAGATTAGCTGGTATTTTTTTAGTAAGAATTGGACTCTATATTATCTTGCCTATTCTATATAGGTATTATAGGCTTTCTCTAGTGTTCTGCAATTCTCTACGGCTATTAGCCCGTATATAATTAGGTTTGTGTTGTTAATAAAGCCTATCCCCTAAGTCGCCCCTTCCTTAAAGGAGTTAGGTAGGTTGCTTATAAAGAAAAGGAAGAGTATAGGTAAGAGGGGTGATCCTTATGGTATTCCTGTTATAACTGTAATAGGGGGGCTCTAGTATCTATTAAAGACTAGTAATGTTTCTTTCTGGCCTATAAACCCTTAAATAAATTATATAATCTATTCTAGGAAGCCCTTTGCCCTAAGGATATATAGGAGGCGCTTATAGGGTATATTATTATAGGCACCACTAATATTTAAGCTAAGTATTAATACTACGAAGTCCCTTTGCATCGCCCATGTAGATTTAATGGTGGTAGCGAGTAGCGTAAGTGCTGATAGTGTTAAGCGGTTCTTTCTTGCCCCTATTTAACTTTGTGGTAGTAGGGTGTGTTCCTTAGCCATATCTGCTATATGCTCCGCTATTACCCTTTCTAAGATCTTACTAAGGGTGTTTTTTAAGGCAATAGGGCGGTAGCTTCCTAGGGTTAAGTAATCTGCTTTACCTTCTTTTTATAGGATAACTGTTGTTATAGATCTTCTAAGTCGTGGGTAGTAGCCTATAGTAAAGTATACTCTAGCTATATCTGCAAGCTAGGGTGCTATAAGTGGTCCATAGGTCTTTAAGGCCTTATTTAGAATTCTATCTGGTCCTAGTACTATATTGTTTAAAAGGCGGCTAATGGTTCTAGCCATTTTCTCTATTATTATGTCGCTGTTGACCTATAGGCGAGTCACCGGTGTTTTACCTATAATGTCACTAAGGTCTGCTGGAGCTGGTTAGGGGAAGAACCTTTTTATAAGGATCTTTGCCTTCTTATTATTGTTGTTAGTGGCCTGTGCTTCCCCTGCTCTTTATAGGGGTGGTAGGTATGGGTCTTCTGCTAAGCGCCCTGCCTTTTTCTTTGCCCATTTTGCCATAGTCCAAAGGCCCTTGTTATGGGGGAGGCTTGGGTTAGAAGTGTGCTTGTTTATAAACCGTCTCCAGTTGTTTCTTGCTTCTTTTTTTAGGGTATTCTTTAACTGGTTTCTTGTGTCTTTGTATCGTCTCTCGTCTTCAGGGTCATGGCTGCTTTTGTATTTCCTTCTTGCTTGTCGTTGGCTGGCAATAAGAACCGCGCATTGTGCGGACCATGCGTGTCGTGTATAGGGGCCTGGTTTTGAGACCGGGCCCCAGACATGGCAATAATCAGTTAGTTAGTTACGGTTATGTTTAATTATATAGTAACATAACCAATCGAATTATAATCACACCTAGTGATTATGTTACGTAGATACAACAATATAATCACCCGCGGTAAGAACAGGTGGTAGTGGTGAGAGAGCTATAGTGTTAAGTACTAGATCTTACTGCACCGCTAGTAATGATCTATATATCTGTGCGTAGCTCTAACCCAATTAAAATACATACAATATACGTCTGTGCGGGCCTGTAGAAGGTTAGGTGTATATAACGCGTCGTAGGTACCATATAGAGCTCCCTTACCTTATCTACCACCAATCTGCCTTACCTTTACTACCTACGCTTTAAGCTATGCCTCCCTTAGCTAACTCCTCTATACCACCTGCCACCTAAAAGAGAGCCCATAAAGAGGAATAAGCCACTACTAGCTTAACACTCAGCAATCACAATTCGCGTGAGTTCAATAATATTACAGCCGCTTGCAAGGATCCTAATCACCAGATTGGTGAGCCACCACTAAAGCGACGGTGTGCCTATAAGGATAAAGCTCTTTAGTTATTCGCCCTTGATAAGGCTCTAGTAGGCTTACCAGCAAAAGGCAAATCAAAATAGGAGCTTTTCTACTGTAAGCGGTGTTCCAATTATGGTATTGTAAAATCTTCCTTAAGTGCAACTGCTTTCCGTTAACACCTTAAGAACATGTATGGAATCCTTACTATACCAAAGCAATCTGAGGTTAATATAAATACCAAGGCTATACTTGCTGTATTGTTTAATCAATAAGCTGAGAAATAAGCAACTAGGCAAAATCTAAGAACTACAAAAGTCCTATAAGAGTCGGTAAATAAGAAGACCTTTCTTAACTCCCTTATATACCTAATTATTACTCGCAATCTTTCTTATATAATTATTAAGTGGCTAGAGTTTCAAGCCTTTTTATAAATCTGCAACTACACATTAATGGAAGAGGGCGGGCCCTTATACAAATCTTATAGAAGCGTGCCCGTTCTAATTAGCAAGATATTTGTAATCTAAAAGGATTATATAAAGTTAAGGCTCTAGAGAGCTAAGTTAAAGATCTACTTCACTATTAACTATTAGACGGCCCTAAACAAGACAGCTTACCAAGTGGTTACTACTTATTTTATAGACAAATTGAGCTAGCTGTTAAAAGCCACAATCGCGTTAAGAGAGTATAAAGAGGTGCATGGAGGTGAACAGTAGGCGGAGGTAATGATAAAGGTGATTAAGGAGTACAAGATTCCTAAGAGCCAGATTAGTTACCTTACTAGTAGGCTTTATTTCCTGCCTCTGCTACTATTAAGTTCCATACTAAATACACCTAATTTAGGTAATAACCACGGCAGCAATAATAAGCTCTGTTAAATTCTGCAAAAGCGCTTCCCTTCTTAGAATGCTGTACAGCACCAAATTCGCTGTATTGGCCATATTATTAACCTCACAGTATAAGCCTTCCTTTTCCATAAAGACGAAGAAGCTGTTAAAGTCGCAATTTAGGCAGTAGAGGAACTCCAGCAGGAGGAGTAACACTTAAATATTCACTCTAAAGGAGAGTATAACCAAGACAAAGCTACCTAAGAGAAGTGGCAAGAGATCAGAGCCCTAGGCAAGATACATAATATCACCGTGTAGTTAAGGCATTTAACAGAGCAATATTAAACCTTCCTAAAGCTGGCTAAGAAGATGCTAAAGCGTAATAATAATATAAGGTGGAACTTATGGCTTTTTATACTAGAGTCAACAATAAAGCTTAAGACTACAATTTAAGTCTTCCTAGATTTATATCACAAAGAGATAAGCGCTAATGCTCTCAGTCGCGACAAATAGGATATAGTCCGTAAGATAATTATAATCCTGCTACTGTTTAAAGATGTAACAAAGGCCTTAAAAGGCGATTTAATAACTCTAGATAAGGTTCTTTAGAGCATAGATTTCCTCATTAAATATATAAAAGAGATGCAGCAGGAGTATGTCTCTAACGCTTACCTCTCGGCGTCTCTTTTAACAATGTGGTTTGCTTTTAATAAGTACTACACCTTAACTAACAAAATACCAGTATACGCGGCAGCCTTACTACTTAATCCAACGCTTCAACGGGCCTATCTTAATAAGAGCTAGAAGATAATTAATAAGCGTCACCCCAGTACAATTAAGCGAGCAATTAAGGCTACGCGAAAGCTATAGCAGAAGGAATATAAGTTTAAGCTAATTAATGGCAAGCTAACTGGGTAAGTAGATCCAGATCTAATTAAGAATATATATAAGAGGTGGCAATATATAAGGGAGCTCAAGAGCCTATCTAACAACGATAAATTTAAACAATTTATTACTGTATAATCTGCCTTTAATATTTATAACACCACCTAACTTATCTTCTTATAGGCAAATCCTCTATAATTAATTACCGGCTTCTCCCTTACTTAGTAGCTTAAACCCTCTTAGCAAAAGCTCTACCCAAGGCTCTCTTAAATGGCCATTAATATCCTCTCTATACTAGTAATGTCGGCTGAAGCGGAATAAGTCTTTTTAGGTGCACGGCGAACAATATTATGGTCGCGATATAGGCTTGGAGCCACGGTAGTTAAACAGACAAAGTGCTTGAAAAGCTAGGTACGCAAAGTTATCAAATCTGGTGGTTTTATGTCGGCAGAGGTGGCAGCTAAGGTGTTGAATATTAAGGGAGGAGTTAGTAATACGGGCAGTAATAATATAGGCAATAGCCAGGTGTTGGATGAAGAAGATTGGCACGATTAAGAGCCATCCTAAACACCAAGAGGCTATCATCAATTTGGGGTGAATGTAGGAAGATCTAGGTGAGTCCTATAGAGCTGTCTACTATACTAAAAATCAGATCCTGACCCCAAATATAGGTAATCAATATAACTACGCAATCAAATCGCAATCGCCTCTCGTGATTATATAGTAATCGCAATTAGATGGCTGATTATAATTATATAGTTATTGCTATGTCTGCCGGGCCCTTACCACTATATAAAGAAAGTTTTAGTAGAGTAAGTAGAGCCTTCTATAATTACCTCATTTCTATATTAATAAAATGAGCAACGATTACTTAAAAGAAATAGTGGTTTAGTAACGTCCATATATTAATTAAAAAGTGGATTTTTAAGAAAGAGCCTTAAAGCTTTAATTTTAGAATCTTGCGATGTACTATATGCGACTACTTAATTAGCTTTAGTATAGTTCCTACTACATTAATTGCAACTTCCTTAATAGTATAATTAACTATTATAAGTAATGCGTGTAGCTCTGGCCATATAGCTGCATTATATGGTAGATTTCGTGTAGTGATAAGCTATATGAGAGCCTTATTAAAGGTATTACGATTAATGGCAGCTTGAAGAGCTCGCTCTTTAAGAGCTTCGCGTTTAAGCTCTCTAGAGCTTTATAATTTGTTTATTATATTTAAGAGACGCTCCTCTTGTAGTTACTTTGCTTAAACCTCTCTAGCTTAAATCTCTATACTGTACTTCTTAACTAGATGGGCGTAAATAGATGTTAATAAGCTAGAGTTCCATTCACATATTAAATAGTACTATATTTAATTATTACCATTGCGAATAGATTTATAAGGGAGAGGATTATAGGTAAGCTACTAAGTAGAAGTAGCTAACCTACGCCTTTTATAAGGCGACTTAGGGGTGGTTATAGGTGGTATATTTGGCGTAGAGTTGCTTAACGCGTCATTATTGCCAGAGTGGGTAAACTAATTAGAATTAAGCTCAGAAATAGCAGAGGAGGAAATATCATCGTCCTCAATTATAATAGTAGATAAGGGAGGCATGGCGTTAATTAAAGGGCGGGTGGAGGGTTATAAAAATTATAAAAATTAAACGATGTTATGCGCAATGTCTTATAGGATCTAATTTAATGCTTAGTAATTTTTACTTTCTATAGGTTTACCTAACAAATCTAAAATGTGCATGTATTACAATGAGGCCTAAGAGTCGTTTACTAATACATCTACCTTATTTTTACCACCTCAACTTTAAAAATCTTTAATATTTAATATCTTTCAGTATTGAATATATTATATTAATATTGATATTGAATCTTTAATATTTAATATTCAATATCGCTAATCAATACCGAATACTGATAAAAGCACTGGCCCTCTCTAGGGTGACTAGTCGTAGAGAGGAGACAGGTAAATCGTGGGGTTGTTGTTATCCACGCTGCCAGGCAGTATGTAATGCTGGTTAACGGTGACCGTATGCTCCGCGGGCGACTGCCCTAGGGGTGAGGAAGGGGGGTATATTTGTTCGTTCGTTCGATTTCTTGTTCGTCGATGTGAGGTCGTCGTCGATGCTTTTGAGGGTCGGGGGACGTTTTGATTGATATTCATCTCGTATCCATGAGGATTACACAGGTGCCTAGAGTAGGAGGTATAGTAGTGGCTGTTTAATGAAGGGGTACCAACAGTAGTGGTTTCCGAGATCTCACCATCCCATGTGAAACCCTTTCACTACCGCCCACAACGTTCGACGACGACGACCAGCTCCCGACCACACGCTATGCGACGTCTCTGCGTCGGCTCTGCTGAATCCGAAGACCAGTAGGTTCGTAGCCGTCACCTCGTACAGGTGCGGAGTCCGATTTCGACGGCCTATTATTTAATATAATAGATTCTTTAGGTAATTATGTCTTTATAAATATATACTATAACTCTATATCTAGAACATTAAGGGTCGAGATACATCATTATAAAACATAGATTTTCGTAGATTTAAACCAAAACTGACCGACTACATCTAACTTCTCGTAGAATAGAGCTATGATATCGCTATAACGTGGAGGCGATAGAGAAAATAAAGAGCTTTTACCTTATAGTATTTTAGAGATAATTAGACCTAGAGAAGTATATAAGGTACGGCAGTGAGGCAGGATTGCAATAAAACTAGACTAAAACTAACCAACGAGTTTTGCGACCAACTACCTATATCTAATATTTTATATAGTATAGCCATGACGTGCAATAGATAGAGAAGCTAAAGAGCTCCCACCTCGTAGTATTTTTATAATAACTGGGCGTTATAAAAGGGTCGAGATACGGCAGTGAAAAAGGTGATTTTTGGTGTGTTTTGACGCTTCGTTACCACCGAACCGACGCCCACAAGCTCTCAGGCCCTCGGTAGAGAATTTGTTGGATAAGGAGCAGTATGACCGCACGTACCAGCGATCCACTGGGGGTCTGATTTATGAGATAACCCCGACTCCCCTCACTCATGGCCATCAGAACACCCTCCGATACGTCCAGTAGGCGCTGCGGACCGGATCGAACGGGATATCCTGGCGCAGCGTCCTGAGCGCCTCGTACAGCTCAGTGAAGCAACCTTCCGTCGAACAGAAAAGGTTAGTGAAAGCTGAGGAGACGTGCTAGTACGGCAGAGTGCCTAGCTTCTGGGGCTGCTGGGGTTTGGTGCAGGTAGATGTAGATGCGACGTCAGATTTAATAATCCGGTTTTCTGTAACGGGCAGAACAAAAAGTTGCTGGAGTAGTGGCATGATCACGCTCAGACCCACCCCACTCTAAATCCTTTTCTGGCCTAGACGCCCATGCAAGCTTTCCAACTACCCGCCTAGCCAGCCCTGACGTATAGGAGGGGCCATGTATTCCTGTGACCGAATGCACGAGAAGCTTCTACCAGAGTCACAAAACAACGAGGCATAACTCGACGTCTCCCGATCGTGCTGGCTTCTTCCACTGGTTTTTGGTCTCTCCTGCCCTGACGTATAAATTATTCACACTTTCTGTTCCCTGTCTTTTTCATCTCTACGAACTTACACACTTAAAAAACTCCACGCTCATTTACCAGCTCGAGTTTCTGATACTAAAAGTCGTGTACGATAAGTCATACATCATGGCATCTGGCATGCAATTCACAGATCGGGCCTCGAAAGCCCTTGCTGACGCCCAAGAACTCGCAACACAATATGCTCACTCGCAACTCCTACCTATTCATCTCGCCGTTGCCTTAATCGACCCCCCTCCAGACCTCTCCAAAGACCAGCAAACTACCGTCCACGAAACACATGCACAATCAACCGCACCTCTGTTTAGACAGGTCGTCGAGCGGGCTCATGGCGACCCCCAGTTATTCGACCGAGCCTTGAAGAAGGCTTTGGTCCGGTTGCCCAGCCAAGAACCTCCTCCAGAGCACGTCTCCGTCTCGCCCGCCTTCACCAAAGTACTACGGGCGGCGAACGAGCTGAGCAAGACGCAGAAAGATAGCTATATCGCAGTCGACCACCTCATACAGTCTATGGTGCAAGATTCCGCCATACAGCGGTGCCTTGCAGACGCCAACATCCCAAAGGCAAGCCTCATCGACCAAGCTATACAACAAATCCGTGGTACCAAGAAGGTGGATTCAAAGACGGCGGATGCAGAGCAAGAGAACGAGAACCTAATGAGGTTTACAATTGATATGACATCCATGGCACGAGATGGCAAGATTGATCCTGTCATCGGCCGAGAAGAAGAAATTCGACGCGTCATCCGCATCCTCTCGCGGCGGACGAAGAACAACCCAGTCCTCATCGGAGAGCCAGGTGTCGGAAAAACCACAGTTGTTGAAGGTCTAGCTCGACGAATCGTCGATGCTGATGTACCTGCAAACTTAGCTGCTTGCAAATTGCTCTCACTTGACGTGGGTGCTTTGGTTGCAGGCAGCAAATACCGAGGAGAATTCGAGGAGAGAATGAAGGGTGTTCTGAAGGAGATTGAAGAGTCAAAAGAGATGATTGTCCTTTTCGTCGATGAAATGCATTTACTCATGGGAGCTGGCACTACCGGTGAGGGTGGAATGGATGCCGCTAACCTCCTCAAACCAATGCTTGCACGCGGGCAGCTCCACTGTATCGGCGCAACGACGTTGGGAGAATACAGGAAATATATCGAAAAGGACCAAGCCTTCGAGCGACGATTCCAGCAAGTCTTGGTTAAAGAGCCTTCAATACCCGAAACCATTTCTATCCTCCGTGGGTTGAAGGAGAGGTACGAAACACATCACGGTGTCACCATCTTGGATGGTGCCATTGTGGCAGCAGCCACCCTTGCTGCTCGCTATCTCACTCAACGTCGTCTTCCAGACTCAGCCGTCGATCTTATCGATGAAGCTGCTGCGGCAGTGAGAGTCACCAGAGAGTCCCAACCCGAGGCTCTCGACAACTTAGAAAGGAGGCTGCGTCAACTTCAGATTGAAATCCATGCTCTTGAACGCGAGAAAGATGAAGCTGCTCGTGCCCGTCTCCGAGAAGCAAAGGCAGAAGCCGCGAACGTCGAGGAAGAGCTGAAGCCACTCCGTGAGAAGTACGAGAGCGAAAAAGCACGGAGTAAGGAAATTCAAGAAGCCAAGATTAAGCTTGATTCTCTCAAGGTCAAGCTGGCCGAAGCTGAACGTGTGCGCGACCTCCAAACCGCCTCAGATCTGAAGTACTACGCTATTCCAGATGTTGAGCAGCGCATCAACCAGCTTGAACACGACAAAGCGAAAGCGGAAGCCGAAATGTACAACCGCCGGGGCTCAGCTGGTGGACCCATGCTCACAGATGCTGTTGGACCGGATCAGATCAACGAGATTGTCGCCAAATGGACCGGCATTCCCGTCACCAGACTCCAGACAACAGAGAAGGAAAAGCTACTCCACATGGAAAAGCACCTTGGCAAGATTGTCATTGGTCAGAAAGAGGCAGTTACTTCAGTCTCGAACGCAATTCGGTTGCAACGGTCTGGTCTTGCCAACCCCAACCAGCCACCAAGCTTCCTGTTCTGCGGTCCATCCGGTACTGGTAAAACGCTCCTTACCAAAGCATTGGCAGAATTCCTGTTCGACGATCCCAAGTCTATGATCCGCTTCGATATGTCGGAATATCAAGAACGCCACTCCCTTAGCAGAATGATTGGCGCACCACCAGGCTACGTTGGTCATGATGCCGGCGGACAGCTTACAGAAGCACTCAGAAGACGTCCTTTCTCCATCCTACTTTTCGATGAGGTGGAGAAGGCTGCCAAGGAAGTCCTGACGGTCCTTCTTCAGCTCATGGATGACGGACGTATTACCGACGGCCAAGGCAGAGTTGTCGACGCAAAGAACTGCATTGTCGTCATGACATCCAATCTTGGTGCTGAATATCTAGCAAGGCCAAATGCACCGGATGGTAAGATTGACCCAACGACAAAGGAAATGGTCATGGGTGCGCTACGGAACTACTTTCTTCCCGAATTCCTCAATCGTATCTCAAGCATCGTCATCTTCAACCGACTTACGAAGAGAGAAATCCGGAAGATTGTCGATGTGCGCGTGGTTGAGATACAGAAACGTCTTAATACGAACGGGCGCAACGTCAAGATCGAGATGACCAATGAAGTCAGGGACTACCTAGGAAGTGCCGGATATTCTCCCGCCTACGGCGCTCGTCCTCTCGCTCGCTTGATCGAGAAAGAAGTGCTCAACCGCATGGCTGTCTTGATTCTTAGAGGAAGCATCAAGGATGGAGAGGTTGCGCATGTAGTGCTCGAAGATGGCCACATACAGGTCATCCCGAACCACACTGATAGTGAAATGGATGAAGATAGCGAGATGTATGATGAGGATGATGCAGTGGTTGAATTGGAAGATGTTGACGGTGGTATGGATCTCTATGAATAGATGAAATAGAAGATGGACGGCATGACGCGATTTGAGCTGCATGAATACGGGGGATTAGTCTTCGTAAAAGGCGTTTCGGAGTAAGACTGGGGGCCTAGATCATCTTTCTGGGCATAATGATAACGAATCATGAAAGGAAAAAGAATTTAGGAGACAGATAGCTACAACAGCGCTGCATTGTATATAGTAATTCAGCCACTTGTGCAAACATATCCATCTTTGTCTTGTTGATTTCCTGAAGAGGGACCTAGCTAGGATGACAGCCCAATCCTCCGAGAAATGTACAGAAAATTAAGCCTGTATGGTTTTCGGAACCAGATGTAACAGGGGAAATAATAAGTAACACGTACTAAGAGTAGGATTCGATTTATGTGAAGCTGAATGGAGTTGAGTGAAAGGGGATATTGATGGACTGGTATTTTTCCCCCACTTAACGCGTCCGGAGCGAACCGCACGCGACTCCAGCCTCCGCAACTGCAAGTTCCGTTGTCACCCCCAATCCTTCGGACCAAGCTACAGCCCACAATACCATTCGGCCTCCGTCCACTCCAAGCTTGGGCTTTCAGTCCACTAACTCACCCACGCATTTTGCAGCTTCGTTGAAGTCCTCCGGCATTGGCATTCCACTCACTAAGGGCAAAGCCCCTCGTCTCTAATCTCCGGCAGCCTCTCCTTGGACAATGCCATCAACATCCGCCTCTCACCTCGCCAAACGTCCCTTTCAACCCTCTATTACTTCGTTCTTTGCGCGAACTGACGACTCCGATACCTTCACCTCCACCACTTCCACCACATCTTCATACAACGCTCCCGCCAGCAGTACAGCGTCGCCCACCCTACCCTCTTCGGTACAAGCCTCGCTCCTCAACGTCGGCATGCGGGTGCGAAAATCAGTGCCAGAAGGCTACAAAACACACAAGCAGGCGCAATTCGCCCAGCAGAGCATCGACGTATATAGCGCCAAAGCTCCAGCGGAGCCCGTGCCCGCCGAATACACACACCCACGAGAACTGCTTCCCTTCTGCGACCTGCACAAAATCGGCGGCTTCGCACCGCAGCCTGTGACCCATCCCTCCGAAAACCCTAGCAGCCACGGCCAGCTCACCAATGGCACGCCCGCGCAACCCGCCCCGCTGCACTTCCACGTCACCATCTCGCCAGATTTCTCGATACCATCCTTCTCCAGCCAACCGTCCGCCGCCGCTTCGACCCCGGCGCGCATCCCGAACCCCAACCCGCACAAACGCAGCTTTGACGACACGGCTGCTGACGCTCACGCCCACGCCTTCCGCCCCGCCCTGCCCCCGCTGCTCTTCCCCGCCGGTAGCGGCGGCGGCGTCCTGCTGCGCGATGACGCCGACGCGCCCGTTTCCCCGCGCTCGACGCGCCCACCGGCCCAGCCGAACCCGCTGCGGCCGTTCGCGCAGCCGCGCACGCGCTCGATGCGGCGGCTGGCCTGCAAGACGCAGGGCGGGGACGCGGATGTGGAGATTGAGAATGCGGAGGGGGTTGAGGGCATGGAAGGCATGGAGGGGCGGTCGAGCTTGGATTTTGGAGAGGCGGAGTTTCTGACGCCGTGGGAGGGGGAGGGGGGACGGGAGGTGGAGATGGGTGGGGTTTAGCAGACTGGTTTTGGGGTGGTGGGTTGGGGGAGGCGCTTGGGAAGGATTATCGGACGACTTATGAAAGGCTGGAGTTTGGGAGCGGGTTTTTGAGTTGGATATGGTTGGTATTATAGCGAGATTCCCCACAACTGTCTGACTTTTCATTCTTGTTCACCATTGTAGTCACTGTATTCAGTATATGTCTGTTTGCTACATTTGGCAGCTTCTTGTTATAACCATTTATTCACTTTATCTCTGACTTAAAGCAAGGATATGTAATAAAGCTAAGTAGCCCATTAGTTAATAAGGAGCAAAGGTTTTTGTTGTAATCCCACTTAGAAGCAGCTTTTGAATCAATTTAACAACCCGTCGCGTTGAAAACTCTTAGAATTGCCGAATTTTGCCATACATCCACGACGCCTTTTTGAACGCCACGAACTTATATACAGGCAAGGAAAATAGTATCCTGTCATTATCCCGACTAAGCGAGTCAGAAGCAGCAGGTACAGATGTCCGGTAATCGCAGAAGCCAGCCAGTCAATCATGAATAAATCTCGTCATCACCGTACATAGCACCCCAACAGCTCCCTAAGTGCTACGCTGGTAGACACCGCAAACCATGGCATGATCTCGCTCGAAGGGCTCGAGGGTAAGCTGTTCTTTGGGCTTGATGCGCTCCTCGCGCAACTTGGTGACTTCGCGCGCGAAAACCGCTTCCGGGGCCGCGGTTGAGTCGATACAGTTTGCTTTGATGGAGACAACGACACCACCGCCAACTTTGAGGAAGAGATGGGCGTTAAGGCCGACAATACGGGCTTGATCGGGTTGGGCAACGTCCTGGGCGTTCGGATTAGTTATGCAGGAAAAGAGATCGTGGCTTCAATGCAACTTACAGCGAATATACAATCAACCATAGAGACGAGCATGCGGTATTTAAGCGGGTGTCGAGCGTCCTCTGCAAGTTTGTTAGTTGTATAATATGAGCTAGTATCGGAAATGATACTCACCAATAATGGGAATGACGTTTGTACGGTGTGTTGCCATATTGATTAAATCACGTCCAGACCGATGACTGAACTCGACAGCGAAAACTGTGCCTTCGGGTCCAACAATATCTGCAACGTGGGAAACTGAGGTTCCGGATGCAGCTCCTAGATAGAGGACTTTACTTCCAGGGCGCATGAAGATATCCTCCATACCACCCAATATACCAGCTGCAAGCTTACTGCGGAAGGGATTCCACACACGGTATTCGGTCGAAGTTGCTGGAACGACATCCCCGTTGGCAGACGTAGTCGCATCTGGGCCCTGGACGGTAATACGCTTCTCGCCGTAGACAGACTCTCCCGGGGTTAAGTTTTTAGTAACGAGCAAGTCTTCCTTTCCACGCGCGACAAAGACACCTGCGTGACGATGGGGTTCCTGCGGGTCTCGTTAGCTGGTAATTCCTTCAGTAGGAGCTCTAGATCTTGCTGCGTACGATTATAACTTTCCTATAAAATTCGTTAGTTATTTGATATCATAATATGTCAATGATGCACTTACTGTCCGCCCTTGGCACCAGCAGCTCCACCCCTTCCACCTCTGGCACCTCCACGTCCACCTCTAGCTCCTCCTCTTGGTGCTCCTCTTCCACCGCGAGCGCCACCTCTGGCACCGCCTCTACTACCGCCTCTTCCTCCTCGATCACCGAATCCACCTCGATCACCGAATCCACCTCGGCTTCCACCTCGCCCACCGCCGCGCCCGCCTCTTGGTGTAAACGCCATGCCTTAATGCTAGCTTATAAAGGTATTGAGGAGCTCAAGGGCGACTCTAAAATGTGGTTAACACAGGAACGCTAATTCGACCAAGTTAGGCGGGAAACGTACTTTAAGCTTGTCGCATAAGCTATGAAGCTTATACTTTCCAACAAAGGGTTTTCTGTTGAAAAAGAGACTGAACAGTTGTGGGGGATATTCGTGAGTGGTGCAGCAGCTGTTCTCGAGAGTCGGTGGATTTTTTCGAAAGATCAGTCTTGGCAATTTTGGCCGCATCGCTAGTGAAGCCAATCACCGGGCCGCACACTCCGCCGCCCACACCTCGATTTTTTGGGCCTTCCGACGAACAGAAGATTCAATCGACCATTCTCCCAGGACTCATCGCCCAACAACCGCCACGATGGTAAGGCTCGCATCTTTGATACAGCCCTCTACCCCCTATAGAATAGCCTCTGGCCTTGAGATATTCTAGTATCGATGGACTTGAGCTAACAGTGCTGGCCATTATAGGTCCGATACGCAGCGACCGCAATCGACAACTCAAAGTCTGCCCGAGCCCGCGGCTCCTACCTTCGCGTCTCTTTCAAGAACACCCGAGAAACCGCCCAAGCGATCAATGGCTGGAAGCTACAGCGTGCTGTTGCTTATCTTGAGAATGTGATGGAGCACAAGGAGGCCGTCCCCATGAGGCGGTACGCTGGAAGCACTGGACGATGCGCACAGGGTGAGTTGGATATCCAATTCCCCCTTAGCCAGCAATATCTCGCTGTTCGACGAAAGAGCTGGGAATGCGGAGAGACTCAAAGTGCTAGGGAGATGACATCAATGGAGTGGCACAAGATACTTTGTGAAATATTGGAACCGTAGCACTGACAGAGATACTCTTCAACAGGCAAGCAATTCGGTGTCTCCAAGGCCCGCTGGCCCGTCAAGTCCGCCGAGTTCCTTCTCGGTCTGCTCAAGAACGCTGAGGCCAACGCCGACACCAAGGGTCTCGATACTGGCAACCTGATCGTCAAGCACATCCAAGTCAACCAGGCCCCCAAGCAGAGGAGACGCACATACCGTGCCCACGGTAGAGTACGTCACCGCATCCTATATCTCTCAAAAATTCATTAATTTCACGATGAGGTGAATTTGAGAAACAAATGACTGACTGATCTATTAGATCAACCCCTACATGTCAAACCCTTGCCACATTGAAATGATTCTTGCCGAAGGTGACGAAGTTGTTCAAAAATCACCACAAGTTGTGCACCGTGAGGAGGCGCGTCTGAACTCCCGACAGCGTGGTGCTCGCGTCCGGAGGGCCATCACCGCCGCGTGAAAGGGGAGGTAAAGTTGGGGGATGATTATGCACGGGTGGAGAAAACGGTAGTTCCGGCTTTTGAGGGCAATGGGAGTAAACTACTTTGCAGCGAAACTTTTCCTCTTCCAACATGTGTCTCTGCATTGGGCTTCACGATATCAAATGGATGGTTGCAACTATAAATCGGACCTAAAGGCAGCTTCGATAGTTTGTATGCAATCATTACGTCCTCACTCTGATGCTTGGTCATGTGAACCCGTGTTACAACAACCCCGAGCAACCCAAATCACTAAGTGCAAATATGAAGAATACAGAGAGTGTATTCCGTTCCATTATTCTAATACAGCACTTTGTCTATCAATGCCTAGATATCAGAGCAATGCAGTTAAAACGCCACCAATGCACACATCTATAGCCTAGACACCTTTCCGTTCCCATCAACCTCTACTCCAGTAACCTCTGTAGCAGCAGCCCTAGTCATATTCAAGCGGTCGTTATATGCATTTGGATCCGTGAGAAATGCTTCGTCGCCAGAGAATCGCCTTCGGAAGGGCATGTAAGTGACTGTCTTATTGGCGACCCAGGAGCAAGGAAAGAAAGGCAATTGTTGCTTATACTGAAAAAGGAAAATCATAGAAATTGCTGAAAAGCAAGTGAAAATAACATCTTGCATGCGAAGTTGTTCAGTTTCGCGGTAGCGTGTCCTATTAGAAAGAAAGAAGATCAAGGTTAAAAACAGGCAGACGCTAGAAGGCGGCCGAGCATGATAATATGGAACTGCATGGATAATAAAGATGAGGAGAAGGAATACTTGTTACTCACCAGCCTCTCTCCTCTCCACCTCCCAAAAAGCTGCAATCTCCATTCAGTTCGCAACTCCAACCGCCCTTCACTCCCTCCCCATCCTTCCACCCAACATCAGGTATGTCGTCAGGAGAGGCTCTATTCCACGTCTCCCCTTTCGTATCGTCTCCGCTGGGAACCACATTCTCTTTCTGCCGTCTCACGAACTTTGACAATGAGCAAGTAAAGCACTTAAAGTCATCCTCGGCTGGATCCTCGGGCATGCGTCCTGTCAACGTTCGCCCCATCGCGATCATGCTGGCCGCATGAGTGCAGATTAGCAGCGCTCTGGGACCCTTGGGGTCCGCATCTAGTGTAGTGATCATCTGGTGTAGAGCGTATGCTATGCGATCATGGAGGCCCTCAATTGTCTCGCCATTGGTAGAAGGTATGATGAGAGGGGTGTAGTCGGGGTCTAGATCAGGAAAGTGCGTATGAAGCACAGAGAGAGGCGCGGGCGAGGGGTGGTCGAAGCGCGCACGACCATAGAATTCGCTTGGGAGGGCAGAGAGTTAGCAAAAGGTCTTATCATGCTACATATATGACTTTGTGGATAGTCGATGCTTGGGGGGTTAGGTATACCCAACTCCATTCTCCACTCTAACCTTCCCTCCGCATCGTCCTCGGAACAGCTGCTCTGTGGTTGGTTTAAGTGTCTGTAAACATCGGTAGAAAGGGCTTGAGTAGATAACATCGACTGATGGATCAAGCGTGAGGATCTTCTCGGCAAGTTGTTTCGCTTGATCTACGCCGTAGCCTGCAAGAGCGGGATCGGAATGAATTCCTGTAGGGCTGGTGATGTTCGAGCTATACACGCCTGTATCAGGGTCTACAACCCAGTTGGAGCGAAACTAAGCTTTTATGTTAGAATAGAAGTATGAATGTGCGAAAGTGGATATGTGAGTCTGCCGGGATATGTTGGCAAACTCACGAAATCCAGATCCAAATCGAAATCATTACATACCCCATGCCTCACGATATAGATGACTTCTAGCACCATAGTTTCTAGTAATTTTAGTCAGTATGAACGAGAGTTTTTGTAAAAGAATATAATTATCTTGCCGGTTAATGACGGCATTAAACATTGTTGGTTTTTCAGAAGTGCCTCGGTTCGATGGATTAAGGCCAAGCATCAGATGCAGGAACAAGTCAGTGCTTTCGATTCACGAAGGAGTGACTCTTTAGGCATTTTCGGAGAGCCAACCCGAGGCTGGGGAATTCATATAAAGCATGAGTCAACAACTGCACTCAAGTGCCATCAAAGGTTCCTGGAAATCACGACACATCGCAGTTCATAGCATCTGGCATCATGCAATATTCGTTTGATCTACCACGCCGGCCGTGAGGAAATATGCAACTTGCTCAAACAAATATGCCAGGATAACTTTTCATGTCCGGGGTATCTCCAACCGTCAACCCATTAGACAAATAGACGCTTAATAGAAGAACCCAAGAATCTTTCCAGCAACGTGTTTCCTCCTAGCCTCTTCGTGATCCATGATACCAGCGGAGGTAGTGAGGACGATGTATCCGAATTGACGAGATGGTAGAAGCTTAACAACCCATTTCTCGAGGTCACGGAGCTGAACGTTGTAGCGGGGGCTAATGACACCGGTCTTGTTGATGCTGCAATCCTGTTAGACCGCAGCTTGAGGAGGAAGAGTGCTTATGTCTTACCGTCCGTTGAGCTGGATGACGATTTTGCCGTTGCGGTGGTCATCAACTTCCTCGAACTCGCCAATGTAGCCTAAACAAAAGACATTAGTATGTTCCGATAGATTAAACGTTGTACATCAGGGGAAATCAGAGAACGTGTAAGATCTTCGCAAGAAATCTCAATCTATCGGGTACTTAAAGGGCAAGGATCGTAGTGATAAAATCAAAACCATTGCCTAGTTATCAACCCGAAGTAGTGTCGAAACACCAGGGTGCAAAACTTTTCCACGTACCGTGTCTTTGCATGACGCTCAAAAACTTGACGATGACCTTGGAGCTTGGTCGGATGAGAACTTGACGCTTGCCCGACTTCTCTGCGTTGTTGATGGCATTGAGCGCATCGTTGAGGACGCTTGTTTTGACCATTGTGACGGTAGGATGAGATTCTCAAATGGCAGGGCGCGAAATGAGGTATCTAGAGGAGCACACAATAGATGTTAGCCTTCAGAAGCCAGAGCACAAAGAGTGCCCTCTGGTTCGCGACCAAAAGGGTTCTTCAGCTCGTGTCGCAAAGAGAGAAGCGTATCATCTTGCGACTCCGTTAAATGAAAGAGAAACAAGTGATTGCTCTCTCTGGCTACCTGAAGGGCACTCGCGCATGATGAAAGAACATACCTCGAAAGTTGTGAGGATATAATTGTCGTTGCGTTGATTTTGTCGATGAGAGCGTGAAGGTTCTCAGGACGCAGCTGTCTAAGAATTTGGTGTGGGATTCGCTAAAGCGAAACGGACCAATAAGCGAACCTCGGACACCTTGCTTATCGACTAACAAATCCCTGAAGCGCTTTCACCTGCCGATTCGCCGTTTATCAATTGATGAAAGCTACCAAGGAGTCTTTGAGTGAAATTGCCGTTTTGTCAAAAGCGACAAGTGTTATCTAGGCATTCCTTGCGCAAACCACAAAAAGCCCAGGCTGAATACGTTCATTTAAAGCATGCGGCACTAAACAACGTGGCTGACACCGATAAGCTTCGCTGACAGATCGATGACGCTGGATATTCCTGAGGTGGCCATGCGACTGGTTGCCAAATTATTTCTCTCAACTTCCCTTGCAGCGTTGCACATTATACCATTGACTCACAATCTGTATTTAGGAAACCCCTGAATTCTTGCAATGTCTTCCGAAGCCTGTTGTACTTGCGCGGCCTTCCTATCATCTATACCGCTAACTTACGATGAGAAGACTGAGAAGCCTGCGATGCACGAGCGCCGACTCGAATGCTGCAATCGCGCAATATGCGCCCGTTGTATAACAGATAATCCACGTTTCGCAACGTACTGTCCCTTCTGCCAGGTCTCTATAATACCGTCACCACTCCCTCAAGGCCTGCGCGATCCTCCAGCATATTCGCCACCAAAATCTCCACGGCTTTCACAACCCTTTCTGGCGGCCGAATCTAACGGCGGCCCCCCAGCGTACTCAGCCCATAACCCGCTACAGCCTCCTGCGGAGAAACCAGCGGTCCAGGATGGAGAGTCAGCTCCTGATGTTCTACACTTTGTCGATGCTACACATGACACAATACCTTCGTTATCATTGCAATATGGCGTGCCCGCGGATGCTCTAAGGCGGACAAATGGACTGTATGCGGACCATCTCTTAGCGGCGCGTCGAACAGTACTGATTCCCAGGGAACATTACAAGGGTGGTATAAGCTTAAGCCCGCGCCCCCTAGAGGGAGAAGAGGAGGAAGCAAGAAAGGGTAAGGTGAGGAAGTGGATGGTAGCCTGTAAAGTCGCGGAGTAAGTCGGAACCTTTGTTCTTAAGATTATGGAACATTCCGAGCGCATAAAATGTGGGCCTTTCATGGCTATCGGGAAATACTTCCCCCAAATCCAGAAATTGCTTGTGGTGCTCTTCCCCAGGCTTCTTAGCTTCCTCCCGAGGAACGTGCGACGCGGAGACATTTCCTACTTTCAGTCGAAAGAGCATTCCAAAACATGGCGTCTATGAATGGTTTCTACTGTGCAAAGAAAGTCAAAATAAAGAACTAGGCTGACCAGTGCGGAGTATTGCTCCTCAATACAGATATGATGTCGCTCTGTTGTACCTCAAACAGTCGGACTACGATCTTAGCCAGGCGATTGAAGCGTACAGGGCAGATGAGAGATGGGAGAAAGAGCATCCACTAGAAGCGGCAAAGAAAGGAAAATCAAAGGTCTCCCAAGCCCCCGGAAGGCGCAGGTGGGGCTTCGGTGGGAGTGGCGGGGGATTAACAGGTCAACTATCATGAGTTATCGTGTTTCATGCGTCCAGCAAGCGCGTGGAGTTTTCGGCCTTCATAATGAGCGCTTGCATATGCTGGAGTTTGGGTATTTGGAACGACTAGACGATCATTCGGCCTGCGAAGGCCTGGAGGCAATCCCAGACGGTTGATTATGTTGATATATTTGTATTATTCTCTCCACGATATCCGAAAATCACGGCATGGATGAATATCATGCAGCATGCGTTGACAGCGGGAGCGATTCTATTCTCATCGTCGAATATTCAAATCGCACCTTGTCCCTTGGCGATTTTGTGCCCTTTGCAGATGCAGGCACGAAACACCAATCAAGCGTGGTTGTAAGCGCCGAAACGTCTGCCGAATCACAATCTGCAGGCTCCTCACAGCCAACAGTTTCCAAGCGCCCCGCACCAGCCTAATCGACTGCCAGGGCCATTATATTACCCGTGCACAAACGGGAGGCACGACACCCTGTTTCAGGAGGGCATGGCACCCGCATGGCGCTCAATCCAGAACCAAACCGTGAGGCATGATTCGAAGGTGGCTACATATCTTCTTTCGTTGGCAAGCCACGGTGCTTAGCCGCCCTCCAGAGGCCTCTGTTTCAGGCCAAGCGAAATGTAAATCTTAGCCTTTGCAGTAAGATACCCCAGCTGCAGCGTTCGAGTGGCTATTCTCGTCACCTCCCGGTTGTCAGCACCCAAGGCTCCATCTGCAGGTTGGCCTATTTTGATCTATATAGGCGCTGTATGGTTCCTGGGATTAACAGCCGGGGAGTGGTATTTTCAGTCGTGGCTTACCAGACTTTGAAACCACACTGCAACTCTGATTGTTTTAAAGCGCGCGAGCTCCCCATCTCCGTTTTCATGAGCTCAGAGGGTTCAAGTATATTTCTGTTAATGGTCTTGTTGTTTGGCCAGCCACTGAACGTCCTGTCTCATTTCTCTTTGTTTCTTTCAGTGCCGTTGATCGCGCCAGTACAGTGTTTATTTAATTTAATTTTGTAGTTTCTTCCCGCAGTCGCTACTCAAGATGAAGATCGATCCTACCCCTCTACATATTGCCCAGCTGGTACTGGTCGGCCTTACTCTCTGCTTTTCCATTGCGATTATCGGAACAGCAGCGCACACTCTTCATGTGTTCAACAGTCAGCAACCCACAAACCCGTGGTGGCTACCACTATGGCCTCAGCACTTCGATACCCATAGCACTAGCGCCTTGATCGGTTCTGCTGCATCAGTCGTCGTGCTAAACGCCATCTTCTTGATCTTCACCCTCCTACCTCGAGTATGTTTCTCCACATTATTTACTAGTAACATATTATTAACAGTCTTAGTTTAACGTATCCAACCGACCAACCTTCCGCGCTTTACTTGCGCTAGGAACTGCTCTTCCTGGCTCATTGGTCATGCTTTGCACAGTCATCTACGCCCACATTCTTAACCACAACAGCCCGGATATCGACACCATCCAGACATGGACCTGCAAGTACAAGAATAACAAACCCTTGTCCCAAGACTTAAGCATACCATCCAATATGGGGAACGGCCTGTTCAGATCTATGTGCCAGGAGAGTGTATGTCCTTTCATATATTTCATTGCAAATACCGGGTTTAGAGCAAATACTAACGATTGTAACAGAAATTTGCCCTTTATGGTACACTTGTAGTGTTCCTCTTGCTGAGCATGTCACACGTTATTACTATTGTGACTTGGATCGCCGACAAGTGGGCTCAGAGGAAGTCTGGGAAGGAATGGCAAGATCCTGGTGCCGAGATGGCCATTCCCACGCAATAAACGTCAAGGCTATCCGCTCTGCTTTTTGAAAAGAGAGCTCAGCTTTGACGCGAAGGCTTTCCTCCAGAGCTGTGGTCGAACACGCTGCATTGCTAGCTCCCCCAGCCTCGTGCCTTGCGGACGCCTCGATGCTTGGTTGGACGCTAAGGCGTACCGAATACGATGAAGAGCGGGGAGGATCAACAGCATTTTAATCTCCTTGGTCATCTGTCACGGTCTTGAGTATCTGAGCATGAACACTTACTGATCAGTGTGTACGGTGTTCCGGCAGGCGCTATAGCGATATCAATATTATCTTAAATAGTTAACTATATGAATGTAAAAGTGGATGGTACCAGGTTGACTTTCTCATTCGTGATCTATAACATATTGTCTGGTGTATCTCAGGTATCGCCTGATGTCGGGTTCAACAATATGTCTATTGAACACCCTGTATATCAATGACCTTGATACACACTTCTATGTAGCGAAAGTAAAGAAGTATAAATAGCAACGCTAATAAATTATCTACATGAGGGAAGTCTAAATGATACTTGCATGCACAATGTAAAAACAATCCGTAACTCCAACGCACGGTACAACGCCTTAGGTTTCCCACTCATATCGCAGGTCGCAAACTTTCACCAGCCGTAATGCACAGTAGGGCAGATGTGCATAAGAATAAATCTGGTGAATGCCGGGGCCGGAAGGAAATTGGTGTGTAGTCCGCTTTCATATGTAAGATCGTGGTTTAGCATAAAGACCGGCATCTCCGTTGTCTCGTTCTTTTTTGCCATGACTTACATGGCCTCTTTAGCGGCCATGCCCGCAAGGTCAAGCTTGTCTCTAAATTCGACGAGAGCTAGAAGCGTGCCAATCCCATCATTGAGGTGCACGCTTAGCGGCTCGAGGAAGGTACTCATGGTATAGTAAGATTTCTAAGTAGAATATATAGATATCTAATCAACAGCATCGAATAAGAGTTGCAAGTGATTCGAATACAGAGCGCACTTCACATGTTTAAGGGACAATTGCTAGTTCTTCTCTAAAGGAGAACTAGCTTCTTTTATAATCCCTAACACACTAGGAAAAGCGACACTAAAAGATATATAGATAACATGCGGAACGTTAGGTACCCTACGTAAATTTTGACCCGAGTTTAATAGCTTTAACTTAGAGCCTTATATATAGAGTTTAATTAATATATAATATATATATAGATATAAGGTTTTCCAGGGGG
>Ga0307507_10003207_pt1 | contig 32317 bp, 7 predicted proteins | sample 7_EM_MG_FD_207223 | JGI IMG/M metagenome (GOLD analysis project Ga0307507, IMG submission 207223) | Populus trichocarpa ectomycorrhiza microbial communities from riparian zone in the Pacific Northwest, United States - 7_EM | ecosystem: Host-associated > Plants > Roots > Unclassified | place... | reverse complement strand
GGTCGTCTGGTTCTGGCGACGGTCCTCTCCTACCTGCCTACCTACCAACCTGTCTGCCTACCTACTTGTCTGCCTACCTACCCACCTACCTACCTACCTGCCTGCCTGCCTGCCTGCCTGCGTATGTCAGTATCTAATTCAATTCGGGGGAGGGGTCGGCCCGATTGAAGGCTCTAATTGATTCAGATCGTTCTCTATGGCCGTTCGCTAGCTGTACATTCGAACGGTGGTCGTCTAAGGTGCCTCCTTAGGAGGCCTTGATTCGATTTGGTGATGGGCCAATGTCGAATTCAATTAGTCAATTGAATCGTTCGTGGTATTCGCTGGCTGGTTGTTCGAAAGATCGTCGTCTAGTTCTGGTGACGGTTGTCTGGCTCTAGGACGGTCATCTGGTTCTGGCGACGGTCATCTGGTTCTGGCGACGGCCATCTGGTTCTGGCGACGGTCGTCTGGTTCTGGCGACGGTCGTCTGGTTCTGGCGACGGTCCTCTGCTAGCTGCCGTTCCAATGCCTCCTAAGTTAGGGAGGATGTAAGGAAGGGTAAAAAATAAGGTGGCTGCAAATTGATGAAATGGGTTGATTGATTGTCTGGGCCCCTGAGGGCTTTGAGCTACGAAGAGATTTTACAGTGCACGTGACCTGTGCACGTGACCTGTGCCTTAGAGAGAATATAGATTATCTGATAGATGCAGAGCTTCGTGTAGAGCCTCCGTATGCAGAGCTTCGCGCAGAGCCTCGTGCAGAGCCTCTGTACGTAGAGCTTTGTGTAGAGCTTCGTGTAGAGCTTCGTGCAGAGCCTCTTGTAATTAGCATATAACTTAAATAATATATTACATTACCTCAATTGCATATTAAGGAATGTATAAGTTAGTCAACTGCGTATTATTTAACTTTTAAATATGTTAAATTGGTCAACGGCGTATTATTTAACTTATAAATATATCAAATTGGTTAATTACAGGTTACTTACGTGCCGTTTAACTTTTAAATATGTTAAGTTAGTTAACTGCATATTATTTAACTTTTAAATGTGTCAAGTTGGTCAATTGCGTATTAATGTGACGGCTCGCACAAATGCCTCTAAACCGAAGCTTGTGGATTGCTATCTAGTAAAGATACTAAGCTAAGGAGAAGAAAAGAAGGGGGTCGCAAGGACCATAGTAAACATATATGAAGGGGCAGCCGCCAAGGCGCTAGCAGTAAGCGAGCCAATCGTAGGTTGGCAGAATATGGCAGCAGCATGGCAGAATTTGGTAGGTCGCGCTCTAGCACCGTCATATCACCCCCCCCTCCTAAAAAAGCCTGCCCTTAGGCGTTATCTAAGCTCCCTATTGTTGTCTAAATTGTCATAATTATCTAACCCCTCTTCCTAGCATTTAATCTAGTTGTCTAATTTATATGGTGGTCTAGGAAGGTTAGGGTGGGCTAGGTGGAAGTCCCGTAACTTATAGGGGGAGTACTTAAAATTAGATGCGGGGTACCACTCTAGGTCGTTATTATAGCCTACCCAGCTTGCATAGTATTTTAAGACATTACGGACCTTTTTTACTGCTAGGATTTCTTTAACTTTCTATTCTTCATCCTTAGCAATCTGGATTGGCAGTAGGGGGTTGTTATACTATCTAGGTAGTAGATTATCTATAGCCTTTTGTAGCTGGTCTAGAGAGAAGACAGGGTGGATTCTTATTAACTCTAGTAGCTTAACCTTAAAAGAGTGTCCTACCTTTTAAAGAGTCTTGTATAGGCCAGCCATTTGGTGGTCTAACTTACAGCTTAGCCTCTAGGTTTTCTAGTTTTTTATTAACACCTATACCTTATCTCTTACTTAGAAGTCTTCCTTGTAATAATATTAGTTTATATCAGACTCCTTTTTTTCTTACGCCTTTTTTATAATTGTTTGAGCAGTCTTCTAGGCTCTATATATTCTCTCAGCAAATACCCGGGCCTTTTTATAGCTGAGGTGTTCACGGGCCATAGTGGGTTTAGTAGGCCTATCCCAATTAAAGGATGTTCGTGGTGTATACCCATAGAGCAGTTTAAATGGGGACATCCCTATACTGTTATAGGGGAGTGTAAGCTGCGCGTAGTTTATTATAGGTAGTAATTCTAACTAGCTGTCCTAATAGTAGTCTATAAAGGGCCGTAGTTGCTAGTTAAGGTACTGGTTTATAATCTTGGTTTAGCTATTAGTCTAAGGGTGGAATGTAGTAGAGAGCTTAATTTTAATCCTAAGGATATAGTAGAGTTTATTCTAGAAATCTAATATAAACTAGGGGCCATAGTTAGAGACAATTAATTTAGGGGCGCTGTAGAATTAATAGATGTTGTTAACATAGAGGCGGGCTATATCCTTCGCAGTTATGGTTTTAAAACAAGGGAGGGAGACGGATTGCTTGTATAGTTGGTTAACCACTATAAAGGCTGTATTGTGGCTGTAGGCGTCCTTTAGAAATGACTTAAAGTCTATAGTGATATATTGCCAAGGGCGTTTTAGAACTGGCAGCGGTTATAGCTACCTAGGAGTTCAATCCCTAGGGGTATTTGTGCGTCTATAGGCGTGGCAGTTTCTAATAAATTGATCTATATTAGATAGAAGTCCTCGCCAGTAGTAACGGGGCGCTAGTAGTTAGTGGGTCTTATTACAACTAGGGTATACTATAGAGACTTAATAGTGGGCTTCGCGGATTAATTCTATCTATAGGTTGTTAATATCTGGAACTATAAGCTATTTTTGGTATAGAAGCAGTCCTTCCTCTATTTCCAAATTAGGGTCCTCCTTCGCGGCTTAGTTATGGAGGGCTTTTAGGGAGTTAGCCATGCGGTTTATAGTTAGGATGCGGTTAACTAGCCCTATTAGTTTGTCTAAGACTGCTCCCTCTAAGAGTGCTAGCTTATTCTATTTAGAGTCTAGTTCTTTAAGAATTTGCGGGTTAAGCTGTTTAGGATAAAGGAGGGCGCGCGTCTAATATTGGGTCTTTAGCTTATCCTAGGGTCCTATATCTTATTCCCTTTAGGTTAGTGTATTAGCTTTAGTGTTTTGCTTACCAAAACAATATATAATTATAAAGAAGAATTTAGAGAGTATTTTAGCCTAGTGGGCTTATTATCTAGTAAGCTGCTTTATAGTTATAAAGTACTCTAGGGCTTTATAATCTATATATCACAGTGCTGTAATACTAATAGGCTGAATAACTACATTGTGGTATAAAGAGGAGAAGGAGGTAAAAGGGGGTATCATATACAAATAGTAGGGGCAGCCGCCAAGGCGCTAGTGGTGGGCTAGCCAACAGTAGGAAACAGTACAAGACAGTACGCGTCAGGACTATGCCGTGACAGTACTCCCCTCCCCAGAAGGTTTGGTCCCTAAACTAAACAAGTAACCTATTTTTACTGCAAAGATGTCACTTCTGCTCACCGCCCTTAACCGAGCCAATAGCGATTTTCTATGCCGGGCATGGAAAATCTTAATTAGTCAGCTTAACAAATAAAATCGGCAGAACTCTATACCGCCACTATATAGCGCTTTTTAGCAAAAAACCAACTAATTAGACAACTTCGACCGGCGGTTAAAGTTCCATAAGATCTCAACCACTATAAATTACCTTCGTGGTTGGCCACGGCCTTAGTGTAACTCTCCCTTATCTCGTGCCCAGTCTGGGGGTCCTAGCTTCTTAGGGTGTTGTTTATAAAACCTCAGTAGTGCGCGCTCATACCCTTTTAGGGATTTCTTGGGTTCCTAGGTTTTCTCATTATAGTATTTCCATTTAATACAGTATGTTAAGCCATACTCGTCTATTTATTTATTATATATATTAAGGATCTTTTCAAATTCCTACTTATCCGTAATATTACCGTTGTTATCCCTTTCGGCTATCCTGCCTATAACATTACAACGTTCCTCTTTATTAATATATACTTAACCAGAGATCTCTTTAGGGAACTAGAGGCGGACTTTTAAAGTATGGAAAGACTTATTAACACAGATATAGTCTGGGAGGTTAACTATAACTACTCCTCTATAGGCAGCTAGGACGGGCTAGGGTCCATCCTAGTTATTATCCCACTTCCTCTTAGGCTAATTAGTCTTTATATTTTTAAGGCTAACCATAACTATGTCATCCTTTTTAAATATTATACCTTCGTCTTGTTTTATATTAGCGTTATCTTTATATCGTCACTGGGAGATACAAGCTAGGGCTTTAAGCTGGGTTAAAATGCGCTTAAAGCGGTTAGCAATAGTATTAGCTTATAGGTACTCCTTCTTTATATATATAGACAGGGCTAATAGCTAGGGGCCTACTAGTTCAACGCCTAGATGTGGGTTATAGCTATAGTTGGCAAAGAACGGTAAGATTTCCGTGGTCTTATTAACCTAGTTATTTGTGGTAAACTTAGTAAGGGGGAGCCAATCTACCTAGTTGTCTTAGGTGAAGCTTATAAAGGCGCGTAGGTACTTATTTATTGCTGCATTAATAATCTCAGTTTAACCATCCGTTTTAGGGTGCTATGTAGAGCTAGGGCTTAGGGTTACCTTTAGGCGCTAGTTTAGGCAACGCCAGAAGTTAAAAACAAATAAAGAGCCTCTATTAGAAATGATGGTATTTAGAGCGCCGTGTAACTTATAAACAGTGTGGATAAATGCTTTAACAAGCTCCTTAGTATCTAGGCTAGTAATAGGAATAAAGTATCTTATCTTTATTAGGCGGTTAATAACAACAAAGATGTGTCTATATATTTTGCCGTTATAAAGGCACTTAGGCAGGTTAATAACGTGGTTAATAGAGATATCGGTCTATAGGCGGACTGGTAGTTCTAGTAGTTTTAGGAAACCAGGCGGTGCTAAGTATAGGGTCTTTATGCGGAAGCAAAGAGCGCAGTTTTTTATAAAGGTAGCCGTGAACTGTGAAATACCTAGCCACTAATATATTTAATTAAGGAGGTCTAGTGTTTTAACGCAGCCCGGGTAACCCGCAGGGCCTAAACTATATATGCAGTATACAACTTCTAGTTAGAGTTTATGTAAATTAGGGACAAATACTCAATTCCTATAGTAGATTAGGCCGTTAACAATTAAACATTTAGATTTATTACAGCGGAGCAGCTTCCTAATTTGCTTGGGCTAACAGCATGCTTTACAGTCTTCCCGTTTGCGTAGTACAGCCAACATATTCCTAGCGAGTTCGTTCTCTTTATAGGCATTCTTAATAAGCTCCTTAAGGGGTTTTTTCTTAGGCTCTAGGTCCATTACTGCAATAAAGTCTTTAATGCTCTAGTCTTGGGATTTGCTCAGTAGTTCTTCTAAAATAGTAGGGTTAACTTTCTTTGGTAGTAAGACAACGCGGTCTCAGTGTTATAGACGTTTATTATTAGCATTAGCAGGTATAACGCCTAGGAGGCAGCTAAGAGCGTCTAGAATTATGGCTTTAGTGCTAGGCCTATAGGTAATAACAAAGTTAAATTAGAAAAGGAACTTAGCCCAGCAGACTTAGTGCTAGTTTAGTTGTTTTATTATTATAAAGGTCTGGAGGTTCTTATAGTCTATAATAATTTTAAATAGCTGCTCAGTTCCTTATAGTTCGGGACACCATTCTTCTAGTGCCTTAATAATTGCCAGGAGCTCCTTATTATATATTTTATAGTTGCATTTAGGGGCTAAGTGCTTAGTAAAGAAGAATGCGACTAGCTTAAGCTTATTACTTTTGTTGGCTTAATAGAGCACTCTACCTAAAGCCCAGTTCGAGGCGTCTGTCTCTACCACAGTCTTCTTTATGTAGTCATAATACGCTAGGACTGGTGCTTTAGTAAACGCTGTTTTTAGGGTCTAAAATGCCTGTACTTAATCAGGGCCCTATAACCAGCTAATGCTCTTTTTTAGTAGCCTAGTTATAGGCTCAACTACCTTAGAATAGCCTTAAATAAATTGTTGGTAGAAGTTCACAAAGCTAAGAAATTGCTATAGTTCCTTAACTAATGTCGGGTCCTTCTATTTCTATAAGGCCTACACCTTCTTAGGGTCTATGGTTATACCATTAGTTAAGATAATTAAGCCAAGGTATTTTATTTTGGTAGCATAAAACTTAGACTTATTAATATTAATCTAGAGTCTAGTATTACTGTAGTGGTGTGATTTGGCCCCCTAGATTTAACATCTAGATTAGGCGTAGCTTCGGGAGAGCCTAGGCCTTCCACGTATTTTATATAGATCGGTCTAGAGCCCTTAGAGTCTTCAATAACTCCGACAGGGCCAACAGACACACAGTTTCTCTTTAATACACTCTTTTCTTCTCTTCTTACTAACCGCTTCCCTACTGCCTGATTACGACTGACTAACTAACTGACCACACCATGACTTCCTATCTAAGAGAGACCGTACCCTCCTATATATTTTATGGCATTCTACGTGGGGACGACGGCAAGCTCTTTAGATTAGAAGTCTAGTGCTACATACATAGGAGACGCATAGGAACGATCTAGAACTGCGAAAGAACCGACGGACAGAAAAAGGACGCGCGGAAAGGGAGGCAGAGAAGCACAGGCATATTAGCGACCGGTGCGCAGCCACCACCATAGGAATGAACCAACGACACTTTCGGTCTCCGTACGGGAACGGTCGGTCTCCGTACGGGAACAGTTGTTGGAGAACAGCGATTGGAATACAAGTGCGTAGCGCAGCAAGATGGAGGATAAAAGAAAGGACTATGGTACGCCAGGAACGGCAGAAAAAAGTCTTCTATATTTCGTTTACTATATTTACAACGGTCTATATAATTATTCTCACGTTTATAGGAGCTACCTTTAAATTTATAGGAATAATGGCGACAGCACCAGCAAAGGGATTGTTAGGGATGTTAGGTCCATTCTATAATAACAGTAAAGGTGCTAGAAGGGGAGAGAAAAGTAAGCAGCCTATTAAACCGCAAGTCTCTCCTAAACTAGGGGATGCGATACCAACCCTAACTCCTATAACGTCAGGGACCGACAACTCTTAATAGATAGAGGATAAGGGTTATAAGGTCCACCTACCTATTTCTAGAGAATCTATAGGTCCGCCGCATCCCACTAGACCACCAATGGAACGAGATAAGGTATATATTATAGCCCAGCCTATACCAGCTCTAGGAACTCCCGGGACCCTTTACTTTACGGGACAAAACATGTCGCAATTCATTAAACAGTATAAGCGACTATGCATCCAATATTATATTACGGACAATAAGAAGCATTAAGGACTTCCAAAGTATTATAACTATTAGATAGGGACATGGATCCAAAGCCTACCTAAGTTTACAATTAGCAATTGGACGGAACTTATAAGGAAGCTTAGGACAGACTACTAAGAAAGTGACTACTTTTAATAAGTTAAAACGGTAGAATTCTTGGAAGCTTATATGCTGTAGTGCAGGAACAATCCACCTAGCAGTATACGTAAATACTATAGGCAGTTCACGTTAATCTCCTAAAAGGTTACCGAGGCTGGTAATTTGGAAAACCATAATTGAGGGTACTGGTTCGCAAGGGGACTCCCATTTAAATATTAAAGACATGCTATGACTAAAACAGGAGCCGACCTGGATAGATAAGAGTCTTTTAACTTCCATCTAATAAGGAGAGCCGTAGAAGACAGGCTTAATTTATATAAAGGCGCAGATTAGTTGTTAATAATAAATCCTAAGAAGCAAGGCCTTTATTAGCTAGTTAGACAATTCCGTAATTAGCAACTAGCCGTAACTAACTAAAGAGATACTGCCCTTTAACCGCCTATAGTCTCTCCGCTAAGCAAGTCGGCAGGTACCTATTAAACAACTTAGGAAACGGACCCTAAGCTAAAAAGACTTACTGATTAACTCCAGAAGCTTAATCTTAGGATAGTTAAATTAGCGGGCGTTGTATCTTTAATACTATTCCTAGACAGGATTTGCCAAGATCTAACACAGTACACGCAGCTCCTAAATAGGGCGTTAGTATGGCAAGAATAAATAGGCCTATAACCGGCACTGAATAATAACAGACCGTAGCCGCCCTATAAGGGAGCGCTATAAGAACGATATAAGCCGGGCCTAGGAAGGTATAGAGGGCTAGGAAACTTTAGTACATACCTAGCACAAGCTTAGACGTGTTATGGATATAGGGGTTTCTATTATTTTATTAATTAGTGTCTATAGCTCCAGGAATTAGTTCGTTGTGGTTTCCTATATATAAATAAAAACAACCGAATCTGCGCTAGAATATAAGAGCGCCTAGGAAATACAATTCTATATTTACTAAGCAATAATTGGATTAAGTTTCTTAAAGACTGGCTAAAGTAGAACATGAATATTAATCCTAATGCTCTAGTAACAGGCGTCCAACTAAAGGCAGCTTTAGTAGAGCTCGTAGAAGGAAGCAACGCTAAAAGTAAGGAAGAACTCGGCGAGTCTTAAAAGGATGTGTACCAAGTAGAGTTAATATGCGTTAATTTAGTAGGAGCTGTAACCCAGTCACAGCCTACGCCACGGTTATATAATCTTAGGAAACTGTAAGGGGAAGTAAGAGTAATAAAACCGCCTTTAAAACCATCTAGTTAGCGACCGGCAGTAGTTTAAAATGTACGACCAGGAGGACATGTCCAAATCGTACTATAGCCCTAGCAGCAAGCTTCTCAACCACCGTCAAGCAATGATGAGATTAATGAAATAGACTATACCAAATAGCTAAAATAGATGGAGCAAATAGCGGATATAATAATAACAGCTAAAGCACCACAACCAAAGCTAGTTAGGATGATGGATATACTAAAGGGAAATGTCCTAAGCCCAGCTGTAATAGCGGATAAGATTTTGTTAAAAACTATTAAAGTTACAGTTAGTAATTGCCTTGTGTACATACCTAAGGTCGTAAGGCTATTCTTTAAGCCTCTCCTACTACCCCTTGCGGAGCCTTACTAATAGAAGTAAGAGGACGTTAAGGTATCTGTATTATTAGCACACCTAGCGTTCTATGCTAATTAGGCTGGCTTAACAACTGCTAAAGTGGACTAGATTAAATAAGAAGCTGGATTTGTCCAGTTTTAAAGATGATGCCCAAAAGTAGAAGCGCGGATAGGAGACGGAAGGGCTAAATGCTTAATTAACTTTAGAGCGGAGCTTAACCTTATTAAGGAAAGCGTAGCTCTATAATATAGCTTACCAATATCAAGTCTACCTCTATAACTATAAGGTACACATTTAACGTCTGCTAATAGGACTTAGTCTAAGTTTATTAAATTGGTGCATATAGTCCCTATAGTAATAGGTAACGTCTTAATATCTATAACATTCATTACTGTAGGAGAAATGTTATATGAGGTAATACTTAGTAAGCTATAGTTGGTAAGGGCTAAACTGGCAACAAAACGCACCGCAATAGGTTAGGTATCTTGCATTATTTAATTAGAAGATGGTAGAGTCGAAATAAGGTTCTTAACATTTTATAAGAATGCGATGTTCTTTAAACCAGATAAAGGTATTAGTATAAACAATAGTTTAGGAAACGTATAACTGGTGCAACCGCTAGGATTATATCCGGGGTTACTTATAACCCGGCATATTAGGATAAGGAGGACGTCAAGATTAAAGAGGAGGGAAATGAGGTACGGCTCTAATACAGACGCTTGCCGTTTTGGATATCTACTAGATAGAGCTATCAGCAGAAAAAAGACTATAATATTAGATAAAGAGAGCTCGACAGCAAAACGTTAAAGAAAGTCCTAAAGAAACACTTAAAAAAGAATTGGAAGCTAGTGTTTAAAGCAAAGGCTAGGTCCCTTACATATCAAATATTAAAGACAATAGATTTATTCATAATGTAAATAGAAAGCTACTAGAGTAAGGCCCGATAAAACGCCATAAACGTAGCAACTGCGTATAAATAAAAGGTAGATAAGGTCCACCTAGTTAATTTATTAGTACTAGATGGAACAGTTATAGGAGGTATAATAAAATGGCAAGAGGTGGCCTTATATAGATAGAAGGCATTAATCTAAGGGTTACCTCTTGGTCCGTATAATTATTTCCTTAAGCCGCGATACACTAAGCTGGCCTATAGTGTATAACTAAAGCCAGAATAATTAGAGCGTATAATTATAGGGGATATTTAGCTAAGAGAACAAGAGATCTTTAAGGCCATGCTATTTAACTAAAAAGAGACGCTGGCATAGGAGTTCTCTAAGATAGGTCGCGTTAGCAGAGACGTAACTCCACCATTAAAGATTAAGACTGTGCTGTATAAAGTATAGTAAGTACCAAACTTTCCTGTACTAAGGGCCCTATAAGGAGAAGTGATAAGCATGTTATAAGAATAACTAGCTTAAGGGACTTTAGAATATTACAAAAGCCTATATAGAAATCTATAGTTTTTTATAAGTAAGAAGGAATATAAGAAGTACTAACTAATTAATGCGGCGATGAATATCAACTGAGTAACTATTAGGGACATAAATCTGCTGCTATATGCTAATGAGTTTTCTAAGGAGTTTGTGGGGTATAAGGTTATGTCTCTAGTGGACTTCTTCTCTAGCTATAACCAACTGGAGCTTAATATAGAAAGCAGGAACTTAATGGCTTTTGTAATACCTCTAGGGCTTCTATAATAAACGACGGTACCTATAGGAGGCATAAATTTAGTAGCCTAGTTTATAAGAACAATTACTAAGATCCTAGAATAACACATCCTATACTATACCTTGCCGTTTCTGGATGACATTATAGTGAAAGGCCCATAGACAGTGTATAATGGAGAAGAGAGTCTTCCAGGTATGCGCAGATACATTCTGGAACACATTATATAGCTAGATGGAGTGCTTGCAGATTTAGAACGAGCTAGATATACAATCTTAGGCGTAAAGTCTCATTTCTACAAAGATAAGATTATAGTGGTTGGTTACTACTGTAATAGTAAGGGACGATATCTAGAGGAGTTAAAGGTCGCAAAGATCGTTTACTAGAGAGACTGCGAAGACGTTATATCCGCCTAAGCATTCCTAGGAGTTGTCGTATATTACCAAATATAGGTAGAAGACTTTGTAATTAAGGCAAAGCTAATCTTCTAACTGCTATAAGTAAACGTTCCGTTTATATAGGGCATAGAGTAGATCACTGCTATAAAGACTCTGAAGCATGCCATTACTACTATACCCGCATTGGTTTAACTGGATTATAGTAAAGGGGCTAGGCTAATTATTCTCGCCATTAACAAATATAAGAATGGATAGGGGTGCGGCCTTATATAACTAGATATATAAGGTTGTCGTTACCTGTGTTAATATAAGAGCGGCATCTGGTCTTAAGCGGAACAGAAATATAACTTAGGAAAGCTTAAATATCGGGCGTTACTATATACGCTAAAGAAGTGTCGCGTATACCTATACGGCGTTCGCTTTACAGTAAAGATGGACGCAAATACCTTAGTTACGTAGCTAAATTATACTGCCACTGATTTACCTAAAGCCTTAATAATAAGATGGCTAGCTTAGATCCAGCTATAGGACTTTAATATTAGATATATACTGGGAAAGAAGAATAGCCTAGCTAATAGACTTTTGTGATAGCTACCTAATAGCGAACAACCTAATAAGCCGACTAAGGATATTAAAGAGTTTATTAACTATAAGCTAAGTGCCTTAGAATATATAGCTAGCCCTCTTAAAATAGAAGCGGGTCTGCCATTAAAAGACTTATATTTAGAGGAATTTTAGAGGATTACAAAATAGCTAGTAACCTTACGGCGTCTAAAGGAGATAAATACCAAGGAATTTAAAAAGTTTAAGTTGTATACACTAAGGTTCCTAGTGCGTAACTAATAGCTCTTCCGCTAATAGTCTAAGAATATACCAATGTAAAGGGTAGTCGATAACAAGACTACTTAGTAGGAGATTATTAAGAGCCTTTATAATTAGAGTGGATATTGCGGACGGGAGGGAACGTATTAGAGGGTCTTAAATCAATACTAGTGGCCAGGGCTGTGGGATTAAATATTATAGCATATTAAGTCATGCTTATAGTGCCAACAGCGACAGCTAGGATAGGAAGAAGAAGTAATATACCCTATATAGGAGTCCACCTTATAGCAATAAGTAACGGTGGATATTATATTTATACTGCTAAACCGTCTTAGGTTCTGATACCTGGCTATTACTTAAGAGTATATATCTAGATGGGTGGAAGCCTAGGCCCTTTGGAATAAGGATATAAAAAGTATAGCAAAGTTCCTCTACAAAGATGTTATCTGCTAATAGGGAGTGTTCGGATAGCTCTCTATAAATAGTAGAGGAGAGAATGCTGATATTACTACTACGCTTACGGAGCTCTATAATATTAAGAGGGTTATAGCTTCCGCATATCACCTACAGTTATAAGGCTTTATAGAGCGAGGTTATAAGCCTATAGTGGACACTTTAGTAAAGATAGAAGGCTTATAGCTAGACAATCTTTATACAGTTTTATGGGCAGATAGAACAACTGTTAAGAGGTCTACAGGAATAACACTAGTAAGGGTTATATATGGATATAAGCACGTCCTTTTTATTGAACTCTGTATACCTACCTAGCAGACGCTGCCTTGGGAAATAGTCCGGACCACTATAGAGCTATTAGCACTTTGCGCAAAGCAGTTTAACTAAAGAGACGTAGATATATAAGAAGCTGTTACGCGTATAAGACAACTAAGAGTTATAAATAAGAAGTATTTTGATAACACCCACTATATTTACCAGGACGGATTTAGGGTTAGAGATATAGTTATGCTCTATAATATATAGCTTAAGCAAGACTATTATAGCAGTTGTAAGTTGGATCTAAAATAGCTGGGCCTGTTCCGCGTATATAAGAGTTACCCTTACAAAGGATGGTACTTAATTGAGGATCTTAATAGTATGCCATTTCGCGATTAAACTCTAGGGAATAGATTAAAGAGGTTCTATTAACAACAGATATCTAAGGTCCATTAGGAGGACTGGCTTAACCAGTTAGGCAGAACTATACTATAAGAAATAATAGCAGAGCTAGAGCCTAAGGAGGATATTATATAAAATCCACCAGTATTGCAACGCCGTGTATTTTAAGAAGTGTGCGTTTTAGAAAGATTATTTAACAGAACTAAATATAAAATGTTTAACTAAGGGACAGTCAAGTTCTAAGGTGGGGGAGGGAATATAGATAATAGCCGTATAATCTATCTGTTTATTTACTATATTTCCTAAAGCTCTTTCTATTACGCTTTCTTATTTGCTTTTTTTAGTCACAGGAATCTAATGCGTGTTAATAGTAAGGTAAGGACAGAAGAATGTTTGTATATAACTATCTAGTATTGTTTACTGCAAAGATATCAGTTCCGCTTACCGCCTTCACTAAGCTAATAGCGATTTTCCATCCTGGGGATAGAAAATTATAATTGGTCTATTTAACAATTAGCGCCAGCAGAACTCCACACCACCACTAGATTTGGTGGACTATTCATATTAGGAAACCCTATTAAGAACTTTACCTTTTTACCCTTAATAAACCTTAAAGACAACTGTAATTAGCTAAAGCATAAACCAAGCAGAATTAATAATAGTATACTTATTATGTCTTCGTCTAGCAGACCACTAGTACTATATAAAGAAGCTAAGCGATAGATTAGTAATGTCCTTATAGAAGTCAGAGGCTTTGCAGTTAATTGGCGTTATATAGTGCTTATCTAAATCTGTGACGAGATTCTGCTCGAGAGAGAGAATTACGTAGATGCTGCTAGTGTGGTAGTTAATTTCGTTAATTATAATAATGGGTTATAAGCATCTCTAGGAAAGGACGCGTTCTTAATAATTTTTAAGGACATCTCTAACGTTAGTAAGATGGCAAAAGATTAAAGGAATCAGTATAATAAAGCTAGAGAAACTATCTGAAAAGCCTAGGAATAGGATATTCTTAACGGACCGCTAAAACACATAGTCTCCTACCACTTCCTTTCTACCGCCCGAAAGCTTACCGTCCACCCACTTTATAAAGTAATAGCGCGAGTTAATAAAGCCCTGGTTAAGAGGCTTAATTATCTAAAACACGGCATTAAGAATACTACTTAACTATAGCTAACTAACTTCGCGCTTACGCCTAAAATGTTAGGAAAAGCGATATTAGGTTAGGTGGTAAATAAGTATAATTTAGGGAGACACTTAACTGGCTTCCTTGTTCTAAATAAGGACCTGCTACTAAAATATAGGAGACTAACTACCGTAGGACTAGAGGTCACTAATATTGGAATTAGATAAGCGGGAGAGAGCTTAGCTCTTACACTATAAGCGTATTTATAACATACTTCCAATGTAATAAATCCCTTAGCTTTTCAGCTATTAACACCTGTTTAAGGAGGAGGCGTTAGTATTATGCCAAGCCCGTCCTAGCAAGGATCGCCTATGTTAATAGACTCGCCTTTATTATCCATAAATAAAAGCATTCTTGCGGCTAGAACGCCTGTTAGCTTGCCCCCACGGCTACCAGTATCCTCTTTAAGAAGGAATCCAAGGAGAGGGCTTACAGTTGCTTATCCAGAAGTAGGAGGGCTAGGAGTAGAATTGCTGTTTAATAAAAACGTTATTAAGCTGGGAGATAATAAAGAATATATTAAGGAGGCCGTAGACGCTATAGCGATACTCCGCGCGAAACAAAAATATAACTATAAGGATGACGTACCAGCTTATCTTAAGGCGTCCCTAAACTGAACTACTAAAATTAAACTAACTGAGGTTATAAAGCTCTTGCGTAGTTAGTATAGGGCGGCTGGTTTGAACCTGGAAATATATAAGGTCTGCTAGATACACACATAAGCTATAGGAGGGCGTATAGGTTTAGCAATAAAGGGTCTAAACTATGCCGCGCTATATTATAGACTCCGTTTAATATATTACGCTCGCAATTACTTAGGTACTATAAAGATAGACCCTACTACGTACTCCTAGTTCTGAAAAGCTTATAGGCCTCTAGTTCCGTCCAACTCCTTAGGACTATATAAGTTCATTTATAACTCAGCACCAAGGTTTTCCTATAATAGGGAGGCTTTACTCGATTAGATGCTGTTACCAAACAACCAAAATATATGGCAGCGAGAAGGATCCGTGGTTTTAAGTATATTTAGGTAATAGTAGGATTCTAGCATCTTAGCAATAATTAATAAGGAAATGTGTATATACCGCTATTATTAGCGTCTGATTAATGGGCGACTAAATTACGGCTAGTTAAGAACAATGGTCTATGGTCTCTGCCAATAGCTAATAAGATAAGACCCTTAGTATTATCGCCTTTATTGCGCTCTTAGGCCTGATAGCTGGTGGCGACTTATTTCCTACCCTTATTATGCGAAATTCGCGGTTAAAGGAGACTCTATAGCTTTCCGCTATATTGACGTCAATATTCCCTCGCTCCTTAAAAGTAGACGCAGTGCTGATATAATTTAAGGAAGCGTTTCTCTGGATAATAAGACTAAGAATAACTGCACAATTATTCTTCCCGGCATGCATTATCACTTAGAATTGTAGTGGGCAGATCTTAAAGCGCGAGGGTTAGCTAAGGGCAACGGATTTATATATAAAATCTTGGACCATAACTGGACCGCTAAGAATGTAGAGAAATATGCAACTAACTAGGTAGCTTAGCTATATAAGAAGGGAGATATGCGTATAATTATACCTTACCTTCCTTATAGAGCAAAAGGACCTTTGACTAGGACCTAGCGAACAATACTGCCATGGTTTATTAGTATTTAGGACGATTATAATAACCTTAAGGTCACTAAAGGAGGTACTTAAATAGAGTTGGTAGATACGCACTAAGACTTAAAAGCGCCGCCTTATACGCTGTCTAGACATACTAATCTTTACGGCGCAATTCCATATCGCTTCCCTATAGCAGTTAAGCTTATAGCTGCCAGCGCTCTATCTAACGCCCTTCTTGGTAAATAATAATGGGATTCTTCAACAGTGATCTAAGATCGTAATCTTCTTCTTACCAGTAATAGGAACGAAGTTGTAAAATGGATATATTCCTATTGTCTAAGGGCCGTTAAGAACTATAAGGATGCGTTTTAGCTTATACGTGCAACTAAAGTGGAGCGCTTTAATAGCCGCTTATACTTTTACTGCGTTGACAATGGAATCGAGCCTTTAACTATTACGGTAGATCCAAGTAGAGTACCCCCAATCATTGCAGAAGGACAGAGTCATGCGGAGCTGCCTAAAGAATTGTAGGACAGAACTAAGCAAGTAGAAGGACACAAAAGAGCTATATTATCTAAGAGCCGCCAGTCTGATACATCTTGTACTGCTTAGCCAGGCGGACGAGAACGGTCTCGTTTAACTAGAACGGAGTCTCCTTGTTTACCATCTTAGGTTTGTGGTAAAGGCAAGGAACGTATGCAATTACCTACCGCGCCTTTGTTTTGAAGATAAGGAGTTTTGGAGTTTTGGAAGTCGTTAGGGGACAACGACTTAGGTAGGGGAGGTATGTAGTGGTGTGATTTGGCCCCCTGGATTTAATATCTAGATTAGGCGTAGCTTCGGGAGAGCCTAGGCCTTCCATATATTTTATATAGATTGGTCTAGAGCCCTTAGAGTCTTCAACAACTCCAATAGGGCTAATAGACACACAGTTTCTCTTTAATATACTCTTTTCTTCTCTTCTTATTGACCGCTTCCCTACTGCCTAATTACGACTGACTAACTAACTGACCACACCGTGACTTCCTATCTAAGAGAGACCGTACCCTTCCACATTACCAAGTCTCTAGATAATTTCATTTATGTATTTTGTGTGCTTGGCGCGTATTTTTAAAAAGACAAAGACATTATTAAGATACGCAGTGCAGTAGTCGTTAAGGGCGTTGTATAAAATATGGTTAATATAGTTTTAGAATATAGTAGGCGCGTTATAGAGACTAAATAGTGTAACTAGTATCTTATAGAGTCTAAACCGGGTGATAAATGCTGTAAGCTACTTATAGCCTTCCGCGATCCGGATCCGGTTAAACACAGCAATTATGTTAAGCTTAGTAAAGTACTTAGCACTATAGAGTGCGTCAAGTGTCTCACAGACTAGTGGCAGTAGGTATCGGTTCTTAATAGTAACTATGTTTAGGCCTTAGTAGTTATAGTAGATTCATACACCACCACCAGGTTTTGCTGTAAGGAGGAGTAGTATAGCAGCTAGTAAGGTTAATTCGCGGATAAAACCCTTATCTAGCATCTTGTTAATCCACTTCTTTACACAGCTAAGTTTAGCAGGTAAAAGTGGTCTGTTTTTATAGTATAGGGCCTACTTTCCTGGTATAATCTCAATTTTGTAGTCCTATGGTCAGTAAGGGGGCAGCTTATCTACGTTCTTAGGGAGGAAGTATTTAATATATTCATAAAACTCTTTTAGTAAGTATTATAAAATATCCTTATAGGTTAATCCTGGTTTGCCTTTTAGGAATTTCTTAATATTAGTGTTAACTATCTTCTGGCGTAGAAACTCAGACTTAGTTTTTAGGTTTATCTTAAGGAAGTTATAGAAATAAGGGGGTAGCGCTTTATAGGCTTCCTCTATTATATAGTTGCCTTCCATTAGCCAGCAGAAAGACCTTTTTAACAGGTTTAGTATTTCTATTAGGCCTATAGGTAGCTCCTTAAGCAGCTATTAGTGTTCTTTTTATTTAACTAGTTCTACTAGCTCCACTATATAGATCCTTATTACCTTTACACCTTTTTATTTACAGAACTGGGTAAAATTAACGGCATAAGTGCATTTAATGTCGTTTAGGTTAGGGCATGTCTAGTTCTCCAGTGCTACGGCTAGGCTAGCACGGCTCAGTTGGCCTAGGGGGGCGGAAACAAGGCGGCGGCCTTATACGGTACGCGCGGGAGACAGGTGTAAGGTTAGGCGTTATAGGGGGAAGGTCTTAATTGCTCTAGTTTCGGTCTTAGCTATAACACCCTTAGCTATTATACGTGCGGTTATATATACGTACGGTAAATAACTTAAAGTTAGGTGTCTTTTTAGCTAACCTAGGTTAAGCAGGTATATGCGGGGGACTTATAGTTCTAGCGGTGTTTATTTTTTTAGGAATAGGGCAGTAGTCCAGTCTTTCAGAATCTCTGTTTTATTTACTATGTATATTAGCTTACTAGTGTTAGGTACCTCTTTTACTATCAGCTAATAGTATCTAAGCGTTGGCCATACAATATGTCTATATAGTACTACTCAGTCACAGTTAGGAATATACCATGGAAGACAGTTATAGTCATAGTAATCAGAGTTAAATTTAAGCTCTAGAGTAGGGAAGTCTAGTTTTAGGTTATGCTTTTTAAGCTAGGGCATTCTAAGAATTACTAGTATTAAGGGTAATAACTTCATAACATAAAAGAGTATAGATTCTGTATAGTGGCCGATTATTATTCTTGCTGTAAAGTAGTAGGTAATAAAGCTAGATGGGAGTCCATTAGCAAGATAGAGTGGTTTTAGGACTAGAAGTCTTTTTATTATAATATTATGCTTTTTTATAAGCAAGTCTTCGTCTGTAAACGCTAGTACTATACTACTACTGTTAACGAGGCTTACTATTTTAATAAAAACTTATAGAAGTGGGTTGCGTAGTAAGAAGAGGTAGGTCTAAATAAGGATAACATTCCTATTATTATTTGCTATTCTAAAGTTAAATAGCAGCTAACTTAGAATAAGATCTAACTAATCTAGTAGTATAGATCTAATCCTTTTGTCCTCCTCCCCATATGGTTCTAACCCTTAGAGGCAACTTAGTCCAAGGGTTAGTCTTTTAATAACTAGATTATGGGGCTTGGCTAGTAGCTATAGTCTTAGCTGGTGTATCCTAATATATTAGTCTCCGACGGTGTATATATGCTAGGGGGTACTTCGCCAAGGATATAGCCGGTCTCACAGTTAGTAGCGACATAGAGCACTTATCTATAGTTTATATACGGGACCATCAGCTGGGGCTGTATTAGGGAAGGGAATTACAGGGGCAGGTCTCTGTATCCGAACCCACATCTCTATCTATGGTTGTTATTTTGGTTACTAATCCCTCTACTAAAGAATCCACTGCGGCTAGAAAGGGGTTAGTGTGGTAGCATCAGAAGGGGATTTAGATTTGTTTTAGGGTTATAAGTATCTTTCTAGTAGCTAGGTTAACCACATGCCAGGCAAAATCTGTTATCCATATAATGTCTTCAAACGTTGTTGGGGAGGCTACTACTACCGCCGCCGAATTTAACGGCGTTAAGGTCCATTAGGTTATTCTGTAGTGCTAGTACTAAGGTGTTGTTATTAGGTAGTATAGGTCAATAGCCGCCAGCGGTACTTAGCTTAGCGGTATTCAGCTTAGTATGGTGGGCGTGGTTCTATAGGTTATAAGCAAACACGTCCATTTGCTCACTCCAGCCCTTATAGTCAGCATTGTCGATTTTACGGCTAAGGGTAAGGGCTAAGTCCTTTATCTTAAACAAAATATTCTTCCTAAGTAGATCCACCTTTTGTTCCTTAATCTTATTTGCTTTTATTATTAACTTATTAAGCTCTGCTTTCCAGGACTAGTAATTGCGCTTGCCTTGGTTCAAGGTATCTAATTTATTCTTAGCCGCTTGGGTTATATCCATAGTCTTATAGTGCTTCTTTATGTACGCAAACATAGACTCTTAGTTAGAGAAGGCCCATTTACTTAGGTTATTTGGGTATATGCATAGCATATTAAGGCCATGCTTGACATAGTTATAAGCCTTATCTGTTAGCATGTCTAACATATAGAGGACTTCATCCATTAGGGTCTTAAAGCACTTTGCATCTTTACAAAAAACGCCTTAGATCTTTATTTCCTATATTTTAAATTTTTCTTGCTTTTTAGTTGGCAATCCCTTGCCATCAAATAGGGTAGGGTCTTTTGCTTCACGCTTTTTTCTATAGGGCTCAGCTAGGGGAGGAGAGCCAGTAGCAGTGTTCTTATTAGCAATGGTTTGGGTAAGTGTAGTAATCTAAGAGCTTAGGCTTTATATAGTCTCAGTATATACCGAAGCTTACTGTTTATATTGCTTTATACATAGTTTAAGTGTCTTAAGGGAGTTAATTCTGTGTTAAGCTTCTTTAAGTTAGGACTTTACAGTCCAGCCTTTATTATAGACTGTTTAGAGACCGCTCTTAACACTAGTTAAAAGGGTTGTACATATAGAGAGGTGCTGAAATGTTCCTACCACATTAAGGTCCTTAGGGTACTCTAGACCACTCCTAATTGCCCAGGCAATGTTGGTATAGGAGATATTAAAGAGGCGGGCGAGCGCTTTGCGTGTATTCGCCAACAGGGTATTCTAGTCACCCATTTTAGGGGATCTGGGCAGGGTAATTAAAATCTATAAGGCTGGCTATGATGCTAAGATTGTCTAGAATAATACTAAGATTATCTAGGACTGTACTAAGATTGTCTAGGACTGTGGTACGGTGGTGTCAGTCACGCCGGGTCGCGATTATACTGGGAAAATAGAGACAGTGGACTAGGGAGAATAAAGATCGCGACGGGGCGCAAGAGGAGATACCACAAACTGTCACAGTGCTGTAATGCTAATAGGCTGAATAACTACATTGTGGTATAAAGAGGAGAAGGAGGTAAAAGGGGGTATCGTACACAAATAGTAGGGGCAGCCGCCAAGGCGCTAGTGGTGGGCCAGCCAACAGTAGGAAACAGTACGAGACAGTACGCGTCAGGACTGTGCCGTGACACTATATATATCTTAATCTAAGAGTTCGTGCCTTTAAGATCTGCGCGCTATTGGGATAATAATTAGATAATAGCTAGTATTTCTTTATTATATACCTTGTAGTTATACTTAGCTGGGTCTATTGTTTTTGAGAAGAAGGCGATAGGGTACTATTTGCTATCTGGATATAACTGTAATAGGATTCCCGCTATAACTCCATTAGAAGCGTCTGTCTTTAGTATTAATTTAAGGTCCGGGTTATAGTAACAAAGGATTAGAGAAGAGATAAGCCGATCTTTTATCTCTTTAAAGGCTTCCATACAGTTGTTATTGAAGGTAAAAGGCGTATTCTTTTGGGTAAGTTGTATAAGAGGCTTTGCTACTACTCTATAGTTACAGATAAAACAGTAATAGAAGTTGTAGAAGCTAAGGAAGGACTAGATCCCCTTTATAGTATAAGGGGGTTTCTAGTTATAGATTGCTTTAACCTTTTTAGGGTTAATCTTAATTCCTTCTATACTAACAATAAACCTGAGGTACTTTGTTTGTTTTACCCCAAACTTATATTTCTTAATATTGACTTGTAAACCTATGTTCTATAATCTCTCTAGGACCTTTTTAATATAAACTTGGTGCTTAAGTTTATTGTTTAAGTAAATAAGAATATCGTCTAGGTATGCCATATAGAATTTATTAAGGTAATTAAAAAGAACGTCATTTATATACCTTTGGTATATAGCCGGTCCATTTATTAGTCTAAAAGGAAGAACTTTACATTTATAGGACCTATAACAGGTGCGGAATGTTGTTAAATCTTTAGATATAGGGTTTATTCTAATTTAGTAGAACGCTTGGTGGATATTAAGTTTAGTAAAGATCCTTACCTAGCTTAGATATATAAGGGTCTTATTAATTAAAGGAATAGGATACCAATCCTTTTAAGTAATAGCGTTTAGCTTCCGATAGTTAATACAAAAATAAAGGCCTCTATTAGGCTTTTTTATAAATAGGATAGGGGAAGTAAAAGGGGCTTAACTTGGCTTAATAAACCCTTTATTAAGGTTATTAATTAAGTACTACTTGGTTACTTTTAGCTTGTCTATTAATTATTAGTAGAGAGGGCTATAGCCTAGCGAGTTATTAGCTTCTAATTGAATCTTATAATTATACGTCTAGTAAGGGGGTAACTTATTTAATGCCACTTTTAAGAATATATCCTCATATCCCATATAAATAGTAGGAAGGAGGTGTTTAACTAGCTTCTTATTAGTTTTCTTAGCTAGCTCTTCTTCCCTCTCGGCAATAATCTGGTTAATTTTATATAAGCTAGTTGTAAAGACCTTATTGTCCCTCCTGTATATATTAAAGTGGAACGCTATAGCGCTAATTACAGTGATATCTACTATAGGGGGGTCGCGTGACAATAGGGGTGTACAGGACTTTAGGGGCTTCCAAGGTAAAGGTGTTGTTATTACTCCTTTTAGCTCCTATCGTATCTTTTAGAGGTTGTCCCTTATATCCTATTAGTATATTCTCTTCCCTATTGGTTAGATCTGCGTAATTTAGATATTATCTACGTCACTATTTATCCCGCTGCTATAAGTAGAGTCTTTGTTAACCGTAGCGCTCTAGGGGAGTATCTCTGTTGGTATAAATAAGTTCCTTTTAGCCTTGCGGCGGGCATCTTCTTAGGCAAAGGCTAGGTTGCGGTCCCTAATATCCTGTTAATAGGTAGGGTTAGCCTTCGCGGCTAGTGTCTTGCGGTTGGTTTGGATTTCCCTAATAAAGGAGGGTAATTTCGGTCTATTCTCTAGCCAGATAAATTGTCTTTATTATACATTTAGCCAAATATTAAAATAGGATATCCATTTTTGGCTAAGGATTATATTATAGGACCCTAGGTCTAGGACATAAAAGGGGATACTATACTAGCGTTATCTGTTAAGAGCGACATATAACTTTAAGACGTAGGTAACTGGCTTACCAGCTTAACTATTATAGCCTTTTACTTAGATAGGCTTTTCTAGTCTAGTAGCTTCTACATTTAGAAACTTAGCAACATTATTTATATAGGCAGTATTTATAAAGGTAAAGCCATTTACTCCAGTATTAATAAGGGCAGTTGTATTAACTCTATATCTATTTTAAGATACTGTATATGGAACTATAAAGTGTTTTCCACCTATTAACTAACTTAGATTAATCTCTTTAAGATTAATAGGGTACCCTAGGGGGGAGTCTTTCCCTAGGGTTCTTCTTTTCCCGACTTATTAGATGTTTCTCCTTTCTCTATCTCCTTGATATTGCCTATATCCTTTAGCTCTAGGCAAGATAAGGTAAAGTGACCCTCTTTATTGCAGTTATAGCATATAGCCGAGGTAGGGTTGATTGGGGTATTACGACGGGGACTAGCTGAGGGCGTAATATATAGCTAGTTGGGCAAGGCTCGCCAGTGCGTAGTTATAACTGCTTTTAGTATAAGAGTAGTTATAGCTTATCTTCCTACTCCAGCTCCTATAGGTATGGCTAACGAGTTCTAATTACTACATAGTCGCTTCTGCTGATTAGGGTGGGTGTTAATCCGCTTTAGTTTTAAGTCTAATAATAAGTAATAAGCCGCGAGTCTTTTATAGGTTGGTAGGTTATTTAAGGTTATAGCGATCTTTTCTTATAGCCGGATTGTTAGCTTATTATATAGATCTAAATAGTAGTTCTTAAGGGGAACCTAGCCTTCTCCTACAAGGTATAGGAATTAAGTCTAGAACTTAGTAAAGGGTTAGTTCGGTTTTATTATTAGGCAATTATAGTTATACCAAGCATCCCATACTTTGTTTAGGTTAATGTAGATAGTAGCTAGGTACCGTATTATCTCGTTAATGGATATAAATTGGATAGGGAAATCATCCTCAAACTTGGCTTAAAGGTGCCGTTGGGCATCCCCTATAGTTTAACCAAAGAGGTAAAGCATTTTGGCTTCTTTAGAAAGGAAATAGTTGTGGTTAACGCGGAGCTTTCCTTATACTTAAATCCTCCAATTTTTAAAGGTAGGGTCTATCCCGTTAGATAGTAGTTGGGGGTTAGGGAGCTTAACGGACTTTAATTACTTTATTATCGTATCCGTACTCCCTAGTGTGTTATATTTGGTTAAGTCAATAGGATAACTAGGGCTTTTGGAAAGGGGGGCTAAGCTGCTTTATAGGGCTATAAGGCTGTCCAGGATCTCTTATAGGGTCTCCTATGTGCTTTAAGCTTAGAGATAGTCGGCTTCTTAATTAGCCATCAGGGTATGAATCTGTTTGTGTACGTCTATAATGTTATTATTATCTTTAATTTCTGATCCCAATTAAATCTTATATTCTTTTTAGGTTGGGGCAGCTCTTTTAGATAAGCTTACTTTAGGTGCCATTATTGGCTACCTAGGGTTTATTGGTATCATACGCTTTAGTTTTAATTCTAGGGGTATAGGTCTAGTCCTATCTGGCTTATAAAGTGGGATATTGTTAAGGCCTTCCTAGGTAGTATAGAGTTGTTTTAGTATCTAAGTATAGTGCGTCAACGCGTTGTTACAGACAAATATTCTTTGGGGTGGGATATTATTAAGGCCTTCCTAGGCAATATAGGGAGAGCTTAATATAATATAACAGCTTACATAAATACCTTTAAACCGAAGCTTGTGGATTGCTATCTAGTAAAGATACTAAGCTAAGGAGAAGAAAAGAAGGGGGTTGTAAGGACCATAGTAAATATATATAAAGGGGCAGCCGCCAAGGCGCTAGCAGTAAGCGAGCCAATCGTAGGTTGGCAGAATATGGCAGTAGCATGGCAGAATTTGGCAGGTCGCGCTCTAGCACCGTCACAATTAAGTTGGTTAATTGCGTGTCAAGTTAGTTAAATTGTATGTCAATTACGCGAAATGCGCTTAGTAAAGTCGACTTGAAACCTAGCCTGCGAATATTTTCCTGATGTAGGTTCGTAAGTTCTGTTCCTCCACTACTACTAGCCGTTCCCGGTGCTTAAATAGTCCATTTTTAAGAGACTATAGGCTAGTAACATCCTTTGCCTTTTCGCGGTACTCCTATAGAGAAGGGCCCGTACGGTTTACTTACAGTAGTTTATTAATAAGGTTAAATTCCATAGAGTTAATAGGGCATATCTTAGCGCTTAAAGGTTTAGTATTTACTTCTTCCCGTATCTAAGGGTTAAGGTGCTTTAGTTATAGTAGCGTCTAGGTCTATAATAAGATCTTCACAGCTATCTAGTTATCTAGGTCCTATTTACGCTTTATAAAAGCGTCCGCACGGTTAGTAGCGCCTAGCCTATATATAATTAGGAAGTGGAACTAGGATAGGGTATCTGCCTAGCGCGCTTATTGCGCCGTAAAGGCCTTAATTATTATAAAGTATTTTAGGGCCTTATAATCCGAAACTACCTAAATAGGCTTATGGGTTCCTTTTAGCTATATACGCCAGTGCTAAAAGCTAAAGATAATAACTAGCATTTCTTTATCATAAATAGGGTAGTTTAGCTTAGCATCTAATAAAGTCTTTAAGTAGTATGCAATAGGGTGCCATTCTCCATCCAGTTGCTTTTGAGAAAAAAAAAACGCTAGCTACTACGCTATTTAAGGAGTTGGTTTCTAGCCTTAAGGGCCGTTTTAGGTAAAAATAGGCGAGTAAGGGAGAGGCTAGCCGTTTCTTAAGCTTATTAAAGGCCTGCCTATATACGGTATTAAAGTAAAAGGGTTAGTTCTTTTAAGTAAGGCGGCTAAAAGGCCGAGTAATCCTACTATAGTTTTTAATAAAGCGTTAATAGAAGTTATAGAAGCCTAAGAATAACTATATCCCTTTTACGGTCCATAGTAGTTCCCACTAATTAATTATAGCCGTCTTTTCCGGGTCTGCTTTAATTCCGATTATACTAATAATAAACCCTAAGTACTTTATATACTTTACACTAAATTCTAATTTCTTAATATTGGCTTAGAGGCTAACCTTATAAAGCCGTTATAGGACCTTATAGACATACTCCTTGTATTCTAACTCGTTCTTAGAGTAAATTATAATATTATCTAGGTATGCCGTATAGAAGTTGTTAAGGTAGTTAAAGAGTATATCGTTTATATATTATTGGTATATAGTTAGTATGTTAGTTAGTCTAAAAGGAAGTACTTTATATTTATATAATCCGTATTAAGTTTAAAATATAGTAAGATCTATAGATCTGGGATCTATTCTAATTCAGTAGAAGGCCTAATAGATATTAAGCTTTATAAATACCTTACCTCTATTTATTTAGCTAATATCTTATTAAGTAGAGGTAGCGGATAATGGTCTTTACGGGTTATATTGTTAAGCTTATAGTAGTTAATACAGAAATAAAGTCCTTTATTTAGCTTTTTTATAAAAAAAATAGGGGAGGTAAAAGGGGCTTAGCTAGGCTTAATAAACCCCTTTACTAGGTTATTAATAAGGTACTGCTTAGTCGCCTATAATTCGGCAATAGATTATTTATAGAGGGGGGTATAGCTGAGGATGTTTTTCTTATCTGGCTTAATCTTAATCTTATAGTTGTATAGTTAGTAAGGTAGAAGTATATTAGATACTGCCTTAAAGAATATGTCCTTAAACTTTTGGTACTAGTAGGGTCGTTTCTATTCTACTAGTTCTTTATCTATAAGCTTACTTTTCTGTCCGCTAAGCTTGCTTTCCTTTTTCTTAATTATTTAATTAATTTTATATAAGCTAGTGATAAAGGTAATAGTATTAGGTTAAACTAAGTTCCAGTAAAATCCTACGGCACTAATATAGCAAATATCAACTGGTAGGAGGTCCATAAGTTTCTTTATAGATTTTTATTAGACCGCATTTTGTGGTATAAGGTTTATAGTCTTCCTTAGCTTATATTCTATATTCTATAAGTTATTCTTTTAGTTTATAAGTTTAGTATAGCGTTTAATACTTCTTGCTATTCTTTATAGCTATATAGGGCCTAAGTTCCCTATAGGGAGCTTAGCTAGCTTTTTACTAACCTTTTTAGTCTTTAGTGCGGGTGGTATAACATAGGTAGTTTAGGGGCGGCGTAGTATATAGATCTGTTACAGGTTAAGCTATACGTCCTTTTTAAAAGCCTAGTCCCTATATATAGCATCGGCCTAGTAAATAATGTTTATCTATAGCCGTATAAGGTTCTCTATTATAATACTAAATTCTTTTATAAACGAAGGTATTAGGGGTATAGTTTTAGACTAAGTAAGCTGTCTGTTCTATATATTAAGCTATAAGCCTAAATAGGCTAGCTATTTTCTTCCTAAGATTATATTATAGCTTTTAAGGTCCGTAATAAGAAAGGGGATATTATACTACCTTTATCCATTAATACAGAGATAGATCTGCAAGATAGTTATAATAGGTGGTCCTACCCGTCCGTTATACCCACAAATAGGAATTGGTTTAAGCAGTTCTTTAAAGGGCACATTTAAAAAGTTAGCCAGCGTTACAGCGTACTGGGTATCTATTAAGGCAAAAGTATTTACTTTAGAGTTAGCTAAAGTAAAGGTTAAAACTTAATATCTATTACGGAATAAAGTATAAGGGATAGTGCAGCTTTTTTTACTAACTAGCTGACCTAGATTAATATATAATATATTAATCCCTTTTAACCCTAAAGAGGAGTCTTCCTCTAAGGTTCCTTTTTTTTAATTTTATACTATTTTCCTAAATAAATAGGTCCTTGTTTATCTTTTCTGCTATTAGGTAGTTTTTTATAAAGTGGTCTTTTTAGCTATATAAAAAGTAAGCTTCTTAATTACTAAGGGCTTATCTATAGGGGTTACTATATATAGGCTAAGCCTATACCAGGCCTATAGTAGGACTAGCTGCATAACTAGCTACGTAACTAGCTGCTAGGTTAATGGCGGGCTAAATAGTTAGTGCTATAGGAGTTACGGCCCGTATTAGAGCACTATTAGCTATTCTTATATTGCTTATAGTCTAGTTTAGAGGGTTTCTAGCTTTATACCGCTTAGCTTATACTTTAATTTAATAAAGGCCTTAGTTAATAGCTAGGCAGTAGTCCGTAAGTACCTTTAGCGTCTATATAGTAGTAAAAACTAGTAGTACGGCGCGCTATAGGTCTAGGGTAAGCTTATTAAAGAGGTCTGGTATTAGGTCTTTATAGGGAATTTAGGCTTAGCCGGCTAGGTATAGAAAGCGGGTCTAAAAGGCTAAAAAGGCTTCCGTTGTCTTTATATTAAGAGCTTTATAATTAAGGCGGGCTTTCTATATCTTAAAGGGGTCCTTATAAATGGAAGATAGATAGTTAACTATCCCTTCTTTAGAGAGGAAGGGGTTTACTAAGTCCTAGGCGTATCGCGGACATAGGTGCGTTTATATATCCCCGCTAGTACGGCCGAAGACATAGGCCATCTTAGCTTAAGTAGTGAGGAAGTAGTCTATATTAACTTTAAGCTTATCTTATAGTTAAAGTTTCTAATTATTAAATATAAGGTTAGTTCCATCTATAAGTAATAGGGGGTTTGCGACCTTCGCAGACTGGGATAATACTATATATTAGGCTAGGGCCTTAAGGACCGTAGCAAGTCTGTCTAATAAGCTATTGCTAGATGCAGAGGTGTCTCTAGCTTTAAGCAGCTCTTAAAGCCGTTTAATTTTAGTATTAGCTGCTATAAGCTTCTACTAGGAGTTTAAGACGTTAACTGTTTTACTATTAGAGGTATTTAAGGGTTCTATAGCTACTTTGCCGGCTACTGTGTTTCTTAGTATAGTAGTAGGGGTATTAGGTAATTTCCGGTATCTATTTATTTTCTAGGGGGGTTCTGGTCTATACGTGTCCTATTCTTAAGGTTTGTGTTTTATTTATATTCTTTTGGTTCTGTTCTATTCTTAGGGTCCTATTCTATATTCTTGTTCTTTTTATGGTCTGTAGATATATTTAAGTTCCTTTTTAGAAAAACAGAGTAGTAATAAGCTTTAGATAATATTAGCGACTTAGTTAATTAAGGTATAAGTATAGCAAGAAGGACGCATGCAAGCCTATATAATTGGATTGTCTATAAATAAGTGTCTAAAGCTAGAGAAAGGAAAGAAGAAGAAGAGCAGCGCCGGTCGAAGTAGGGTTCTTTTATGCGGTCCTCTAGTCACATAACCGCAAAGTTCTGCCGTTTTCTGCTAGTGCCGAAATACAGTATTTAGTCTGCTTTTTGTCTATAATATACTATAGACAATAGGTTGTCTATATATTCCTACCATTTTCGTCCCTTTAGGCATTCTTCCATTAGGAACTTTCCTAGTTATAGTCGCAATTCTCCTACGTCTTGTTTATTAGTTAGATGCTAGCTGTATATAAACTGCGCATTCCTAACCTTTATTTCGGTCGGTGCCTAATATATTCTAACTAGGTATTTTCCGTTTTTCGTTTTTAGAATTCTATATATCTTATACATATGTAATTCACGATAATGTATAATATGCTAGGTGTTTTAGGTTAACTCTAGGTTTATATTTCCCTAGTAGTTTAAACCTATAATTCCTTACTCTAAGCGATAAGACCTCTTTTACTAGTATTGTTATCTTTTAGTCTTATCTCTAATTGTCTACTCTAGTTTTAAGGTCTTTTATAGTTATAATTAAAGCTCTCTTAATATAACTTATGCGCCTTTCCGTAATGGCTTAATCTAGTATAACATATTCGTTTAACTATTCGTAGAAGTTTTTCTATTTATTATTACCTCGCTGTTAATACCACTTTTAGTACAGCTATATAAGCGTATACAATCTTTTAGTAAGGAAATGTCTTTTTAAAGCGGCTTCGTAATAGCCTTTTATGTGCCTTTATTTAAATCTAGGTAAGATACTTAAATCTTGTTCTTATTCTAGTTCTGCAAGCCACTTTACTCTAAGCATACCCATCTTAGGCCTATTTATAATCTTTTGTATAGGTAATTTGCGATTTAGGTTTCCAAACTCTAGGTAATCTCTTTAGTTCTACTACGCCTTAATTCGTTTACTAAATCCTTCCTAGTCTTCTCCTAGTTTGTATCTAACATTAGGATCCTCTAGATCCTTAAATTTTTTAACTATAGCGTTAACTTTTTAACCTATTAAAGGTGCCTCTAGCCTTTCTGTAACAGTGCAAGTGTGGGAGAATTGAATGAGCAACTTGATTGTAAATCTATGGAAATTAGGTGTAATATATACATAAGATTGGGTACAGGCAACAGAGACAGGTAGTAAGAAATACGAGATATACGAGGGTAGTGCTGACACTGTCTTGGAGCCTTCCAGGCTCCAGTACTGTGTCTCGGCACAGTATCGGTAGTCTGTTACATTTTCTTCCTTTATAGTCTCGTCTTCTATAAGCGGGATCTATTACTTCTCTTAAGTTAGTAGATTTCTTATACGAATCTATTCCTTAAAAGTTTTGTTTAGTACCTTATCTATCTATTAGAGTCTTAGTCCTCGGACCTTATTTGCTCTGCGAAGTCTTACATCCATAGCGTCTTGCCTTTATTAAGTAGTAAGGTAGCACTAGCGCTTTACTTGCTTAACCCGCTTTAGTTTTTCTTCCTTCCGTCTTGTAAAGTAATAGATATCGTATCTAACGGAGTTATAATATCCGTTACTAAACCTTACTCTATAGCAGTCTTAGTCTCTACCTCTAATAGTAAATCTTTAAGGTCGCTTGTTACCTTATTGTGGCTAAATAAATCTTCTTTAAAGTCCCTTTCTAAGTACTACCCTACTAATATTACACTAAAAGTTGCTATTAGATCTTTATTATATTTATAGAGCCTATCTTACTCTTCTTATTTACGGGTAGCCTTTAATTCCTCTAAATTAGGTTCCTATAGCTAAGAGCTTGCGCCGTATTTAGCATCTTTATAAATTTTGCATCGGTCGTTATAATAAAAGGCGAAATGTTTAATTAAACATTCCCTTATGGCCTTTAATGTACTCATATCCTTATATATAGCTACGCCTCTTACTATGTAATTCCTTTAACCACTCTTGCAGTCTTTAGCGTAATAACCCTACTTGCCACATTCTATATAAGCTCCGTCTTTAAACTATTATTGTTGCTATAGAGTCCGCCCGTATATCTTCCTCTCTTAAAACCCTTAGTTTAGCCTACGCTCCTATATATTGCCTTTTTTAGGTCCTTAACCTCTAGGCCTCTATAGTCTCCTTTATAGTTTTAACTCTTGCGTTTCGCTAAGGTCTATTAGCTTTAGTCCGCCGTACTATAGCTTTAATATTCGCTATGGCGCTCTATTCGCCTATATCGGTTATTTTAGACTTTTATTGGTTCTCTCTACCTAATAAAGTCCATTATTAATTTTAATCGCCTAATCGACTAACTCTTTTATAGTTGTAGCATCTTCTATAAGGATTATTATATTTCGTACTTTCGTCTTAAGTCCTTTTTGATATTATGCTATTAACGCTTCAGTATTCTACTCTACTTAAGCTGCTAATATCCAAAACTGCGTTATATAATCCATTGCTAACGCGCGTTATACGAGCTTATCTAGCTTTCTTTCCGCCGTCGCTACTCACTTAGGGTCTCCGTATATTTATATAAGTCGATTTGCAAATCCTTCCTAACTTAAGAACATATATCGTACTTCTAAATTAGTAGTTGTTATACCGTTTTCCTATATCTTTATAAGTTAAGGTTTAAACCACTCTAGTACTCTACCCGTTAAGAATAACCCTACCTACGCTACTTAATTAGATAGTATAGGTAACTTAGATCCTTTATGCTTAATCTTTATTCCATTAAATCTCTTAATAGATAGCATCTTAATTTTTATCACTCTAATATTATTAATCCTTACTTTAAGTCCTACATTATTTGCCGTTATCTATTCTATGACTTCTTTAAGTCTTCTTATAGTAACTAACCGTAATTGGCTATTATTGTTATCCATACTAGTACCGTCGCGTCTACTCGAGCTCGATGCTCCTGGCGTCATTATTACTTCTTTAGGTAGTATCTTATTGCTATCTACCGTAACCTTAATAGTAATTATAATACGAGGCCTAGTAAAGGTACTACAGTAGACCTATAAATAGGCTAGGTATATAGATAAATAAATAACAAGATCTATATTATTACTAGTAGAGTAAATACCCAATAGATTAACTTTAATATATTCTAAGGATTACTATAAAGAGAGAACTATCAATGGTAGGGATTAAGGGTCCTTAAATATACAACCATACTCCTAGTAAATCCCCTTTATATAATATACGTATTATACATATTATACGTGCGTACCTTATATAACACTATGTATAATACATACAACATTATATAACTTACTTACCATTTCTCGTTACATAGTTTAACCAGATCTATCGTGGCCTGTGCCTAGATTAACCATCTAGCATATTCTAACTCCTCTCCTAGTAGTTATAATATAGTACCTATAGGGTCCGTAATACTTAGGGATTAGACACCCCCGCCTAGCTAAAGGCGGCTTATAGGCGAATTACTAGACCCTCTTACTGGGGCGCCCCCCCCCCCCGGGGGGGGGGGGGGGGGGGGGGGGGGGGGGGGGGTTTGTTTTGGAGGGGT
>Ga0307507_10003206_pt1 | contig 32335 bp, 5 predicted proteins | sample 7_EM_MG_FD_207223 | JGI IMG/M metagenome (GOLD analysis project Ga0307507, IMG submission 207223) | Populus trichocarpa ectomycorrhiza microbial communities from riparian zone in the Pacific Northwest, United States - 7_EM | ecosystem: Host-associated > Plants > Roots > Unclassified | place... | reverse complement strand
GGCTCCAGATTTGGCTTCGCACAATCCGTGATTGACGTTGGTGAGCGATTCGAATGAGCGCCTCTCTGCCACCAGGCCTCTATCGCGACTCTCTACTTTGGTGTAGCAATGGAGCCTCCTCCTTGGCCAACGCCCTCTCTGCAGTCGGCGTTTCCTACATCTTTGCCCACCTCCCGTACGAGCCGTAGGGTTACACTGACGCCCGCGGCGCCCGCGACGCCCCGAAAATAAGTGTTGGGATGAGGTTATTGGGGCTAAAACTCTGTGCATTGCTTATTTTCTATATAACGTAATCCACAAGCAAGTGGCCAGCACAAGCATGTGGCCACCCCAAAAAACTCACCAAAAACCCAAAAAATTGGTCTTTAATATTTTAACAATGGCCTAATAATAAATTGCGAAAATTTATAATTAGACTCTTATACCTACTTTAAGATCTCTATTAGAGTTTTAGAGTAATTAGTTTACCCATTATTAATATATTAAGATTTGGCTTTTAAATTTAAGCCTAATTATTATATCTTAAAAACCACTTATTAAATTACTTTAAAACTTTAATAGAGGTCTTAAAGTAAGTATAAGAGTCTAATTATAAATTTTTATGATTTATTATTAAGCCGTTGTTAAAATATTAAAGACCAATTATTAGGTTTTTTGGTAAGTTTTTTGGGGTGGCCATATGCTTGTGCTGGCCACTTGCTTGGGGATTACGTTAGGTGGTTAAAGAGATTTCAAGGAACTTTGACCGACGGTCGAAGTTGTCTGATTGGTCAGATTCCTGCCAAGAGATGTCTCCCACAAGTCTCATTACGTAATATCGTTGCGGGCTTGTTTTCCAACAATAAGCTTATTGCGATTACAAAGGTTAAGATATTATTATTATTATTATTATATAAGGCTTGCAAATGCGACAGCAGTATCGCGGTTGGGGTGTGTAGAGTCGCCATATCACAAGAAGTCGTTACTTTGGCGCGTATATGAGAGCTCAGATTAATATGGAATATAAAACGGAGGCTCAAGGGCAGCATATTGAAACGGTGCCAAGAACCTCATTTCAACTACCGTATATAGTATAGCTTGCAAATTTGACGCGCTTACCAATATGGAGGAGCTCCATATTTAAAAGTCGTTAGATTTACCGAACGACAGCCTCATATTTAGATTTCAGCTCTATATCGGTTAAATATAGGGCCTCTATATTGGATATGAAGTTGCAACCGAACGGCCCCTAACTAATTAGATAACTTTAACCGCTAGTTAAAGTTCCTAGACATCTTAACGATATTCCAGTTATATAATCGCACTTTGCCGTTATATAATAGTAATCTGCGGTAGTCTAACGGCAATTTGCCCTTACGTGGTAATATATAATGGTTTAACTCTATTAGGGCTCCTATAGAGGATTGGGTATAAAATCTCTGCTTAGGCCCAGTTTCTATGGGTTTATATAGTAAAAGTCACTAATTAGATCCTTTATATTTTTAAAGTCTTCCCATAGTTACTATTTTGGCTAATCTATATTAAATCCTGCGTAGATAGCTCTATAGTAAAGCCGCCGTCCTCTGCCTTTGCCAAAGTATTTAGATGTAATAATTTATTTAATAGTCCACTCCTTATAGTTCTTGTCTTTATTCTTATCTTAGATTAGTACTAATAGGGGTTTAGGCTATATCTATCCTAGTAAAGGGTTAGGCTAGTAAAGGTATAGTAGCTATAGGTAAAATATAGGCTATATTCTATAGGTGGCTAGGGCAGGTAAAAGCTCTAGCTTATATATAGCTCCCTTATTAATAACTTGTTTAATTAGATAGGGGCTAAGGTTCTTATAATTAAGTAACTTTATAGGCCTCTGTATAGAGATATTGCGTGTATTTAGCTATACCCAGTCGCTAACACGTATCTCCGGTAATGGCGTTTTATAATAGTTGGCGAAGTAGGTCTACTTTACTTAAGCCCAGGCTATTTCTTCCTTATAGTAGTTAAGTAGATTTTTTATATAGTCTATATACTAGTTAGTAAGTAATATTTTAAGGCGTTTTCTATATAGTAGTTTCTAATTAATAGGTTCTAGTAGCTCTATACTAGATTAGAGGTAATAACCCTTATTTGCGAAAAATGGGGTAAGTCCTGTAGTAGTTAAGACGTAGTTATTTACTGCGAATTTACCTAGTAGTATGGGAGGGAAGGTCTCTCCCTAGATAGGAAGTCATGGTACTATCAGTCTATCAGTTGGTCGTAGTTAGTTAGCAGAAATTAATAGGAAAGCAGTTAGTAAGAAGACGAGAAAAGAGTGTATTAAGTGTCCTAAACTGTCCGTTAAGCCTATGTGAGTTGTTAAAGACTCTAAGGCTGCGGGCCAATCTATATACCCACGGGAGGCCTATACTCTCCCAAAACCATACCCAAACTAGATGTTGAATGTAGTAGGCTAATTTACCCCACTATATACCTCCCCTACCTAGGTTGTTGTCCCCTAATAACCTCCAAAACTCCAAAACTCCCTATCTTTAAAACAAAGGCGCAGTAGGTGACTATATACGCTCCTTACCCTTACCATATACCTAAGATAGTAAGTAAGGAGACTCTATTCTAGTTAAATAAGACCGCTCTTATCTACCTAGCTAGGAAGTATAAGAGGCGTTAAACTAACGGCTTTTAGATAATATGGCTCTTTCACATTCTTCCATTTGCTTAGTTCTGTCCTATAATTCCTTAGGCAACTTTATATAACTTTGTCCTTCTGCAATAATAGGAGGCATAACACTTAGTTCTACTATAATAGTTATAGGATTAATTCCATGGTTAACGCAGTAGAAGTATAAGCGGCTATTAAAACGCTCTATTTTAGTTATATATATAAGCTAGAACGCATTCTTGTAGTTCTTAACAGCCCTAAGACGGTAGGAATACATCTATTTCCTAACTTTGTTCCTATTGCTAGTAAGAAAAAGGTTATAATCTTAGATTACCACTAGAGAATCCTATTATTGTCTACCAAGAAGAGCGTTAGACAAGGCACTAGCAGCAGTAAGCTTAACTGCAGTAGGGAAGCGGTACGGGATTGCGCCGTAAAGATTAGCATATTTAGATGGCGTGCAAGGCGGTGCTTTTAAGTCTTAGTAAGCATCTACTAGCTCTGCCTAGGTTCCTCCTTCCGTGACTTTAAGGTTATTATAATTGTCTTAAATACCAATAAACTATAGCAGTATTGTTTGTTAGGTCCCAGTTAAAGGTCCTTTTACTTTATAAGGAAGGTAAGGTATAGTTATATATACATCTCCTTTCTTATATAGCTGAGCTACCTAGTTGGTTGCATACTTTTCTACGTCCTTAGTGGTCTAGTTTTAATTAGAGATCTTATATACGAATCTATTACCCTTAGTTAATCCTTATACTTTAAGATCTGCCCACTACAATTTTAAGTAATAATATATGCTAGGTAGGATAATTATATAATTGTCCTTAGTTTTATTATCTAGAGAAACGCTCCCTTGGATTATATTAGCGCCATATCCACTCTTTAGAAGAGAGGGAATATTAATATTAATATAGCGGAAAGCTATGGAGTTTCCTTTAACCGCGAATTTTATATAATAAGGGTAGGAGATAAGTCGTCACTAGCTATTAGGCCTAAGAGCGCAATAGAGATGATAGTACTAAGGATCTTATCTTATTAGCTGCTGGCAGAGACCATAGACTATTATTCTTAACTAGCCGTAATTTAGCCGTCTATTAATTAGACGCTGGTAATAATAGTATATACGCATTTCTTTATTAATTATTGCTAAAATACTAGAATCCTACCACTATCTAAATACGTTTAAAACTACGGATCTGTCTTACTGCTATATATCTTAGTTGTCTAGTAACAGCATCTAATTAAGCGAAGCCCCTCTGTTATAGGAAAACCTTAGTACTAAATTATAAATAAACTTATATGGTCCTAACAAGTCAGACGGAACTAGAGGTCTATAAGCTTTTCTAAATTAGGAGTATATAGTAGGATCTGTCTTTATAGTGCTAAGGTGATTGCAAGCGTGGTATATTAAACAGAGTCTATAGTATAGTGCGGCATAGTTTAGACCCTTTATCGCCAAACTTATACGTCCTCCTATAGCTTGTGTATGCATCTAGCAGACCTTATATATCTCTGGGTTAGAACCAGCCGCCCTATACCAACTGCGCAAGAGCTTTATAACCTTAGTTAGTTTAATTTTAGTAGTTTGGTTTAGGGACGCTTTAAGATAAGCTAGCATGTTATCTTTGCAGTTACACCCTTATTTTAAATAGAGTATCACTATAGTATCTATGGTTTTCTTAATATACTCCATATTATCTCCAGGCTTAATAACATTTTTATTAAACATTAATTCTACTCCTAGCCCTTTTACTTCCGGGTAAGCAACTATTAGCCCTCTTCTTAGGTTCCTTCTTAAAGAGGATACTAGCAGCTGTGGGGGCGAGCTAATAGGCGTTCTAGCTATAAGAATACTTTTGTTTATAGAAGATAAAGGCAAGTTAACTAATATAGGTAATCCTTATTAAGACGGGCTTGGTATAATACTAATGCCTCCTCCTTAAACAGGTATTAACAGCTAAAAGGCTAATAGATTTATTACGTTAGAAGTATATTAAGAATGTATTTATAGTGTAAGAGCTAAGCTCTCTCCTACTTGCCTAATTCCAATATTAGTGACCTCTAGTCCCACAGTAGTTAGTCTCCTACTTCTTAGTGGCAGGTCCTTATTTGGAATAAGGAAGCCAGTTAAGTGTCTTCCTAAACTATGCTTATTTACTACCTTGTCTAATATTGCCTGTCCTAATATCTTGGGCGCAAGCGCGAAATCGGTTAGCTGTAGTTAAGTAGTGTTCTTAATGCCGCGTCCTGGATAATTAAGTCTCTTAACTAGGGCCTTATTAACTCGCGCCACCACTTTATAAAGTGGGTGGATAGTAAGCTTTTAGACGGCAGAAAGGAAGCGGTAGGAGACTACATATTTAAGCGGTCTATTAAGAATACCTTATCCCTAGGTTTTTCAAATGGTTTCTTTAGCCTTATTATACTAATTTCTTTGATCCTTTGCCATCTTACTAACGTTAGAGATGCTTATAGCCCACTATCCTAGTTAACAAAATTAACTACTATACTAGCAGCATCTACGTAGTTCTCTTTTAAGAGCAGAATCTTGTTATAGATTTGCATAAGTATAGCTTGACGCTAATTAACTGCGAAACCTCTAACTTCTATAAGGACGTTACTGATCTATCACTTAGCTCCTTTATATAGTACCAGCGGTCTGCTTAATAAAGATATAATAAGTATGCTGTTATTAATTCTGCTTGGTTTGTTCTTTAGTTAATTATAACTATCTTTAATGTCTATTAAGGGCAAAATGGTAAAGTTTTTAATAGGGTTTCCTAATCTAAATGGTCTACTAAATCTAGCGGCAGTGTGGGGTTCTGCCGGCTCTAATTGCTGAATAGGCCAATTATAATTTTCTATCCCCAGGATGGAAAATCGCTATTGGCTTAGTAAAGGCGGTAAGCGGAACTAATATCTTTACAGTAAATAAACCTAGATGGTTGTGCGCAAATATCCTTCTGCCCTTACCTTACTGTTAATATATAATAGGTTCCTGTAAATAAAAAAGTAGATAAGAGAGCATAACAGAAAGAGCTTTAGGAAATACAGTGAATAAACAGATTATACGGTTGTTATTTATGTCCCCTCCCCTACCTTAGAACTTAACTATCCCCTAGTTAAACATTTTATACTTAGCTTTGTCAAACAATCTTTTTAAAATGCGTACTTCTTAAACTACGCGGCGTTGCGATATAGGTGGACTTTATATTACATCTTCTTTAGACTCTGGCTCTGCTGTTATTTCTTATAGTATAGTCTTACTTAACTAGTTAAGCTAGTCTTCCTGGTGGACTTTAAATACCTGTTGCTAGTAGAACTTCTTTAATCTATTCCCTAGAGTTTGGTTGCGGAATAGTATACCATTAAGATCCTTAATTAAGTACTATCCTTTATGCGGGTAACTCTTACATATATAGAACGGGCCTAGCCATTTTAGATCTAACTTGCAACTACTAGAATAATCTTGCTTAAGCTGCGTATTATAAAGTATAACTATATCTCCAACCTTAAATCCATCCTGGTGAATATAATAGGTATTATTAAAGTACTCCTTGTTTATTACCCTTAGTTATTTTATATGCGTAATAGCCTCTTTCACATCTGTGTCTCTTTAGTTAAACTGCTTTATATAGAGTGGTAGTAGCTCTACAGTAGTCCAAACTGTTTGCCAAGGCAGCGTTTGCCAAGTGGGTATACAGAGTTTAATAAGAAGGACATGCTCATATCTATATATAACTCTTACTGGCGTTATTCCCGTAGGCCACTTAATAGTTGTTTTATCTACCTATAAAACAGTATAGAGATTGTCCAGTTATAAGCCATCTATCTTTGCCAAAGTATCTACTATAGGCTTATACCCTTGCTCTATTAAGCCTTGTCCCTATAGGTAATATATAGAAGCCACAACCCTTTTAATATTGTAGAGCTCCGCGAGCGCAGTAGTTACATTAGTATTTTCTTTACCACTATCTATAGAAAGCTGTCTGAATACTCCCCATCTACAGATAATGTCTTTATAGAGGAACTTTGCTATACTTTTTACATCCTTTCTCTAAAGGGCTTGGGCTTCCACCTATCTAGATATATATTCTTAAGCAGTAGCTAGGTATTGGAATTTAAAACGGGTTATTGGTATAAACATAATGTTTACTATTACTTATTGCTATAAAGTAGACTCCTATATAGGGTGTATTGCTTCTTCTTCCTATCCTAACTGCCGCCCCTAGTATTACAGGTATAACTTAACATGCTATGATATCTGATCCTATAGCCCTGGCCACCAATATTAATTTAAAACTCTCTAATATATTCCTTCTTGTCCATAATATCCACTCTAATTATAAAGGCTCTTAATAATCTCTTGCTAAGTATTCTTGTTATTAATTACCCTCTATATTAGTATATTTTTTAACTGTTAGTGGAAGAGCTGTTGGTTATATACTAGGAACTTTAGCGCTTGCCATTTAAATCTTTTAAATTCCTTAGTAATTATTTCTTCTAAATATTATAAGGTTACTAGCTATTTCACAATTTTCTGAGATTTCTCTAAATATAAGTCCTTTAGTGGCAGATCTACCTCTATTTTAACTAGGCTAGCTATATGTTTTAAAGTACTCAGCTTACAGTTAATAAATTCTTTAATATCCTTAGTTGGTTTATTAGGCCGTTTGCTATCTAGTAGCTGTTATAACAGCCTATTAGCTAGGCTATTCTTCTTCCCTAGCAGATGTCTAACATTAAAGTCCTATAGCTGGATCTATGCTAGCTATTGTATTATTAAGGCTCCTGGTAAATCGGTGGCTATACAATTTAGTTACGCGACTAAGATACTTATATCTATCTTAACCGTAAAGCGGACGCCATATAGGTACACTTGATACTTCTTTAATGTATATAGTAATGCCCAACACTTAAGCTTTCCTAAATTGTATTTCTGCTCCACTTAAGACCAGATGCCGCTCTTATATTAATATAGATGGCGACAACCTTGTATATCTAGTTACATAAGACCGCATCCCCATCTATTCTTATATCTATTAACGGTAGGAATAATTAGCCTAGCCCCCTTACTATAATCCAGTTAAACCAATATAGGTGCGGTAGTAATTGCATGCTTTAGAGTCTTTATAGCGGTTATCTGTTCTATACCCTATATAAACAGAACATTTACTTATAGCAATTGGAAGATTGGCTTTGCCTTTATTGCAAAGTCTTCTACCTATATTTGGTAATATACGACAACTTCTAAGAATGCTTGGGCAGATATAACGTCTTTGCAGTCTCTCTAGTAAATAATTTTTGCGACTTTTAACTCTTCTAGATATTATCCCTTTTTATTACAGTGGTAGCCAACCACTACAATCTTGTCTTTACAGAAATAAGACTTTACGCCTAAGATTATATACCCAGCTTATTCTAAATCCGCAAGCACTCTGTCTAGCTATATAATATATTCTAGAATGTATCTACGCACGCCTAGAAGGCTCTTTTCTCTATTATACATTATCTATGGTCCTTTTACTATAATGTCATCCAGAAACGGCAAAGTATAGTGTGGGATATGTCGCTCTAGGATCTTAGTAATTGTCCTTATAAACCAGGCTATCAAATTTATGCCTCCTATAGGTACTATTATTTATTATAGAAGTCCTAGAGGTGTTATAAAGGTTATTAGGTTCCTACTTTTTATATCTAGCTCTAATTAGTTATAGCTAGAGAAGAAGTCTACTAGAGATATAACTTTATACCCTATAAACTCCTTAGAGAACTTATTAGTATATAGCGGCAGATTTGCATCCCTAATAGTCACTCAGTTAATATTCATCGCTATAGAAATTAGTTGGTACTTCTTGTGCTCTTTTTTGCTTATAAGAAACCATAGATTCCTATATAGGCTTTTATAATATTCTAAAGTCCCTTAAGCTAGTCATTCTTATAATATCTTAATTACCTCTTCTTATAGGGCCCTTAGTACAAGAAAGTTTGGTACTTACTATACTTTATACGGTACAGTCTTAATCTTTAATAGTAGAGTTATGTCCCTGCTAATATAACCTATTTTAGAGAACTCCTATACCAGAGCCTCTTTTTTGGTTAAATAATATAGCCTTAAAGATTTCTTATTCTCTTGGCTGAATGTCTCCTATAATTATACGCTCTAATTATTCTAGCTTTAGTCGTGCACCGCGGGCCAGCTTAGTGTATTATGGTTTAAGGAAATAATCATATAGACTAAGAGGTAATCCTTAAATAGACACCTTTTACTAACATAGGGCTACTTCTTGCCACTCTATTATGCCTCCTATAACTGTTCTATCTAGTACTAACAAGTTAACTAGACGGACTTTATCCGCTTTTCGTTTATACATAGTTACTACACTTATAGTGTTTTGTTAGGCCTTACTCCTATAACTTTCCATTTATATTTTAAATAGATCTATTATCTTTAACATTTAATATATACGGGATCCAGCCTTTACTTTAAACACTGGCTTCTACTTTCCTCCTATATGCTTTTTTAGGACTTCCTTTAATATTTTACTATCGAGCTCTCTTTATCTAGTGTTGTGTTCTTCTTTTTGTTAATGGCTATATCTGGTGGATATCTAAAATAGTAAATGTCCTTATTAAAATCGCACCTTATTTTTCTCCTCTCTGTCCTTTTTGTCCTGGGCGTCCTCCTTATCCTAAGACGCTGGGTTATAAGTAACCCTAGATATAATCTTAGCGGTTATACTAGTTACACATTTCCTAAACTACTGCCTATACTAATTCCTTTATTTAGTCTAAAGAGTATTATATCCTTATAGGATATTAAGAACCTTGTTTTAACCCGGCTATCTTTTAATTAAATAATGCAAAATACCTGGCCTATTATGGTTTAATTTGTTGCTAGTCTAGCCCTTACCAACCACAGCTTACTAAGTATTACTTTATGTGACATCTCTCCTATAGTAATAAACGTTATAAATATTAAGACGCCACCTATTACTATAGGGGCCGCATATACTAATCCAATGAACTCTAACTAAGTCCTATTGGCAGACGTTAAATATGCGCCTTATAACTATAGGGGCAGACTTAATATTAATAGTCTGTGTTGCAGAGCCATACTTTCCTTAATAAGGTTAAGTTCCGCTCCGGAGTTAATTAAGCATTTAACCTTTTTGTCTCCTACCTATGCTTCTATTTTTAGATATTGTCTTTAAAACTAGGTAAATTTAGCTTCCTGTTTAATCTAGTCTACCTTAGCAGTTATTAGGCCAGTTTAATTACTGTAAAATGTTAAGTGCGCCGATAATACAGATGCTTTAACTTCCTCTTGCTTTTGTTAGTAGGGCTCTATAAGGGGTGGCGGAAGAGGTTTAAAGAATAACTTTATGACTTTGGGTATATATACAAGGCAGTTACTAACAGTAACTTTAATAGTTTTTGATAAAATCTTGTCTGCTATTATAATTGGGCTTAGGATGTTTCCTTTTAGTATATCTATTATCCTAACTGGCTTTAGTCGCGGTGCTTTAGTAGTTATTATTATATCCATCTTTTATTCCATTTGTCTTTTTAGCTATTTAGTATAGTTTATTTTATTAATCTTATTATTATTTAATGGCAATTAAGGAGCCTGCCGTTGTGATTATAGTATAATTTGGACATGTTCTCCTGGTTATATATTTTAAACTATTGCTGATTATGGACCGGATGGTTTTGGAGGTGGCTTCGTTACTCTAATGTCCCCTTGCGGTTTCCTAAGATTATATAACTGTATTGTAGGCTGTAACTGAGTTGCTGCTCCTACTAAGTTAATGTATACTAACTCTACTTAGTATATATCTTCCTAGGACTCGCTGAGCTCTTCTTTGCTTTTAGAGCCATTACTTTCTACAAACACTACTAAGGCTGCCGCTAGCTGGATGCCTATTGCTGTTGCTGTTGCTGTTGCTGTTGCTATTGTATTAGGATTGATATTTGCATTCTGCCTTAGCCAGTCCTTAAGAAACTAAATCCTATTATTGCTTGGTAAATACGGAATTAGATTTCCTAGGCGCTTATATATTCTAATACAGATTCGGTTATACTTGTTTATATATAGGAACCTACAGTTAACTAGTTCTTAGAATATTAGGTATTGGTTAATAAAACAATAAGGACCTCTATATCTATAATATGTCTTAGCTAGTGCCTGGTACGCGCTAAGATTTTCTAGTCCTCTTTACCTTCCTAGGTTAGGCTTATATTGCTCTTATAGCGCCCCCCTATATAGTGGCAGTAGGCTATTATTATTTATTGCAAGTTATAGACCCGTTTGTTCTTGACGCACTAATGCTTTATTTAGAAGCTATGTATACTATATTAGATCTTAGCGAATCTTATTAAGGAACGGTATTAAAGACATAATACCTACTAATTTAACTGTTCTAAGATTAAGCCTCTAGAGTTAACTAGTAAGTCTCTTTAGCTTAGGGTCTATCTCTTATATTATTTAATGGGTACTTGCCGACTTATTTAGCTAAGAGACTATAGGCGGCCGAAGAGCTGTATCTTTTTGGTTAGATATAACTGGTTGCTAATTATGGAATTGTCTAACTAGCTGACAAAGACCTTGCTCCTTAGGGTTTATTATAAATAGGCCGTCTACGCCCTTATATAAATTTAGCCTATCTTCTATAGCCTTCCTTAGCAGGTAGAAGTTAAAAGACTCTTATCTATCCGGGTTAGCTCCTGTCTTAGTTATAGCATGTCTCTAATATTTAAATAGGAGTCCTTTTACAAACCAGTATCCTTATTTACGGTTTTCTAAATTGCCAGTCTCAGTAGCCTTCTAGGAAATTAGTGTAAATTGTCTGCAGTACTTATATATACTACTAGGTAGGTTATTCCTGTACTACAGTATATAAGCTTCTAAGAATTCTACGGTCTTAACTTGTTAAAAGTAGTTACTTTCTTAGTAGTCTGTCCAAAGCTTTCTTATAAGTTCCGTCCATCTGCCAATAATAAACTTAGGTAGGCTTTAGATCTAGGTCCCTATTTAATAGTCGTAATATTCTAGAAGTCCATAATGTTTCTTATCGTCTATAACACGGTGTTGGATATATAGTTGCTTGTACTATTTAATAAATTACGATACGTTTTGACCCGTGCTCACGTTCGTCCCGAGACACCTACGCACGTTCCCCTACAACCCCTATTTATACCCGTACCTGGCACACAAAGACTCTTCTTCTTCATCCAATGTCTTTGTATCAACCACGCATAGTTACGTATACGTAGCCTTCTCAATTACTACCTCGTTTAGTGCATTGTATCCCGGCTCGTGCCTACTCCGTGACATATAAGAAGAATTGTATAGACCGTTGTAAATATAGTAAATAAAAAATTTAAGACTTCTTTCTGCTGGTCCTGATACATTATAACTCTCTTTTTTATCCTCCGTCCTACCGTAACCCGTGCTTGCATTTCTACTCCTAGTTGTCTATTCCGTCTACCATAGGTCTTGGATAGTAATCTCCGAAAATGTTATTAACTTATCTTAATTTCTGTGCTTAATTTCCGCGCCTGTTGGTGGCTTAATGGCTTTCGGTAATAGTAACTTAACAGTTTTTGGTCCTTCCGTGGCTGTAGCACGTTCCTACATATCTTCTATGTGTAGAGTGCTAGACTTCTAATCTAAAGAGCTTGCTGTCCTCCCCACGTGGAATGCCATAAAGTATATAGGAGGGAAGGTCTCTCCCCAGATAGGAAGTTACGGTACTGTTAGTCTATTGGTTAGTCGTAGTTAGTTAGCAGAAATTAGTAGGAAAGCAGTTAGTAAGAAGAGGAGAAAAGAGTATATTGAGTGTCCTAAACTGTCTGTTGAGCCTGTGTGAGTTGTTGAAGACTCTGAGGCTGTGGGCCAATCTATATACCCGTGGGAGGCCTATGCTCTCCCGAAACCACACCCAAACTAGATGTTAAATGTAGTAGGCCAATTTACCCCACTATAGTAGAAGGTAATATACCCAGTTATCCTAACTATAGGCGACTACCTATTATAGGTACGCTTTTATGCTAGCATTAGCGTTTTCTAATTACCCAGCAGTTTTATAGTAAAAGGATATAGATATCTTAATAGAGATACTAAGGCGCTGGCAGATTTGTCTTTATATATTAGAGTTAAACTATATACCTCGGTTAGATATAATTAAGTTAAGTAACCTATATAGTTAGTAGATTTTATAGAGGAAGGTATTAGTAACGTTACTAATAGCTACGCCTTTAGTTAAGATATAGTAGCGCTCTTTTATAAGTCGGCATATTATTATAAGGATGTTCTTATAGGTACGGCCGTGTTATTTATAGAGTAGTAGGTTAACAATAAAATTAATGGTAATATCTGCCTATTGTTATATAGGTACTAGTAGAGGGTACAGTAGTCCTTAGTACTTTATATTAAAGGCCTTAGCGCGCTTATAATCGTGGTAGGCGCCTATAAAGTATTTAGCTAAGTCTATTATTTTTGGCTAGAAGTAGTATTAGCTAAGAAGCTTATAGGTTCCTCCTTTGCCTAGGTAGCCGCTTAATTAGAGGTTATAGGCTATTTAGATTAGTTATTATTATAGATTTTCTAAGTTAGGGATAAATAGGCGGCCTCTATAATAGAGCCTATTCTCTTTTACTTTTAAGGCCGCTCTATTAATCCAGCCTAAGCTTTAAAGGTTAATAGGCAGCATATAGGCGCTAGTGGTCTTTGCGGTAATAAGCTAATATAGTAATAGGTTAACAGAGGTGTTATATACCGTAGTAATAAGCTCATTAATTTTAGGAGGTAACTTTAGTTCTATAGTATAAAGCTGAGGTATAGTTGGTTCTATTATAGGTAGTATGCCTAGGGCTAGATTTTATACTTTTAGGATTATCTATTATTAGAACTAATTATAGGGGTTATTTTTAGACTAAGGAAGGTCTTATAAGCGGTATATTAGGCTATTAGGCTTAGCACCTTATACTCCTAGTCTATATATAATTTTAAAGTTAAAACCAGAGAGGAACTTATTCTAGTATACTTGGCGTTAATTTAGCTATTTTATAGTTATAAAGTACTTAAGGTTGTAATAGTCTATAAGGACTTTAGTTGGCTAGTTAGGTTCTGCTAAGGAGAGTTCTAGTTAGAATTCTTTAAACACTTATATAATTATAAGGAATTCCTTATTATAAATCTTATAGTTATACTCTTATAATATAAGCTTAGATAAGTAGAATGTAACTAGGTAGAGGAGACTATTATTACCTATTTAAAAGAGGACGCTTGCGTTAACGTGGTTTAAGGAGTTAGTCTTAAGATAGAGTTATTGTCCTAGTATAAAATAAGCTAGAATAGGTGCTTTAGTAAACGCATTTTTAAGGTCTTAAAACGCCTTCTCGTATTTAGGCGTTTAGATAAAATATAAATATATTTTTCTTCCTTTCACGGAAAGGCCCTTTATTTATATTATTGCTATAAGTAGTGCTATAACACCTAAGAAGTTATATATAAATTTTTAATAAAAGTTAGCAAAACTAAGAAAGGCTTATACATCCTTAATATAGTTAGGGGTTTACTATTCTATAATTATATATACCTTCTTAGGGTCTATATGGACACCCTTAGTAGTAATAATTAGTCTAAGGTATTTTACTTCTATAACTAAGAATTCGCACTTCTTTAGATTAATATAAAGTCCTGCATCCCTAAGGCGCTATAGGACCTTTTAAATGTGCTTAGTATACTTAAAAGGGTTATTGCTGTAAATAAGTATATTGTCTAGGTACGTAGAGCAGAAGTTATTAAGGTAGTTCTGTAAGACGTTATTAATATAGCTTTAGAAGCTGCCTAGGCCGTTATATATGCCAAAGGGCATAATAGTATATTTAAATTAGCCAAAGCGCAATACAAATGCGATTTTCTATTTATTACCCTCCCGTATTTAAAGGCGGTTAAAGGCGGCAATAATATTAAGCTTAGTATAGATTTTAGCTTAGCTAAGCCGCTTAAAAGTTTTATATATAAGCGGTATAGGGTATTAGTTTTTAATTATAATAGCGTTAAGTCCTCTATAGTTAATGCAGAATTAAATACCATCTTTTAGCTTTTTAGTAAGGAGGATAGGGGCGGCTACTAGGGACATACTGGGACGAATAAATCCTTTATTAAGGTACCTATTAATATACTTTTTAATAACTAGAAGTTTATCTTTTAATATTAGGTAGGGTCTCTTATAGGGTAGCGTTTTTTCTTATTTAATATTAATAGCGTGGTTATTGGGTTAATATAGGGGGAGTATATCTGCACCCTTTTATAAGTATATATTAATAAAGTTATGGTATTTCTTAGGGAGGAGCTTATAGAGTTCCTTATTGGTAAATCCTTTTTTAAGCTTTATAAATTTCTTAAAGTCTAAAGGTAAAAGTCTGTAGAGTTCTATAGGGGTATCATCTTTTAGAAGGTTAACTATATCTATCCTATTACTATAGAGGACGTAGTCCTATTCTTTATTAAGCTTATGTGGTTGTAATTAGGAAGCTATAACAATGTCTAGCCTTTCCTATATACTATATAGTAAAAGGCCGCGGCACTTATATAGTAGTAGTTAGTTATAGGTAGGGTAATAAGGGGTTTCTTAGGTTAATATTTTAGGGAGTAAATAAAGGCGGCTAGGCTATGCCCTAGGTAAGTCTCTCTATAGTATTTAGAGTTAAAGGTTACTTCTCTCTTTTTCCAGTTAATAGCGGGGTTATATTATTTAAGCTAGTTTATTCTAAGGATAATAGGGTAGTTAGTAAGTAGTATAATATAGGCCTAGAGCTCTTCCTGGTGCCTATTTATATCTAGGTAGAGTTATACTATATAGGTAATCTTCTATATAGTATAACTACCGTCGGCGAGTTATAGGGCGCAGGCTTTAGTAAGGGGTAAGGTAAGTAGGATATAAGTACGCACAAATTAGGTATCTATAAATTTATTAGTGGCTCTATAATTAATTATAGAATGGCTTTTATATTATTTTTTAGCAGTCGTTCCTATTATAGGTATAACTATCTATTTCTGTCTATTTATCTTTATTAAGTTATCTATTAAGTAGGCTAATATATAGATCCCTCTATTATTAGGGCGTCCTAACCCATAACTTAAGGCTAGGACTTAGCATTTTCCGCTTCTATATTTAACCCTACTACTATTACTACGTCTTTATCTTATATAGTAGTGGTATATAGTAACATATTTAGTATTTAGGGTACTAGGTTAGGTATTAGGCGGTAGCTACTAAACCTAGCTATTAGGTAGTTTAGGTTATTATAATAATAGCCTTCTTAATAGCATCTATAGTAGCGTTCTAGTTTCTGGAGTAGCTCGCGTTCTCTATTTAGGAGTTTTTACGGAAAGGTTAGTATAGAGAAGTTAAGATTAGCTCTAGTGGTATTTAAGGTAGTAGGCGTTAGTAGCTTAGTATATATAGGTTTAGTAGGTCTGGGGGGCTTCTATAGGGAGGTCTTTAGGTAAGAGTTAGTAGTAGTAATTTAATTTAGTTATTATTTAATTTTCTATAGGGCTGCTACTATATTATAAACGTTATTATAGTTATAACTGGCGGCTACGTAACTAAGGTAATAAGTAACTTTTTTAAGGAGATCTTCTTAGTCTTTAGTATTATCTTAGGTAAGGGCTCCAGTATATTCCTGGAATTTAATATAAAACTTATTAAATAATTTAGTAGGGCTTATTTTTAGGGCACGTAGTTTAGCTTAGTTAGTGGCTAGTAGGTTATAGTCATGGTATATTAGGTTGAGATTATTAAGGACTTCTTAATAGGACTGCTACTGCTAGGGGCTATTAGTCTCCTATTAGGCGAAAAGTCTATTAAATAGTGTACCCTTTATTCGCCTAATAATATAGCCAATCTTAGTATCTTCTATAGGAAAAAGGTAGGCGCTCTAAGTTAGTTTTTTGCGGATTTATATCTTCTAGTAGCTATATTCCTTATAGTCCCCCTAGAAGACTAGGGGATTAGGGTAATATATATTAAACCCTACAGTAGCAGCTTAGGTTTAATTATTATGGCTTTTATTATTGCTGCTTTAGTAGGGGTTCCTATTAGTAAAGCTGTTAGTATTAACTCTTTATTAAGTATTAAGTAGGTAAGGTTGCCAGGGGCATAGAGGCTTAGGTAGCGTTATATACAGTAGAGATGTATCTGGCATTGTTATAGATATGCTTGTTAAGCTAGGATTATAGATATTTAATTATACCTGCTTTTTTAGTAACCGTAGTAATAAGTACAATCTTAGCTTTCTTTAACCATTAGATATCGCGTTTAGATATATAGAGGTTATCTTTGGTCTTTTAGCGCATATTATTAGCGAGCGCTTTATAAGCTTATAGGTCTTAGATAATATTACGGTCTTAGGTAGTATACATCTTAGCTTATATAAGCTTTAGGTAGTAGTTCTATAGAAGGCGGTAATATTTATTGGGTTCTTATGCTATTATTTTTGCAAATGTCTTGGCGTCTTATATTTTAATTTTAATAGGTAGTAGCCCTTCCGCTTACTTATCCGTAGTAATATAGTTAATAAAAAATAAGATATTGTTGGTGTCCACCTCCTTTGGGGCTAAGGCTAGGGCTAATAAATTAAATTCTCCTAGGATTTATTGGCGTTATAGGTTAAGTATAGGTATTGGGTTTAACATAGTGGCTAGTAAGGAATATTATCTTACTATTATGGGTTTTTTGGAAGTATAAAGGTAACTCGTAGACACGCTGCTTCTGGTAGCTCCTATAGTATTACAGAGACGTAGAATTGGTTATAGGCTGAGCGTCGGTGGTAAAAAGGCGCAACGTAATGTTATGGGACGGGGGTAGTGGCTATAGAGCGTATGTATTTAAGGAGTCTATAAGACGTTGCGCGATTGATTGTAAGGGTCGAGGGCGTAAGGAGGTGATATACCTACGCGTACCTGACGTAAGCTGTACGCGAGGTGTACGCAAGAGCATGGGGCTCTCCTATAGAGGCCCCTGCGGTGGGGTTCCGTGACACTATCTTAATATATATTATACGACAAATTAACTATCCTGTACTTAGTAGCGGCTATTTATAGCATGGACAAGACAAAGGATATATTTCTTCCATTTTGACTAAATAAGGTAAAATTACCACACTTTAATATTCCTAAGCTATATGCTATTACCTACTATCTAGAGAGTATTTAGCGATTAGAAGTAATTAAAGGCATAGATATAGAGTATTTAGAATAAGCATATAAGCTATAGAAGGTATTCTACTATAGGACCAATAAATAGAACAACTATAAAGAGAAGATACTACGATATAACACTATATATCTTAACACAATACTTTGGAACGAACTTAAGCTATAGACGTTAACTAATATAGTTAATATAATAGACCTAATAAACGCAATATAGATAATACGACTAGGTCCTGCGGTTAATATATACGCACATCGTTTATATATATAGAACTTTAACAACTATATATGTGACGGGCTTATATAAATGCTTCTGAACCAAAGCTTATAGATTACTACTATACAAGAATACTAAGCTAAGGAGAAGAAAGAGAAGAAGACTGTTAGAAACTAATAAGATATAAGGGGTCGCTAAGGCGCTAGTAGCAAGTAAGCCAATGGCGATTTTCCATGCCGGGCATAGAAAATCCTAATTGGTTGGCTCTACAAGTAGTGCTAGCAGATTGCCCAGAAATACGGTAAATTGCCCTGGAAACGGCAATGTAGCAGGTAACACGCTCTAGCACCATTATATTACCCCCCCCCCCCCCCCAAAAAAACCTGCCCTTAGGCTTTGTCTAAGTTCTTTGTTATTGTTTAGATTATTATAGTTATCTAATCCCTCTTCCTAGCATTTAATCTAGCTGTCTAATTTACGTGGTGGTCTAGGGAGGTCTAGGTGGGCTAGGTGGAAATCTTGTAGCTTATAGGGAGAGTACTTAAAATTGGATACAGGGTACCATTCTAGATCTTTATTATAACCTACCTAGCTCGCATGGTATTTTAAGGTACTATAGTCCTCTTTAACTACTAAGATCTCTTTAACTTCTTATTCTTCGTTCTTTGCAATCTAAATTAGTGGTAGGGGGTTGTTATACTATCCAGGTAATAGGTTATCCGCAGCCTTCTATAATCCGTCTAAAGAGAAAATAGGGTAGATCTTTATTAACTCTAGTAGCTTAACCTTAAAAGAGTGCCCTACATTTTTAGGGATCTTATAGGGGCTAGCTATTTAATGGTCTAGCTTGTAGCTTGGCCTCTAAGTCTTCTAGTTCTTTGTTAACACCTATGCCTTGTCTCCTATATAGAAGTCTACCTTACGACAATATTAGTTTACGTTAGCCTCTTTTTTCTTTTATGCTTTTTTCATAATTGCTTAGGCAGTCTCTTAGGCTCTGTATATTCTCTTAGCAAATATCTAGGCCTCTTTATAGCTAAGGCGTTCGCGGGCCGTTATAGGTCCTATAGGTATATCCTAATTAAAGGATGTTTATGGCTTATATCCATAAAGTAACTTAAATAGTAATATTCCTATACTATTATAAGGGAGCGTAAGCTATGCGTGGTCTATTATAGGTAGTAATTCTAACCAGTTATCCTAGTAGTAATTAATAAAGGGGCGAAGTTAATAGTTAAGGTATTAGTTTATAATCTTGGTTTAGCTATTAGTCTAAGGGTAGAATATAGTAGAGAGCTTAATCTTAATCCTAAGGATATAGCAGAATTTGTTTTAGAAGTCCAATATAAACTAGGTCTATAATTAAAAACAATTAACTTAGGAGCGCTATAGATCCGGTGAATGTTATTAATATATATATGGGCTATATCTTTTGCAGTTATAGTCTTAAAGTAGGGGAGGGAAATAGCTTACTTACTTAGTTAACTACTATAAAGGCCATGTTGTAGCTATGTTTGTCCTTTAGGAATATTTTAAAGTCTATTATAATGTGCTGCTAAGGGTGTTTGGGAACTGGTAGTAGTTATAACTAACTAGGAGTTTAATCCCTAGGTATACCTGCCTGTTTATAAGTATAACAATTCCTAATAAATCATTTTACATTAGATAGGAGTCCTTACCAGTAGTAGTAAGACACTAGTAGTTGGTAGGTCTTATTTTAACTAGGGTACGCCATAGAGACTTAATAGTGGGCTTTATAGATTAGTTCCGTTTATAGGTTGTTAATATCTAGAACTATAAGCCGTTCTTAATATAAGAGCAGTCCGTCTTCTATTTCTAAATTAGGGTTGCCTTCTATAGCTTAGTTATAGAGGGCTTTTAGGGATTTGGCTATACAGTTCGCGATTAGAATACAGTTAATTAATCCTATTAATTTATCTAGAATTTCTCCTTCTATAGACCCTAGCTTATTCCGTTTAGAGCTTAGTTCCTTAAGAATATATAGGTCGAGCTATTTAGGATAGAGGAGGGCATATATCTGGTGCTAAACCTTTAGCTTATCCTATAGTTCCATATCCTATTCCCTCTAGGTAAGGGTATTAGCTTTAGAATTTTACCTACTAGGGTGGTATATAATTATAAAGAAGAATTAGGAGAGTATTTTAGCCCAACTAGCCTATTGGCCGATAAGCTGCTTTATTATTATAAAATACTTAAGGGCTTTATAATTAGTATAGACTTTAATCTAAGAGTCTGTGCTACTAAGCTCTACACGCCACTAGAATAATAATTATATAATAGCTAGTATTTCCTTATTATATACCTTATAGTTATACTTAGCTAGGGCTATTATCTTTAAGAAAAACGCAATAGGGTACTACTTGCTATTCAGGTATAATTGTAAGAGAACTCCTACTACTACTCTGTTAGAGGCATCTGTTTCTAGCATTAATTTAAGGTCTAGGTTATAGTAATAGAGAACTAGGGAGGAGGTAAGTCGGCCCTTTAACTCCTTAAAAGCTTTTATATAATTATTATTAAAAATAAAAGGCGTGTCGTTCTTAGTTAGTTATATAAAAGGCTTAGCTATAACCCCATAGTTATAGATAAACCAATAGTAGAAGTTATAGAAGCTAAAAAAGGACTAGATGCCTTTTACTGTATAAAGGGGTTTTTAATTATATATTACCTTAACCTTCTTAGGGTTAACTTTAATTTCTTCTATACTAACAATAAACCTAAGGTACTTTATTTATTTTACTTTAAATTTATATTTCTTAATATTAACTTATAGGCCTATATTCCGCAGCCTCTTTAGGACCTTTATAACGTAAACTTGGTGCTTAAGTTCATTGTCTAAGCATATAAGAATATTATCTAGGTATACTATACAGAATTCGTTAAGGTAGTTAAAAAGAACATTATTTATATACCATTAGTATATGGCTAGCCTATTTATTAGTCTAAAAGGAAGGGCTTTATATTTATAAGAACTGTAGCAAGTATAGAATGTTGTTAAATTCTCTAATATAGGGTCTATCCTAATTTAGTAGAAAGCTTAGCGGATATTAAGCTTTATAAAAAAATTAGCTCGGCTTAGATATATAAGGGTCTTGTTAATTAGGGGGAGAGGGTAACAATCTTTCTAAGTAATAGCATTTAGTTTTTAATAGTTAATACAGAAGCGGAGGCCTTTATTAGGGTTCTTTATAAATAGGATAGGGGAAGTAAAAGGAGCCTAACTTGGTTTAATAAACCCTTTATAAAGGTTATTAATTAAGTACTATTTTATAGCTTTTAGTTCTTTTATAGTTTGCTAGTAAAGGGGGCTATAGCCTAGAGGGTTGTTAGCCTTTTGCTAAATCTTATAATTGTAGGTTTAGTAGGGGGGTAGTATATCCAAAGCTGCTTTTAAGAACGCATCTCTATAGTTTAAGAGGTAAGTAGGGAGAAGGCGCTTAACTAGTTCTTTATTAGTTTCCTCTACTAGCCCTTCTTTCTTCTTATTAATAATCCAGTTAATTTTATATAAGTTAGTTATAAAGACTTTGTTATCCTTCTAATATATATTAGGGTAAAAACCTATAGCACTAATTGCTGTAATGTCTACTATAGGGGTGTTATATAGTAGTGGGGATGTCTATGGCCTTAGGGGCTTTTAGTATATTAGCGTTGTCCTTACTCCTTTTAGCTCTTACTGCATCTTCCAAAGGTTGTCTTTTATATCCTATTAGTACGTCCTCTTCCATATTAGCCGGATCTTTATAATTTAGAAGTTGTTTATATTACTATCCGTTCTACTTTTATAAGTAGAGTCCTCTTTAACTGCAGTACTTTAGGGGAGTATTATTATTAGTATGGAATTCCTACTGGCCTTACGGCGGGCATCTTCTTAGGTAAAGGCTAGGTCGCGGTCTCTAATATTCTGTTAATAAATAGGGTTAGCCTCTATAGCTAATATCTTACGGTTAGTCTAAATTTCTCTAATAAAGGAGAGTAGTTTTGGCCTATTCTCTAGTTAGATAAACTGTCTTTGTTGTATATTTAACTAAATATTAAAGTAGGATATCCATTTTCGGCTAAGGATTATATTATAGGACCCTAGGTCTAGGATGCAGAAGGGGATACTAAACTAGCGTTGTTTATTAATAGTAATATATAGCTTTAAGATATGGGTAACCGGCTTACTGGCTTAGCTATTATAGCCTTTTACTTAAACAGGCTTCTCTGGTTAGGTAGTATTTATATTTAAGAACTTAGTAACATTATTTATATAAGTAGTATTTATAAAGGCAAAGCTATTTGCTCTAGTATTAATAAGGGCATTTATATTAACTCTATATCCATTATAAGATACTATATATAGAACTGTAAAGTGTTTTCCACCTATTAGCTAACTTAGATTAATCTCTTTAAGATTAATAGGATACCCTAAAGGGGAGTCTTTCCCTAGGGTTCTTCTTTTTCCAACTTATTAGATATTTCTTCTTCCTCTATCTCCTTAATATTACCTATATCCTTTAGCTCTAGGCAGGATATAGCAAAGTAACTATTCTTTTTATAATTAAAGCATATAACTATAGCAGGGTTAATTGTTACAGTGCCATTGTACAGATAAGCTAAATGACTACATTGTGGTATAAAGAGGAGAGGAGACGAAAGGGGTATTGTATATAAGCAGTAGGGCCAGGCGCCAAGGCGCTAGTGGTAGGCTAGTCAACAGTAGAAAATAGTACAAGACAGTATAAAACAGTATGCAAGAGGTTAGTGCCGTAACAGTACTCCCCTCCTCTAGAAGGTTTGGTCCCTAAACTAAACAAATAACTCTAGAACAGAATATTACAGTACTAGCAAATTACGGTTACGTAACTAGTGGCTACGGTATTAGTAGAGAATGGTGGATTTAGTGCGCAAAGATATCAGTTTTGCTTACCACTTTTAGCTAAGCTAATAGCAATTTTCCGTCCCGGGGATGGAAAATCCTAATTAATTAGGTATAGCACTCTTAGTAAGAATCTAACTAATTAGATAACTTTAACCGGCGGTTAAAGTTCCATAAGATCTTACCTTTTTTTAAATTATTATGGTTGTTGTCTATGGCCTTAACGTGGTAAGTCTCTCTTACCTTATACCCAGTCTGGGGGTCTGGGCTTCTTAGGGTATTGTTTATAGAACTTTAGTAGTACGCGCTCGCACCCTTTTAGAGACTTCTTAGGTTCCTAGGTTTTTTTGTTATAATACTTCCACTTAATACAGTACGTTAAGCCATACTCGTCCCTTTATTCATTATATACGTTAAGAATTTTTTTAAATTCCTACTTGTCCGTAATATTGCTGTTGTTATCTCTTTTAGCTATCCTGCCTATAATATTACAACGTTCCTCTTTATTAATGTGTGCTTAGCTAGGGATCTCCTTAGGGAACTAGAGGCGGACTTTTAATATATAGAAAGACTTGTTAACGCGAATATAGTCTAGGAGGTCCACCACAACTACCCCTCTATAGGCAGCTAAGACGGGCCAGGGTCCATCCTAGTTATTATCCTATTTCCTCTTAGGCCGGTTAGTCTTTATATTTTTAAGGCTAACTATAACTATATTATCCTTTTTAAATATTATACCTTCGTCCCATTTTATATTAACGTTATCTTTATAGCATTACTAGGAGATATAAGCTAGAGCTTTAAGCTAAGTTAGGATACGCTTAAAGCGGTTAGCAATAGTATTAGCTTATAAGTACTCTTTCTTTACATATATAAACAGGGCTAATGGCTAGGGGCCTACTAGTTTAATGCCTAAATGTGGGTTATAGCCGTAGTTAGTAAAGAATGGTAAGATTCCCGTAGTCTTGTTGACTTAGTTATTTATAGCAAACTTAGTAAGGGGGAGCCAATCTACCTAGTTATCTTGGGTGAAGCTTATAAAAGCACATAGGTACTTGTTTATTGCTGCGTTAACAATCTCGGTCTAACTATCTATTTTAGGGTGCTATACAGAACTGGGGTTTAGGGTTACCTTTAGGCGTTAGTTTAGGCGACGCTAGAAGTTAAAGATAAATAAAGACCCTCTATTGGAAATAATAGTGCTTAGGGCGCCGTGTAACTTATAGACAGTATAGGTAAATGCTTTAATAAGCTCCTTAGTGTCTAGGCTAGTAGCAGGAATAAAGTGTCTTATCTTTATTAGGCAGTTAATAACAACAAAGATATATTTATATATTTTGCCGTTGCAAAGGCACTTAGGTAGGTTAATAATGTAGTTAATAGAGATATCGGTCTATGGGCGGACTAGTAGTTCTAGTGGTTTTAGAAAACCAGGCGGTGCTAAGCATGGGGTCTTTATACGGAAGTAAAGAGCGCAGTCTTTTATAAAGGTAGCCGTAAACTATAAAATACCTAGCCACTAATAAGTTTAACTAAGGAGGTTTAGGGTCTTAACGCGACCCAGGTAGCCTATAGGACCTAAACTGTACATACAGTGTATAACTTCTAGTTAGAGTTTGGGTGAATTAGGGACAAATACTCAGTTTCTATAGTAGATTAGGCCGTCGATAATTAAGCATTTAGATTTATTATAGTGGAGTAACTTCCTAATCTGCTTAGGCTAGCGGTATACCTTACGGCCTTCCTGTTCTTATAGCGCGGCTAATATATCTCTGGCTAGTTCGTTCTCCTTATTGTAACGGAACCTTGTAGTAGGAACTACGGTGGGTTCTATCAATAGGCTGGGTATGTAGGTATAAACAAAATCAACAACGTAATAATAACTAGTGGAGTGGTTGCCTAACAGATTAACTCCAATTGTATTCTAAGATTCACTACAAGGAGAGAACTATCTACGGTAGGGACTGAGGTCCTTTAAATACACAACTATACTCCTAAGAAATCCTCTCTTGTACGTGAGGTATGTGTTATACATGTTATACATAGCGTACACTGCGTACACTGCGTATACTGCGTATAACATTATATAACTCGCTTACCATTCCTTGTTACATAGTTCCACCGGATCCATCCTGGACTGTGCCTATATTAACTAACTAGCTTCCGCCAACTCCTCTCTAAGTAGTCGTAATACTGTACTTAAAGCGTCCGTAATACTATCTCCCTCCTCTTTATCTTCGTCCTTGAAGATTCCTAACATCTCCAAGTCGTCCACTAGAGGTGTGATGTCCGTTTAATTAGTCTGGTTAATATCTGTATTTATTATAGTTAAAGCTCCTTCTTCCTTATAAGCGCAGTGCTGTGCTCGCACTGTGGCTGCTATACTGTTACTTAGTAAGATAATGCCGTTTCTATATTCTCGTTGCGCAAAGGCGGGGTTGGTGTGTGTTGCGCTAGCGAGTCCTTTATCTTAACAACCCTTATCTTGCTTGGAGTGTACTAAAGCAAACATTTAATTGTCCTGTGATGTTCGCTCTATTTCTAACGCTAAGTGTGCGCGTTTGATAACTTTTAACAGTCTTTAAGTTCCCTAAGTAACTTATTATAGGGTCTCGTGTTTAATCTGCCGCTGCAAAACTTAATAGTAAGCTCTTAAGCGCCTTAGATAAGCTTTATTGTTCGCAGAAAGCAGAGCAGGAGGCTATAGCTGCTTAATAGCGTGCCCTTAAAGCCCGTCTATCCGCTTCTGCCCGTCTTCTTCGTCTTAAACGTGTCCGTGAGAAGGTCCGTTCTAAGGAGTAGAAACTTGTTTAATAGGGTTTGTCTAAGCTAGGTAATAAAAGGATTAACTCTCCTCCTATAAGGGAAACAACTCTAAGTAGCTTAGTAATTGCTCCTCTTAGGTCCCCCTTAGGCGATTCGTTTTTTGGCGATTTCTCTTTATTAATGTTGCCTGACCTGCTTTCTTCTAATACTCCTATACCTTTCCTATAGCGTTCCTTAGGTTGCTTAGTAGTTTCTAGGTAGTCTCATTATAGCCTATCTACTTTACTTTATACTATATTTTGTCATCTATATCCTTATAACTGATAATCTTTAAAACTTGCCATTTATCTTTCTCTTATCCTCTATATATGTCTGCCTTATAGACTGGTGGCTCAATATTTCCATATACTGGTTCTAGCATTGCGACATACTATACAGGGTAGATTTTCATTTTGGCTAGTAGGTTTAACTTATACGTAACTAATAAAATTCTTTACTTAACTTTAAAAGGTCCTAGTCTAACATAGTCCAACTTCTTGCTTAGTTGTCAACTCTTGAAGTTTTTGTGTAGTAGCCATACTTTATCCCCCTCCTTAAGATCTGGTCCTTTAGATCTCTTAGCATTGTAGTACCTTTTTATTCGTTCTTATACTAGTTTAGCTGTTTCTTTAAGGTCTGCATAAAGATTCATTAACGTCTCCATTCTTTATTTAGCTGTGCTACTCGTCTTTTTTGCTTATTGTGGCGATAATGATATTCTTGGCTCGTACCCATAGTTCGCCTTAAATGGTGATGTTCCCATTCCTTCTTATAGTGTTGTATTGTATACAAACTATATAACTGGTAGTAATAATACCCAATTATTCTGTGCGTAATTAATATAATACCTTAAATACTGCTCTAGTGTCTAGTTTAGTCTTTCCGTTTGTCCATCCGTCTGTGGATAATACGCTATAGATGTTGCTGCGCAAACCCCTTATTCTGCCAGAAATACTTCCTAAAATGCTACTATAAATCTTGGATCTCTATCCAATATGATCTTGTCTGGTGCTCCATATCTTATAAACACTTCTTTTATATAGATTCTAGCAATATCTTCTGCTAATATCTCTTTAGTGCATGTTATGAAGTATCCCTACTTTATTAGCTTATCCACTATTACTAAGATCGCGTTATAATCTTGTCCTATAATAGGATCTTTTAACTTTAGTAACTTAATAATAAAGTCCTATAATATAACCTCCTATGGTCTTCCTAGTGTCTTAACAGGTTGTAGCCCTCCATACGGCTTATGCCTTGTTAGTTTATTCCTTTAGCAATCTGGATATTCCTTTATAACTTATCTCGCTAGTCCCTAGATTCCTTAAATGATGTACTCCTCTTAAAGTCTTAATACTAAGTCTGTAGCTCCGTTATATCCTTGTGTTATTCCCTTGTGGAATTCCTTAACAAATTTCTCTGCAATAGACTTAGGTATATATGTTGCCTCTTTATTTTCATATTACTCTAAGTCTAGATCCTCTTCCTATGCTTTTTAAATCTTTTGTGTCTAATTACTCTCTAGTAATTTATGGATCTGACTTTTCTTAGTTACTGTAATCTTTAGATAATTATACCTAATTAATCTGTCTTAATCCTTTTGCAATAAAGCTCCCGATAGCTTTTTATTACTTTATAGTTCAGCCTTCCTGCTTAAAGCATCTGCTCGTGTATTATCTATACCCTTGGTATACTAAATTTTGAAATAGTATTCTATAAGCATTTCTGCCTATCTAACCTATCTTTGGTTAAGTTCCTTTGTTATTAGAAATCCTATAAGGTTCTTATAGTCTATCTTAACCACAAATAGTTTTTCTGTGCCTTATAAGAATGCTCTTTATTTTTTAAGTACTATAACTATACCTAACAACTCCTTGTTGTAGATGTCATAGTTTAACTCTAGTGGTGTCATCTTTTAACTATAGTATGCCACTGGGTGCCATCTATCTTAATGTTTCTATAGGAAGCACGCCCCTAGTGTAAAGTCTAATGCATCTATTTTTACAACTGTCTCTAGCCCTAGTTGATAGATCTTAAGAACTAGCTCTTAGGTAAATAACTCTTTAACTTTTTTAAACAGTTCTTATTGCTCCTTTCCCTATATCCACAGTTCTTCCTTCTTAGTTAACTGTGTAAATGGCTCAATATTCTGTAACCATTGCGCTATAAACCTTCTATAGTAATTACAAAACCCTAGAAATAATTTTAACTGTATAATGTTCTCTAGTTCTTGCTAATTTACTATAGCCTCAATCTTCTTTAGATCTATACTAAGTTAGCCTAGTTTAATAATAAATCTAATAAAATTGGTCTTCCTAGTAAAGAACTCGCATTTCTTAATTGCTACTAGCATTTGTTCTTTTTATAGTCTCTTTAAGACCTACTTAATGTGTTCTCCGTGCTCTTCCTTATTCTCTAAGTAGATAATAATATTATTAAGGTATACCATAACAAATTCATCTAGGTGTTCTCCTAATACACTATTAATTCGCTTCTGGAACGTTGCTGGTGCGTTTATAAGCTTAAACTGCATAACTAACGGCTTATATAGTCCTTCCTTTGACCTAAAGGCTGCCTTCTATTCGTCGCCTTTCTTAATTCTAATTTGGTGGTACGCCTACCTTAGATCTATCTTTGTAAAGATCTTTACGTTACCTATCCTGTCTTGGATTTTACTAATTAAGGGTAAAGGATACCTATCCTTCCTAGTGATACTGTTTAACTATCTATAGTCTATATACATCCTAAGTTTTCCGTTTTTCTTTGGGATGAACAGTACTGGATATTCTGCTAATGACTATAATGGTCTAATATATCCCTTTTATAAGTTCTCCTGGACAAACTCCTTAAGCGCTACTAACTCTGTTTTAGTAAGCTTATAGATTAGAAAGAACTTTAGACTTATTCCCTCTTTTAATTCTATTTTATGGTCCTAAGCTATATGCTCTAATAGCTTCTCACTTTCTAGTAACCATAACTTTTTTCCATACTTATAGTATCTTTTTGGTATATAACTTAAGCCTCGCTCAGTCTCTTTATATATCGCTCTGACTTGGTACCATACCAACTTAGTTTGCTATTGCACTTTGCGTTGTTATATATCCTTAATATTAACCTGACCTATAACCCAATTAATCTTTAGATTGTACTCCTGTAACCAAGGCATTCCTAGTATCGCCTTATCCTGTCCCAACGGTAGGATATCAAAAGACATTCTGACTGGTCTCCCCTTAATAGTTATCTAAATAGGTCCTGTTTTGAGATTAATAATGCCTCCTCTATAGGCTATCTAATCTCCTGAAATTATTATAAGTGGATACAGGTGTTCCTTCTATCTATATAGTAACCCCATTCTTTCCACTACCTTTGGTAATATATGGTTCCTTATTACTCCACTATCTACCAACGCTTTAAACTGCTGATCTTGCCACTTAACTCTTAAATTTAGGTGTTGTCCTTAAATTTCTTTAAGGGTCTAAGGCTCTAACACTAGTTCCCTTTAGTCCTGTACGCCTCCCCTTTTTCTAACTGTTGGCTGCTAGATCCTGCCTATACTTAGTCTAACTTTAGCCAATACTTAGTTCGTTTCTTTTCCTCTATATGCTATAGACAAGTGTTCTCTAGGCACTCCTACCACTATTATCCGTCTAGGCATTCTTCCATAAGGAATCTTCCTAGTTAAAGTATTAAGTCTCCTTAACCTTATACTTCTACTAGGTGCCAACTATATATATACTTAGCGTTCCTAAACCTTTTTTCCTCTGGTGCCTAATACATTCTTACTAGGTATTTCCGGTTCTTATCTTTTAGTGCTCTATGTATATTGCACGTGTTATCCACACAAGCTATCTATAATAGTGTATAATGCGCTATATGTTTTGGGTTAACTTTTAGTTCGTCTTTATCCTTAAGTTTAAACCTATACCTAGTTAACCTGACCACTGGTATCTCTACTGTAGGTATTAAGATTTGTCGCTTACTTCTCTAGTCCCTGAACCTCTCTTCTAGGTTCCTTAATATTATAATTAATGCTCCTTTAATATAACTCATGCGTTTCTCCATAATGGGTTAGTCTTAGACAACTTTTTTGTCCAGCTATATATAAAAATCTTCCCATTTATCATTGTGTTATTGCCTATACCACTTTCCGTACAGCTGGTTTAGTGTGTATAGTCTATCTATTAGAAAGTACCTTGTTATCGCTATATCGTAATATCCTTTAGTATGTCTTTCTTTGAACCTAATTAGAATATCTAGATCCTCTTCTTATTCTAGTTTGTCTAACTATTTTGCCCTAGGTGTCCCTACACTCGGCCTATTAGTAACTCTTTATACGGGTGCTCTATCCCTTATATAACCTGGTATAGCTAACCTCTTATCTAGCTTCTGCTTTTACTATATAATAATTCTTGTTCTAAACTTATCTATAGTTTCTTGTTTTCTGCGTCTTATAGCTAGATCTTCGTAGTCGTCTTGCTTTTTAATCCTAGTATTGACTTTTTAATCTTTAGGCTAAACACTGCGTTTACCTAGGATTACTAACGTTCTTATTTATTCCCTAAACTTATAGTTCTTGAACTTGCGTCCTGTACTTATTCGTTTATTACTAAACTAAGTTACTGCCCTTTCCCATTGGTTTTCGTCCGTCGTGGGTTCTTAGGTGTGTCTTATCTCACTTTAAGAATCTTAAGCTTCTCTTATCTCTTCTTAAGAATCTTAAGCCTGTGGCCTTTTGCCTTTATTAAGTAATAAGCTAGCACTAGCAGTTGTTTACTTGCTTAGTTTCTTTTAAATATTGCTCCTATTGTCTTGTAAAGCGATGGAAATCGTATTTAACGGTGTTGCTATACCCATTACTAAACCTCGCTTGGTGGTGGTCTTAGTCTCTGCTTCTATTGCGTTTTTGAGGTTTAAGTGCTCCCAGTTAGCCTCCTTTTTGTCCTTGTCGCTGCTAATTAATAAGTACTCTGACTTCATTGTTATTACTGCTAATCTTTATCCGTATGTTGCTGTAACATCTTAATCTAGCTTATAGAGTTAATCTTATTCTTTATCTAACTCTCTGGTTCCTTGGAGTCCTTTTAACTCTAGCTCTTACGGCCAATAGCTTGCGCCGTACTTAGCGTCCTTATAAATTCGGTATGCGTTATTATAACAATACGCAAAACTATTAATTAAACATTCTTTTATTCCTCGCAGTGCACTATCATCCCTCTATACATACGTGCTGTCTGCTGGTCTGGTTCCCTTTACCACATAGTTACTTTAACCACCTCTGCAGTCTCTGGCAAAATAACCCTGTTTTCCGCAATTTATACAAGCTCCATCTTTAAACCATCTTTCTTGCTGTGGAGTCCGCCTAAACATCTTCTACTGCTAAGATCCCTGGTTTGGCCTCTGCTCTTTAGTCCTTTAATTACTTAATCCTCAACCTCTAGGTTTCCATGGTTTCTTTTCCTATCTTTAGGTTTCTTTAGTACCGCTTAGGTCCATTAGCTCTGCGCCATTCCATAATTTTTAACTCTATGTTTATCATTGCGTACTCTGCGCCTTATACAACTGTGGAACTCTGTCTTACCCTCTCTTAGCTTGTTCCCTTTAATAGATTCTGTTATTAATCTTTATTAACTAATCTATTAACTCCCTTAGAGTATCCGCATCTTCCATTAGGATAATTGCGTCCTAGACTTTAGCCTTAAGTCCCTATTTATACTGTGCTATAAGCGCCCTATCGTTCCACTTAACCTGTATGGCTAGTGTTTAAAACTGTGTTGTATACTTAATAGCTAAAGTGCGTTGTACTAAGTTCTAAAGCTTTTGTTCCGCTGTGGTTGTGGCCTTCGGGTCTCCAAATATCTGCGTTAGTTGCTCTGCGAACCCGTTCTAACTGGTAAATATATACCGTACATCCTGGTTAGTAGTTATCATGCCATTAGCCTATATTTCCATGAGATACGGTTTAAACCACTTAAGTGCCCTCCCTGTTAGGAACAATCCTGTATAGGCTACTTAATCTAATAATGTTGCTAACTTCGCTCCTTCCTGTACTACCTTAAAGTGCATTTGCGTAAAAAATCCTTTAAGCTTCAACTTTTCTCTTAAGAATTGTTTAATTAAAGGTAACTTAATCTTTACTGCTCCGATTCCATTAATACGTTCTTTAAGTATCCTATTATTGTCTTATAAGTGATTAACCATTTCCTGTAACTAACCTCGCGTAACCACTTAAGAATCTCCCTTATTTATACTGGTATCACCTGGACCTGAGGTTGTAGCTCCTGTCGACGCCGTCGTGACTAGTGCTACTCTTGGTGGCATGTTATTCAATCTCTCTATTTAATACCGTAACCTTGGTAGTGAATGTGTAACGGAACCTTATAGTAGGAACTACGGTGGGTTCTATTAATGGGCTAGGTATATAGGTATAAACAAAATCAACAACGTAATAATAACTAGTGGAGTGGTTGCCTAATAGATTAACTCCAATTATATTCTAAGATTCACTACAAGGAGAGAACTATCTACGGTAGGGACTGAGGTCCTTTAAATACACAACCGTACTCC
>Ga0307507_10003205_pt1 | contig 32340 bp, 8 predicted proteins | sample 7_EM_MG_FD_207223 | JGI IMG/M metagenome (GOLD analysis project Ga0307507, IMG submission 207223) | Populus trichocarpa ectomycorrhiza microbial communities from riparian zone in the Pacific Northwest, United States - 7_EM | ecosystem: Host-associated > Plants > Roots > Unclassified | place... | reverse complement strand
TAGGTCTGCGGTAATGGTGGTAGGTTTACGGTAACGGTAGTACTGCGGCAGCGGCGGTACGTCTGCGGTAATGGTAGTAGGTTTGCGGTAATAGTGGTAGTAGTTGTTGTCTGCGTCTGTGGCTCGTTTGCGGTGCGCCTGTGGTGCGACCGTGCGCCTGTTGTGGTAGAGGTCGTCTGCAGCGCGACGGCTGTAGACTGGTTGTAGTGGAGGTCGTCTGCTCTGTAGCAGACTGGTTGTAGTGGAGGTCGTCTGCTCTGTAGCAGACTGGTTGTAGTGGAGGTCGTCTGCTCTGTAGCAGACTGGTTGTAGTGGAATCGTTGGTTGCGGTGGCGACGCGTAGTGGTGACGTGTCCTTAGGGGGTATATAACTAGCGGCGCCCCTGCGACGACGGCGGAGGACGAAGGGGAGGCGACGGCAGAGACGAAAGGGAGGCGACGTCGAAAAGGTTAGAGGGGTGAGATATTCCAAAGCCTTCCCAGGCACGTGTCCTTGGCCATTGAAGTCGGCATTTGATTATAACCACAGGAGACCTTCTAGCTGCGCGTTATTGACGCGTTGAGCTAGGGGTGTTTAACGCGAGTCCTTGAGGACCTATGGAATGAGGGTGGGATATTATCTAGGCCTTCCCAGGCGAGGGAAAAGGGAGGTCTAAGTATAACGCGTTGATGTGTCGTTGCAGACGAAGTCCCTGGGTATTGGGTGAGCTTAGTATAATGTGACGGGCTTGTATAAATGCTTCTAAACCAAAGCTTGTAGATTGCTACTATACAAGAATACTAAGCTAAGGAGAAGAAGAAGAGAAAAGGAGGCTCTAGGGGGTAATATACACGGTATAGGCGGACTCCGGATATTGCGCCAAGCCAGCTACAGGGGACGGTGCCCCAGCACCGTCACACTTAGCTACTACTATCCTAGAATACGGCTATATAAATGACGACGGGGATAATATTTAGGATAAAAGCGTAAAGCATATAAAACGCAAAACTATATCATATAAGGATCTTTCCTATAAACCTCTAAAGTCTACTAAAACCAAGAAAGGAAAAAATCTAGATAAGCTTAATCCGTAGCAGACTAGAAGCAGCCTTAACTATATAGATTACTAGATTTTTTTAGGGGCTTATAATACGTTAGTTAATACAGGAAACTATTAAGTAGTTCTTAAGGATTATAATGCTAGTGGTGAAGTTTAATAAAGTGCTACTAAGTCTCTGGAGCTAGGTAAAGGTATATAGGGTAGCGAGGTCAAGCTATATATAAGCGAGGATGTTTAGATCGCTAAGGAAGATTCTACCAAAGCAGAAATAGCGACAGATCGCTAAGGGGTAGGTGGAATATTTATAAAGGAAGTAACCCCGGAAGCCAGAAACCCCAAAGCATTAAATAAAGGCAGAGATTAAACTAATACGGTGGGAACGTATGCCACACGACCTTAAAAATCTTTTATTAAAATAGCAGCGCTAGTTACACCCGCGCAATAGGTAGATAAAAATGTTTTTATCTCTTTTAAAACAAAAGAGATCAACAGAGAAAAAATACTAACATTAATTAAGAGTATTTCTTCATTACCTAGCCTTTTTATAACTTTGAATTTAATAAAGATTACTATAAAAAGGGATATAATCGTTAAAGCAGCCTAGGTCATTTATAGGTTTAGTAAGTATTAATATGGGGTTCCGAAAACGGTTTATATAAGGATTCTATAAACGATATAAAGTTATAAGGGGTCTTTAAACCTATTAAACTTAGGCAAGTAGTTAGACGGTTTTATATAGATATAGGTACTAGAAGCAGGATAGTTCCAAAACTAAAAGATTATAATACTTAATATGTTGGAGTATATTAGAGCTTAGAAGTGGTATAATATTTAGGTTAAACTGACCTAGGCTATAATCTATACTTAAAAAAATAAGCTAGTAAATCGCAAAGGTATAGCAATTTATATGCTAAATGGAATGTAAGGTCTCCTAATAACGAACAATTAATATAGGAAATGCATTAAAAATATAGGAAGAATAACTCTTAGAGAAGAGAGGAATAAATCTTATAACTTGGCGGATAATAGTATTATAGAGAAAAACACTCAGCTAATAAGGAGGTGAATTAATATATAACTTAGCAGAGGGAATAAGCTAAGTATAAAGCTTATTAAAGAGCTCGGCTTAGGCATACTCTTTAGTCTAAAGATTTAGTAAGAAGTGCGACCCTAAACCCCTACCAGCCGCTAACACTTACTTTAAATAGGGAGTACACTAAAATAGAGACGAAACAACTTAATAGTCTTATTAAAGATACTAAAGCGAACTTAAACTATATGCAGCTGCTCTAAATCCTAGGTTAGCAGTTAGAGGTATTAATAAACGAAGGAAAGCCTAACCTTAATACTTTATTCACTTTACTAAGAGTAGAGACTCTAGTTTTGGAAGAAGAGTATAAGGAATTAATAACTACCTTTGCTTTAGAGGCGGTAAGTTAATAGTATAAAAATAGCCTATAGATTAACTAAGTAATTTCTAACATAGGGATCAACACTAAAGGGATTTTTAAATGCCGCTGTTAATCGCTTAATTGAGAAAGTTAGCACTAAAGTTATAGGCAAGTAGAAGCTTGAGAAAGATAATAGTATTATAATTAATAGTGGAATAGAGTTACCCTATAATATGCTTAACAGGCTTCGCCAAGACAAATAGTTTAACGGTTAGCTCTTAATAGCTAGAATAGCAATATTAGACAAACCGTCTTTTGTGTAATGGAACCTTGTAGCAGGAACTACGGTGGGTCCTATTATTAGGCTAGGTATATAGGTAAGAACAAAACAACAACGTAATAATAACTGGTGGAGTAGTTGCCCAATAGATTAACTCTAATTATACTCTAAGATTTACTACAAGGAGAGAACTATCTACAGTAGGGACTGAGGTCCTTTAAATATATAACCGTACTCCTAATAAATCCTCTCTTGTACGTAAGGTACGTACTATACGTATTATACGCGGGCGTACACCACGTATACTTCGTATACTGCGTATAATATTATATAACTCGCTTACTATTCCTTATTATATAGTTCTACTAGATCCATCCTGGACCGTGCCTATATTAACCAACTAGCTTCCTGCAACTCTTCCCTAAGTAGTTATAACATTATACTTAAAGCGTCCGTAATACTATCTCCCTCCTCTTTATCTTCGTCCTTAAAGATTCCTAATATCTCCAAGTTGTCCACTAGAGGTATAATGTCCGTTTAACTAGTCTAGTTAATATCCTTGCTTATTATACTTAAAGCTTCTTCTTCCTCGTAAGCGTAACGCTGTGCTCGTACTATAGCTGCCATACTGTTACTTAGTGAGATAATGTCGTCTCCGTATTCTTATTATGCAAAAGTGGGGTTAGTGTGTGTTGCGATAGTAAGTCCCTTATCTTAACAACCCTTATTTTACTTAGAGTGCACTAAAGCAAATATTTAATTGTTTTATGATATTTGCTCTATTTCTAACGCTAAGTATACGCGTTCTATAACTCTTAATAGTCTTCTAGTTCCTTAAGTAACTTACTATAGAGTCTTATGTTTAATCTGCTGCTATAAAGCTTAAGTCCGAGTTGGCCGCTATACGCGCCAAACTCCACTGTTCTACTAAAGAGACCGCTCGGGCTCTTAAGGCTTAATGTCACTCCTTTAAGTCTTAGTAGGTTGCGTTCGCTCGGTTAACCCGTTTTAAGAAGGTTCGCAAGAAGGTTTATTCTAAGAAGTAGAAACTGGTTTAGCAGGGTCTTGATAAGCTAGGTAATAAAAGGACTAGCTCTTCTCCTGCGAGGGAAATAACTCCAAGTAGCTTAGTAATTGCTCCTCTTAGGTCCCCCTTAGGTGACTTGTTTTTTGGCGATTCTTCTTTATTAATATTGCCTAACCTACTCTCTTTTAATACTCCTGTACCTTTCCTATAGCATTTTCTAGGTTACTTAGTGGTTCTTAGGTAGTCTTACTGTAGCCTATCTACTTTACTTTATACTATGTTTCGTCCTCTACGTCCTCGTAACTAATAATCTTTAAAACTTGCTATTTGTCTTTCTTTTATCCTCTATATATGTCTGCCTTGTAGACTAGTAGCTTAATATTCCCGTATACTAGCTCTAGCATTGCGATATATTATATAGGGTAGATCTTTATTTTGGCTAGTAGGTTTAGCTTATATATAACTAATAAAATTCTTTGCTTAATTTTAAAAGGCCCTAGTCTAACATAGTCTAATTTCTTACTTGGTTGTCAACTCTTAAAATTTTTGTATAGTAGTTACACTTTATCTCCCTCCTTAAGATCTGGTCCCTTAGATCTCTTAGCGTTATAGTACCTTTTTATTTATTCTTGTACTAGTTTAGCTGTTTCTGTAAGGTCTGTATAAAGATTTATTAATATCTCTATTCTTTACTTAGCTGTGCTTCTCGTCTTTTTTGCTTAATATGGCGATAATGATGTTCTTAGCTCATATCCGTAATTTGCCTTAAATGGTAATGTCCCCATTCCTTCTTATAGTGTTGCATTGTATGTAAACTATATAACTGGTAATAATGATACCCAATTATTCTATACATAGTTAATATAATGCCTTAGGTACTATTCTAGTGTCTAGTTTAGTCTTTCCATTTATTCATCCGTCTGCGGATAATACACTGTAGATATTGCTACGTAAACTCCTTATTCTGCTAAAAACACTTCCTAAAATGCTACTATAAATCTTAGATCTCTATCCAATATAACCTTATCTAGTGCTCTGTGTCTTGCGAATACTTCCTTTATATAGATTCTAGCAATATCTTCTACTAATATCTCTTTAGTGCATGCTATAAAGTATCCCCACTTTATTAGCTTGTCCACTATTACTAAGATTATATTATAATCTTATCCTGTAATAGGATCTCTTAACTTTAGTAACTTAATAATAAAGTCCCATAATATAACTTCCTATGGTCTTCCTAGTATTTTGATAGGTTGTAGCCCTCTATACAGCTTGTGCCTTATTGGTTTGTTCCTTTAGCAATCTAGATACTCCCTTATAACTTATCTTGCTAGTCCCTAGATTCCTTAAACAATGTACTCTTTTTAAAGTCTTAACATTAAGCCTATAGCTCCGTTGTGTCCTTATATTATTCCCTTATAGAATTCCTTAACAAATTCTTCTATAATAAACTTAGGCACATACGTTGCTTCTCTATTTTTATATTGCTCTAAGTCTGGATCCTCTACCTATATTTCCTAGATCTTCTATATCCAATTACTCTCTAGTAATCTATAGATCTGTCTTTCTTCAGTTGCTATAATCTTTAGATAATTATACCTAATTAATTCGTCTTAATCCTTTTATAATAAAGCTCCTAATAGCTTTTTATTATTTTGCAATTTAGCCCTTCTGCTTAGAGCGTCTGCTTATACATTATCTGTACCTTTAGTATACTAAATTTTAAAATAGTACTCTATAAGCATTTCCGCCTATCTAACCTGTCTTTAATTGAGTTCCTTTATTGTTAGAAATCCTATAAGGTTCTTATAGTCCGTTTTAACTACAAATGGTTTCTTTATGCCTTATAAGAATGCCCTCTATTCCTTAAGTGCTGCAACTATACCTAACAACTCCTTGTTATATATATCGTAATTCAACTCTAGTAGTGTTATCTTTTAACTATAATACGCTACTGGGTGCCATCCATCCTAATATTTCTGTATAAAGTATGCCCCTAGTGTAAAGTCTAATGTATTTATTTCTACAACCATCTCTAAACCTGGTTAATAGACCTTAAGAACTAGCTCCTGGGTAAACAACCCTTTAACTTTTTTAAATAGTTCTTATTGCTCCTTCCCCTATGCCCATAGTTTTTGTTTCTTTGTTAACCGCGTAAGTAGCTTAATATTCTTTAACTATTGCGCTATAAACCTCCTACAATAATTACAAAACCCTAGGAACGATCTTAACTATATAACGTTCTCTGGTTCCTGCCAATTTACTATAGCCTTGATCTTTTTTGGATCTATACTAAGTTAGCCTAGTTTAATAATAAATCTAACAAAATCGGTCTTCTTAGTGAAGAACTTGTATTTTTTAATTGCTACTGGCATCTATTCTTCTTATAGTCTCTTTAAGACCTATTTAATGTGTCCTCTATGTTCTTCCTTACTCTCTAAGTAGATAATAATGTCGTTAAGGTATACTATAACAAACTTATCTAGGTATTCTCCTAATACACTATTAATTCGCTTCTAGAACGTTACTAGTGCGTTTATAAGTCCAAATTGTATAACTAATAGCTTATACAGTCCTTCCTTTGACCTAAAGGCTGCCTTCTATTTATCGCCTTCCTTGATTTTAATCTAATAGTACACCTACCTTAGATCTATCTTTGTAAAGATTTTTGCGTTGCCTATCCTATCTTGGATTTCGCTAATTAAGGGTAAAGGATACCTATGACTTCCTAGTAATGCTGTTTAACTGTCTATAGTCTATACATATCCTAAGTTTTCCGTTTTTCTTTAGGATAAACAATACTAGATATCCTACTAACGACTGCAATAGTCTAATATATCCCTTATATAAGTTCTCCTAGACAAACTCCTTAAGCGCTACTAACTCCGTTTTAGTAAGCTTATAGATTAGAAAGAACTTTAGACTTATTCCCTCTTCTAATTCTATCTTATAGTCCTATACTGCATGCTTTAACAGCTTTTCACTTTCTAGTAACCATAACTTTTTACCATACTTATGGTATCTTTTTGGTACATAACTTAAGCCTTACTTAGTCTCTTTATATATCGCTCCAACTTAATACCATACCAACTTGGTTTACTGTTGCACTTTACGCCGTTAAGTATCCTTAATATTAATCTAACCTATAACCCAATTAATCTTTAGATTATACTCCTATAACTAAGGTATTCCTAGTATCGCCTCATCCTGCCCTAATAGTAGGATATTAAAAGACATTCTAACTAGTCTCCCTTTAATAGTTAACTGAATAGGTCCTATTTTGAGATTAATAATACCTCCTCTATAGGCTATCTAATCTCCTAAAATTGTTGTAAGTGGATATAGGTGTTCCTTTTATCTATATAGTAACCCTATTCTTTCTACTACCTTTAGTGATATATGGTTCCTAGTTGCTCTACTATCTACTAATACTTTAAACTGCTGATCTTGCTATTTAACTTATAAATTTAGGTGTCGTTTTTAAATTCCTTTAAGGGTTTAAGGCTCTAACACTAGTTCCCTCTAGTCCTATACGCCTCCCCTTTTTCTAACTATTGGCTGCTAGATCCTATTTATACTTAGTCTACCTTAGGCTAATACTTAGTTTGTTTCTTTTTCTCTATATACTATAGACAAGTATTCTCTAGGCACTCCTACCACTGTTATCTATCTAGGCATTCTTCCGTAAAGAATCTTCCTAGTTAAAGTGTTAAGTCCCCTTAACCTTATACTTCTACTAGGTGCCATCTATATATATACTTAGCGTTCCTAAACCGCTTTTCCTCTGGTGCCTAATATATCCTTACTAGGTACTTCCGGTTCTTGTCTTTAGGTGCTTTATATATATTATACATATTATCCACACAAGCTATCCACGATAGTGTATAATACGCTGTATGTTTTAGGTTAACTCTTAGTTTATTTTTATCCTTAAGTTTAAACCTATACCTAGTCAACCTAACCACTGGTATCTCTACTGTGGGTACTAAGACTTATTATTCACTTCTCCAGTCCCTAGATCCTTCTTTTAGGTTCCTTAATATTATAATTAACGCTCCTTTAATATAACTTATGCGTTTTTCCGTAATGGGTTGGTTTTAGATAACTTTTTCGTCTAGCTATATATAAAAGTCTTTCTATTCGTTATTATGTCGTTGCCTATACCACTTTCCATACAACTGGTTTAGTGTGTATGGTTTATCTATTAAAAAGTACCTTATTATCGCTATATTGTAATATCCTTTGGTATGTCTTTCTTCGAACCTGGTTAGAATATCTAGATCCTCTTCTTATTCTAGTTTATTTAACCATTTTGCCCTAGGTGTTCCTGTACTTGGCCTATTAGTAACTCTTTATATAGGTGCTCTGTCCCTTATATAACCTGGTATAGCTAACCTCTTGTCTAGCTTTTACTCTTACTATATAATAATTTTCGTCCTAAACTTATCTATAGTTTCTTGTTTTCTGCATCTTGCAGCTAGATCTTCGTAGTCGTCTTACTTTTTAATCCTAGTATTAACTATTCGATCTTTAGGCTAAACACTATATTCTCTTAGGATTGCTAACGTTCTTACTTATTCCCTAAACTTGTAGTTCTTAAACTTGCGTCCTATACTTATTCGTTTGTTACTAAACTAAGTCGCTATTCTTCCCTATTGGTTGTCGTCCGTTGTGGGTCCTTGGGTGTGTCTTATCTTATCTTAAGAATCTTAAGCCTATGGCCTTTTACCTTTATTAAGTAATGAGCTAGCACTAGCAGTTGTCTACTTACTTAGTTTCTTCTAAATGTTGCTTCTATTATCTTATAAAGTAATAGAAATTATATCTAATAGTGTTATAATACTCGTTACTAAACCTTATTCCATAATGGTTTTAGTCTCTGCTTCTATTTTAACTTCTCTAAGGTCTGCATGCTCCTAGTAAGCTGCCTTTATTGCCTTATTATTGGTAAATGCTTCGCCTATATTAAATTTATTGTCTTTAATGTCTAATCTATAAGCTAGTTTATTAGTTCCTTTAAACTTAGATAACAATGGCTCCTATAGCCAATAGCTTGCGCCATACTTGGCGTCCTTATAAATTTGGCATACGTTATTATAATAATACGCAAAACTGTTAATTAAATACTCTTTTATTCCTTATAGTGCACCATCGTCCCTTTATATGTATGTGCCGTCTGCTGGCCTAGTTCCCTTTACTACGTAGTTACTCTAACTACCTCTATAGTCTTTAGCGAAATAACCTTGTTTTCCGCAATTTATATAAGCCCTATCTTTAAACCATCTTTTTTGCTATGGAGTCCGCCTAAATGTCTTCTACTGCTAAGATTCCTGGTTTGGCCTCTACTCATAGGTCCTTTAATTACTTAATCCTTAACCTCTAGGTTTCTATAGTTTCTTTTCCTACCTTTAGGTTTCTTTAGTACCGCTTAGGTCTATTAGCTCTGCGCTATTCCATAGTTTTTAACTCTATGTCTGTCGTTGCGTATTCTACGTCTTATATAACTATAGAACTCTATCTTGCCCTTTCTTAACTTGTTCTCTTTAATAGATCCTATTATTAATCTTTATTAACTAATCTATTAACTCTCTTAGAGTATCCGCATCTTCTATTAGGATAATTGCGTCCTAGACTTTAGCCTTAAGTCCCTATTTATACTATACTATAAGCGCCCTATCATTCCACTTAACCTGCGTGGCTAGTGTTTAAAACTATATAGTATACTTAATTACTAAAGTGCGTTATACTAAATTCTAAAGCTTTCGTTCCGCTGTAGTTGTGGACTCTAGGTCTCTAAATATCTGCGTTAGTCGTTTTGCAAACCCATTCTAACTAGTAAATATATACCGTACGTCCTGGTTAGTAGTTGTTATGCTATTAGCCTATATTTCTGTAAAATATAGTTTAAACTACTTAAGTGCCCTCCCTGTTAGGAATAATCCTATATAGGCTACTTAATCTAATAATATTGCTAACTTCGCTTCTTCCTGTACTACTTTAAAGTGCATCTGCGTAAGAAACCCCTTAAGCTTCGACTTCTCTCCTAAGAACCATTTAATTAAAGGTAGTTTAATTTTCGCTGCTCTAATTCCATTAATGCGTTCTTTAAATATCCTACTATTATCTTATAAGTAATTAATTATTTCCTATAACTAACCTCGCGTAACCACTTAAGAATCCCTATTATCTATACTAGTATCACCTGGCCCTAAGGTTGTGGCTGCCGTCGACGCCGTTATAACTGGTGCTTTGGGTGGCATATTGTTCAATTTTGTTTAATACCATAACCTTAGTAGTAAATGTGTAACGGAACCTTGTAGCAGGAACTACAGTAGGTCCTATTATTAGGCTAGGTATATAGGTAAGAACAAAATAACAACGTAATAATAACTGGTGGAGTGGTTGCCCAATAGATTAACTCTAATTATACTCTAAGATTTACTACAAGGAGAGAACTATCTACGGTAGGGATTAAGGTCCTTTAAATACACAACCATACTCCTAAGAAATCCTCTCTTATACGTGAGGTACGTACTATACGTATTATACGCGGGCGTATACCACGTATACTTCGTACACTGCGTATAACATTATATGACTTGCTTACCATTCCTCGTTATATGGTTCCACTAGATCCATCCTGGACCGTGTCTATATTAACTAACTAGCTTCCTGCGACTCTTCTCCAAGTAGTCGTAATATTGTACTTAAAGCGTCCGTAACATTTTGTAAGGTATAGTTATAATATTCCACTAAAACAGTTTGAGCTATTTAGTAAAAGTAGTAAGATAAAACACGTTATAAAGCCTCTTATAGGTTAGAGAAAAAAAATTAAAGCATTCTATATAGAGGCCTAAGGATAGTAAGGGGGAGAAATACGGCTGATTTATTTCTGCCTACTAAACTATAATAGTAACCACTTTACGTTACTAGAGATAAATGAGCAAAAGGAAAAAATCTATTACTATAACTTAATAGTGAGTAAAAGTGTTATCGATGGTATAGAGAGGTGTAACGGGACTAGCCTAGTTATAGTAGGAATGTCTTGGTAAAACACTTAATAGATAGAACTTAAAGCTTTAACTGAATTCTGCTAAATTCTGCTAGCTTAATTAACTTCTACCAAGTTCTGCCAGATCAATTGAATACTACCGAAGTCTGTCCATATGTATATATGCGCACGCATTAACCAAGACCCCTAAACTATTTAATTGCAAGATTCTCTTATTATTCCTTTCTCTTCTTTACGCAACGTCTTGTTCTTAGTAAGAGCTATATACCCTTAGATTTAGATAGAATTTATATTATTCCTTTAAATCTTTCCTAAAGCCTCTTCGCGTCCTTATATTACGTTGCGTTAAAAACAACTACTATTAAAATGGCAAACGACCTTGAATCCCACGCGTTAACTATAAGCATTATAACCCTAGTTAGGGAATAGTTAACTATAATGCAAGAAGCCTTTATAGATGCTTTAGCTTAGTAGCGGGCTGCACTAAAAGCCTAGTATTAGTAATTAATGGAAACACTCCGTAAAGAACTCTGTAACATTAATATACTTATAATAGAGACCCTAATAGTAACACCTATAAACAAAATTAAGATAACTATATGCTAACCTAGCCTGTTAAATACAAACCCTAAACTAGTAATGGTAGCTTAACCTATACCTATAACAAACCTAGTACCTACTGTAAAATTAAAAAAGCTTCCTAACCCCCTAATGTTTAATAAAAATTAAAATAACCTGCGTCCCTTTATAACTAAGCTCCGCCTTAAACTTTTAATAAACTATAATTGATACCCTACTAAAGCTAGTAAGATTAGCTATGGGATATCTTAATTAAGTAAAGACGCCGTATAAACTATAGACCCATTCTTTTATAATGGCACCTTTATTAATTTTGAAATCTTTGTCTCTTTATTAGAACAAATGTATAATAACACTAACTGTAAATATACTGCTACTACTAAACTTAAAAACCTATAATAATGGAATTAGGACTTTACCAGCTTCTTTTTGGAATTTTTAGGCCTTATTAGCAAACTGGATTGGAATAAAGCCGCTAAAGTTACTGCTCTTTAACGAGCTATTTTAGATGAAATTAGAGTATAGTTAGTAGGTAGGGAACTGCCAAAGGATCTACCTAAATTTGCTATAATATGTTAATGAATTAATAAGGACCTTTAATATAACAAATAAACTTATTCTCTAAAGCCAACTACGCCTTGTGTTTAAGATTTTATAAAACCGATATATACCCTAAAGCGCGACCCTTCTCTAAAACTTACGCACGACCCTATAGACCTTGACGCCACTTAATCCTATGCATTCTTAGGAACTAATGAACGAAGGACTTAAGCCATAAATAGAGAATACTTTAGATGTGGCAGAAAAGGATATATTTAAAGAAATTGCTAAACTTACCCTTTTAAAAAAGTCCGCTATAGTTCCTCCTAGTCTTTAAATCGCACCTATTTCTTAAATCGCACTTATTTTTTAAGCCATACTTACTTCTTAACTCGCACTTATTCTATAAATTATATTTGGTTATTATAAAGCATCTTATGCTTGGCTAACTTGGAAAATAAATCGTCCTAGGGCCAAGTCGCGCCTTAAAATAAAAAGTGGAAGAGTATAAGTATCTAGGCTCTTCTAGCGCTAATATATAACCCGACTCCCTTAATATACTTAGTGAAATTCAAATACTTGGAAAATAGAAAGAGGTATAAATCCTTATAGACAGCGGAGCTACTAGTATGGGCTTTATTAATATAAACTATGTAAAAACCTAATACCTAAATTTAAAGAAACTTAATAAGCCCTAAGGCCTATAAGGCTTTAATGGCAAACCCTTAATATATAGCAAATTAACGCACTACGCTTTTATAAAAATGCGGATAGGCGAACACCTTAAATACGTTTCCCTATTTATAACACCCCTAAAGCAATATAAAATGATACTTAGATATAGATAGCTAAAACGGCACAACCCTTTAATTAGCTGGGTTAAAGAAATACTAAAATTCCGCATAACCTATTGCTAAAGTTATTGTTTAAAACACCACCTGCCCTATAAACATGTACAAGACTATTTAAATTTAATATAATATGAATTGCCCTTATTACAAACCTTAAACTAATACAATAAAACTATAACTGCTAATCGCAGTAAAGAATGCGAAGATGATATATTAAAACCCCTTAAAATTTATATAATATAAGCCGCACCTTTTGTTTTGTTAGCAAGAAAACAAGACCATAAAATCTTTACTATAATAATGGAAGATATTAAGAAGGCGCTAGAACCAAAGTAGTATATTAACCCTTAATCTCTTATACCTAAGAAGTACTATGATCTAATTAACGAGTTTAAAAAACGATTTGTAGACTAGCTGCCCCTATATTAGGATAAATATAATTTTAAGATAGAACTTAAACCTAGTACAACACCAAAGTTCGGTCCGCTATATAGTATGTTATAAAAAGAACTGCTTATAATATAACAATACCTTAATAAGTATCTAAAAAAAGGATTTATTTGCCCTAGTTAATCTCTATTTACCTTACCTGTATTATTTATTAAAAAGCTAGGAGGAGGCTTAAGATTCTATATTAATTACTAAGCCCTAAATGTAATTATGATTTAAAACTGATATCCAATCCCCTTAATTTAAGAGACGCTTAACTGCCTGGCAAAGGCACAATATTTTATAAAGCTTAATATAGTCGCTGCCTTTAATTAAATTCGCATCTAAGAAGGAGATAAGAAGTATATAGCCTTTTATATATAATAGGGACTCTTTAAATACCTAGTAATACTATTTAGTGTAAAGAACAGTTCTAGTATGTTTTAGTAATATGTTAATAATACACTCCGTAAATTCCTTAATGTATTTATTACTACGTATATTAACAATATTCTAATCTACTTGTCTTTGCTTTTTAAGTATTAAAAACACGTCCGAATGGTCCTTAAATATTTGCGAGATGCGGGTTTATAATGCGATATTAAGAAATGCAAGTTCTATGTATCTGAAGTTATATACCTAGGCCTGATTATATCCCGCAACGGAATTAAAATGGACCCTAAAAAGGTCGCTGTGATTATAAACTGGGGAAGCCCTAGTAATATATAAGATATTTAAGGATTTCTAGGATTTGCAAATTTCTACCGCCGATTTATTAACCAGTTCTTAAAAATTGCCTAACTATTAATAAACCTAATAAGAAAGAATATAAAATTTAAATAGACTGCTAGATATAAATAAGCTTTTAATAACTTAAAATAACGCTTTATAACCGCTCTAATTCTTGCCTACTTTAACCCTGACCTTAAATATATTGTTAAAACAGACTCGTCTGATTATGCCCTAGGGGGAGTATTATTGCAATATGATAAAAACAGTGAGCTACGTCTAGTAGCCTTTCTCTCTTAAAAGCTCGCCCCTGCTGAATCAAACTATAAGATATACGATAAGGAACTACTTACAATTATTAAATACTTTAAACAATGGCATCTAGAACTTAAAGGATTATTATTTCTAATATATGTGTTAACGGACTATAAAAACCTGCAGTACTTTATAACTATAAAGCAGTTAACGTAGCGCTAAATTTATTAGGCCGAATACCTCTTATAATTTAACTTTAAGATTATATACCAACTAGGCAAACTTAATTAGAAGCCTAATACATTAATATAACAATTATAAGATTTACCTGTGAACGCCTTAAATAAATGGATTATAAATTAATTACGGATCTTATTACCCCCTAAACGCTTTAAGAAACTACGTCCTATATTTCTAGATACGGAACTTAACAGAAATAAATTAGAAATCAATAAATGGGAAATAGAAATTAATAAGCTAATAGAATATAAATACAAGAATAATGTATGGATAGCAGATATAATAAAAGCGATTTAAACAGGAAAATAATAGTATAAAGATATCACACTTGCTGAATATGAAATTCGTAATAATTGACTATACTATTAATAGAAGATGGTAGTTCCGAATTCCAAACCCTTACAATTTAAGATACTCGAATTTGTATACAATTCCCCTATAGCAGGATATCCTGGCCGTGCGAAGACTTATAAGATTATTTAATAAGTATACTACTGGCCTATGATGTATGACTATATATAAAAATACATTCGAGCCTGTAGAACGTATGTGTGTGGGAAGACCTCTTACGTAAAGAAGCAAGGAGTACTTTAACTATTGCCAATTCTAATGCAAAGATAGCAAGATATCTTAATCAACTTTGTAGTTAACTTGCCTAACAGTAACGGGTTTATAAATGTTATAGTAGTTATTAACCGTCTTATAAAAATGCGATATATAATTCCTATAGACTTAATTAATGCGATATTAGTAGCCGAATGTTTTGTTAAGCACGTCTTTAAGCTACACGGACTTCCTAATTTAATAATATCTAACTGTAGAAGCTAGTTTGTTTTAGACTTCTGGCAAGCTCTATATAAACAATTAAGTATTTAAATATAACTCTTAACTATATTTTATCTGGAGATAGATAGTTAAACTAAAATTGCGAACGTGATTATAGAATAATACCTATAAATATACTGCTCCTACCTGCAAGATAACTGGGAAAAATGGCTGCCTTTAGCTGAGTTTACTGCGAACAATACGATAAATGTATTAATAGGCATAACGCCGTTCTATGCGACCTATAGACAAGACCCCTAACTTGGATTTGAACTATGACCTAAAATTAACATAATAGGACCTATAATTAAACAGATTTAGTTAATTAACGCGTATAACTTTGCTAATTAAATAAAGCAGCTAACGGAACTATTATAAAGTGAATTAATATACGCTTAAACGGTATAGGAATGGCATGCGAACAAAGGATAAGCCCCCGCATGGGACTTTAAGGAAGGTAATGTGGTTTACCTAAATATATAAAACCTAAAGACTTAACGGCCCTTAAAGAAACTTAATTGGAAGTTTATGAGCCTATACCAAATTAAGAAGAAATTAAGCCTATATACTTATAAGCTTAAACTACCAACTAAGATAAAAATATATCTAATATTTTATATAAGCTTGCTGCAACTCTTAAAAGACAAACCTATAACTTATAAAGTGCCGCTACTACCTCCTATAATTGTTAACAACGGTAACAGTTCTTACTTTATTGACTTAATTAATAATATGCGATAGAAAATACAATCTAAACAATTTAAACTTCTTGTTAAGTAAAAAGGATATAAAACACGAACCTGGGAGCTCTATAAGCAAGTTAAAACTAATACGCCTTCCCTAGTAAAAGAATTCCATAAGGACTATCCTTTGCGGCTTACTCTAGCTGGATAGACACAATATAAAGGCAAACAACTGCCACCTAACACAAATATATAAAACATAATAGCAGAAAACTCAAAATTAAAAAGAGCTTAAAGAATACCATAACGCTTATAACACGGTTATATAACGCGCAAGATATTAAGGAACTTTAACTGGCGGTTAAAGTTGTCTAATTAGTTAGATTTGCCTTGCCAAGACCTACTATAAAGATATTAGTTTAGCTTACCGCCTTTACCAAACTAATAGCGATTTTCTATCCTAGGGATGGAAAATCCTAATTAGTCTATTTAACAATTAGAACTAGTAAAACTCTACACTACCACCTAACGTAAAATACAACATAATAAAATTGTATTATTTTGGACCTTCGGCTAAAGGGGGGGTACTGTAACGGGACTAGCCTAGTTATAGTAGGAATATCTTAGTAAAACACTTGATAGATAGAACTTAAAGCTTTAACTAAATTCTGCCAAATTCTGCTAGCTTAATTGACTTCTGCCAAGTTCTGCTAGATCAATCGAATACTACCAAAGTCCGTCCGCGTGCGTATATGCGCACGCATCAACCAAGACCCCTAAACTGTTTAATTGCAAGATTCTCTCGTTATTCCTTTCTCTTCTTTACACAACGTCTTGTTCCTAGCAAGAGCTATATACCCTTAGATTTAGATAGAATTTATATTATTCCTTTAAATCTTTCCTAAAGCCTCTTCGCGCCCTTACAAGAGGTTAAGTTAAGTCGGGAAATTAGTATAGGTAAGTTAGCTTTAGTACTTAAAAACCCCTAAAGCTAATGCCAAGGTAGGAAGAGTTTAGCCATTTAGAATTTAAATATATTAAGGCGGTAAGTACTAAAACGCTAGACGAAATTCTTATAAAGCTAATATCGGCTTTAAAGCAGCCTGCCCCTTAATAAAGAGATGCATTAAGCTGCGGTCCAATAGTTATAAGAAACTCAGCGTATCGGATAAACGGTCTCTAAGTTAGTAATTAGCATAATAAGTTAGATTTGGAGCGCTTAAGGATAGATATTATTAAAGCCTTTAAGACGTGTATATTAGACAACGCTTTATAGCGAAAGAGAGCTAGAAACCTAAACACCGTACTAAAGAATAATTTAAAAAAAGCTGTTATAAATGCGTATAGGAAATCGAAACGGTTAAAGGTATAATAACTGTAGAAAGGGGTTAAAGAGAATGCTAAGTATTAGTATATCGGAATATGTTAGGAGCTCTGTTCTGCCTTATACTAGTATATAACTTATCTTTAAAAAGAAACAAATTATATATTGTTGGAGGTTGATTCTGGATTAATTGCCTTATTCTAGAAAAGATTTTATTAAAAGATTAGACAAATTCTTAAGGAAAAGGAGGTGTCCGGATGCAAGGTAAGGAAGGTTTACCTTAGGCACGTATAGCGCACGTGCTCTATATATGAGTCGCATATACCTCACAGCTATATAGCTATCTACTATAGTTTTACCTAACAAATACACTAAAATATAACTTTTTTAAATACGTATAACTAAATAACTATAGTATTATAGCGCTGGTAGACAAACGCAGACAGTTTTATATAGTTATAGTTATATAACTAGAGGATCGTATAAAACTTTAAGCGGCGCTACCCTTCTTCTCCTTTCCTTTCTCTAGCTTTAAATCCTCGTTTATGGAGGTCCTTAATAAAAGTTCTTACACCTTGGAGGTATTTACAGGTCCTACAGCGGCTTTACCAGCTACTGTATTTCTTGGCATAGTGGTAGGGGTATTAGGTAATTTCCGGTGTTTGTTTATTTCCTAGTGGTTCTAGTCCGTGCATATCCTATTCTTAGGTTTCGCGTTCTATTTGTGTTCTTTTAGTTCTTAGGGGTCTGTCCTATCCTTGTGGTCCTGGTGATGTCCTTAGGGTCCTATTCTATGTCCTTATCCTATTCGTGGCCTTATGGATATATTTAAGTTCCTTCTTAGGAAAGAAGAGTAGTGACAAGCTTTGGATAATGTTAGCGACTTAGTTAATTGAGGCACAAGCACGGCAAGAGGGTCGCGTAAGCCTATATAATTATATTATCTATAAACGAGGATCCAAAGCTAAAGAAAGGAAATAAGAAGAATGGAAATACCGCTTAAAGTTATATACAATCTTCTGGTCACGTGATGGCAACTTGCTGCAACTTGCCATCACGTGACGGCAGTTTACGGCAATCTGATGGCAATTTGCCAGTGTCGTGACACACGCCTATATTTATTTACCTACTATTCCATTAATTTCTAGGCCTTCTCTAGGTTTTTATAGGCTACTATCTATACTTCTTCTAAGCGTCTAGCATACTACTATACTTCCTTATAAGATAGTTTTTCGCGTATAGTCTATGGTCCTTCTGGTCTCTCCTAGTTAAAGCTTATATAGGGTAAGTATCCTATTTCTAGCTAAATAGATACAAGCCCTATAGAGTTATAGGGTAAGGTTGCCTAGGCGTAGTCTATTATAGGTAGTAGTTCGCTTTAGTTATCCTAAAAGTAGTTAATAAAGGGCTAGAGTTTTTAGTCTAAGTATTAATTTATAATCTCTATCTAACTGTCTGTCTAGGGGTAGTATACTATAAAGAGCTTTAGCCTAATACCTAGAATCTAGGTAAACTTGTTCTAGAAGGCTAATATAAACTACGGCCTGTGGTTAGATATAATAGTATTTAGTAGTCCGTAAATTTAATAGACATAGTAAATATACAGTTGGGCCGCCTCTTTAGTATTAATATTCTTATAATAGGGGATTAAGAATGGGCGCTTACTAAAGCAGTTAACTAGAATTATAACTATATTATATCCGTCGCGGTCCGTAGGTAACTTATAAAAGTCTATAAAGATATACTGCTAAGGACGTTCTGGTATTAGGAGTGGCTTTAATAGTCCTAGGGTCTTATCTTATGGAATTATAGACCTATAGCAGTCGTCGTAGTTCTATATATAGCGGTTAATATCTATAACTATTCCGGGCTAGTAGTAGCGGTCGCCAATAATTCTATAGGTCTTATTTTTTCTAGGGTAGGCTATAGAGACCTAAGTATACGCTTTAGCGATAAGCCAAGTCCATAAATTCTATTCCTCTACCACCACCAGCTGTTCCCAGTGCTTAAGTAGTCCGTTTTTAAGGGACTATAGGCTAGTAGTATCCTTTACCTTTTTGCGGTACTTCTATAGAGAAAGGGCCGTACGGTTTACCTATAGTAGTTTATTAATAAGGTTAAGTTCCATAGAGTTAATAGGATATATCTTAGCGTCTAAAGGATCTATATTTAGTTCTGCCTATATCTAGGGGTTAAGGTACTCTAGTTATAGTAGTGCCTAGGTCTATAATAAGATCTTTATAGCCACCTAGTTATCTAGGTCCTGTTTATACCTTATAAAAGCATCTACACGGTTTATAGCGCCTAGCTTATATATAATTAAAAAGTTAAACTAGGATAGGATATCCGCCTAGCATACCTACCAGGCCGTAAGGGCTTTAGTTATTATAAAGTACTCTAGGGCCTTATAATCTGAGACTACCACTATAGTCTTTAACGAAAACTCCCCTTACCAAGATCCCTTTCCGTCTTTGGACCTAAGCAGCCGCCGCTTTAACCTAAGCCGAGGGTAAGCAGCCCTAAGCACGCCCTAAGCACGCAAGGGGCGCCTAGTTCCGGGCCCTAGGGGCCTAAATTTAGGAATCGGCTAAAGATGCCCAACATCGCCTCGCACCAAAATTTCGGCCAAGACTGCTGCCTTGGACTTAGCCACCTCCTTTAATCCTTAAAACCATTACTAACGTATTTACGCTTACCCCTTATCGCAACCACACTAACGACCTTAGCTCGACTTATGCCCAGCTTTAGATTTCGGGTTGTCATGCCGCAATTATTATTATTATTATTATTATTTGAAATAGCTATATGGTACGAAATGCGCCTTATTAACTATCGTTTTGTTCTTCTAAGTGTTTTGGTAGCATTTTCCGTATTAACTTCCGGCTAACAACTATATAGTTTTCCCCTTTAGGCAATCATCCAAAGGATTTGCATGTACTCTTAAATAAACCCTATAACACGAATAGCTAGAATAATAGGATTAGGTGGCGCCTTTAGATGCTTTAGGAGCGGACTAGGATATAGGTTGGAGAGGAGATCCGATGGACCCGCTTTACCTAGTATAAACTTAAATACTCCTTAGATAGCCACTTAGACTTTATACTAACGCTACTCAGTATAGTATAAGGGGCCCGGATTAGATAGTATAGGCCTTTATAAGTTAATCTAGGAGAGGAGATTTATACAGATATAGCCTAATTAGGGAATAAGGGAGTGAATTAAATAGATTAAACTGCGCGGTGTAGGCTTATAGGGGTATAGCTTGGTAAAGAGTAAACCGGATTAGATAGTGTCAGCTAGGTTTAGCCTAAGTTATATAGATTATTATATAGATACAGCCTAATTAAGAGCAGAGAGGTTATATTAGTGGGCCCCCACTATCTAAGCAAGTAGGGTAGGTATAGCCGATATAGATAAGACAGTACTAACATTAACTAGTTGGCAGGGTAGCGTATATCTAAGGTAGGTATAGCTCTAAGGAGCGCAAGGAGCTATAGTAAGGGGAGTAGTATTATATAAAGACGGCCTAATGCAGAATAAGGGGCTGGATTAAATGGTGTAAGCGTTTATAAGTGGACCGGATTGGACAAGTCTAATATCTAGAAGTTGATTAAGTGGGGTGAATTTATATAAGTACTAATAGCGGATAACGCCGGGGGAGCTGCCAGCGGACACTTTATAGATTGTGATAACTAGGGAGTTAAATAACAAGCGCAGGAAGCTCTAGCAGCGTATAAAGAAGAGGGAAAAGGAAGAAGGTAAGCGCCAGAGGCAAACGCGAGCGCGAGCGCGGGAGCAGGTGCCTAACTCCTCCTCCTTATCCTCCTCGTCCTCCTCGTCCTCCAACGTATTACTAGGTAACACTCTAGGTGTTCCAATTATACTAGATTGCGAGGAGCTAGTTAAGAATCCTAATCGCTCTCCGCTAGGCTCTACCTAGTTAGATATTACTAAAATGGCATCTATAATATCTACCTGTAGTAAATACGGGATTTCTAAGGAGTTCCTCCAGGCAATATTAAAGCTTATTTAGCCACGTCTCACTAAAAATAACTCCCTCTTGGAATTTTTTTTAAATAGCGAAGCTATTAATTGAGACGCGTTTATGCTACGGATGTGTTTTAGTACGATTAAGCAACATATTAAAGATAAGTCTAATTCTAATAATGGAGCTACAATTAATTTTAATTTAGGGGTAAAACTCGCGGGTTCGTTTAGATCTGTGCTAGAAAAGTAGACTTGAAGTCATTTATTTTTCTTCTAGAAGGAAATAATAAATTTAATACCTTGGCGCCTAGGCGGGCTGACTTACGTGGACATACTATAAAGTTATCTTAGGTGCCTTAGACTAATGCAGCCTATATAATATGCGAGGTTACTATAACTAATTCCTTATAGAGGGTCTAAGAGTAAATAGGCGTAGTTTACTACCCTTATAAAATAGATAGTCTCTAACCTCTTACGACCGCACTCTATAACTTAGTTTATTGGTAAATCTAGCACTTCTAGAAGAAATATAGCTGTAGCTTAGCAAAGCGAGAGGCAGCATTAGGCGAATAGCTTATTTTAGCATTACTAAGTAGAGGGAGAGCCCAGCCAACGCGTGGGTATTGTTGGAAAACAAGCTCGCAATGATATTACGTGATAAGACTTGGGGAGAACCTCTTGGCAGGAATCTGACTAATTAGAGAACTTCGACCGCCGGTCAAAGTTCCTTGAAATCTCTTTAACCACCTATATAGAAAATAAGCAATGCACAAAGTTTTAGCCCCAATAACCTTATTTTAACAGGTTATGAGCCCGGGTTTGCGCCTAATAAGCTAAACCTAATTGCTTTATTGTTCACGATAATTGCTATCACAATATTACCGTATGGGCGTTAAAAAGTCGTTAAACGTTTAACCAACTTACGACGCTAAAAACCTATAACGAGCGGCTACATAGCTGCCAACAACGGACTCTACGCCGAATGTGATAAGAGGATCCTACCAAGGACGAGCCTAATATAGCCTGTAATAAACGGCGGCACTAGAGGCTTAGGAGGATACCTCGCATTTAATAGACAACCTTACTATTATTATTACAGAATGATAGAGTTTTAAGAATAAAGCCTTATAATAACTATATTAGTAGCGGATTAGAAGAAGCTTATTAGAACTACCTATACTAGCTAAGGAACATATTAAGTCAAAACCTATACTATATATATACTCCTTATAAAGGAAATAAATCTAATAATGTTGTTATAATAAGGCCTATAAACTGCCTACTATAAACTACCTATAAGCCTTATTAATATAAGCGATGAACGTACCGCCTAAGCCTCTATCTAAAAGCTTATTAGACGGGAAGACTGGCTAATATTTAGTATTAATATATAAAACCACCTCTAATTTAAGAACATTAAATGGGTTTTTAATAACCCACCACAGCTTCTTCCTATAATTGAGTTAATTAAAGAGAAATAGGTGGACTTAGGCTTTACTGTTAAATAGCTAAAAATTAAGCTAGCTAACTTAGTAAAAGAACGGAAGAAACACAAGGAATAGCTAGCCTACGCAGCCAGTTTTATTAACCAGAACGTTAGCAATATCTATAAGCCGTTTATATTAAATACTAAACAGGCGCTTAAGAAATAGAAGGCTTTAAAAGAATGCTTTAAGGATCTTAATCCGGTAGCTATTACTAATATTATAGCCACCTTCTTTACTAAACGCGTTTAAGATTTCAAGAACGTAGAGGAGTTTATCTCCTATATTTTATTAAACCTTAATTACCTTATTAAAATGGACCAACCTATTAACTACGAAATCCTTACCTAAGCGGCCCTTCTGCACGGAGTTAGCTCCACTAACTACACTTAGTTTAAAATAACTTAACGAACAAATTGGATATAGAAAAATACCAACCTATAAGCCTTAGGTAAGGAACTTATTGTCTTTAATAGCGAGCTTAATTAAGAAGCTTCTACTACACTAGTAGCACGTTTAAATAACGGAACGTCTATAAAGAGAAAGATTGCACTAGTAGGAACGTATAAGCACCCTAACTGCGTAAAATATAACAGAACTACGCATTCCAAAGAAGACTGCTAGGAGAGAAACTCAGAAAACGCACTATAGAGAATTAGTGATAAAATCCATGTAAGGAAGAAGCAGAGGACTAGGCTACCTATTTAGCTTAATAAACACTCTAATTAAGTTAAAAATGAAGTAAATCTATAACGCGAGCTTGCAGCAGTAGTGGTATAAGCCTAACTAAGCAGGTATAACTTTATCTATAATACCGCCGCTACTGTCCACTGCTATAAGAATCGTGAACTTCTCTTTAACTACGTTAATGACAATACCTTATTAGATACAGTTGGTCCCTATAGAGCTTGATTAGTAGGTAAAGGATCTATCTCTATATAAACCGCACTCCCTAATAAAAGTCACGGAAGTACGCTTACTCTACATAATGTTCTTTACGTACTACATTTACCAGTAAACCTACTATCTAGAAGCCAACTTGAGGAAATAGGCGTCTTCTTTAATAACAAGACTTATGAACTTAAATGTAATAATAAGGTAATAGGATACGCGCCTAAAGTTTAACAACTTTACCTAATTTGGTAGTATAACTACTTGTTAGAATTAATCCTCTAGATAATTAAAAACGACGAAAGCCTACCTGTTTGGCATTATTAATTTAGCTACCTTAACTATAGTGACCTTAAACGCCACCTAAGTAAACTTGGTATTAAGTTTAATAACGTTAGTAATAAACACTATAAGCCCTACGCTTAATCTAAAGCTAGAAAGAGGTATAATAGAACGCCCTAGGAACGAGCTATATAACTGTTTTAATTTGTCTATATAGATCTAGTGGGACCTATTACCCCTATTAGCTTTAAAGGCGAAAGATACTACGTATCTTTTACCGATAACTATATAAGGTTTACTATAGTCTATACCGTCTATATAAAGGACAAGTGGCTTGGTACTTTATAGAGGTACTATAATTAGATCCACACTAAATTTGACCTTAAAATTACTAGAATTCGTACCAACTATAGAGTAGAGCTCCGTAGCAAGAAAGCAACCACCTAAATAGACGATCTAGGTATAGAATTTAAACCTACTGCCTTATACGCTTAGGAAGAGAACAGAGTAGTAGAGTGCTCGTAGTGAACCTCTACCAAGATTATCCGCTTAATAATCCTTACCGGCAATATACTAGACTTCCTATAGCCCGACGTACTCCTTATAGCTATATATATTAAAAACAGACGCCCTATAAGAGCTCTTCTTAATAGCATATTACCTTATAAAAAGCTTAAGGGCAACCCTCCCTTAGTATACTACTTGAGGGCTCTAGGATCTACCGTCTACTCCCTTATAGTCGAAGAAGATCGCGTGAAATTAGCTAGGTTCGCTCTATAAGCAAAAAAAGGTATTCTAATTAGCTATAACGGCAAGATAATCTATTGCGTTTGGCTACTAGATAAACAAAAAATTAAGCGGCTTAAAGACGTTAAAATCTATAAAGGCGATATTATTTTAAAGACTACTACTATATTTACGGAAGAATCCGTTAACTCGTCTAATAAGCAAGGGAGGGAAGACACTACTACTCCTTAGCCGAAGCCTTTATTAAGAAAAAGACAACAAAGAATTAATTAGAAGGAAGGTCGCGATAGCTTGCCCCATAGGCTTAAGTCTCTGCCTAAAACCCTCACTAAGACCACTACTCGATTAGGCTGTTAGATGTTAAGAGTTAACCTACTAAGCGACCCTACTGCCTTCCTTATAAGCCTTATAGGTATAGACCAAAGCCTTAATTAATGGGCTAATAATATTAATAAGCTACTAAGCAACTGGGATAACGAAATAGGTAACGAACTAATAGCCCTTCTATCTATCTTTCCTCCTTAAACTATACCTTAAAACCCTTACTTAAACAATCGCGACGCGGTCGATCCTATGGCTCTACTAGCCGGCTATATTTAATATACTGGCTTACTTGATCTTAAAATGTATATATCTACTACTTTAATCAACGAAGATGAGCCTTATATATACGACCGAGCAATTAACGGCCCAAATAGTAAAGAATAGATAAAAGTAATAATAGAGGAGGTAGGGTCTCTAATTGAGAACCAGACGTAGGAACTTGTTAATCTTGCCTCCCTTAAGCCTCCTTATAGGCCTCTTGCTGGTAAATAGGTGTTTAAAGTTAAAAAGGGAAAGGATGGCGAGGTCCTCTACTATAAGGCTAGATAGGTCGTCAAGGGATGTCTACAGCAGTACGGTGTTGACTACGACTAGACCTTTACTATGGTAGTAAAACCTATGGCTTTTAGGGCTCTATTCGCGATTGCTACCTATTATAACCTTAAAATTAAACAGATGGATGTTAAAACCGCCTTTCTCTATGGACTAATTAATTAAGAACTCTATGTTATTATGCTAAAAGGCTATAAAGAAGCCGGTAAAGTCTGCTGCCTTAAGAAGGCCCTTTATAGACTAAAACAGTTACCTTAAATCTAGTATAAGACGTTCTTAAAGTTTCTAGTAGAAAAACTTAGACTTTACCATCTATACGCAGATTATAGTATATTCGCCACTAGTGAAGGATAGAAAGATTTAATTATTTCTGCCTATATTAACGATACTAAGATTATCTATAAGGATATAGCGATAGTTAATTAGGCGAAAGTAGAGCTTAAAGCAGCCTTTTAAATAATAGATCTTAGGCTAATAAGCTTTTACTTAGGTATAATAGTTATATGAGATTAAACGAAGAAGAAGATTATACTTTTACAGCAAGCCTACCTTATTAAAGCTCTTAAACGTTTTAGATTGCAAAAGGCTAATACCTCACTACTACCTATAAAGCACTTAATTAAGCTTATAGCCAATCAAGAAACTACTAGCAAGGACGACGTTAGAAGAAGATACCAGAGCATAGTTAGTTTAGTTATATTTCCTATAATAGAAACAAGGCTAGATATCGCCTTTGCGGTATTAACAGTAAGCCGTTTCGCCTATAATCCTACCTCTACCCATATAACGGCTGTAAGACTTATCCTTTAATACCTAGCCGGCTTGCTCGGTAGAGGAATTACCTATAAAGGCAATAAGAACCTAGACCTTACTCTAATTGGCTTTAGTAACGCCAACTAGGGACGAGATAAAACCACAAGACGCTCTATATTGGGCTTTATATTTATATTAAACGGAGGACTAATTTTATGGAAATTAAAGCTATAAGCTACCATTTTACTATTAATATATTAATTAGAGTATGTGGCTTTAACTTTTACTTACTAAACTAAGTGTACTAGACTAGAGCAAATAGTTTGCTAGGATCTTAATTAAAACCAATAACCAAGCTATAAAAGCGTTGGCCGAAAATCCAGTTTAGCACAATTAAACGAAGTATATTAATATCTAGTTTCACTATATAAGAGATAAGATAAATAGTAATAGGATTGACCTTGTATATGTTGCTTTAATTAATATAGCGGCCGACGGCCTTACTAAGCCTCTCGCGGGTCCTTAGTTTTACGCCTTTTTTAAACACCTTTAGATAGTGTAGAGACCCAATTAACTATACTAAGCCTTAATAGGAAATCAGTACACAATTGGTAGATCCTCAGAGAGTGCGCTAAATAACGCCTTAAGGCCTTAAAACAAGTGATAGAACTTAACCTTAATCTACCAACCTACTACTTAAACCTATTACCCGAATCTAACGGCCACGATATTAGGGAGGGCTTATACTGGTAGGAAGGATAGATATACTTTAGGAGAGATATAGGGTAAGGCTACAGGGCCTCTAGAGCTCTATGGGCAATGTAGAACACCTATAAGGAGGTGCTGCCAAAAATTTTAAGAGACGTTTTATGGAGCAGGCGCTGTCTCTAGACGTTAGGGAGGGCGTAACTCCTTATCAGACACTTATTCTATCTTAGAGGAGCTTTAGCAACCCTTATCAAGCAATCCTATACCCCTATATACAGTGTATATAGCGGTATCGTTGACTGAGCTTGAGGGAGGGTGTTAGAAAATAAGCCCGCAACGATATTACGTGATAAGACTTGGGGAGAACCTCTTGGCAGGAATCTGACCAATTAGAGAACTTCGACCGCCGGTCGAAGTTCCTTGAAATCTCTTCAACCACCTATATAGAAAATAAGCAATGCACAAAGTTTTAGCCTCAATAACCTCATTTTAACAGGTATACTATGATCTAGGTTGCTAGACAGAGGAGGCAAGAAATAGAGATGTTAGGCATTAAACACTAGCCAAATAGAATACTATTAATAATTGAGTAAACGGAGTGTTAGTGTCGCTGCATTAGGAAATAGAGGCTTCCTTTCTGGGCAAAGCGCCTTATTTTATGAATCAGACGCTCCGCAAAAGATTTATTCCGGTAATATGGCGCATAGACTAACTCCTAGACCAATCAGAATAGCGCACTAATATCAGCCCCCTGCGCACCCCCCTGCCACCAGCAAAATCTTCTATGGAGCGTCTGAGAGCTTATAGGCCTCGCTTTGGTGAGAAATAAATGTTTTAGATTGTATATTTTAACTTTAACTGGCTCTACTAAGCCCCCACTAACAGTTATTAATACTTTAACGTACCCGACCACTAAGTGGCGAACACCACCATGTGGCGAACCCATCAAAATCGCGACGCGTTCTGTAACTACCATTGAAATGGCCACACCACAACAACAAGAAGCCTTATATAGAGAGGGTAGATTGATTCTAGCTCTCCAGGCCTATAAGCAGGGCGAAACCAATTCCCTTAACGCCGCCGCGGTGTTGTATAATGTGCCCGAAACAACAGCCAGGCGACGCATTGCCGGTATTCAACCAAAACGCGGTTCTTACGCGTTAAATCGCCTTCTTACACCTGTATAAGAAGATAGTCTTAAGCAGTGGATCTTATTAATGGATCAACGCGGTATGCCACCTAGGATCGCGACCGTACGGCAGATGGCTGGTATTCTAGGGCTGGTTTACTAACTTTTTTCCACCTGTTCGTGCCCACCTGGTCGACGCCGCTAGGTGGGTCAAATTAAAGCCCAACAGGTGGATTGTAAGCGCCACTAGTAAGCGCTTGTGTAGGGGTGTAGATCGAACAGGTAAGAGCGGTTTGTTTACTAGAGGTAGTCGCCAAGGTTACTAGTGGGCGAAATAGCGGTGGAGCAGGGTTATGTAAGCCGCACGCGGGACGTCTAAAGGCTCTATATAAAACAAGTAGTTAGAGCCTTATAGATATAATTAACCTGTTCTTAATATACGCACCTTTTTTATAGGCGACGACAACGAGCCCATAGAGGCCAGCCCTATTGACACTACTGCCAGCGTAGCTCCCCCTGCCCCTGGCTATAGCCATGGCCCAACCGCCACCTTTACTACCACCTCTACCACCACCTCTATACCCAGTATGACGTCCTCTGAAGCTGCCTCTACTACTACCTTACTAATATTGATACCTGCGATAAAGCTGCTAAAGAAGCAAGTAAGGGCGAACACGGCAAAGAAGGATCTTGTAGCTGCTGGTGCTAGTTTTAAGCCACCTGCCAAAAAGACTCAGAGGAAGAAGGTGGTAGAGGGTGAGGATCCTAGTAAGAAGCCTTAATTAGTATAGCTTAAGGCGTTAAGTAAGGCGTTTCTAGAGTATATAAAGCTATTAGTTACCTAAGGTAAAGAGACCAACGGAGCTACATTTAAAGCCACTGATTACGCTAACGCTATTACCTATATTAAAGTTAAATCGGGCTAGGATCTTACTCTCAATTAGTTAATAAATAAGTACGATTATTAGAAGGCTATATACCGCGAATAGGAAGCGCATATTAAGGCGTGTTTAGGGTAAGGTAAATATAAGGTTATTGGCTTGCTATAGACTAATAAGAAAGGTATTATGAAGGGCTATTTTAATAGCTATATTAAAAGAAGACCTTTTAAAACAAAATGGCCTATTTACTATGAGCAACTAACGGAGCTGCTTACTGGTAAAATGGCCCGTGGCGATTATGCCAGCATAATTAAGGAGGCGCTTAATGAGGATTTGGTTTGGAATTGGGGCAATATTAATTTAAATTTATCTAATTATAATAATAAGGATAGTGAGGATCCAAATATACCGCGTAGTATAGTTAAATGGAGCCCATCTAGTACGCTAATTAATAGCTGGAGCCCTACTTCTACACCAGGTATATTAACGCCCTTAACGCCCTTAACGCCTTCGCGATCCTCCTTAGTATCCTTATTAATATTATTATCTTCCGTAAGCCAATCTCCCTTGCCTACGCCTGGCGTGATGGAAAAGAGGGCTCGAAATACTAAGAAAGTAAAGAGGCTAGAGTTAATAAAGCGGTTAACAAAGAACGCGGCTAAGGCTGCCAATTAAAGCCGTCTATTAAAGACATTAGCGGTAACAGAAGCTTTAAGTGAGAGTATTAACGAGGCAGCGGCGACGTTTAAATTATTAAAGATAACGCTATTGGTAATGTATAGCTCGCCAATTAAGAAGGCTGTGGGCAGCTTTATTTGTGATTTTAAGTACCTTTCTGCCGTTAATTAGCAACTTGTTTTAAAAGGATTTGAGGTTAAAAGTAGGACCTATATCTTTAATTCGCTTACTAGTAAAGCTTAAAAAGGGTATATTAAGCAGCTAGTAGTTGATATAAGACGGCAGCAGTTACATATTAAATAATTAGGGTCCTTTAGTGGAGGATTAGAGGTTGGTAGTAAGTTAGAGGATTAATATAATGTTAATTTTAGCTCTGGTTCTTAAGAGGTGTAGGCAAAGTAATTAATCTATAGCTAAATAACCTATCACGACTTTTTTAATAGTGGTGTTGCACGTATTTATGGGTACTTAAATGCTACGCTTATAGATAAATTACATCTACTACTTCGGTCTTTATGAAGATGGGTAATGTTACTACTAAAATTAAATATTGTCTTCCTCTAGAACTTCTAGGACTTCTACTTTAACTATACCTAAGTCTTGTAGCTAGAACGTCCTAATACTGCTCCTATATTGTATCTGCTATATCCTCCCGCCGCTGGCTTATTACTTGCTTACTAATATTATAAGAAACCGTATAGTTGTTGGTATTTAAATCGTCCTCACTTTTATAACTAGACTCGTCCTTATGCGGATTATAGCCGTTCTAGTTTAGAAAGTTATGAACTACTGTTAACGCCTATATAATCTTTACCTGCGTCTTTTAGGTATAGCCTCTGCGGCCTTTATTAAATATTAAAAAGCGCGCTTTAAGTATACTAAACGTACGCTTAATAACATTCCTTAAGGACGCATGGCGTAGGTTAAATAGTTTATACTTATCCTTTGGCCTCTGCCTTACGCTAGCCTACTCTTTTAAATAATATTTAACCTTTTAATATGGTACTAGGACTAAAGGATTATTAGCTGCGTATTTGGCGTCTGCTAAATAGTATTTTTCTAGTGGTGTATGGAAGCCTTAATCCTTTGTAAAACTAAGCACCTGGCTATTATATGCAGAGCCTTCCCACCCGGGTAAAATATATACGAAGTTTATATTAAAATCGCATGCCGTGAGCACGTTCTGCGATATCTAGCCCTTCCTATTTCGCCATGCCGATTGCTCAGCTACTGGCACCGAAATAGGCACATGCGAGCCGTTGAGCGCGCCTATACAGTCACCAAAAAAAGGCCACATTTTGTCGTTAGATTTGATCCGTTTGGGTGTGCAACTAGGCGGTAGTTTAATGATATCTTTATATAGCTTACATAGAGCATTAAGAACTTTATGAAAAATGCTTATATAGGTGAGTTCTGGTCCTTTATAACTTTAAATATTAACTACCTATAGGCTAATTGTATGAGTTAAATGTTAAAACTCCTACCTAACTATCCTTATACTCAGCCCCCCCCTATATAGCGCTATAAATATCATTAGCTTCTGCTCCGCCGATATATATTCCTGCGGGCGTAATTTGTATTCATTAACCAGCCGATTGAGCAGCAATTTGAACGTCCTTTGGTCTATATGGGTGAGCGTTTTAATCGCCTTGGGAGGACCGTATAATAGCTCTACTATTGTTGCCTTACCGCGTAGAGGATTGAATATCTGCTAGCGCTTGCTATTTAATATAGGAAGGTTTTTTGCACCTTTAATAAGCACGTGGAACAGCGCCAGCAGCGCATAGAGGCCTGCGTACACTGCTTTGGATATATAAGGCTTTATACTTAAGGTTGGTGAGAATCACGTGATCCTTTAAAAAAACATTATAATTAAGGTCGGATTAATCGAATAGGTCGCCCAGGTCGCCTAGGTGGACATATAGGACCCCCCCTTTTAAATAGAGGGTGTAGGTGGGATTCCACCTGTTTAACGGCCTAGGTGGGTAAATTCGCGCAGTTTATACTACTTTTGGCTATGTAATCGTGGGAAGCGCAAGGACGTTGAATAGGCCAGGTGGAATATTAATTTCAGCTGCCAAGACGACTTAACAGGTAGAAATTGAACAGGTAAGGTAAATAAAGCAGCTCCTACCTGTTGGATATTTGATCGACCTGGAAATATCGACCTGTTCGTTCTAGGTGGGTTTTTTGGGCGACGAACAGGTGGGCGCGATCAGGTGAAAAAAAGTTAGTAAACCAGCCCCTAGCCATATAGTGCGCTGGATCAGCTACCCCAGTACTAGTTGGCTTAACTTAGGTACCAAGATTTATTAAGCGCCATAACAACCTATAATCTAAATACAATCGTAAGTATAACTATTAGCGTGCTAAATGCGAGGATCCTGTATTTATTTAGTAGTAACTCTTTGATTAACGTCTGATACGGATCCTATCTGGCCCACGCAGACTACTCCGTCATAGGGGGAAAACTTGTAATTTACAGGAAGAAAACCCTACAGTTGGGGGAGGAAAAACCCTATGAGCCACCTTAGTAGGATGAAAAACCCCGAATTGCCATGCCTGCACGTAGCCGCGGCCCTGCGGGCCTACAGCTACGTCCTCCTTGGATGTTTTGAACTCCTTAGGAACCACTGCTTCCTTCTCTAGCTTATCCAAAGCTAGGGTTCACTACGTCCCAGCTAGGCCTTGCTAATTAATTGCCGTATGCTTGTAGTTG
>Ga0307507_10003204_pt1 | contig 32345 bp, 6 predicted proteins | sample 7_EM_MG_FD_207223 | JGI IMG/M metagenome (GOLD analysis project Ga0307507, IMG submission 207223) | Populus trichocarpa ectomycorrhiza microbial communities from riparian zone in the Pacific Northwest, United States - 7_EM | ecosystem: Host-associated > Plants > Roots > Unclassified | place... | reverse complement strand
TAATCCCTTATTATAAGAATATTAATGCTAAAGAGGCGGCCTAACTATATATCCACTATATTTACCAAATTTACGGACCACCAGATACTATTATATCCGACTATAGGCCGTAGTTTATATTAGCCTTTTAGAATAAGTTCACCTAGATCCTAGGTATTAGGCTAAAGCTCTTTACGGCATACTACCCCTAGATAGATGGTTAGACAGAGATTATAAATTAATACTTAGACTAAAGATTTCAGCCCTTTATTAACTACTTTTAGGATAACTAGGGCGAACTACTACCTATAATAGACTACGCCTAGGCAACCCTACCCTATAACTCTACAGGGTTTATATCTATTTAGCTAAAAATAGGATACTTACCCTATATAAGCTTTAACTGGGAGAGACCGAAAGGACCACAAACCGAGCGTAAAAAACTATCTTATAAGAAAGCATAGCAGTATACTAGATACTTAGAAGAAGTATAGGCGGTAGCCTATAAAAACCTAGAGAAGGCCCAGAAATTAAATAAAATAGTAGGCAAATAAGCACAGGCGCAAGCCCAACTTTACCGTAGGCGATAAGGTCTAGGTTATAACAAAAAACTAGAAAACAGAACGGCCTAGCCATAAGCTAGACTATAAGATGGCAGGACTATATAAAATCCTTAATAAAGAAGGCAACTTATATAAGGTTAAACTCCCAGACTTAATTAAAGTCTACCCTGTTTTCTTACCAGATAAGCTATAGAAAGCTATAAATAACCCACTACCTAGATAAAAAAATAAGCCTCCACTACCAATTTAAGTTAATAGCGACAATAAATAGGAAGTTAATAAAATACTAGCCTGTAAACTAGTATAAGGAACGCTAAAATACTATATCTAATAGAAAGGTTATAATCCAGACCTAACCTAGTACCCCGCCTAGAACTTTATAGGTTATCCCTAAAAGCTTAAAGAGTTCTATAACTAATACCCTAATAAGCCAGAACCCCTAAAGTATCTAGATAAGTAGATGGAGTGCTAGTATAGCGAAGATAATAAGCTACTTATTAAGTATATAGATAAGAACACCCCACGGATATAATACGGACATACAAAGCCTAAGGGCAGGCTTTTTCGGAGGGGGGGTAATATTACAGCGCTAGCACATTGCCGCAGATTGCCGCAAATTGCCGTTACGTAACTAGAGAATTGTATATAACTTCAAGCGGTGCTTCCGTTCTTCCCCTTTCCTTTCTCTAGCTTTAAATCCTCGTTTATAGACAATCTAATCGTATAGGCTTACGCGACCCTCTTGCCGTACTCATGCCTTAATTGACTAAGTCGCTAATAATCTACTTACTACATATTATTATCACTCGTACTTACTCCGTGACACTATATTGTGTTAAAAACTTATACTCCGCCCCGCCCCGCCTAGTCCAAAATGCAGAACAACCTTGAAGCCCTATAACAGCCGCTGATATTATATCTATACTCTAAGAACAATTAGCAAATATGCAGAAGTCTTTTATAGACGCCCTCGCATAGAACTAGGCCACTATAGCTAAACAATAAGCCGAACAAGAAGCATAGTACTAGGAATCCATTAAAGCACTTTAAGAAGAAGTCCGTACCCTTAAGGCACTTGCGTTAGGGACCCAAGACCGAATACTAGCCTAAAAGGCTGCTAACACGCCATCTATAGATAAGATAAAAATAACCAAATCTAGACCTAGCTCGTTAGGTGCGAACCTTAAGCAGTAATCTTCTTAAACTAGAGTGGAGTGGATCTAAACTTAAATCTACTCTATCTAGCTTGTAAATTATTTGGCTCTAGGAGCTCCACAGAGCTCCAATGTATTTATATGCTATATTTAGAAAAGCTTAGCATTAGTATAGTATTATAAGTAAAGTAGTAAGAGTAATTTTATAGACAGAGTAGATAGAATAGATTAAAAATAAGAGATAGAGGTAGGTGGATAGGGTTAGATAGGTAGAAAAGAAGGGACGTAGGTAAAAGGAGAGAGGGAGGGGATATAAAGGTAAGCGGTAAGGATTTAGGGAAGAAGCACTAAGTATAACATACAGAGCGTAAATACTCTTATCTTATTACACGTAATATATATACGTACCATCTTTCCTTATTAAGATTAGATCTTTCCTTATTAAGTTAGATTTTTCTATTAGATCCGGAGCTCCAAGAGCTCTACGACTTTAAATCCACTCCATCTAATTAATTAAATCGATAGGATCCACTCCAACCAAACTATAGCTCTACTATGGAGCTCCTAAATTAACCCAGTCTAAGAAGATCACTAACCTTAAGCCAGCAATAGATATTTATCCCGTAAATCCGTCTACTGCACTATAACGATCTAAAAAATTACTAGACCCTCTAGTATTTACCAGTAAACGACAAGAACTTCGATTATTTTTAAGCTAGCTTAAGAATAAGCTAACTAGCAATGCTAACCGTTACCTAATTAAGGCCAACCAACTCTACTACGCCTTAAGTTAACTAGGAGGAGACGCAGCTAACCTTATTAAACCTCTTTAGCCAAACTTAGTATAAAGCCTAGTCGTACTTCTTAAAGCTACGTACAGTAACCTAAACCGTTAAGCTGCCGCTTAAAAAAAGAAAAGCTTCCTAGTATACTTCTCCGAATTTAACTGTTATGTAAAAGAAATAGGCTAAAACGACTCCATACTAGTTAATAGCCTTATTAAATCCCTAAATTCTAAACTAAAAACCTCCCTAATAGGTATAGACCTACTAGGAGCCCTTAACGCCTACGCAAATGTTATTAATAAACGGTATAATAATATACTACGCCTAACACCAAAGTCCACTCTTTAATATAATATAATAGCTCTATAAACGTCCACTAAGTTATTATCTTAGCCTAAGCACCCTAACGCTATAGATATCGATATAAGGACCCCAGGATACACTCTACTAGGTTCCCCTAAATAAGAATAACGCATTAAGCTAGGCCTTTGCTTTAAATATAAAAGCAAGGATTATATTTTAAGACACTGCTCTATCCTTATACCCTAACACGACTTATAAACGGCCAACACTAATAACCGTTTACCGTATCAATCCTCCAATTACCGTCCCTAATCTTTACCTAGTTCCAGCCCCGCATTTAGTAAGCATTACTTATAAGGACGAAGTTATAACCAATATTCTGTAGGAACCCCTTCCCGCTTACTACTAAAAGGTATGTCCTGGAGTTAAGTCGCTCTCTAGGATAGCTATATTATAGGATCTTATTAAATGCCTTAAATATTACAAACCCTGACTTTTAGGATTGTAGTATAACCATTAACTGCCGTCTTTAGTAGAAAGGTTAATAGGCTAACACTTAAGTCCTAATTAATATAGGAGCTAGCGGTATAGGGTTTATCAATAAGATCTTTATATAAGACAATAGGTTTACCCTAACACCCCTTAACCGGCATATTAACGTATTTGGATTTAATGGCAAACGCACTATCTTAGGCCGTATTACTTATATAGCGGCCCTAAGACTCTAATATCTAAACTATAAAGAATTAGTTAAGCTCTTTATTACTACCCTAGGTTACCTAATAATCCTTAAACAACCCTAGATAAAGCTATATAAGGTAACCATTAATTAAGACAACCTTAAGCTTCTATTTACCGCCTCCCGTTATAAATAGAAATGCCTTATAACTTGCAGCTTAGACCCTAAACCAAAATCTAAAAAATCTACCAGGATCCACCAGTCTAAAATTTCCACTAACGTCCACCTTATACCTAAAAAGTCCACCTAATTTTACCTACCCGAGAATTCTACCAAATTCTACTAATATGAGATTTCTACCAATGTCTATTAAGAACCCGGAAATAATATATAACTATACAAACTAACTCTAATCGCTATACCCTAAATTAAGTAGAAGTCTAAGCCTAAGCTTAATATACAAAAGTACCAGAAAAACTGGTATTCTACTATAAAAAGGATACTTAAAGAACTTAAACCTAAATCTAATACTAACTTTGTACCTAATACTAAACCTAAAGCTAAATAAGAAACTATATAAGAAACTAAGGATAATCTAAGCTCGCTTAATACCTTAGATATCTATATAATTGGAGCTACTCCACTAGCACGACTTGCCAGGAAACTAGAACATATAATCTTTACTATTACAATGGCTAACATTAAGAAGGCCTTAGCACTAAAGAAGCATACTAACGCCGCTATAAAAGTACCTGTAGAGTACCATGATTACCTAGATATATTCTTATAAAAAGAAGCTAATAAGCTATTGGAATGCCGTCTATATAATTATAAAATCGTAGTTAAAGAAGGAAAACATCTCAGATTTAGACCCTTATATAGGATGTCCTAAAACGAACTCTAGGTATTACGGAAGTATTTAGACGAATATCTGGATAAAGGATTTATTAGAGCAAGTTCTTTACCTATAGCTATACCAGTAATCTTTGTTAAGAAACCTAGCGGTAGTCTGCGCTTCTATATAGACTACTAAGCTCTTAATACTATTACTGTTAAGAACTAATACCTAATTCTGTTAATCTAAGAGACACTAAACTAATTAAGTAAGGCTCGCTACTATATAAAGCTTAATATTATCCACGTATTTAACCGTCTCCGTATTACAAAAGGAGATAAATAGCTTACTGCATTTCGTACTTAATATGGATTATTTGAATACTTAGTAATGCTATTTAGCCTTATAAACGCCCCAAGTTTATTCTAACACTTTATAAATAACACCTTATACTTATACCTAAACGTCTTTTATACCGCTTATATTAACGACATCTTAATATACAGCAATAATCTGGCTAAATATTGAAAATATATTAAACTAGTCTTGTAAGCCTTGCGTGGAGCTAGCCTACAATTAGATATAGATAAATATAAGTTCCATAAAACAGAAGTCCTATACCTTAAACTTATTATTTTTATAGACGGCATATAAATAGACCCTAAGAAAGTTAAAGTAATCATAAACTAGTAAGAACCTAAGAACGTTAAGGATATAAGGGCCTTTATAGGCTTCGCTAACTTCTACTAACGGTTTATTAATAACTTCTCCGCCTTAATTTTACCCCTTATAGCCTTAACCTAAAAGGACAAAGCCTTTATCTTTAGTAAGGAATATAAGAAGGCCTTTACTTATCTAAAGGTTATATTTATCACTATACCTATACTTTAATACTTTAACCCTAACTAAATAAGTGTTATAGAAGCTAACTTATCTAATTACGTTACTAAAGGCATTCTGTCTTAATATAATAAGAAAGGAGTATTACACCCTATAGCATACTTCTTAAAATGACTAAGCCTAGCTAAATATAATTACAAGATCTATAATAAGGAATTGCTGGCTATTATTGTAGAAGGAAAGGTCTCTCTCCAGACAAGAAGTCAGTGTACTGTCGGTCTATCGGTTGGTCGTAGTCAGTCAGTAGAAATCAGTAGGAAAGCAGTTAGTAAGAAAAAGAAAAAAGAGTGTATTATGTCCCCCAAACTATCCATTAAGCCTATCCGAGTTGTTAAAGACTCTAAGGCCGCGGGCCAATCTATATACCCATAGGAGGCCTATGCTCTCCCAAAACTATACCCAAATTAGATACTAAATATAGTGGGCCAACTTACCCTACTACATACCTCCCCCGCCTAAGTTGTTGTCCCCTAATAACCTCTAAAACTCTAAAACTCCCTATCCTTAAAATAAAGGCGCAGTAGGTAACCGAATACGCTCCTTACCCTTGCTATAAACCTAAGATAGTAAGCAAGGAGACTCTGTTCTAGTTAAACAAGACCACTTTTATCCGCCTAGTTAGATAGTACAAGCGACATCAGATAGGCGGCTTTTAAATAACCTCGCTCTTTCACGTCTTTCCATTTACTCAGTTCTGTCCTATAACTCTTTAGATAACTCTATATAACTCTATCCTTCTGTAATAATAGAGGGCACTCTACTTAGATCTACCGCAATAGTTAAAGGGTTAATTCTATTATCAACGCAGTAGAAGTATAAGCGGCTATTAAAGCGCTCTATTTTAGCTATATGCATAATCTAAAACACATCCTTATAGTTTTCAACAGCTTTAAAACGGTAGGAATATATCCATTTCGTAACTTTGTTCCAATTACCAGTTAGAAAAAGATCACAATCTCGGATTACCGCTAAAAAGTCCCATTATCGTCTACCTAGAAGGGCGTTAGATAAGGCGCTAGTAGCTATAAGTTTAACTGCCACAGGGAAGCGATATAGAATTGCGCCATAAAGGTTAGCATATCTAGATGGCGTGTAGGGCGGCGCTTTTAAGTCTTAGTAAGCATCTACTAGCTCTACCCAGGTTCCTTCTTCCGTAACCTTAAGGTTATTATAATTGTCCTAAACGCCAATAAACTATAGTAGTATTATTCGCCGGGTCCTAGTTAAAGTTCCTTTCGCCCTATAAGGAAGGTATGGCATAGTTATACACACATCTCCATTTTAGCATGGCTAAGCCATCTAATTAGTCGCGTATTTTTCTACGTCTTTAGTAGTCCAGTTTTAATCTAAAATCTTATATACAAATCTATCGCCTTTAGTTAATCCTCGCGCTTTAAGATCTGCCTACCACAACTTTAAGTAATAATGTATGCCAGGTAGGATAACTATGCAATTGTCCTTAGTCTTATTATCTAGAGAAACGCTTCCTTAAATTATATCAGCACTACGCCCGCTCTCTATAAGAGAAGGAATGTTTACGTTAATATAACAGAAAGCTATAAAGTCCTCCTTAACCGCGAACTTCGCATAATAGGGATAGGAAATAAGTCGCCACTAGCTATTAGGCCTAAGAGCGTAATAGAGACGGTAGTACTTAGGATCTTATCTTATTAGCTACTGGCAGAGACTATAAACCATTATTCTTAACCATCTATAATTTGGCCGTCCATTAATTAGACACTAGTAATAACGGTATATACATATTTCTTTATTAATTATTGCTAAAATACTAGAATCCCATTACTATCTAAACACGTTCAAAACCACGGATCTATCTCACTGCTATATACCTTAGTTATCTAGTAACAGCATCCAATTAAGCAAAACCCCTCTATTATAGGAAAACCTTAGTGCTAAATTATAAATAAACTTATACGGTCTTAAGGAGTCGGACAGAACTAAAGGTTTATAAGCTTTTCTAAACTAGGAGTACGTAGTAGGATCTATCTTTATAGTGCCAAAATAATTATAAGCGTAGTATATTAAACGGAGTCTATAGTACAGTGCGGCATAGTTTAGATCCTTTATCGCCAAACCCATACGTCCTCCTATAGCTTATATATGCATCTAGTAGACCTTATATATCTCCAGGTTAGAACTAGCCGCCCTATACTAACTACGCAAGAGCTTTATAACCTCAGTTGGTTTAATTTTAGTAGTTTAGTTTAGGGACGCTTTAAAATAAGCTAGCATGTCCTCTTTATAATCACACCCTCGTTTTAAACAGAGTATTGCTATAATATCTACAGTCTCCTTAATATACTCCTTATCATCTCTAGGCTTAATAACATTTTTATTAAACATTAATTCTACTCCTAGCCCTCCTATTTTTAGGTAAGCAACCATTAGCTCTCTCCTTAAATTCCTTTTTAAAGAGGATACTAGCAGCCGTGGGGGCAAGCCAATAGGCGTTCCAGCTGTAAGAATACTTTCGTTTATAGAAGACAAAGGCGAGTTAACTAATATAGGTAATCCTTATTAAGACGGGCTTAGTATAATACTAATACCTCCTCCTTAAATAGGTATTAACGGCTAAAAGGCCAATAGATTTATTACCTTAGAAGTATATCGTAAATATATTTATAGTATAAGAGCTAAGCTCTCTCCTGCTTATCTAATTCCAATATTAATAACTTCTAGTCCTACTATAGTTAATCTCCTACTTCTTAGCAGTAGGTCCTTATTTAGAACAAGGAAGCTAGTTAAGTATCTCCCTAAACCATACTTATTTACCACCTGGTCTAATATTGTCCTTCCTAACTTTATAAGCGCGAGCGCGAAATCGGCTAGCTACAGTTAAGTAGTAGTCTTAATGCCGCGTCCTAGATAATCAAGCCTCTTAACTAGCACTTTATTAACTCTTACTATGACTTCAGAAAGTAGATAGACTACGAGCTTTTAAATAGCGGAGAGGAAGTTATAAGAGACTACGTATTTAAGCGGTCCATTAAGGATATCTTGTCCCTAGGCCTTTCGGATAGTTTCTCTAGCTTCATTACACCGATTTCTCTAATCTTTAGCCATCTTACTAACATTAGAGATATCCCTAAAGATTAATATAAACGCGTTCTTTCCTAAAAATACCTATAGCCCACTATCGTTATTAATAAAATTAACTACTATACTAGCAGCATCTGCGTAGTTTTCCTAAAAGAGCAAAATTTCGTTACAGATTTGGACGAGCACTACGCAACGCCAATTAACTGTAAAGCCTCTAACTTCTATAAGAACGTTACTAATCTAGCGCTCAGCTCCTTTATACAGTACTAACGGTCTACTTAATAAAGACATAATAAACGTACTGTTATTAATTTTGTTTAGTTTACACTTTAGCTAATTATAACTATCTTTAAGATTTAAGGACAAGAAGGGGGATTTCTAAATAGGGTTTCTAATTATAATAGTCTACCAAATCTAAGTAGCGGTATAGAGTTCTGCCGGTTCTAACTGCTAAATAGACTAATTATAATTTTCTATGCCCGGTATAGAAAATTACTATTAGCTTAGTAAAGGCGGTAAGCGGAACTAACATCTTTGCAGTAAACAAATTTAGGTGTTTATACGCAAACATTCTTCTACCCTTACCTTACTATTAACACGTATTAGATTCCTATAGCTAAAAGGCAAATAAGAAATAGAAAGAGCTTTAGAAAATATAGCGAATAAACAAATAGGCTGCGCGGTTGTTATTAACGTCCCCTTCTCTACTTTAGAACTTAACTATCCCCTAGTTAAACGTTTCGTACTTAGTTCTATCAAACGATCTTTCTAGAACGCGTACTTCTTAAACTACACGGCGTTGCAATATAGGTAGATTTTTGTATTATATCTTCCTCAGACTCTAGCTCTACTATTATTTCTTATAGCATAGTCCCGCCTAATTAGTTAAGCCAGTCTTCCTAGCGGACTTCAGATACCTATCGCTAGTAGAACTTCTTTAATCTATTCCCTAAAGTTTAGTTATAGAATGGCGTGCTATTAAAATCCTTAATTAAATACCATCCTTTATACAGGTAACTCTTATATACACAGAACGGGCCTAGCTATTTCGGATCTAACTTATAACTGCTAGAATAATCTTGCTTAAGCTGCATATTATAGAGCGTAACTATATCTCCAACCTTAAATCCGTCCTGGCGAATGCAATAGGTGTTATTAAAGTACTCCTTATTTATTACCCTTAGTCGTCTTATGCGCGCAATAGCCTCTTTTATATCTACGTCTCTTTGGTTAAACTACTTTATACAAAGTGCTAGTAGCTCTATAGTGGTCCAAACTGTTTACCAAGGCAGTGTTTGCCAAGTAGGTATATAGAGTTCAATAAAAAGAACATGCTTATATCCGTATATAACTCTTACTAGCGTTATTCCCGTAGGCCGCTTAATAGTTATTCTATCTACCCACAAAACGGTATAGAGATTGTCCAGCTATAAGCTATCTATCTTTGCCAAAGTATCTACTATAAGCTTATGCCCTCGCTCTATTAAGCCTTATCCCTATAGGTGATATACAGAAGCCACAACCCTTTTAATGTTATAGAGTTCCGCGAGCGCAACGGTTATATTAGCATTTTCTCCACCACCATCTACAGAAAGCTGTCCAAATACTCCCCATCTACAGATAACGTCTTTATAGAGGAACTTCGCTACACTTTTTACTTTCTTTTTCCAAAGGGCTTAGGCTTCCACCTATCTAGATATATATTCTTAAGCAGTAGCCAGGTATCAAAATCCAAGACGGGTTATTAGTATAAACGTAATATCTACTATTACTTATTACTATAAAGTAGACTCCTATATAGGGTATATTACTTTTTCTTCCTATCCTAACTGCCGCCCTTAGCATTATAGGCATGACTTAATATGCTATAATATCTAATCCCATAGCCCTAGCCACTAATATTAATTTAAGACTCTCTAATACGTCCCTTCTTATCCGCGATATCCACTCCGATTATAAAGGCTTTTAATAATCTCTTGCTAAGTATTCTCATTATTAATTACCCTCCGCATTAGCACATTTTTTAACTATTAGCAGAAGAGCTGTCGATTACGCACTAGGAACTTTAGCGCTTACCATTTAAATCTTTTAAATTCCTTAGTATTTATTTCTTCTAGACATTATAAGGTTACTAGCCATTTTATAATCTTCTAAGATTTCTCTAAATATAAGTTCTCTAGTGGCAGATCCACCTCCATTTTAACTAGGCTAGCTGTGTATTCTAAAGTACTCAGCTTACAATTAATAAATTCTTTAATATCCTCAGTCAGTTCGTTAGGCCGTTCGCCATCTAGTAGCCATTATAACAGCCCATTAGCTAGGCTATTCTTCTTCCCTAGCACATATCTAACATTAAAGTCCCATAACTGGATCTATGCTAGCCATTAAGTCATTAAGGCTTCTAGTAAATCAGTAGCAGTATAATTCAGTGGCGTGACTAAGGTATTTATATCTATCTCAACCGTAAAGCGGACGCCATATAGGTACACTTAACACTTCTTTAATATATACAGCAATGCCTAATATTTAAGCTTTCCTAAATTGTATTTCTGCTCCACTTAAGACCAGATACCGCTTTTATATTAATATAGATAGCGACAACCTTATATGTCTAGTTATATAAAACTACACCCCCATCTATTCTTACATCTATTAACAGCAAAAATAATTAGCCTAGCCCCCTTACTATAATCCAGTTAAACTAACGCGGGTGTAGTAGTAATTGCATACTTTAAAGTCTTTATAGCGGCTATCTGCTCTATACCCCATATAAACGGAACATTTACTTATAGCAATCAGAAAATTGGCTCTGCCTTTATTATAAAGTCTTTTACCCATATTTAGTAATACACAACAACTCCTAGGAATGCTTAGGTAGACATAATATCTTCACAGTCTCTCCAGTAAATAATCTTTACAACTTTTAACTCTTCCAGATATTATCCCTTTCCATTATAGTAGTAGCCAACCACTATAATCTTATTTTTATAGAAATGAGACTTTACGCCTAAGATTGTATACCTAGCTTATTCTAAATCCGCAAGCACTCCGTCTAGCCATATAATATATTCTAGAATATATCTACGTACGCCTAGAAGGCTCTCTTCTCTATTATACATTATCTATAGTCCTTTTACTGTAATATTATCCAGAAACGGCAAGATATAGTATAGGATATATCGCTCTAGGATCTTAGTAATTGTCCTTACAAACTAGGCTACCGAATTCATGCCTTCTATAGGTACCGTTATTTATTATAAAAGTCCTAGAGGTATTGCAAAGGCCATTAGGTTCCTACTTTCTATATCTAGCTCTAATTAGTTATAGCTAGAGAAGAAGTCTACTAGAGATATAACCTTATACCCCACAAACTCCTTAGAGAACTTATTAGCACATAGCAGCAGATTTGCATCCCTAATAGTTACTCAGTTAATATTTATTGCTACATTAATTAGTCGGTACTTCTTATACTCCTTTTTACTTATAAGAAACCATAGATTCCTATATAGGCTTTCGCAATATTCTAGAGTCCCTTAAGCTAGTCATTCTTATAATATATTAATCACCTCTTCTTATAGGGCCCTTAGTATAGGAAAGTTCAGTACTTGCTATGCTTTATACGGCATAGTCTTAATCTTTAATAGTGGAGTTACGTCCCTGCTAATATAACCTATCTTAGAGAACTCCTATGCCAGAGCCTCTTCTTAGTTAAATAATATAGCCTTAAAGATTTCTCGTTCTCTTAGCTGAATATCTCCTACAATTATACGCTCTAATTATTCTGGCTTTAGTCATGCGCCGTGGGCCAGCTTAGTATATCACAGCTTAAAGAAATAATTATATGGACTAAAAGGTAATCCTTAAATAGACGCCTTTTGCTAACATAGGGCTACTTCTCGCTACTTTATTATGCCTCCTATAACTATTCTATTTAGTGCTAATAAGTTAACTAGACGGACTTTATCCGATTTTTATTTATACGCAGTTGCTATACTTATAGCGTTCTATTAGGCCTTACTCCTATAACTTTCTATTTATATTATAAATAGATCCGTTGTCTTTAACATTCAATATATACGGGATCCAGCCTTCGCTTTAAACACTGGCTTCTGCTTTCCTCCTATATACTTTTTTAGGACTTTCTTTAACGTTTTACTATTAAGCTCTCTCTATCTAGTATTATGTTCTTTTTTCCATTAATAGCCATATCCGGCGGATATCTAAAATGGCAAACATCCTTATTAAAATCGCACCCTATTTCCCTCCTCTCCGTCCTCAGCGCCCTCCTTATTCTAATATACTAGGTCATAAGTAACCCCAGATATAATCTTAGCGATTACACCAGTTACATATTTCCTAAACTGCTATATATACTAATTTCTTTATCTAGTCTAAAGAGCATTATATCCTTATGGAATATTAAGAACCTTATTTTAACCCCGCCATCTTCTAATTAAATAATATAAGATACCTAGCCTGTTGCGGTTTAATTCGTTGCTAGTCTATCCTTTACCAACTACGGCTTATTAAGTATTACTTTATGTAACATCTCTCCTACAGTAATAAACGTTATAGATATTAAGATACCACCTATTACTATAGGGGCCGTATATACCAATCCAATAAACTCTAACTAAGTCCTATTAGCAGACGTTAGACGTGCGCCTTGTAACTATAGGGGCAGACTTAATATCAGTAGTCCATATTATAGAGCTATACTTTCCTTAATAAGGTTAAGTTCCGCTCTAGAGTTAATTAAGTATTTAACCTTTCTATCTCCTATCTACGCTTCTACTTTTAGATATTGTCTTTAAAACCGGGTAAACCTAGCTTTCCGTTTAATCTAGTCTACCTTAGCAGTTATTAGGCCAGTTTAATTAGTATAAAACGTTAGGCGCGCCAATAATACAGATGCTTTAACTTCCTTTTACTTTTATTAGTAGGGCTCTATAAAGGGTAGCGGGAGAGGTTTAAAGAATAACTTTACAACTTCGGGCATATATACAAGGCAGTTACTAATAGTAACTTTAATAGTTTTTAATAAGATCTTGTCTACTATTACAGTTAGGCTTAGGACGTTTCCTTTTAGTATATCTATTATCCTAACTAGCTTTAGTCGCGGTGCTTTAGCAGTTATTATTACGTCTGTCTCTTATTCCGTTTATCTTCTTAACTATTTAGCATAGTTTATTTTATTAATCTTATTATTATTTAACAGCGGTTAAGGAGCCTGCCGTTATAATTATAGTGCGATATAGACATATCCTCCTGGTTGTATATTTTAAACTATTACCGGTTATAGACCGGATAGTCTTAGGGGCGGCTTTATTACTCTAACATCCCCTTACGGTTTCCTAAGATTATATAACTGTATTATAGGCTGCAACTAAATTGCTGCTCCTACCAAGTTAACGTATACTAACTCTACTTAGTATATATCTTCCTAGGACTCGCCAAGCTCTTCTTTACTTTTAGCGCCATTACTTTCTACAAACTCTACTAAGGCTACCGCTAGCTAGACGCCTATCATTATCGCTGTCGCTATTATATTAAAATTAATATTTACATTTTGTCTTAGCCAGTCCTTAAGAAACTAAATCCTATTATTGCTTGGCAAATACGGAATTGGATTTCCTAGGCGCTCACATATTCCAGTATAGATTTGGTTATACTTATTTATATATAGGAACCTACAGTTAACTAGTTCTTAGAGCATTAGGCATTAGTTAATAAAATAATAAAAACCCCCACATCTATAACACATCTTAGCTTATACCTAGTACGTACTAAGATTTTCTAGTCCTCTTTGCCTTCCTAGGTTAGGCTTATATTGCTCTTATAGCGCCCCCCTATATAGTGGCAGTAGCCCGTTGTTATTTGTTATAGGTTATAAACCCGTTTATTCTTAACGCACTAACACTTAGTTTAGGAGCTGCGTATACTATATTAGATCTTGGCGAATCTTATTAAGAAACGGCATTAAAGATATAATACCTGCCAATTTAACTGTCTTAAGATTAAGCCTCCAAAGTTAACTAGTAAGTTTCTTTAGCTCAGGGTCTATCTCTTATATTGTTTAACAGGTACTTGCCAACTTATTTAGCTAAGAGACTACAGGCGGCCAAAGAGCAGCCTCTCTCTAGTTTAATATAACCAGTTACTAATTATAGAATTGTCTAACTAGCTAATAAAGACCTTATTCCTTAGGGTTTATTATTAATAGGCAGTCTACACCCTTATACAAATTAAGCCTATCTTCTACAGCCTTCCTTAGTAGGTAGAAGTTAAAAGACTCTTATCTATCCAGGTTAGCTCCTGTCTTAGTTATAGTATATCTTTAATATTTAAATGGGAGTCCTTTTATAAACTAGTATCCTTATTTATAGTTTTCCAAATTACCAGCCTTAGTAGCCTTCTGGGAAATTAGTGTAAATTATCTATAGTATTCGCATACACTACTAGATAGGTTGTTTCTATACTACAGTACATAAGCTTCCAAAAATTCTACCATCTCAACTTATCAAAAGTAGTTACTTCCTCAGTAGTCTGTTTAAAGCTTTTTTACAAGTTCCATCTATCTGCTAATAATAAACTTAGGTAGGCTTTAGATCTAGGTCCCTATCTAATAGTCGCAATATTCTAGAAGTCTATAATATTTCTCATCGTCCGTAACACAGTGTCGGATACACAGTCGCTCATACTATTTAATAAATTGCGACACATTTTATCCCGTAAAGTAAGGGGTCCCTAGAGTCCCTAGAGCTAGTATAGGCTAGGCCATAATATATACCTTATCTTATTCTATTAGTGGTTTGTCACAAGGCAACGGACTTACAGTTTCTCTTAAAATAGGTAAGTTAGCCTCCTAGTTCTTATCCTCTCTCTACTAAAGATTATTAGTTCTAGATATTATAGGAGTTAGGTCTAGTACCGCATCCTCTAGGTTAGGAAAACTTTGTAGGTTAATAAGCTACCTGCTTCCTTCTCCGCTATTATTATAGAATAGACCTAGCATCCCTAGTATTCCCTTTATCAGTCCTATTACCATTACTCTTATAAATTTAAAGGAGGCTTGTATAAATATAAGAAGAATTATATAGACCGTTGCAAATATAGTAAATAAAAAATTAAAGACTTCTTTCTACTGGTCCTAATATATTATAACCCTCTCTTTTATCCTCTGTCCTGCTGTACCCTATGCTTACATTCCCACTCCTAGTCGTCTATTCCGTCTACTATAGATCTCGGATAGTAATCTCCAAAAGTGTTATTAACTTATCTTAATTTCCATACTTAATTTCCGTACCTATTAGTGGCTCAATGGCTTTTAGTAGCAGTAACTTAACAGTTTTTAGTTCTTCCGTGGCTGCAGCACGTTCCTACATATCTACTATATATAGAGTGCTAGACTTCTAATCTAAAGAGCTTGCCGTCGTCCCTACGTGGAATGCTATAAAGTATATAAGAGGGAAGGTCTCTCTCCAGACAAGAAGTCAGTGTACTGTCAGTCTATTAGTCGGTTGTAGTTAGTTAGTAGAAATTAGTAGAAAAGCAGTTAATAAGAAGAAGAGAAAAGAGTGTATTGTATCCCCTAAACTGTCCGTCAAGCCTATCCGAGTTATTGAAGACTCTAAGGCCGCAGGCCAATCTATATACCTATAGGAGGCCTATGCTCTCCTAAAACCATACCCAAATTAAATGCTAAATATAGTGGGCCAACTTACCCCACCACATTATTAGATGCTTTAAGCAATAGCGACTAGAACTAGAAGGAACTAAATTCATAATTAAAGTTTTTAGCGACTATAAAAACCTATAGTACTTTACAACCATAAAATAGCTAAGCTACTATTAAGCCTGCTAGTTAGAATATCTGTCCTAATTCCAATTCTTAATTATATACCGCCTAGGCGTTTAAGGCTAGAAGCCTAATACCCTAACCTAATATTTACAAGACGCACTAGCTTAAGAAGAAGCGCGCTCCTACTATAACCAGACCCTGCTCCACCCTAAGCTATTTAATCCCCCTATTAAAGATCTTATAGTATATACCCTTAAAATAACTAATTGAACTATTAAATAGGTTATAGTTAATAAATATCTAAATGATAAATTTATCTAAGAGATGCTTAAGCTAATTTAAAATGGCGTTAGACGCTTTAAAAAGATTTCTCTAAGTAAATGCAAAACCTGTGGAAACTGCTTATACTACTAGAACCGCCTAGTTATCTCTAATTACGATAAACTTAAGCTTAAGCTCCTTAAATATATATATAATCTACCAGTAGCCGGCTACCTAGGCTAAGGAAAAACCCTAGAACTACTCTAACGGGAGTATTACTGGCCGAATATGCATAATACAATACGGAGGTATATCTCTAGCTGCTATACCTACTAATAAGCTAAAGCTTTATATAAGACGTATAATAGCTTTCTAAAACCACTGCCTATTCTGGACTAAAGATAGAAAGACATCTTAATTAACTTTATTATTATTTATATTACTTCCGGTAATACGTATTGCTATTATAATAGTGTTAGGGTAGTAACTGATTTGATTAATGCTTTCTTTTGATTCTCCTATTTTATAGGTAGAATTTGGTAGATTTCCTAAGCTCGCTTAGCTTACGTAACCAACTCGCGTTTGCAGGCAAGTTGCCGCAAATTGCCCTAGATTGCCGTCACGTAATGGTAATTTGCGGTTATATAACTGCAAAGACGCAACCTTAATCAGATACTGGGAGTATTTAGTTTTTAACGGTGCTTAAGTACGCTGTTTGCTAAATTCCACTACTTTCTACCCGTTAAATTGCACTACTTTCTACCTATTGAATTCTACTAAATTCTGCCAAATGACTAAAGTAACTAATTACGATTTTCCATGCCCGGTATGGAAAATCGCTATTGGCTTGCTTGCCACTAGCGCCTTGGCTGCTGGCTTAATATCTTTATACTCTCTATTTCTGTCTCTCCGTCTTCTTCTCTTTCTACCTACTTAGTGACCTATAGCTTGATTATATTTGTATTAATTAGGTCTTTTAATGCCTAGTAAGGCTTTAATTTTATTATAGCGTCTATAGGGTTACTGCCTCCGTCAATCTATTTAATCTCTGCTATCTCTCTTCTTTTATATAATTGTTGTAGATATATTAGGTTAACTATAAGCCATTTCTCTTGTATTGTCCCGAGCTTGACTAAGCAGTTATATAGAGATTTTAAATCGGTATAAAGAATAAGCGGTAGTTGTTTAAGTTGTAGGATCTTCTTAATAGTTGGTTTAATCGCAGCTCCGGTGTTAAATCCGTGAGCTATTCCATATAATTTAGATACTAAGACACTTTGTATAACTTGCTTGCATTTAATAGATAACTAATGGAGGATATTGACCCTGTTGTCCTTATCTATAAGTATAATAACGAAGCCAATCTGAGAAGAGAGGTTGTAGTTATTAGCAAATAACGAGTCCGTAAATATTATTAGTTTAAGAGTGCTTATATTGAGTTATACAAAGCGAAGTCCTTAGGAGGGATTATTAATTTGCTATTACAGCCGCTTATTAAGCTGCTTCGCATATTCTTCCTTTAGGTTAACGGCTTATGCTATAAAGGAGAGGTTAAAGGTAGCTTCTGGTTAATAGACTATGGCGATATAGGCTCCTCTTGCTCTCTAAGTAATATACTAGTTCTTTAGTATAACTACCTTATAGACTTCCCCTCTGGAGCTAGTTAGGTCTGTAGCCTTTATAGTAAACAACTTTAGGTTCTGGCATTAACGTTTTTAGGTAAGGACTATTGAATTCTTGTCTTGCTTAATGTAACCTCTGTTAAACTTAATTAGGGTAGTCTGGGTAAGCTTCTCTCTTTTCTTTACTAGGAACTTTGCCTTTTAAAGCCTAACTTCTTTAGCCTCTGTAAAGGTTTTATTAGTAAGGAATAGTATATTATTAGTCTATAATCCTATAATTCAAAAGCTGTTGCTGTTTATGTAATAGGCTTATATAAATGCTTCTAAACCGAAGCTTGTAGATTGCTACTATATAAGAATACTAAGCTAAGGAGAAGAAGAAGAAGAAGAATTGTTTAGGGGCAGTAGGTAGACATGTCGCGAGGGCCGCCAAGGCGCTAGTGGTAAGCGAGCCAATATCGATTTTGTATGCCGGGTATGGAAAATCCTAATTGGTTGAATATGGTAGGTAACGCGCTCTAGCACCGTCATATTACCCCCCCCTCCTAAAAAAGCCTACCTTTAGGCTTTGTCTAAGTTCTTTATTATTATTTAAATTATTATAGTTATCTAACCCCTCTTCCTAGCATTTAACCCAGCTATTTAACTTGCGTGGTGGTCTAGGGAGGTCTGGGTGGGCTAGGTGGAAATCTTATAGCTTATAGGGAGAGTACTTAAAATTGGATGCGGGGTACTATTTTGGATCTTCGTTATGACCTACCCAGCTCGTATGGTATTTTAAGGTACTACGGTCCTTCTTTACTGCTAAGATCTCTTTGATTTCCCATTCTTTGTTCTCTACAATCTGAATTGGCGGTAGGGGGTCGTTGTACTATCTAGGTAATGGGTTGTCCGCGGCCTTCCGCAGTCGGTCTAAAGAGAAGATAGGGTGGATCTTTATTAACTCTAGTAGCTTAACCTTAAAAGAGTGCCCTACCTTCTTAGGGATTTTATAGGGGCCAGCTATTTAGTAGTCTAGCTTGTGGCCTAGCCTCTAGGTTTTCTAATTCTTTATTAACACCCATACCTTATCTCCTATATAGAAGTCTACCTCGCGGTAGTATTGGTTTACATTAGCCTCTTTCTTCTCTTATACCCTTTTTATAATTGCTTGGGCAGTCTCCTAGGCCCTATGTATTTTCTTAGCGAATATCTGGGCCTCCTTATAGCTAAGGCGTTTGCGGGCCGTTATAGGTCCTATAGGTCTATCCTAATTAAAGGATATTCGTGGCCTGTATCTATAGAGTAACTTAAATAGCGACATTCCTATACTATTATAAGGAAGCGTAAGCTGTGCATAGTCTATTATAGGTAGTAGTTCCAACTAGTTGTTCTTGTAGTAGTTAATAAAGGGGCGAAGTCGCTAGTTGAGGTACTAGTTTATAATCTTAGTTTGTTAGTCTAAGGGTAGAATATAGTAGAGAGCTTAATCTTAATCCTAAGGATACGGTAGAATTTATTCTAGAAGTCCAATATAAACTAGGGTCTATGGTTAGAGATAATTAACTTAGGAGCGTTATAGATCTAGTAGATGTTGTTAACATATATACGGGCCATGTCCTTTATAATTATAGTCTTAAAGTAAGGGAGGGAAACAGCTTACTTACTTAGTTGGTTAACTACTATAAAGGCTATATTATAGCCGTGTTTATCCTTTAGGAATGATTTAAAGTCTATTATAATATATTACTAAAGGCGTTTAGGGACTAGCAGTAGTTGCAGCTATCTAGGAGTTTGGTCCCTAGGGGTATTTAAGTGTTTATAAGTATAATAATTTCTAATAAATCGTTCTATATCGGACAGGAGTCCTCGCTAATAGTAATAAGGCAATAGTAGTTAGTAGGTCTTATCTTAACTAGGGTACGCCATAGAGACTTAACAGTAGGCTTTACGGATTAGCTCTATTTGTAGGTTGTTAATATCTAGAACTATAAGCCATTCTTAGTATAAAAGCAGTCTGTCTTCTATTTCTAAATTAGGGTCACCCCCTATAGCTTAATCGCGGAGGGCTTTTAGGGATTTAGCTATGCGGTTCGTGGTTAGAATGTAATTAATTAGTTCTATTGGTTTATCTAGGGTCTCTTCTTCTATAGGTGCTACCTTATTCTATTTGGAGCTTAGTTCCTCAAGGATACGTGGGTTAAGCTATTTGGTACAAAGGAGGGCGCGTATTTAGTGCTAAGCCTTTAACTTATCTTATGGCCCCACGTCCTATTCTCTCCAGGTTAGGGTATTAGCTTTAGCATTTTGCCTGCTAGGGCGGTATATAATTATAAAGAAGAATTAGGAGAGTATTTTGGCCTACTAGGCCTATTAACCGGTAAGTTGTTTTATTGTTATAAAATACTTAAGGGCTTTATAATTGGTATAAACCTTAATCTAAGAGTCTGTGCTTCTAAGCTTTACGCGCCACTAGGACAATAATTATATAATAGCCAACATTTCCTTATTATGTACTTTGTAGTTATACTTAGCTAGGGCCATTGTTTTTAAGAAGAACGTAATAGGGTACTATTTGCCGTCTAGGTATAGCTATAAAAGGACTCCCGCTACTACCCTATTAGAGGCGTCTGTTTCTAGCATTAATTTAAGGTCTAGGTTGTAGTGATAAAGAATTAGGGAAGAGATAAGTCAGTCCTTTAACTCCTTAAAGGTTTTTATACAGTTATTATTGAAGATAAAAGACGTATTGTTCTTAGTTATATAAGAGGCTTAGCTATAACTCTATAGTTATAAATAAACTAATAGTAGAAATTATAAAAGCTAAGGAAGGACTAGATTCCTTTTATAGTATAAAGGGGTTTCTAGTTATAAATTGCCTTAACCTTCTCCAGGTTAACTTTAATTCCTTCTATACTAACAATAAACCTAAGGTACTTTATGCGTTTTACTCCAAATTTGCATTTTTTAATATTAACTTATAGGCCTATATTCTGTAGTCTCTCTAGGACCTTCTTAATATAAACTTGGTGCTCTAGTTCGTTGTCTAAGTATATAAAAATGTCATCTAGGTATACCATATAGAATTTATTAAGGTAATTAAAAAGAATATTATTTATATACCATTAATAAGTAGCTGGCCCATTTATTAGTCTAAAAAGGACTTTATATTTATAAGACCCGTAATGGGTACGGAACATTATTAGGTCTTCTAATATAGGGTCCATCCTAATTTAGTAAAAAGCTTAGCGAACATTAAGCTTAGTAAAGATTTTAGCCCAGCTTAGATATATAAGGGTTTTATTAATTAAAGGGAGAGGGTACTAATCCTTTTAAGTAATAGCGTTTAGCTTCTAATAGTTAATATAAAAACAAAGACTTTTATTAGATTTCTTTATAAATAAAATAAGGGAAGTAAAGGGAGCCTAGCTTGGCTTAATAAACCCTTTATAGAGGTTATTAATTAGGTACTGCTTTATTGCCTTTAGTTCCTCCATAGTTTGCTAGTAAAGGAGGCTATAGCCTAAAAAGTTATTGGTCTCTAACTAAATCTTATAATTATAGGTTTGGTGGGGGAGTAGTATATCTAAAGCTACTTTTAAGAACACGTCTCTATAGTTTAAGAGGTAAGTAGGGAGGAGGCGCTTAATTAGTTCCTTATTAGTTTCCTCTACTAGCCCTTCTTCCCTCTTGGCAATAATTCGGTTAATTTTATATAAACTAGTAGTAAAGACTTTATTGTCCTTTTAATATATATTAAAGTAGAAACCTATAGCACTAATTACCGCAATATCTACTATAGGGGTGTTGTATAATAGTAGGGTTATCTATGGCCTTAGGGGCTTCTAGGGTATTAGTATTGTCTTTACTCCTTTTAGCTCTTATTATATCTTTTAAAGGTTGTCCTTTATATCCTATTAGTACATCCTCTTCCCTATTGGCTAAATTTCCGCAATTTAGAAGTTATCTACATTAGTATCCGTTCTACTTCTATAAGTAGAGTCCTCCTTAACTGTAGTCCTTTAGGGGAGTATCCTTGTTAGTACAAAGTTCCTACCGGCCTTATAGCGGGTATCTTCTTAGGCAAAGGCTAGGTTGCGGTTCCTAACATTTTACTATTAGGTAGGATCAGCCTTCACGGCTAATATCTTACGGTTAGTACGGATTTCCCTAATAAAGAAGGGTAACTTTAGTCTATTCTCCAGCCAGACAAACTATCTTTATTAGATATTCAGCCAAATATTAAAGTAGGACATCTATTTTCGGCCAAGAATTATGTTGTATAACCCTAGGTCTAGGATACAGAAGAGGATGCTAAACTAGTATTATCCATTAATAGCGATATATAGCTTTAAAATGTGGGTAACTAGCATACTAGCTTAACCATTATAGCCTTTTACTTAAATAGGCTTCTCTAGTTAGGTAGCATTTATATTTAAGAACTTAGCAATATTATTTATATAAGTAGTGTTTATAAAGGCAAAGCTATTTGCTCTAGTGTTAACAAGAGTAGTTGTATTAACTCTATATCTATTTTAAGATACTATATATAGAACTATAAAGTGTTTTCTACCTATTAGCTAACTTAGATTAATCTCTTTAAGATTAATAGGATACCCTAGGGGGGAGTCTTTCCCTAGGGTTCTTCTTTTTCTAACTTATTAGATATTTCTTCTTCCTCTATCTCCTTAATATTACCTATATCCTTTAGCTCTGGTTAGGACGTAGTAAAGTAACTATCCTTTCCGTAATTAAAGCATGTAACCGTAGTAGGGTTAATTAGGGTGTTACAACAAGTATTAGTTAAAGGTATGATACGTGGCAAGTTAGGCAAGGTTTGCAGGTAGGCAGTTATAACCGCTTTTAGTATAAGGGCGGTTGTGGTTTATCTTCCAACGCTAGCTCCTATTGGTATAGCAGATAGGTTACGGTCGCTATAGGGCCGCTTTAGTTAATTAAAACAAGTATTAATTCATTTTAGTTCTAAATCTAGCAATGAATATCGGGCTGCAAGTCTTTAGTAGGTTAGTAGGTTGTTTAAGGCTACCGCGATCTTCTCTTATAGTTAGACCGTTAGCTTATTATATAGGTCCAAATAATAGTTCTTAAGGGGAACCTAGCCTTCGCCTACTAAGTATAAGAATTAAGTTTAGAACTTAGTAAAGGATTAGTTTAATTTTATTATTAGGCAATTATAGTTATAATAGGCATCCCGTACTTTATTTGGATTAATATAGATAGCAGCTAGATGCTATATTATCTTATTACCAGATATAAACCAAACAGGTAACTCGTCCTTAAACTTGGCCTAAAGGTATCGCTAGGCGTCCCCAATGATTTGACTAAAGAGGTAGAGTATTTTAGCTTCTTTAAAGGGGAAATAGTTATAGTTAATATAAAGCTTTCCTTATACCTAGATTCTCTAGTTCTTAAAGGTTAGGTCTATGCCGTTTAATAATAGTAGAGGGTTAGGGAGCTTAATGGACTTTAATTACTTTGTTATTGTATCCGTACTCTCTAGTATATCGTATTTAGTTAAGTGAATGGGTTAACTAAGGCTTTATAAAGGGGAGGCTAGGCTATTTTATAAGGCAGCAAGGCTTTCTAGGATCTCCTTTAGAGTCTCTTATATACTTTAGGCTTAAAGACAATTAACCTTCTAATTGGCAGTAAGGGTATAAATCTGCTCATGTACACCTGTAACGTTGTCATTGTCTTTAATTTCTGATCCTAACTAGATCTTGTATTCCTCTTAGGTAAAGGCAGGTCTTTTAGATAAGCTCGCTTTAGGTACCATCATCGGCTTCCTAAAGTTTATCGGAATTATACAATTTGGTTTCAATTCTATGGTTCTTTTAGGGGTGCAGGTTAAGTACAGTCTGGCCTATAAAGTGGGATATTATTAGGGCCTTCTTAGGCGTGATAGTGTGAATTTTTTAATATCTAAGTATAACGCGTTAACGCGTCGTTGCAGACAAAGGTCTTCTTTTAGGGTGGGATATTATTAAGGCCTTCCTAGGCAATATAGGGAGAGCTTAGTATAATGTAATGGGCTTATATAAATGCTTCTGAACCAAAGCTTGTAGATTGCTACTATACAAAAATACTAAGCTAAGGAGAAGAAGAAGAAGAAGAATCGTTTAGGAGCAGTAGGTAGACATGTCGCGAGGGCCGCTAAGGCGCTAGTGGTAAGCGAGCCAATAGCGATTTTGTATGCCGGGCATGGAAAATCCTGATTGGTTAAATATGGCAGGTGACGCGCTCTAGCACCGTCACAGTTTGTATATAGCAAGCAGGGGTTATATATTAACTGGTTTATCCATAGCTTATTAAAGTAGTAATAATAGTATATATTAAACTAATGGTTACCAGCTTCTGGGACACCGTATAGTGGTTTAATAACTTTTAGGATTAATCTATCCTTTAGTCCAAGTTCTAGTGGCGGGCGTATAAAGAAGTCTCTATTTAAGTGGGTACTAGACTATATATAAGCTTATAAGATGTTGCGTAGGTATAAAGAAGCTAGTCTTTTTTTATTTCCCTATAGGGTTGCCATAAGTGCTAGGATAATTCTTTGGCTAACATGTTAAATAGTTAGTAATTGTGTTAAGACTAGATCTTTACCATATTTGTTATAGGCTTATATAACTAGTCTAGACTTCTTAAAGGCCTTATCTATTCCGGCGTTTTTAATCTTATTAATAAATTGGGAGTTAAAGATTCTAACTTCTTTTGGGACGTCTACTGTATTAATAAACTTAAAGATACCTTTCTTAAGTAAACCGTTTATCTCCTTGCGTTAAGACTCTGTAAATAACGGTGAGGTATACTTAAAGGTTATAGTATTAGGTTTTATTAGGCTGTCGTTAATAAATACTGATATATCTGCAATGTTTTGCTAGGACTTTATTGGCGATTATTGTGTCCGTTTTAATCTTTGGGGGGGTATACTAGCTGTTAGTTCCTTGGTTGGTTTCTTAGTTAGTTCCTTAGTTAGTTCTTTAGTTAGTTCTTTAGTTAGTTCTTCCTCTAGTTCCTTATTAGGTTCTTCTGGTTTAGGTTATAGGTATAGTTTTACTGCTATAGTCCTGAAATCGGTAGGTCCGCTAGGGAGCTATATCTTGTATATTTCTCCGTTAATTCTAAGCAACTTAAATAGGCTAGTCTATCTACCGCTCTGTCTAGTATTGCCTTTACGCTATATAAGTACTTCTAAGTTAAGGGGGAGGTTGTGGATTATGGTAATAGATGGACCGTTTTGTTGGTTTAGTATATTATTAACTTGCTTCTTTGCCCTAATCCTTATAATCTCCTTTATTGCCTTCCTTATAGCTGCCGCTCACTATATAATAGAGGGTGCTGGTAGGTCGAGTTTGCTTATTTAAGGGTAGGCACTAAAGACAAGTAGTGTTGGGACTAAGCTATTTAGGCTAGCTGTGTTATTAGCGGCTTTTACTACTATTTATAGAGCTAGTTCCTTAGCTATTCCTAAGTCCTATAGCTCCTCTATAATTATCTGGTATACTTAGCGTAGTATTAGATAAGCTCTTTCTACCATTTTAATAGACTAATAAGCTTCTACTAGGACGCTCTTAGTTAATATGGCCATTGCTATAGCGTACTGTCGAAACTCCTTGCTTATAAAGTTCTTCCTGGTATTATAGGTAATGTAGTTAGGTGGTTTAATGTAGGTGTTAATCTAGTATAGTTATAGGGTATCCTAGGTATATTTTACAGAGATATTACGTAGCTATCTCGCGGCTTAAAATCTGGTAGCTTTATTAATTATATAGAGGATAGGGCTTCTATTAATGTATATAATATTAACGAAAATAGAATAGTTAAAGTTAGAATCTTGGTCTTTTTATAATGTGAACTTAAACCGTCTAAGGGATTTACCGTGTTTCTGGCAGTAGGAGCAGTACTTAGTGAGATAGTTAATAACCTGCTTATTAATATTGTTATGGCTAGAGTGTTCTAATACCTTATATAGCTTGTCTGCTGATGGATATCTAAAGCGGCGGTAGAGTTGGCGGAGTTTAGTAGTGGTTAGATAGTAAGGGTTTTAGTTAAATAAATGGGTTATAAATAACTATAGTAACTCTTCCTATAGTAAGAAGGGGTGGCCGAATTAGTGAACTATTGGTACCGATTTTGTTGGGGTAATTAGGACGTTCTTAAGGTTATTATAATAGACCTTTAGTATATCTATATCTGCAAGGCATAGTAGGAAGGGTATATCGGCCTTTATAATATAAAACTTAACATTGCTAACTAGTATATTAACTATAATGGAGCTAATAGAAGGGGTAGAGCTAATGCTAAACTAGACGTTAATAGCGCCGGCCTTTAAGGTATCGATAACGGTATTATGGGTCTTCCTATATGCGAGGTATTGTCTATAACCTGCTGTTAATTTCTTTAAGGCTTCTGTGTTAATTATTACTCTATAGAACTTATTGGAGGTATATTAGCTAGTGGCAACGTAGGTAAATAGGTTTAAGTCGTTGTAGTAAATAGTTGAGTTAGTGCCGGTAATTGTATAGGTAAAGGATCGGTCCGCTAAGTTGGTTATAGTATTAATGGCTCCTTCGTGCTATATTGTTCTGAAAGAGGTAAGAAATAGTTTAGTTTGTTTCTAAGTTGGAGATGGTAGTAGTGACTTAATATTAATTATAAGAGCTTCCATTGCGTTATTAATAGATTCCGAGTTAGGTTTATTATTGTGGTCTGTTCCCTTATACTTAGTAATATATTTCTTGGCGTGCCTATTAAAGCGGCGGTTGAGTCTGTTCTTAAACTTCTTTCTTAATTTATTGCGTTCTTCTCTTAAGTGTTTAGATAACCAGTAACCTTCCTTATAGTAAACGAAGCAGCGCTTCTTTGGTAATGCATATTGGTTAAATAAGGATAATTGTGTTCTATAAGGTGATTAAGGATATTGTCTGTGGTAGCGGCGGTTGGTAAAAAAGGCTTAGGGGTTCTTACTATTTAACCTTTTAAATATTATAATAGAGGATTATAAGTCATTAATTAGGCCAGTTAAGCTATTAGAAGGTTTAAAGTAGGTATATTAATACGCTAGTAACTCCTAGTAGGCGTTAATAAGCTTGTTATAAAGAAACTTATCTGTATATAAATTTGGGTCAATACTATGCTGGAGGTATTTTAGTTCTTTAATGAGCAACTATAGGCAATCTAAAGTTAATTTGCCGGTGTTCTCGCTCTTGCTTATTATAGACTGTAAGGCTATTAAGTTCTACTACCCTAGTATACCACGTCTATACTTAGGTCCCTTAAAGTAGTGACGTGTTGCGTTACAGATTTGGTTAAATAAAAGGGTTATAGTAACGTTTTTGAGGTTAGTGTAGTAATAGTTAAGTGCTAAGCCGCGTAGTATTGTAGGGTAGGCTTTAACCTTAGCTTCTTAGGGTATATTAGCTCTGTTACAGAGGTTGTGAAAGATAGTAAGTTTGAAGTTAAAGTTATTATCTTCTTTACTGTACTTGTTGTCTTCCGTGTATATCTTTATAAGGTTTGTTAACTCCTTACCGAAACCCTGGCTCAATAAGGCGGGTTATATTAACGAGATGGGTTGTACCAATAAGGTAAGTTGTATAGGCAAGGTAGGTTATAGGGTTGGTGAGGTTAAGGTTGGGGTTTTAATGGTAGTTAGTAAGATTAGGTTTTTGGTAGTACTAGTACTGGTACTGGCACTGGCGAAGTTGTTCTTAAGGAGGTAGTTAATTCGTCCTAAATTAAACTTCCCTCTGGCTGCTATATACTCTTTAATTTTAAGCTTAGTCTACTCTATAGGTTCTTCTTCTTATAGGGTGTTAAATGGCAATTTGGGGACTGTGGCGTTCCTATGCTTCCTTACCTATACACTATTGGTCTGTAGAAGTATTTAGAGCTTTCTAATATATATCTGGTTGCAGTTCTTAAAGATCTATACTGTGAAGTTCTGGAAATCTTCCTTGTAGGCTTCCCATAGCTTATTGTCCTTAAAGTTATAAACCTTATATTCTAAGGTCTTAAACTGCATAAAGTTATTAATATCTATGATATTAATGTTGTCGGAGTCTATATTAATTCCTCTGCCCTACTTTTTCTGTCCTTCTCTAACTTGTACCCTAATATCTGCTATGTTGATTCTTGTCTTATAGCTCTTATCTTATTCAATTTTGAGTTTTAGAGGATGAATACGCGTAATAGACGCGAACTAAGGGTTCCTTATCTTGTTGAGTTCTAATTTTGGGTTCTAAAACGCTTAATAAACACGAACTAAGGGCCTGTTAGGGGGTTGGTTCCTTAAGTACCTAACGCCTTTTAGAGTGCGTGATGGACGCGAACCGAGGGCCTATTAAGGGGTCGGTTTTTTAAGTACCTAAGAACTATGTATAAAGAATTAAGGGCCTATTAGGGGGTTGGTTCTTTAGATATACGTTAACTAATACTTCTTAGCAAACGGGTTTGGTAGAGGCCTATAACATTGGCAAAATATAGTACCCTTTCAATGGCCTTAATGGTTGGTGGTTAACGCAATTGGCGCGCAGTTGAGGTTATTTAGCAACTCGACCGACTAGCCTATGTCGTGTTTTTTTAACACGCAGCCTGCGCGCAGCCTATACGCAACCTGCGCGCAACCTACCAGTAATCTGCGCATTTAGTAACTATAATTATATTTACCTCTTTTATACTAATAACATATTTTAAATAAATAAAAGCTACTTTAAAGCTATTTATAAGGCTAGCAAAATAAATAATATTATTTTAGATAATTTAATATAATATAGCGATGGTTCTCTTCTACCTATCTACCTATTAACTTACCTACCTGCCTATATCGCCTACCTATCTGTATTGCCTACCTATCTGCATTGCCTACCTGTTTATATCTGCCTACCTATCTATATCTGCCTACCTGTTAGTATCTGCCTACCTATCTACATCTGCTTGCCTGTCTGTATCTACTTACCTATCTATATTGCCTACCTATTTGTATTGCCTACCTATTTGCATCTACCTACCTATCTATATCTGCCTACCCGTTAGCATCTACCTACCTATCTATATTTACTTGCCTATCTATATCTGCTTACCTATCTATATCTACCTACCCGTTAGTATCTCCCTATTTGTGCCTACCTGTCTGTGCTACCTTGATTTAATTAATTAATTAAATCGTTTATAGTGCTCGCTGGCTAGTCGTTATTGTCTGGCTCTGGTAACGGTTATCTGGTTCTAGCGATGGTTATTTAGCTCTGGCGACAGTTATCTAGTTCTAGCGACGGTTATCTGGTTCTAGTAATAGTTGTCTAGTTCTAGCGACGGTTGTCTAGTTCTAACAACGGTTATCTAGTTTTGGCGACGGTCGTCTAGCTCTAGCGACGATTGTTTAGTTCTAGCGACGGTTATCTAGCTCTAGCGACAGTTGTCTAGTTTTAGCGACGGTCGTCTAGCTCTGGCGACGATTATCTAGTTTTAGTAACAGTTGTCTAACTCTAGAGACGGTTGTTTAGTTCTGGCGACGGTTATCTAGCTCTAGCGATGGTTATCTAGTTCTAGCAACGGTTGTCTAGTTCTAGCGACAGTTGTCTAGCTCTAGCGATAGTCGTCTAGCTCTAGCAACGGTTGTCTAGTTTTAGTAATAGTTATTTAGTTCTAGCGACAGTTATCTAGTTCTAGCAACGGTTCTCTACTAGCTACCATTCTAGTGCCTCCCTAAGTAGGGAGGATGTAAGGAAGAAAAAAAGGGTAAAAAAATAAGGCGGCTATATAGGCAGAGACACGTATAGACGCTATTAGGAATATAGCGGGGACCTAATATAGAGCTTTATGTAGAGCCTCTATATATAGAGCTTTGTGTAGAGCCTTGTGCAGAGCCTCTATATATAGAGCTTTGTATAGAGCTTCGTGTAGAGCTTCGTGTAGAGCTTCTGTATATAGAGCTTTGCGTAGAGCCTTATGCAGAGCTTCGTGCAGAGCTTCGTGTAGAGCTTTATATAGAGCTTCGTGTAGAGCCTCCATATGCAGAGCCTTGCGTAGAGCCTCGTGCAGAGCCTCTATACGCAGAGCTTTGTGTAGAGCTTTGTGCAGAGCCTCTATACGCAGAGCCTCGCGTAGAGCCTCGTGCAGAGCCTCTATACGTAGAGCTTCGTGCAGAGCTTCGTGCAGAGCTTTATGTAGAGCGTCGTGTAGAGCCTCTATACGCAGAGCTTCGTGTAGAGCCTCTGTACGCAGAGCTTTATATAGAGCTTTATGTAGAGCTTTGTGTAGAGCTTCGTATAGAGCTTTATATAGAGCTTTATGTAGAGCCTTGTGCAGAGCCTTATATAGAGCCTCCAAGTAATAAAACTATATAAGATTGTATAAGATTATATTAGATAATATATAATAGTTAAATATATAGTATATAACTTTACCTTAATTGCATGTTAAGAAATATATAGTTACCTTTTAAAGTTGCTAAGTAGGTTAACTGCGTATTAAGGAATATATAGTTAGCTTTTAAAGTTATTAAGTAGGTTAACTGTATATTATTTAACTTTTAAAGTTGCTAAGTAGGTTAATTGCGTGTTAAGAAATATATAGTTAGCTTTTAAAGTTATTAAGTTAGTTAAATTGCGTGTTAAGTTAGTTAATTATATGTTAAGTTAGTTAAATTGCGTATTAAGTTAGTTAATTATATATTAAGTTACTTAAATTGCGTATTAAGTTAGTTAAATTACGTGTTAAGTTAATTAATTGCATATTAAGTTAGTTAAATTATGTGTTAAGTTGGTTAATTATATATTAAGTTAGTTAAATTATGTGTTAAGTTAGTTAATTGCATATTAAGTTAGTTAAATTGCGTGTTAAGTTAGTTAATTATATATTAAGTTAGTTAATTACGTATTAAGTTAGTTAAATTGCATATTAATTACACGAAACGCGAAAATTAAAGTCTACTTAAATCTTATCCTGTAAATATTTTCCTGATAAAGCAGGGACTAATTAAGCTTATCTCTCTTTGTAGATAATACGTCTCCTAATCTATAATTATTAATTAGTGTTTGTATTACTTCCGGTGATATGTATTGCTATTGCAATAGTATTAAAGTGGTAACTAATTTGATTAATGCTTTATTTTGATTCTCCTATTCTATAGGTGGAATTTAGTGGATTTCTTAAGCTTGCTTAGCTCATGTAACTAACTCGCGTTCGTAGGCAAGTTGCCGCAAATTGCCCTAGATTGCTGTCACGTGATGGCAATTTGCGGTTACATGACTGCAAAGACGCAACCTTGATTAGATAGTTATTGATCTCCCTATAAGTAGAGGCTGCGCGAATATTATAGTAGTTATAGATTAACTATCTAAGATAAGATACTTAATCGCCTGCCCTAATATATTAACACCTACCGTTGCCTGACTGTTCCTATATTACGTACAGTGTGGTTTTGGATAAACCTTATCGTGATAAGATGGAATGGATATCCTTATCGCGATAAGGATATCCATTGCATATTATTGCGATAAGTCTTGGCATACCCCAAATAATTTTTCAGTCGCCTTCTTCTTTATTATTATATAAAAATAACTAATTTAAACCTAGTAAATAAAGTTATATTATCGTTTTCTTTTAAATTTTAGTAGGTGGCTCTATATATGACTCTACATCTAGCTTTGCGCATGGAAGCTCTGTGTATAGAGGCTCTACACGAAGCTCTGCACGAAGCTCTGCACGAAGCTCTGCGTAAAGCTCTGCACGAAGCTCTGCGGAAGCTCTACACGAAGCTCTGCGGAAGCTCTGCACGAAGCTCTGCGGAAGCTCTGAACGAAGCTCTCTGTACGAAGCTCCGCACGAAGCTCCGCGCGAAGCTCTGCGCGAAGCTCTGCGCGAAGCTCTGCACGAAGCTCTGCGCGAAGCTCTGCACGAAGCTCTGCGCGAAGCTCTGTACGAAGCTCTGCGGAAGCTCTGCGCGAAGCTCTGCGCGAGGCTCCGCGCGAAGCTCTGCACGAAGCTCCGTGTACGGAGGCTCTGTACGAAGCTCTGTATACAAAAGCTCTGCACGACAGCTCTGCGTACGACGGTTCTGCGTACGACGGCTCTACTACGGAGGCTCTATAAAAGCTTTGTGTAGAGCTTCGTGCAGAGCCTCTATACGCAGAGCTTCATGAATATCTGCCAAATTCTACTAAATTCTGCTAAGTCCACCGAATTCCGCTAAATTCTGCTTGGTTGGGGTAGAAAAGCCCAGCATAAGGCACTTTTATCCTTATCGATTGTGATATTTTATGCATTTTCTATTGGATATTTCAGCCAGGCAGGTATCAAGACAAATGACATAAGCTAGCTGATAGGTAGAGACACAGAATTGTACGAGTGATCTGTTTTATTCAAGGTGGCTCTAAGAGCCCTAATATACATAAGGAAAATAAC
>Ga0307507_10003203_pt1 | contig 32358 bp, 5 predicted proteins | sample 7_EM_MG_FD_207223 | JGI IMG/M metagenome (GOLD analysis project Ga0307507, IMG submission 207223) | Populus trichocarpa ectomycorrhiza microbial communities from riparian zone in the Pacific Northwest, United States - 7_EM | ecosystem: Host-associated > Plants > Roots > Unclassified | place... | reverse complement strand
GGCGTAAGGAGGTGATATACCCTCGCGTAGCTGACATAAGCTGTACGCGAGGTGTACGCGAGAGCACGGGGTTCTCCTATGGAGGCCCCTGCGGTCGGGTTCCGTGACACTTAGCGTCCTTATGAATTTAGCATGCGTTGTTATAACAAAACACAAAACTGTTAATTAAACACTCTTTTATTCCTTATAGTGCACCATTATCCCTCTGTACGTATATGTCTCCTACTAGTTGGGTTTCCTTTACCGCATAGTTACTTTAACTACCTCTATAGTCTCTAGCGAAATGACCTTATTTTCCGCAATTTATGCAAGCCTAATCTTTAAACCATTTTTCTTGCTATAGAGTCCGCCTAAATATCTTCTGCTGCTAAGATCCCTGGTTTAGCCTCTACTCCTAGGTCCTTTAATTACTAGATCCTTAACCTCTAGGTTTCTATAGTTTCTTTCCCCACCTTTAGGTTTCTTTGGTACTACTTAGGTCCATTAGCTCTGCGCCATTCCATAGTTTTTAACTTTGCGTCTGTCATTATATACTCTGCGCTTTATATAACTATGGAACTCTGTCTTACCCTTTCTTAGCTTGTTCCCTTTAATAGATCCTATTATTAATCTTTATTAACTGGTCTATTAACTCTCTTAGAGTATCCGCATCTTCTATCAGGATAATTACGTCCTAGACTTTAGCCTTAAGTCCTTACTTATACTGTGCCATAAGCGCCCTATTATTCCACTTAACCTGCGTGGCTAGTGTTTAAAACTGTATTATATACTTAATTACTAAAGTGCGTTATACTAAGTTCTAAAGTTTTCGTTCCGCTGTTATAGTTGCTTTAGGGTCTCTAAACATTTACGTTAACTGTTTTATAAATCCATTCTAACTTATAAACACATACTGTATATCTAGGTTAGTAGTCGTCACACCATTTACCTATATCTTTGTAAGGTAAAACTCAAACTACTCTAAAGCTCTTCCTAACAAGAATAGTCCTGCGTATACTACCTGGTCCATAGGTGTTACTAACTTCACTCCTTCCTATATAACCTTAAAATGCATCTGCGTAAGAAACCCTTTAAGCTTTAACTTCTCTCCTAAAAACTATTTAATTAAAGGTAACTTAACCTTTGCTGCTCTAATTCTATTAATACGTTCTTTAAGTAGCCTGCTATTATCCTATAAGTAATTAACCATTTCCTATAACTAACCTTGCGTAACTACTTGAGAATCTGTATCCGCTATACTGGTATCTCCTAACCCTAAGGTCGTGGCTACTATCGACGTCGTTATGACTAGTGCTTTGGGTGGTATATTATTCAATCTTGTTTAATACTGTAACCTTAGTAGTAAATGTGTAACGGAACCTTATAGTAGAAACTACAGTAGGTCCTATTATTAGGCTAGGTATATAGGTAAGAACAAATCAACAATATAATAATAACTGGTGGAGTGGTTGCCTAATAGATTAACTCCAATTATATTCTAAGATTCACTACGAAGAGAGAACTATCTAGGTAGGGACTGTGGTCCTTTAAATACACAACCATACGCCTAAGAAATCCCTTCGCTCCATAAGGTACGTGTACTTTATCTACTCTGTCACAGATTATATAGATTACACAGATTATATAAATCACATTATATAACCTCAGCTACTATTCCTTGTCATATGGTTCCACCAGATCCATCCTAGACCGTGCCTATATTAACCAACTAGCTTCCTCTGACTCTTCTCCAAGTAGTCGTAACATTGTACTTAAGCTGTCCGTAACATTAAGACCTAAAAGGATAACGTAATCCACTCCTAAGCTGGCCATACCCCCAAGCTGGCCACCTTAAAACTCACTAAATTTACACTTTAATATCTTAACAACCACTTAATAATAAATTCTAATAATTTTAGATTTAAACTTTTATATATACTTTGCAGCTTCTATTAAAGTTACATAGTAATTAGTTTAGTGGTTTTTAAAATATAGTAATTTAGCTTTATTTTGCCCTCTAAATTATAATAAATTATAATATCTTAAAAACCACTTAATTAATTCCTATGCAACTTTAATAAAGGCTGTAGGGTATATATAAAAGTCCAAATCTAAATTATTAGAATTTATTATTAAGTGGTTGTTAAGATATTAAAGTGTAAATTTGGTGAGTTTTGAGGTGGCCAGCTTGGGGGTATGGCCAGCTTAGGGGTAGATTATGTTACTATTCCTTAACCATTGGATTATAAGGCTATCTTAAAAGATATAATATTAAATAGAATTTAGTAGAGAATTAGGAGCGTATATATAACGGAACCCTCTAGGAGGTATATATTAGATGAGACAGTAGGAGGTTTTATTAATGTCCTATCTATGTCCTATGTATGTCCTAGAGGAGACATAGTTAGATAGATAGGGGCGAAAGGTTTTACTAGTGTCTTAGAAGGTTTATATAGGAAGCTAGTTATCCTCTAGAGAAGAACCAGCGATTAGTCTCTAAATGGAAGTAGTTAAAAGCATTTATCCTTTAATATGTGCAACTTATTCTACCTTTAACTTACCTTCTACTTACCTATAACACTGCCGATTAGATAATTATACGTTCCGGTTAGGCTGGCCTCTTATAGTATAATAGTAAAAGATTAGGGGAGAGATCTCTTTTAGAACTATATTAAAAGCTTTTAGTAAGAGAAGAAGTTTAAGGTCTTAAGGGTAAGGTTCTAAAGTATATAGTATATTAAAATACTGTAAAGCAAGCGCTTCTAGATCTAATTATTATATAACGGCTTCCCTTCTTATATATAGAATGGCTAGAGTTTTATACTTTTATAAAAGTATTAAATTAAAAAGCACCCTCAATTATCCCTATATACTACTTAACGATTATAGCCTAGATTCTTAAACACTTTACTAAGAGTTAAGATATTATATAAAAAGTACTTTAATCTACAAAAATAAATATTTACCTTGCTATAGATATCTGGACCTCTCTAAGTTATTCCCTTTTTCTTAGAATCTATACTAGCTTTATTAATATCTAGGATAAATATCGGAACCCTTTAATTGCCCTTTATATGGTATCTAGTTAAAGTAATATAGATTAATAGGAGGTGCTTTATTCGGTTGTTATTAAGTATAGTATTAAAATAAAGATTGGAGCTCTTATTAGCGATAATACCGGATTAAACAATATTCTCTGTTATATAATTAGCTAATAGCTTAGCTATTAGTAGATATTCGTTTCGTATATTACGTGCGTAAAGCACGTAATCTACGCGACGCGCATATATATTATTAAGACGTGTAGATAGAACGAGAAGAATCTAACTACACACCGCACTATACGTATATTACGTCTATTGCACTGTGTTAAAGCATACCAACACTAATTAGTGAGCGCGTACAGATCAGGAAACACGTAGATAGCTTAGAAGACAGTTATACTGTCTACCTTACAGTAGATTGGAAGATAGTTATACTTATCCACCTTTTATATTAGCCTATTTTAGTTAAAGAGAAGAAGAGAAACTACCTAGGAGTACTTATCTAGTATCCACAACGACTTCTAGACATCTCGTTCTATCTATTTTAGAAGAATTACTGCGCAAAATACCTTACCCTACTTAAATAACTTGAACCGCCCCCTTAACCGCCTCCTTAACCATCTCCTTAACCGCCTCCTTAACTACCTCCTTAACCGCCTCCTTAACCGTTCCCCTACCTTTACCCTATAAACACCCTTACCTACCTAAATAATATATAAAATACAAGATGTCAGGAACAGAGAAAGACTGGGAGGAAGAAGCAGCTAAATAGGAAGATAGAATTAACCTAACGGAAGTTACTAAGGACGAGCTAACCAACTACGTACGATGCAAGATGTACGTATATACGGAGATACATAACCAGCTAGACTTAACACTCTGGGAATTGTTCTAGGGAGATTTTAAGGACTTTATAGTTAATATCTTCACGTAAATCCACTTATACTGGCTTTAGAAACTACGCGATTATCTAAATACTAGAGAAGTATAGGTTAACACTAACTATAAACAAGGCAAATCACTCCCTTAATCCTTATATAATATAGCATAAGAAGAAGACCAAATGGAATAAACTAGAGAAGAGATAAACGCACTTAAGAAAAAGTTTAACACTAGTATTAAGTTAAGAAGTATCTAGTATTATAAGATATACGGAACTCTAGAAGAGTAATAAGTAAGATATTCCTTAGTGCTTATGCTTTCTATTATACCTCAATCTATAATTACCTCTACCTTTACACTATCTGTTATGCCTTAACCTGCAATAATAATATAGCAACTCTACGAACAACCTACGGACAAGGAGAACCGCCCTATTACTATAACTAGCTATGGAAAGAAAATTGCGAATGCAGCTAAGATATATATGGAGGAGCAGAAATATAGTGGTATAAATAAAAGCCTTAACTACAAATTAATAATATTCCATAACATCTATAATTAAGCGGACGTACCCTAAGAAGCTTACCTTAAGGCATTCCCTACTATATTAAAAGAACTAGCTCTAGACCACTTTTATACAAACTAACTATCCCACTTACTATTTGCTAAAGCTTGCAAGCACCTTTAAAATTTCTTTAAAGGACTAGGATTTTAACGCAAGAACCTAGACAAGTGGAATACCATTATACTTATAATAGTAATAGTAGAAAATATAGACAAGTCTATAAGCGAATGCCTCTAATTACTAATCTATAGACTTTGTTAACTATAGTATGGCCTTAGATCTACCTTACAAACTATAGACTTCCTTTACAACAAAATTGTTACTTCGTGCCAGGGAATACCAGCATATAGATATGCAGTCTCTAACTGTAGCTAGAATATATTGCATTGTAATAGGAGGCAAATTGCCGCCATGTGTGGCAAGTTGCCGTTACGTAAGGCAAGTTGCCATCACGTATTACCGCGGCACTAGCGTAGTAAGGAACCTTAAGTTCCTTACCCTTCTTTGTATTAGAAGACAACATCCATCTACAACACTGCATAGTATATATTATTGTGATATATGTATTCTGCACGTTGTTAAAGCATACCAACACTAATTAGTGAGCGTGTACAGATTAGGAAACACGCAGATAGCTTAGAAGACAGTTATACTGTCCACCTTATAGCAGATTGGAAGATAGTTGTACTTATCCACCTTTCGTATTAGCCTATTTCAGTTAAAGAGAAGAAGAGAAACCACCTAGGAGTACTTATCTGGTATCCACAACGACTTTTAGACATCTCGTTCTATCTATTTTGGAAGACTACTGCGGAGAGCACTTTACCCTACTTAATTAACTCGAACTATCCCCTTAACTGTCTCCTTAACCGCCTCTTTAACCGCCTTCTTAACCATTCCCCTACCTTTACCTTTTGAACACTTTTACCTTTACCCTTACTTACCTAAATAATATATAATAAACAAGATGTTAGGAACAGAGAAAGACTAGGAGGAAGAAGCAGCTAAATAGGAAAATAGGATTAACCTAATAGAAGCCTCTAAAGATGAACTGACTGACTACCTACAATGCAAGATGTACCTATACACAGAGATATATAACCAGCTTGACTTAACACTCTAGGAATCGTTCTAGGGAGATTTTAAGGACTTTACGGTTAATATCTTTACGCAAATCCCCTTATACTGGCTTTAGCAACTACGTAACTGCCTAAACATCAGAGGAGTATGGGTTAATATTAACTATAAATAAAATAAAACACTCCCTTAGTCTTTACATAATATAGTATAAGAAAAAGACCAAACTAAATAGAGTAGAGAGATAATTAAATTAGCCAATAATAAGTATGGACCGACGTTATTAAGATCGATTAAGGTATATATAATAGAGGGTACCTTAGAGGAGCAATGATAAGCTAAAGCTACCGTAACCCAACTAACTGGTACACCAACTACCTCTACCTTTACACTATTTATTATACCTCAATCTACAACTATGTCTACTTTTATACCATCTGCTACGCCTTAACCCGTAATAATAATATAGCAACTCCATGTATAATCTATAGATAAGGAGAACTACCCTATTACTCTAACTGGCTATAGCAAGGAAATTGCGAATGCAGCTAAGATATACACAGAGGAGTAGAAATATGGTGGCACGAACGAAAGCCTTGACTATAAATTAATAATATTCTACGATATCTGCAATCGAGCGGATGTACCCCAAGAAGCCTACCTTAAGGCATTCCCTACTATGCTAAAAGAACTAGCTTTGGACCACTTTTATATAAACTAACTATCCCGCCTACCATTTGCCAAAGCTTGCGAGCACCTTTGGAATTTCTTTAAAGGACTAGGATTTTAACGTAAGAACCTAAACAAGTGGAACACTATTACACTTACAACAGTAATAGTAGGAAATATAGATAAGTTAATAAGCGAATGTCTCTAATTATTAATCCACAGACTTTGTTAACTATAGTATAGCCTTAGACCTACCTTATAAACTATAGACTTCCTTTATAACAAAATCGTCACTTCTTGCTAGGGAATACTAGTATGCAGATATGCAGTCTCTGACCTACCGGATAACCTTAGAGCCCTTATTAACAAACTTCAATTATCTATTACAGTATACGAGAAAGAGTATATAGAGAAGATATAAGCCTTCTTTACAGACCGACGGTTCTATAAAAGAGATAATAATTATAACCGCAGCAACTGTAATAACCCTCCGTATAACCGCAACCGAAAGAAACCACGTTGCTTTGTATATAATAGGGAAGGATGTCGCTTATAGAGATATACTAAGGAGGAGCAAGAAGAGTCTAAAGCTAAGTTTCGAACTGCTAATAGAGACAGGTTTGGCAAATTCGACGACCAATTTAAGAAACGACTTAACTAATATATTATGGATTACGAGGATAACGATACCAACTTAGAAAAAGAGCTTAAGAAAGCTTTTTAAGCACTAACTATTAATGCAAGTTATAAGGCAACTAACAAGAACTTATAACTAAATATTAATTACTACTATACCTCCCTTGGCCAAGTGGAACAGTAGAAAGTAATTTCTATAGCTGCTACCCTAGCTAATAAAGCCTTTAGCCATTTGGTTACAACCATAGATAATATAGTACCTCTTATAACCGACCAGGACCCCTTTACCTATAATATAACCATATCCACGTCCCGCTATACTACAGACAAGTTTATAGGTATAATGATTGATATAGGAGCATCCAAACGATCTATAGCAGGATATGGCCAATTCTTGGCATTCCAGAGACTCGATACTGATATACAGCTTAATACCACCATATAAGGCATGGTTAATGTATAGTTTGGCATTAGATTAACCTTATTAATTAGATTAGCCAAAGTAATCACCCTAATTGGCATAATTAAGTTTTATATTATTAAGGTTAATACCCCATTTTTACTTTACTTGGTAGACGTGGATTACCTATAAGTGTACTATAATAACCTAAAAAATATACTAATTACCCCTTGGAGCGAAGTACCCGTTGTACGTTGCTTTGGCTACTCTTTCCTACTTTGGAACATATCCCTGTATACTTATTTAACTAAGTTATTTAAACAAAACCCCTGCTACCTCACCGACGTAGAATTAAAGCGACTGCATCGCTGTTTTGGCTACCCTTTAGCTGAGCGTCTTGTACGAATACTTAAATGCTTAGGGCATAATATTAATAGTAAGACCTTAGATTATCTTATACGCTACTGCCACTATTGTTAAAAACATGGAAAGTTGCCTGGTAGATTTAGATTTACCTTATATAATAATATTAATTTTAACTATTTAATCGTGGTTAATATTATGTATATTAATGGCGCACCCCTTTTATATATTGTTGATGAAGGAACACGATTTTAAGCTAGTAGATAGCTGTAAAACATCAGCGCCAAGCATATATGGGATGTATTATAAATATACTAGATTAACATATACCTAGGACCTCCTGATATTATCATACATAATATAGGCAAGAATTTTATAAGTAAGGAATTCAAATAATACGCTATAATATTTGGAATAGTTATAAGAAGTGTACCTGTTGAAGCCCACAATTTAGTTGGAATGGTAGAATGCTACTATGGCCCCCTCCGTCGCATATACCATATTATTACTGTAGAACTACCAGATATTAGTAAGGATATAGCCCTATAAATGGCTTTTAAAACAATTAATGATTCCATAGGCCCTAACGGTCTTATACCTACCTTACTAGTATTCGGAGCTTACCTATATATAGTGGAATCCAACGCACCTAACCCTATAGTTATACAACGAGCAGCAGCTCTTAAAAAGGCCATAGGAGAAGTTAAGAAGCTTAGAGCTGAGCGCTAAGTGGCAGATGCCCTTAATATGCGCAACGGACCCAAAACAACTGCAATCCATAACCTACCACTTAACTCACCCGTATTGGTATGGAGAGAAGGACCTATAGGCTAACCTGGCTACTGGTCTGGTCCGTATAACCTATTTAGTATTGAAAATGAGACCTGTACTATATAACTTCCCTATAGACCCACTAACTTCTGTAGTATAGTTATAAAACTATATCTGGTAGACCCTAAGATTACAGAGGATACGCAACTAGAAGATGATAAAAGTGAACCACCTTAAACTAAACCTGAACCCCTACCTTAAACTAAACCTAAACCCCTACCTTAAACTGAGCCTGGACCTTAACCTGTTAAGTGTGGAAGAGGTAGACTACGCAAGTACCCTATTAAAGCTAATACCGCGAACATTTTAATATATCTATAAGATGAGGATAATGATCAACTTATAAAGTCCAATTAGTTTGTAGTATTACGCTAGAAGGAAATTAAGGAATTACTTAAGAAAGGAGTTTTCGAACTAGTTAACCCTAAAGATATACTATAAAGCAACAGAGTATTTAACTCTAGATTTGTTAACAAGATTAAGAACCCCGGTTTTAATAAAGCCTTTAAGAAGTTAAGACTAGTTATATAGGCATATAATGACTTAGAAAAAGACCTTGTATTAACCTAATTACCTATAATCTAATGAGTCAGCCAACGCCTTATTCTCTGTATTACGGCCATAACTCAGAATAATGGCATATATCTCTACTTACGAGATATTTTACAGGCCTATGTATAATTAGCTATAAGACTAAATCGAGACTTCTATATTAGGGCACCTCTTAAACTTAGTACGGCACTTGGAGTCTCACAAGGCACAATTCTAAAGGTTATTAGACCTTTATACGGCATTCCTAAGGCAGGCAATTATTGGTTTAAGACTTACTATAACCACTATATTAAAGAACTAAACATGAGCCAATCTACTTATGACCCCTGTTTATTCCACCTTAACAACCCTATAAATTTTGGAATAGTTGATTTATAGACTAATAACACCCTCCTACTAGCCAACTTAGTCTTTGCAGCTTTAGAATAGGAGAAGATTAAGAAAGCTAAGTTCCTAACTAAGGAATATAAATAACTTATGCTAGAACACCTAATTAAGTTTAACGGAGGCATTATCCGACAACAGGATTATATAATTACGCTTATATAGGAGCGCCAATGCCAGAACTTAACCCTTGTTAATATTAAGGAAGCTATCACAACAACTAGTTCCAGAGGCACTATTTACATAGCACTTATACTTAAGGACTAATATATCACCCAACGAGCAAGAGGAGCTTATATTGCGTCTGTATGCCAGCCTAAAGCTTCTTTTAATTTATCCTACGCTGCCCAGGTGATTAACCCTGACGAGAAAGACGCAAAACTGCTTAATAAGAGGATTTAGTGGCAAATTGAGAACCTAATAAGAGGTTTAAACTTTGTTAAACTTGATATAGAGATATTACAACTACTTATATTCACTAATTCCTTATTTGCAAATAATAAGGATCTCTTATTATAGATTGGATATATCCTGGTACTAGCAGACTTATTAAATAAGGCGAACATCATCTACTGGTCCTTAGTTAAGTGTAAGAGAATTACTAGAAGTGTACTAGCCTCCGAATTATATACTATAGCCCATGGTTTTGACATCGGCGCTGTAATTAAGGCTATAGTCGAATTGCAACTTAACATCAGCCTACCGCTTATCCTTTGCACCGATTTAAAGTCGATCTATAAATGCCTCGTTAAACTAGGAACTACACAGGAGAAGAGACTTATAATTGATGTTATATGCCTACGTCAGTTATATAAAAGACGCGAAATAGCTAAAGTTAAGTGGATCAATAGAGACAGTAACCCTGTGGACGCTATAACTAAAAGCAAACCGTTATTAGCTCTTAAGCGACTTATTAACACAAACCGAATTAAGTTAAAGACAGTAGAATAGGTAGAACATGCTACTGACAATAGCACTGATATAAAGGCATAGGGTAAGGAAGGAAGGAAGGAAGGAAGAAAGGAAGAAAAGAAAGAGAAGTGTATATATAGATTACAGAACTGCATAGTTATAGGATACTAGTCCTCCACATTTTCTAAAGTACTCCTAGTGTAGCTAGAATATATTGCATTGTAATAGGAGGCAAATTGCCGCCACGTGTGGCAAGTTGCCATTACGTGAGGTAAGTTACTGTCATGTATCACCGCGGCACTAGCGTGGTAAGGAACCTTAAGTTCCTCACCCTTCTTCGTATTGGAAGACAACATCCATCTACAACACCGCATAGTACATATTATTGTGATATATGTATTCTGCACGTTGTTAAAGCATACCAACACTAACCCACTAAATAACCTTAGAGCCCTTATTAACAAACTCCAATCATCTATTATAGTATATAAGAAAGAGTATACGGAGAAGATATAAGCTTTCTTTACGGACCGACGATTCTATAAAAGAGACAATAACTATAACTATAATAACCGTAGCAACCCCCTATATAACCGCAACCAACAGAAACTACGTTGCTTCGTATATAACAAGGAAGGATGTTGCTTATAGAAATATACCAAAGAGGAGCAAGAAGAGTCTAAGACTAAGTTTAGAAATAAGTTTAAGAACCGCTTTTAGAAGCGAATAAAGCAATATATTATAGACTATAAAGGCAACAATAACGAGGACAATAATGAGGATGACGAGATTACCAATATATTTAACGCTCTGGTAATTAATATGGACCCTAATACTCCACTAAATAAGGACAACCAGGCCACAGTATACCACACTTTATATAGTAAGATTGAACTAGACAATGCAACCGCTATAGCTTTAGAACTGGCCAATAGAGCTTATAGCCACGCAGTTATAACCATTAATACTATAACAGATGCATTTACTACTAACACAGACCCATTTACGTATAACATAACCTTACGCTACACCTTAACAAAGTTTATGGGTGTAATAATCGACACTAGTGCCTCTAAATGTTCTATAGTAGGATATGGTCAGTTTCTTGCACTTTAGAAGATTAATAAAGTACAGTTAAACAAGTCCATAAAAGACACAGTTAGCGTATAGTTTAAAATAGGTTTTACATCCTCTATTAGTTCTATCAAGGTAGATACACCAATAGGTATAGTAGAGTTCTACATTATTAAAGTTAACACCCCTTTCCTACTTTGCCTAGCAGATATAGATAACTTATAAATATACTTTAACAACCTAAAGAATGTCCTAATAACCCCCTTAAAGACCGTACCAGTTATACGCCAATTTGGACACCTATTTCTACTATAGGATACCTTATTATATATATTTATTACAGAGTCCTTTAACCAAAACCTATACTACTTAACTAATATAGAATTGCGACGCCTATACTGACGCTTTGGACACCCGTTAGTAGAGCGACTTAAGAGAATATTAGACCGCGCTGGCTATAAAGACAATGCTAATTAAAAGACACTTGAGCATATTACCCGCTACTACTTATACTGTTAAAAGCACAGAAAGTCACTAGGCAGATTTAGATTTACCTTAAAGGACAACATTAATTTTAACTACTATATTATTGTTAACATTATATATATTAACAGCAAGCCTGTACTTTATATTATTAATAAAGGCACCCGATTTTAAATAGGCAGATAGCTATAGAATATTAGCGCTAAGTATATATAGGATATGTTATAAGTATGCTAGATTAACATATACCTAGGCCCCCTATATATAATTGCATATAATACAGAAAAGAACTTTATTAGTAGAGAGTTTAAGCAATACACAGTTAATATAGGCACTACTATAAAGAGCGTACCGGTCAAAGCTTACAACTTAATTAGTATAGTAGAGCGTTACCACGGCCCCTTGCAACGCATATACTATATTATTACTTCCAAGATACTAGGAATTAACAAGGATATAGTACTATAAATAGCCTTTAAAGCAATTAACGACTCCGCAGGACTAGACGGCCTAATACCCACGCTGTTGGTATTTAGAGCGTACCCCTAAATAATAGAGTCAGGCCAGCAAAGACAACAGCAAGGGAGAGAAAGGAGCCAAAGTAGAGCACGAAAGAGTACTGGAAAACCATCTACCGCAACACAATACTGGTTGGACCGACGCTGGAGAGACGAATAGGAGTCAAAGGTATAGAGGCAGACTTAGGCAAGGGGAACCCAAGCCGTAGCATAGGTAATACTATAGGGGGTAAATACCTAAGGGCTCCAAGAGGGCCTAACAAAGGCAGAAAATACAATAGCAACACTCTTAAGAACAGGAATAATAGGACTAAAAGATTGGCTTCACTAGGTGGGTATCCTAGTAGGTAGCCTAAGGTGCGAATATAGCTGGCCAAGACAGACACTAAAACACGTAATACTGTTATGCCCCTTACGCACCAGCCAAGAAGCAATGCTCTCAGCAGCTGGCATAGAAAACTATAATATACTACTCTTAACACAGAAAGGCCTTAAGGCGGCTACCCGGTGGCTCATTAGCCAAAATATGCTAAACCAGTTCCGGGTTACAAAGGAAATAGCAATAAAAAGCAAAGGGGCGAGTAATAGGCGCCCCCTAATAACTCTACAGGAGTAGAGTACAGTGTATAATACTAGCGCGTCCGTAGGTTTGTTACGGCAGCAGTAGTTCCCAAGGAGGTCAAAAAGTAAGGTAGTAGAGCACCACTGGTGACTCGTAGGCGACTCGCAAGCGAGCCCCAAAAGGCGGGGAGACGGATTACGGGGTTTTCTCAAATAGAGTTTTCTCCCCACATGTATATAAGGAGTAGTCCGCGTGGGCCCAATAGGGATCCGAATCGGACGTTAAGCAATGAATAATAATAATAAATAATAGAGTCTAATGTACCTTCACCTATAGTAATATAGCGTGTAATTGCATTTAAGAAAGCTATAGAGGAAGTAAAGAAGATATAAGCAGAGCGCTAGGTCGCAGATGCACTTAACATATATAATAGCCCCAGCACTACCGCAATTTATAATCTACCCCTTAACTCTTTAGTACTGGTCTGGAGAGAAGGTAATATAGGATAACCTGGATACTAGGTAGGACCATATAACCTACTAAATATTAAAGGAGAAATGTGTGCTGTTAACCTACCTAGCGGCCCTATAAAGTTCCGCAGCACTGCTGTTAAACCGTACTTAATAGACCCTAGAAATATTCACGTTAAAGACATTTAAGATAATAATACCTAAGTTAATAATATCCAAGTTAACGAAACTGCCTATACATATAAACCGTCCATAGAAACCGTCTCTATACAGAAACCGTCCCTTACTAAAACCAAAGAAGTATAACTATCTCGCCAAGAAAGAGGAAGACCCCGCAAGTATCCCCTTTACATTAATACTGCTGACATTACTATATTCTTGTAAGAGGACAGCAACTATAAGCAGTTTAAAATATCCTATTAAAAGGAAATCACAGGACTAATTAAAAAGGGCGTATTTAAGATAATTAACCCTGTCACGATGACGATGTATCACATGCGAACGCTAGATGAACAAGCATCAGATTCGTAGAATTGATAGCTATATACGGCTGTCGTGGAGACTCAAGAGGATTGCTAGAGAGCTCAACAAGAATGCAGCTGCGGGCGAACCTATATAGGGGCAATCGGGGCGGATAAACTATCTGCCAAGCGATATTAAATAAGGAAAGGAAAGCTACGCGTCTAGCGTAGCGCGTGTCGCGGGCAGTCCCGTGACAAACCCTTAGGACATACCCACAGGAGTCAGAATCTTTAACTTACGATTTATAGATAAGATTAAGAACCCCAGTACTAATAAAGCCTTTAAAAAATTAAGACTCGTCGTCTAAGCGTATAACAATCTTAAAAAGGGCATTATACTAACCTAGTTACCCACTATTTAACGAGTTAGCTAATGCCTTATTCTATACATTACAGCGATACTACGAGGCAATGGCACATAGTTATACCTACAAGATATCTCTTAGGCGTATATCTAGTCTCTTATAAAGCTAAATTAAGACTTCTATATCCGACCACCTTATAAATTGGGAAGCCAACTAGGTATTAGAAAGAACTCTATCCTAAAGGTAATTAAGCCTTTATATAGTATTCTAGAAGTAGGTAATTACTGGTTTATAACCTACTATAATCATTATATTAAGGAGTTGGATATGAACTTATTAATATATAACCCTTATCTCTTATAGAGCAACACTCCTAACTACTTTAGCATTATTAGCCTCCAAACTAACGACACTCTCTTCCTAGCCAATACCACCTTTATAGACGCGGAGCAATAACATCTAGAAAAGGCTTACTTTCTTATAAAAGAACGCAAGCAACTTACGGTTAAGCAGTTACTTAAATTTAACAGATATATCATTCAACTCTCTTAGGAAGGTAATATTATAATAACCCAAAAACACTAGTGTAAGAACCTAAATATAGTCTACCTTAGAAAAATAGCTACAACCACAAGCTTAAGAGGCATTGTCCGTAATACACTAACTATAAAGGAATAATACGTTGCGTAACGCGCAAGAGGTGCGTATATTGCCTCTATATATTAACCAGAAGCTTTATTTAATATCTTTTTTACCGCCTAGGTAATTAACCCTAAGAAGGAAGACGTTATAGCACTTAATAAACGACTATAATTGCAGATTAATAATCTAATAAGAGGCCTTACGTTTGTTAAATTAGATATTAATATATTACGCCTACTTACCTTTACTAACGCCTTATTTGCCAACAATAAGGACCTCTCGTCATAAATAGGATATATACTGGTATTAGAGGACGCGTTATATAAGGCTAATATTATTTACTAGTTATTAATTAAGTGCAAGAGAGTTACCAGAAGCGTACTAGCCTTAGAACTCTACGCAATAGCCTATAGATTTAATATCGGCGCCGCAATTAAGTCAACCATCGAATAACTTCTATAGATTGTGTTGGTAACACAAGGTGATATTACATAGTTACAGTTTATAGCTAGTATAATGTTGTTGTTGTATATCTTTTCTTAAGAAAGGGCGAGGAGCTTAGGGCTCCCCGCTACGCTAGTGCCGCGGCGACACGTGACCACACGTGATATATTCCCGACACTAGCAATTCTTCTTTTATAGATGCCATCTATATACAAATAACGCAATTAAGTGTAATAAATATCAATCCTCCTTACTTACTATTACCATTGTAATATAAATCTCGTTGTTAAATGTCTCTAAACTAAAGTCTATGGAATGCTATCTTGTAAAGATACTAAGCTAAAGAGAAGAAGAAGAGGAACCGTTTAAGGGTTAGAGGTGGACATCTTATAAGGGCCGCCAAGGCGCTAGTGGTAAGCGAGCTAATAGCAATTTTTTTATCCTGGGGATGGAAAATCCTAATTAGCTAGTTAAAGTTAGGGTTAGCAGAATATGGTAGAATTCAGGGTTAACAGGCCGAGATTATTAAATATAGCCTAAGAATTACATGTGGAAAATAACCTTAAATTGCCACATTTTTTACTCCCTCTTAACCCAACCTTTAACTTATACACGTAGAGTATTTATGTTAATAAACGTTTCTAGAGCCTTGTTTGGGTTTGCCTTTATTATTATATCTACTAGGTTATCTTGTCTATTAATCCATTAAATCTTAAAGAGCTCTTAACGCTCATAGGATTGCTAAAGTACTATAATATTAATTATAAGGCGCTTCTCCTTTATGGTGCCAAGCTTAACTAAACACTTATAAAGGGAATATAAGTTAGTGTATACAATTGTAGGGATAATAGGAAGTTCAAGTTAATCTATAATTATCTTTAGGGTAGTTCTAATTGCAATTATAATGTTAACTCCGCCAACTATTCTATATATCTCTGACGCTAGAACGCTTTAAGTAATACGCTTACTCTTAGTTAAGCTCTAATAGATAATATTGCTGTGGATTATAAAGTCATTCTCTCTAGTAGATTTGTTTATAATAATAATCTTATATCCTAGCTAGGAGCTAAAATCTTTATTATTTATAAATGATCTATTAACAAATATAAAGAGCTTAGTAGTGGGAAGATTAATAGGCATATAGAGTAGTCCCCAATTAAGATGGTTCGTTTGCTAGGAAAGACGTTGATTTAGGGCAAGAATATTATCCTTAGTTGGTTCCTGGTATTAAGCGGCAACAGAGAGATTAAAGGAAGCCTTGGGTTAATAAATAGAAGTAATATAGGCTCTATAAGCGCGTTGCTCTATATATCCTTGCTTTAGAGAATTAACGTTAATAACATTAATTTTCTTGCCTTAACCCTTCTGGCGCAAAGCAATGGAATCCTTATTTAGGGAGAGGATGCATCTATTAAAAAGTAATAGTATTATTAAATTAAGCTTTTACTTTAGCTTTGCTATAAGATTTGCCTTTACTAGCTTATCTTCTTTAAGAGCTAAGAATTAGTTATCTCCTAAGATAATTATATTATTAGTTTATATGCCAACGATTCTAAATAGGGTTCCTATAGTTGTAATAAGGAAGCATAGATTAAATATAGAAGTAGCTATTAAGAGCCTCTCTTTATAGTGCTTACTATAGGTAGCCTACTAATAAGGTCCTACCTTAGCGATTTTATATAATAGCTTAAGTATAACTATAATCGTATCTTTAGGATATTAGTAGCGAATTTGCTCTAGAAGGTATACCAGTATTAAGCGCTAAAGGTACGTCTCTAATTGGGTGTAGGCCTAAGTAATATCTTATAAATAAACCACTATTCCGTTCTTTATTAAGGAGGGAGCTAGCGCAATAATAACTTACTAACTAGCTTATTAAATTATAGGAGATTGTATAAGAATTACCTCCTTACTATTATTATTATAGCCTTAGATAATAAGCCTTAATTTCTTAAATAGGGTATTAATAGCTTTGCCCTTAATCTTATTAACTATTCTTAACTTAAAGATACAAACTCTATTAAATTTAGTAGGGTTATACTTCTTAAATTTAAAGACTCCTCTTATAATAAGACCATTAATCTCCTACTTACTAGATGCTTAGAAAGGAGCTCTAGGAGTTATAATATAACCTTCCTTTTAAAGCTGTTTTATAAGCTTAAAGTCAGCCTTCTCCTTAGTTATTATAAAGGCCATTAATAACTTAATTCTATTCTTAATAGCGGCAATAAATTACTCTTTAAAATTAATAAGATATTGGCGATTTTGTAATCCCTTTAGGCGACCTCTACCGCGTTATAGTTGCGGTATATCTACTATAATTATATTAGGATTGTAGTCGTCTTCTAGAGCACGTTAATTGTGGTTCTCCTTTAGGGCATCTTTTAGGGTATTCTATAAAGGCTTAAAACTGTTATATTTGTAGTAAGGCTTAATAACGGTTAAATGGAATTAAGTAGGTCTATAAGGCATCTAAATAGTACAAGTTTAACTATTAATTGCAATAAGTTAATATAGGCCTGACTATTCTCCCTTTTTACGCCATACGTGTACCTTAGACTGGAGTGGTAGATTAAGCATAGTTAAGGTATTTAGGCCATTTCTTATTTCTAGTGCATTATTGACCTAGCGTATAGTGTAGAGATGTTACACCTCCTTTGTTGCCTTGCGAATAGCCTTAGCTTATTATACAATAGAGGGAGATAGCAGAAAATTGTTAGTTATTTAAGGGTAGGCGCTAAAGACTAGTAATATGGGTACGAGTCCATCTAGGCTAGTGGAATTATTAATGGCTTTAACAGCTATTTATAAGGTAAGTTCTTTACTAGCGTCCTCTAGTTCTAAAGAGATAATCTTATATACGCGGCGTAATAGTGTATAATATCGCTCTACTTTTCTAACGCTATTATATGCCTTAATAGGAACTTCCTTAACCTTAATTGCTATTGCCTTTATCTATTATTAAAACTCTATAGATAAGAAGTTCTTTTCTATATTATAGATAATTTGGTTAGGGGGTCCTAGGTAGATATTAATCTAGTATAATTAAAGGGTATCCTATATATTCCTAGCTAACATATCCTTTAAGAATCGTGCGGCTTAGAAGGAGGTTAAAAAGTTAATAACTTAGAGTACTAGCTTGCCGCTAAGATACATAATATTAACGATAATATAGAAGTTAAAGTTGTAGTTATCTTTAAGGGTGAACTTAAATCGGCTAGGGGACTTCTGGTTTATTTGGTAGTAATAGTAGTATTTTATAAAATGCTTAATTGCCTTAACCTTAACTTTATAGCCTACTTGCTGAAGAACCCTAAGTAATTAATAAACAGATAGGTGGCCAAAATAACGGTATAGTTGGCGTAACTCTAACTTAGTTAAGTAGCTTTAAGTAATACTCTTTTCTAGTTAATAAAGGAGCAAATAGGGGTAACCCTACTTGTGTATAATAGGCACCTGATTATCTCCTTAAATAAGTATATTCTTAAGGTTATTAAGCTTAACGCCTAATTTGTCTATATCTCTAATGCAAAATAGAAATAGGGTGTTTATAGGAATAATGTAAAAAGTAATATACCCTAAGGGGGTTTAAACCCTAATTATACTAAGAGAGATTATAGTACCCTTGCTAAAACAAATTGTGTATTAGCTTGCCGTTAAATAGTTAATCTAAATAGAGCTATTAAGCTGCTAAAGGGCTTAAACTTAAGGTTCTCCTACTGTAGATACTCCTGCGGCTTTAGTATTTAGCATAATACTATAGAAGACGTTTACCAAGTATCTGTTATTAAAAGAGAACATAAAACTCTCCCTTGGCTTATTAAAGATATCTAACTTTGTAATAGAGTGGAGCGTAGATTAGTTATTAAGAATAGTAACGGTTTATATACTATTTACCTCACCATACTTAGTAAAGTATTGGTTGGGAGAGTAGTCCTTAATTTCCATATCTATAAGGAGCTGTTCGGCCTTATTAACCTTATCCTTAAGATCTTCTACGCCTTTATATTTAACCAGGAAGCTTTAGAAGTAGGCTATAGTAACCTTATAATTTCTAACGTTTCTTATACTCTGGCGAAACTTATTATATGCCTCCTTTTGCTTATTAAGGGAGTGTCTAGTTAACTAGTAATTTGGCTTCTTATAAATATAGCACTTCTTCTAGCGATTACTTTAAAATAAACCTTTATAAGTACCTCCATAATTGCCTTATAGTCGACGTTAATTATACTCTTTGCTATATTCCCTACCACGGCCACTATATGTTTGGTCAGTCCAGTTGTAATTATATTAGTTGGGAATACTTAGTTGGGAAGGGTTTTTAGCATAGAACTATTAAGATTCTTATATTTGCATCACAGTACCTACAGCGGAGCGTAGCTCGGCATATACTCCTTTAAATATATCTATAGGTTTATATAGCGCTAAATTATACTTAGGAATACTACGGCAGGCTAAAATAACCTGGTCCCTTAAACTGTTCTTATTTTAGTAAGTTTTAGTAAGGCCACGTTGGATTTTCTAGAGTTTATTAAAGAGTAGTTAAAGGCACTCCAAACGAGTCTTTATTAAGTTAGAAGCAATAACTCTTTAGAATATAATCTCTTGCTATTTAGATATATAAAGCTAGCAATTCTTATTAGTTTTAAAGTAGGACCTAGTAAGCTAAAGTATTATATTAAAGCTATAGTTTCTACCCGCAATATAGTTATAATAAAATATCGCCGCCTATCCCTTTAACATAACCAAGAAAGTATAATAAAACTAGTGGTATTGGATTCCGACCTTACTATAGCAGTTATAAAAGACCTGTAATTTTGTTCTAAGTATATTATATAGTTCTCCTCTAAACTTCTTCTCCTTGTCTAAATATACCTTTATTAGATTCATGACTTCTTATAGTAGAGGCTCACCAGTTGGCTAGGGTAGAGGAGCTGGAGGCAGCAGAGGTAAAGGAAAAGTACCTCTAGGTAGGAAAGCACCTCTAGGTGGAAGAGCACCTTTAGGTAGAATAGTAGCGTTCTAGGGGTTTTGTTCTAAATTAAAGTTGCCTTTTAAAGAATATGGGTTGGTTTTAGGTTTCTATAGTTAATGTATAATCTTAGCTTTCGTCCATACTAGTTCTTCTATACTAATAATAACGGCCTAGATATTACTGGTAATTAGGTTACTATTTTTAGTAACATATACCCTATTCCTATAAAGGAAGTCTTAAAAATCCTAAATAATATTAATATTGCCAAGTGTCTAGGTGTTAGCGGTCCATACTATAAAATCCTCCCTAAAATATTCCCATAGCTATAGATCGGCATAGTATCTACTTTAGTAGAATATAATATGGTATAGGAGAAAGCCGTTAACTTGTTTTATAGTATAAGTTATTATATTAATAGTAAATTCGTCCCAATCTTTATTAAAAAGTTTTGCGTATAAAGCTACCCCTAGTGGTAAGAAGTCTTCCCAGTTGTTTAAGGTAGGCGTAGCCATGTTTTTAGGGGGAGGGAAGTGTTATTGGGGTAGGGATTGTTATTTAGTACGCGTTCGTTGTTTAGTACGCGTTTGTGATATATATTTGCGATTATAGGGCTTAGGACTAGTTCTAGCCTTAAATCGCGAAGACTTATAAAGCATATTGTTCTGCGTGATAGACGCAAGAATCTATAATCTAGGAAAGGCTTAAGACTAGTTCTGGCCTTTAAATCCTTAGATTTGTGGAAGAGTTCTATTTAAGGTTTAGGACCAGTTCTGACCTTAAAAGACAGCTTCCTTTAGCACGAGTAGTACTGGTATAGTGGCTTATCTCTTTTTGGTGGAATACCTAGCTGTTCTATGGTATAACAGTAAAGTTAACTACTAATTAGTGTTGGTAACACAAGGTGATATCACGTAGTTACAGTTTGTAGCTAGTATGATGTTATTGTTGTATATCTTTTCTTGAGGAAGGGCGAGGAGCTTAGGGCTCCCCGCCACGCTAGTGCCGCGGCGATACGTGACCACACGTGATACATTCCCAACAGATTGAACTCCCACTTGTACTTTATACCGACTTAAAATCACTCTACAAATGTCTTGTCAAACTAGGCACTATACAAGAGAAACGTTTTATAATAGACGTCATATATCTCCGTCAGTTATACGAGCGCAGAGAGATTACGAAAGTTAAGTAGATTAACGGTAATAGCAACCCTACTAACTTAATAACTAAGAGCAAGGCATCTACGGCTCTTAAGAAGTTAATTAATACCAATTACTTAGAACTGTAGACTATGGAGTAGGTTAAACAAACGAACTAAGATTTAGTGTAGCGTTATAACGGTGCCATATCCTACGGACCCTGAATTCAACTAGCCAATTAGGATTTTCCATACCCAGTATAGAAAATCGCCATTGGCTCACTTACTACTAGCGCCTTAGCGGCACTCGCGACATATCTACCTGCTACCCCTAACAACTCTTCTCCTTCTCCTTCTCCTTAGCTTAGTATCTTCATTGGATAGCAATTATTACGGGACACCCCCGCAATACCTTACACACGTCTACCTATTTCCACCAACTTAGCAATTAGAGACTAACTACGAGACAGCAACCTAACGGCAATTTACGGCAATCTATAGCAATCTAATGGCAATCTACGGCAATCTAATAGCAATTTAACGGCAATTTATGGCATTCTGCTATATTCTACTAAGTCCACTAAATCCTGCCAAGTTCTGCTAGGACCACTACCCTTTCTTCCCGTTCTTTTACCTTCTTTTCTTACGCAACGTCTTAACTTTGTTATACAGTTTATTAATCCATAAGCTCCGGTTTAAAGGCATTTATATAAGCCGTTATAAGCGTTATATGACTGGGATAGGATCGAAGGAGAAGCTACTATGTACTATAGACGGAAGAGCCAGCTATTACGTATACGCTACAAATAATGGGAATAGTACGATTTGGTTTCCTTCAGAGTTGCTCTAGTGTTAGTAGATATTCGTTTCGTATATTACGTGCGTAAAGCACGTGATCTACGCGACGCGCATATATATTATCAAGACGTGTAGATAGAACGAGAAGAATCTAACTACATACCGCACTGCACGTATATTACGTCTATTGCACTGTGTTAAAGCATACCAACATTAGCCTTAAGTATAAAATTAACTGAATTGCAATATATTAAAGAATTTGCTATTAGGGGTATATTATTAATCTTATTATTTAAGCCTTTCTATTTAGTTTAAAAAATGATAAGAAGCTTATAGACTTATATAATAAAGAGGATAAGGAATAAGACGAAGAAGAAGAGGAAGAAGAAGAAGAAGTTGTATAATAAGTACCACCGCTAGTTAAAAAAAAAAAAAGGATAAAGAATTAGAGCTAGCATTGGATAAAAAGCGTAAAAGAAGTAAAAATATTCGAAATATTATAGGGCCGATAGGAAAGCTTTATAACTATATTATTTATATCCACAGCTTAGCTAACTATATAACATAGTTTATTAAATATACTAGTAAAATAGTTCCTTTTAATAATTATACAAGATAGAATAGCTGGTTTCTTATACTATATATAGCTCTAGAGAATAAGGTAAAGGCTAGGCTTTAACTCTATATAGAGCACTATAAGGATAACTTAAAAGATAATATCCTCTTAATAAGTAAATGGATACATCTTTATATAATTTATAATTTCCTTTAGTCTTTCTATGTAACGGGACTAGCCTAGTTACATTAGGAATGTCTTGGTAAAACACTTAACAGATAAATTCTGACGCTTTAATTAAATTCTGCCAAATTCTGCCAAGTTAATTAAATTCTGCCAAATTCCACTAACTTGATTAATTTCCACTAGTCTCCACTAAATTCCACTAATATAATAGAATTTGGTCGAAACCTGTTGAATTCCGCGTGGGCTTGTGCCCACGCGTCTGCTGCCAAGACTATAAATATTTAGTTATAAGTTTCCTATATTCCTTTCTCTTCTTTACGCAACGTCTTGTACTCTGCAAGAGCTATATACCCTTAGATTTAGATAGAATTTATATTATTCCTTTGAATCTTCCCTAAAGCCTCTTCGCGCCCTTATATTACGTTGCGTTAAAACAACTACTATTAAAATGGCAAACGAACCCAAATCCCTTTTAATAACCATGAGTATTATAACCCTAGTCAGGGAACAGTTAACCATAATACAATAGTCCTTTATAGATGCCTTAGCTCAGTAGCGGGCTGCACTAGAAGCCTAGCACTAGCGATTAATAGAAGCACTCCGCAAAGAACTCCGCAACGTTAAGGCATTTATGTTATAGACCCTAACAGCAACACCTATAAACAAAATTAAAATAACGGTACCTGAACCTAACGTGTTAAATATAAACACTAAACTAGTAATAGTAGCTTAACTTATATCTATAGCGAACCTAGTATCTACTGCAAAATCCGAAAAGCTCCCTAATCCTCCGATGTTTAATAGAAACTAAAATAACCTATATCCCTTTATAACTAAGCTCCGTCTTAAACTCTTAATAAACTATAATTAATACCCTACTAAGGCTAGTAAGGTTAGCTATGGAATATCTTATTTAAGCAAGGACGCTATATAAACTATAGATCTATTCTTCTATAACGGCACTTTTGTTAATTTTAAAACCTTTATCTCTCTGCTAGAATAAACGTATAATAACGCTAGCTGTGAATACACAGCTATTACCAAACTTAAAAACCTATAATAATGGAACCGAGACTTTACCAGCTTCTTTTCGGAATTTTTAGACCTTATTGGCGAACTGGATTGGAATGAAGCCGCTAGAGTTGCTGCCCTTTAACAAGCTATTTTGGATAAGATTAGAGCCTAGTTAGTAGGTAAAGAACTACTAAAAAACCTGTCCGAATTTACTATGATATGTTAACGAATTAATAAAGACCTTTAATATAATAAATAGACTTATTCTCTAAAGTCAACTATATTTCGTGTTTAAAACTCCTTAAAACCGGTATATGCTTTAAGGCGCGATCCTTCTCCGAGACCTAAAAGCCCTATATATAACCCTATAGACCTTAATGCCACCCAATTCTATGCACCCTTGGGAACTAACAAATAAAGAACATAAGCCACAAATAGAGAATGTTTTGGATGCGGTAAAAAAGGATATATTTAAAAACATTACCAAACTTACCCTTTTGAAAAAGTCCGCCGTAGTTCCTCCTAATCCTTAAGTTGTACCTGATTCTTAAATTATACCCGTTCTTTAAGCTATACTTATTCCTTAAATCGTACCCACGCTATAAATTATACTTGGATGTTACGAAGTATCTTACCTTTAGTTAACTTGGAAAACGAATCATCCTAGGGCCAAGTCGCGCCTTAGGATAAAAAGTGGAAGAGGATAAGTGTCTAGGCTCTTCTAGCGCTAATATATAACACAACTCCCTTGATATACTCAGTAAAGTTTAAATACTTAGAAAATGGAAGAAAGTATAAATCCTTATAGATAGTGGAGCCACTAGTATAGGATTTATTAATATAAACTACACAAAAACTTAACGCCTAAATTTAAAGAAACTCGACGAGCCCTAAGGCCTATAAGGCTTTAATGGCAAACCCTTAATATATAGCAAAATAACGCACTACGCTCTTGTAAAATTATGGATAGGTGAACACCTTAAATATATTTCCCTGTTTATAACACCCTTAAAGCACTATAAGATAATACTTAGATATAGATAGCTAAAACAATATAACCCTTTAATTAGCTGGGTTAAAGAAACACTAAAGTTTTATATAACCTACTACTAAAGTTATTGCTTGAAAAACCATTTGCCCTATAAACATGTATATAACTATTTGAATTTAATATAATACGAATTACCCTTGCTATGAACCTTAAGCTAATATAATAAATCTACAACTGCTGATTATAGTAAAGAATGCAAAGATGTTATATTAAACCCTCTCGAAATCTATATAATATAGGCCGCGCCTTTTATCTTGTTAGTAAAAAGATGAGATCACGAAATCTTTACTATAACCATAGAAGATATTAAGAAAGCACTATAACCGAAACAGTATCCTAATCCTTAACCTTTTATACTTAAAGAGTACCACGACCTAATTAACAAGTTTAAAAAACGATTTACAGACTAACTAGCCCCGCACTAAGAGAAGTATAATTTTAAGATAGAACTTGAGCCTAGCACGACACTAAAGTTCGGTCCACTATACGGCATGTCACAAGAAGAACTGCTTATAATATAATAATACCTCAACAAGCATCTAGAAAAAGGATTTATTCGCCCTAGTTAATCTCTATTCGCCTTACCTATGCTATTCATTAAAAAGCTGGGAGGAGGCTTAAGATTCTATGTTGATTATTAAGCTCTAAACGCAATTATAATTTAAAACTAATATCCAATTCCCTTAATTTAAGAGACGCTTAACTAATTAGTAAAGGCACGGTACTTTACAAAGCTTAATATAATCGCTGCCTTTAATAAAATTCGTATACGTAAGGGAGATGAGAAGTATACAGCCTTTTATATATAATAGGGACTCTTTAAATACCTAGTAATGCCGTTTAGCGTAAAGAACGGTTCTAGTATGTTTTAGCAATATATTAACAATACGCTTTATAAATTCCTTAATGTATTTATTACCGTGTATATTAACAATATCTTAATCTACTTATCCTCGCTTTCTAAATATTAAAAACACGTTAGAATGGTCCTTAAACGCTTATAAGACGCGGGCTTACAATGTAATATTAAGAAATGCAAGTTCTACGCGTCCAAGGTTATATACTTAGGCTTGATTATATCCCGTAATAGAATTAAAATGGACCCTAAGAAAGTCGCTGTAATTGTAAACTAGGAAAGCCCTAGCAATATATAGGATATTTAAGGATTTCTAGAATTCGCAAATTTCTATTAATAATTTATTAACCACTTCTTAGAAGTTGCTTAGCCGTTAATAAACCTAATAAAGAAAAATTTAAAATTTAAATGGACTGCTAGATGCGAACGAGCTTTTAATAACTTAAAATATCACTTTATAACTGCTCCGATCTTCGCTTACTTTAACCCTAACCTTAAATATATTATTAAAACGGACTTGTTAGATTATGCGCTAGGGGGAGTATTATCGCAATATAATAAGAATGGCGAACTATATCTAGTAGCCTTTCTCTCTTGGAAACTCGCCCCTGCTAAATTAAACTACGAGATATATAATAAGGAACTACTTGTGATTGTTAGATGCTTTAAACAATGGCATCCCAAGCTAGAAGGATTGTTATTTCTAATATATATGTTAACGGACTATAAGAACCTGCAATACTTTATAACTATAAAATAATTAACACAGCGCTAAATTCGTTAGGCCGAATACCTCTTATAATTCGACTTTAAGATTATATATTAACTAGGCAAACTTAATTAAAAGCCTAATACATTAACATAATAATTATAGGACTTACCTACGAACGCCTTAGATAAACGGATTATAAATTAATTATAGATCTTACTGCCCCCTAAACGTTTTAAAAAACTACGTCCTATATTTCTAGATATGGAACTTAATAGGAATAAATTAGAAGTTAATAAATAGGAAATAGAAATTAATAAGCTAATAAAATACAAATATAAGAACAACGCATAGATAGTAGATATAATAAAGGCAATCCAAACTGGAAAATGACAGTATAAGGATATTATACTCACTAAATGCGAAATTTAAAACAATCAATTGTACTATTAATAGAAGATGGTAGTTCCGAATTCCAAACCTTTACAATTTAAGATACTCAAATTCGTATATAACTCCCCCGTAGTAGGACATCCTAGCCATACGAAGACCTATAAGATTGTTTAATAAGTATATTACTGGCCTATAATGCACAACTACGTACGGAAATACGTTCGAGCATACAGGATATGCGTGCGTAAAAAAACCTCTTATATAAAGAAGTAAGAAGTACTTTAACCGCTACCAATCCTGATGCAAAGATGGCGCGATATCTTAATTAACTTTATAGTCAACTTGCCTGGTAGTAATAGGTTTACGAATATCATAGTAGTAGTTAACTATCTTATAAAAATGTAATATATAATTTCTATGGACTTAATTAATATAATATTAGTAGCTAAATGTTTCGTTAAGTATATCTTTAAGCTACACGGACTTCCTAATATAATAATATCTAACCACGGAAGCCAGTTTGTTTTAGACTTCTGGCAAGCTCTATATAAACAATTAAGTATTTAAATATAACTCTTAACTATATTTTATTTAGAGATAGATAGTTAAACGGAAATTATAAACGCGATTATAGAATAATACTTATAAATATACTGCTCCTACCTGCAAGACGACTGGGAAAAATGGCTACCTTTAGCTAAGTTTACTGCGAATAATATAATAAATATATTAATAGGCGTGACACCGTTTTATACAACCTACGGATAAAACCCTTAACTTGGATTTAAGCTATGACCTAATATTAATATAATAGGACCCACAATTAAACGGATCCAGTTAATTAATACGTATAACTTCGCCAATTAAATAAAGCAGTTAACAGAACTATTACGAAGTAAGTTAATATACGCTTAAATATTACAGGAATGGCATGCAAATAAAGGACAAGCTCCTATATAGGACTTTAAAAAAGGTAATATGGCTTACCTAAGTATACGAAACCTAAAGACTTAACGGCCTTTAAAGAAACTTAATTAGAAGTTCGTGGGCCCGTATTAAATTAAGAAGAAACTAAGCCTATACGCCTATAAGCTTAAACTGCCAACTGAAATGAAAATATACCTAATGTTTTATATAAGCTTGCTGCAACCCTTAAGAGACGATCCTACGACTTGCGAAATTCCGCCGCCACCTCCCATAATTGTTAATAACGGCAACGGTTTGTACTTTATTAACTTAATTAATAATATGCAATAGAAAACATGATTTAAACAATTTAAACTTCTTGTTAAGTGGAAAGGATATAAAATATAAACCTAGGAAACCTATAAACAGGTTAAGGCCGACGCGCCTTCCCTAGTAAAAGAATTCCATAAAGACCATCCTTTACGGCCTGCTCTGGCTGGATGGACACAATATAAAGGTAAACAACTACTACCTAATATAAAGACATGAAACATAATAGCAGGAAACTTAAAATTAAAAAGAACTTAAACCACATTATAACGCTTATAAGGCGATAAGTTATAAATTCTTAACCAAATCAAATTGTTTTGGACTTTTGGCCAAAGGGGGGGGTACTATAACGGGACTAGCCTAGTTATAGTAGGAATGTCTTAGTAAAATACTTAATAGATAAATTCTAACGCTTTAATTAAATTCTGCTAAATTCTGCTAAGTTAATTAAATTCTGCCAAATTCCACTAATATAATGGAATTTGGTTGAAACCTATTAAATTCCGCATGGGCTTATGCCTACGCGTCTACTGCTAAGACCACGAATATTTAGTTATAAGTTTCCTATATTTCTTTCTCTTCTTTACGCAACGTCTTGTACTCTGCAAGAGCTATATACCCTTAGATTTAGATAGAATTTATATTGTTCCTTTAAATCTTCCCCAAAGCCTCTTCGCGCCCTTATATTCTATAAAGCAACTCTATTTCTTTAAGGAGATTATATAATACTAGAGAGGGTTCTAGAATTAGTTAATATTTTTAAGGATATAATATAGACCGTATTAGTATATTATACGATACTTTTAATATTTCTTTAGCTAACTTTCCTATAGGTAATAGCTACTAAGGCTAAGGATAAGTTTATAACTCCTTAACTTTAATATGCTAAGGAAAAGCTTGCAAAGTATATTAAGAAGCTAGATAATTTTCTCTACTATTTAGCGGTACGAGTTCTTAACCTAGAGTATTATATAGCTTTCTTAAAAAATTAAAACAATTATATTACCGTTAAAGGAGAAAAGAAGCTTTTTAGCGTATAAAAGCTCTAGGAGAGATTCCGCGAGAAAGCAATACTTTTAGGTTTAACTATATTATACGCAACTAAGAAAACTTAAAAGTTGCCTTCAGAGCCTAAAGAAAACCTCTCTACCTTCTATAAGACTTGTCTTTAGTATTATTTAAAACATACTTATCCACAGAGTCTAGATAAGTTTAATACCTATATTAACGAGAATCTAATTCCACTTAATAGCCATACAATAGCTATTTAATAGTAGAACCAGCCTCTTTAGTATATAAGATTTCCATAACTCTTATAGCTTGCAATTAAAGTTCTCTTAATACCTGGAATAAGTAATAAGCTAGAGAAAGTATTTTTAGGTTCTTAATATCGCGTTCCATAGAATCGTATAAGTATTACTCTATAAATACTTAAGGCATTAAAATGCGTAAAGGACTGGATAGCTTATAAGATTCTAAGTATTTTCTTATAGTTATATAAGGGAAAGTATATAAGGGGTATATTATATAATACTAAAGGGGGGAAGGGGGGCATATAAATAAAATAATTTTAGGCAAAAGGTAACCACTAAAGGCGTATAGGTAGCGTAGGTAAATATATACTAACTTTAAACTTAATAGATTATAAGTTTAAATCCCACCAATATCGTCCTTTATTAAGAATTGGGAAATATAATTATCTAGTATACTTCCCGCCCTATTATATAAGAGATTCTCTGGTAATATTGCTATAATATAAGTAAACTCTCCTCTCTGTATAATATACCTATATAACTACTACTCTTAGAATAAGCATGAGAGGGTAGAAGCTTTACCAGCGATTAATATAGAGGCTTAGGTGGGGGGTGTATTAAAGAAGTAGGTTTAGATAGGGAGGCCCTTATATATAAATACAATTCTAATTTAGAGCTGTGGGTCTCTAAATATAATTATAAGTAACCTATATTACTTATATAAGGTAAAGAGCTAATTAATACTAGCCTTGCAAGGCTTATATAGCGACTTTATATCGTCCAGTAAGCCCTTGCCCCTTTACTAAATATTAGAGTCTCCTAGGGTTCTATAGTGGATGCTATAGAAATTACAAGTAGCGGGATTATAGGGCTCGATGTTCGTTATACGATAAATTCTTAGCCTATAGTGGCGGCAGCGGGAGCACTAGAGGGTAAGGATTAGATTATAGAACTGGAGGATAATAAGAAGTAGATAAAAGTTACTAAATTTAAACTACTGGGTCTCCTCTCTTTTTTCCTATTTTTATTTTTTTTATAGTATTTTACAGTGCCAAGACATTAGTTTCCCGACACGAACGCAAAATCGCGATCGTCAAAATTCCAACACCAAGATCGTGACCTTACTGCACCACAATGCAACGCTCGTTTGGCACCGAAATTAGTGGAAATAGAAGGCCTGGAGCTGAGCTTTCAGAGACTGCAAGAGCTGGAATTATTGCTGCGTCGGAAGCCGGGGTATCAAAGCTCAAAATCGCCGCAGAATATCGCGTCAATCGGTTGACTGTTTACGACACAATCAATCGATGGAAAAACCACTATACGCTCAAATCTCTACCAAGGCCTGGAGAGCCCGAAAAGCTTACTCGATACCAGAAGCGTCTGCTTATTTAAATTGTACGCATGCACCCCCGAATCGACTATGCAGCTCTTAAGTGCCACGCCGCAGGGGTCACCGTTACCCATAAAACTTTATACCGCCTCCTTAAAAAATACCATATTACAAACTGGCGCGCTAAGAAGAGACCAAAGCTGACGCCGGCGGCGGCTTAATTGAGGCTTTGTTGGGCTCGGAAGTACAAGGGATTCCCTTAGAGAAAAGTTAAGTTTTCTAACGAATGTTCCTATGAACGTGGCTCTGGAAAAAAGCCTATTTGGGTCTTCCGAACGTCTCTACAAAAGTGGTATTATGAATTTATTGAAGAGGTGTCTAACGGAAAGGATCTTACACAGATGATCTACGCTTGTTTTTGGTATGACGGTCGCTCAGAGTTAATTGCTATGGAAAGAGATCCTTCGGCAGCAAAAGAAGGCTATAGCGCCCGAAGCTATATCTGGGCTTTAGAAGACGGTCTTATACCAATCTATGAGCCTTTAGATATATACCAGATGGATAACGCTTCAATCCATACATCGAATCTTGTAAAGAAGTGGTTGGAAATGTATAGTGTTTGGACTCTAGATTTCCCTCCCTACTTACCAGATCTAAACCCAATTGAACACCTTTGGCTGGCACTAAAAAGGAAGATCCTTGAGCTTCATCCGGAGCTCGAGCAGATGGGACAAAGTTAGGAGGATTTAGAGCGTTTAATTGAGGCGTGTAAGGAGGCGTGGATGGCCCTTGATCAAGGCCTTATGCGGCGCTTAATCGACAGTATGGAACGAAGGCTAAAGGCAGTAAGAAAAGCGCATGGCTGGCAGACAAAGTATTAACTACAATTAAATATTCTGCATATTAATTTGGCTGTATTTAATTACTGCGACGTTGTGCGATTGTTCAAAGTTGTGACGATTTTGGTGAGAATTCGCGTGTCGGGAAACTAATGTCTTGGCACTGTATATAAAGAGAAGTATAAATAAAAAAGGTAGAAAGGAGATATCTAATTAGTAGGAAAGCTAAAGGTATTTGCTAGAGCTTCGTGTAGAGCTTTATACGGAGCCTCCGCAGAGCTTTACGCAGAGCCTCCGTACGCAGAGCTTTGTGCGGAGCCTCCGTAGAGCTTCGTGCGGAGCCTCCGCAGAGCTTCGTGCGGAACCTCCACAGAGCTTCGTGCGGAGCCTCCGTAGAGCTTCGTGCAGAGCTTCGTGCGGAGCTTCGTGTAGAGCTTTTGCTAAGCTTTAGTAGAGCTCTATGCGGGTAAGCCTTATTCCGCGGAGCTCTTATAAGCTTTATATCTATATAACATTACTTATCCTTAGGATATTTAGATAAAAATGGTACCATTTTAAAGCGCTTTATAAGCTCTATAAATCTATACTAATAAAAAAAATATTTATTTAATAATTGGGGGTGCATTGCAAGTGTAAGTATATTAGGGGTTTTTGCCAAGACTATCCGGAGACTATCCGGATAGTCTCCGGATACTATCAGCTGATAGGTCT
>Ga0307507_10003202_pt1 | contig 32372 bp, 8 predicted proteins | sample 7_EM_MG_FD_207223 | JGI IMG/M metagenome (GOLD analysis project Ga0307507, IMG submission 207223) | Populus trichocarpa ectomycorrhiza microbial communities from riparian zone in the Pacific Northwest, United States - 7_EM | ecosystem: Host-associated > Plants > Roots > Unclassified | place... | reverse complement strand
CGGACCTGACCCCTGAGCGACGTGTATATATACCACCTCACCTCCTACATAGATCCTCACACGACATCGTTTGTCAATGATACACAGTCACAGTTACCTCGTTGACCCTCTGCACGTACTGTGACAGGTAGCGCTCTACCATTCTAATAAAATTGTGTAATTTAACTAGAACTAACTTTATAGTTACTCCTATAGTAGCAGCGTAGTGCTTAAACTCCTTATTAACAAAGTTCTTCCTAGTGTCTGTAGTGATTAAGTCTAGTAGTCCTAAATAGCTATTAATCTAGCACATTCGTAGAACGTCCTAAGTGTACTTAGCGCTAATATCTCGTAGCTATCTACCAGCTTAAAATTAAGTTACTTCGTCAACTACGTGTAGTAGGGGGGAGCCGCTAATATACATAATGTCGACGATAATATTGTAGTTAAAATTAACGTCGTCTTATAAGGTAAAGCGAAATCTACTTAGAGATCTGCTAAACTTCTAGTAGTAGTGGCAGAGTCTAGTTAGCTCTTTAATAGCAGATCTATTAGTATTATAGCCGTAGCCAGTCTTGTTAAGAAGCTTTTATAGTCTATCAACTAACGGGTAACTAAATCAACGGTATAGACGTCGTAGCTCTACGTTAGTTAAGTAGCAAGGGTTCGCGTTAAAAGACTTAACTAAATAAGACTATAAAGAGAAGCTCTATATAAGAAACGGGTGGCCAAATCGTCTAACTACTAGCACCTTTTTAGTGCGAGTAATAATAACATCCTTTAGGTTATCGTATTTAATATAGAGTCTATCTATATCTGCTAAGCAAAGTAGGAAAGGAGTATCTGCTTTAATAATATAGAATTATACCTTGCCTATAGGGCTGTTAACGTCTATAGTTCTAATAGATGTAGAGGCTCCAATCCCGAATTAGATAGTTACTTAGCCCTTAGTTAACGTGTTAAGACTTATAAACTTATCTACGGCCTATAGGGCTTAGAATTGGCTGTAGCCAGCCGTAGACTTACGCGAAGCACCCGTATTAATTATAATTCCCATAAAACCCATTAAGGTATATTATGACGCTATAGTTATAGCCATATTATAGGCGAATGGGTTAGTCCCTGTATAGGGTTCCGTGGTAGACTCCGTAGTAAGTTCTAACGCCATAAGCAGGTATGTATAAGCCTTATTTGCTTCCTCTATAGTAAGTGTTCTAAAGGTGGTGATATAGGCAGAACTATTGTTAGGTTCTCCGGTATCGCTCCCAGAGTCGTCAGCGTCTTATATATAGGCTTTAAAGTCTAAATCTTTATCTTTATCTCTTTCACAAGCAGCAACGTATTACTTAAAGTAGTTGTTAAAGTTACCCTTATTACGGCCCTTAATATCAATAAAGCGTCTCCTATAGTCGTCTCTGGACCGACTACGCTCCTCTTTTATATATTTCTAAGAATGGTAGTTCTCCTTCTTACAGACGTAGCACTTAGCCTTTAGTCTGCCATTAGTTCTATAAGAGCGATTACTGCCATAGCAATTAGTGTTTCGGTCTTAACCCTAGTTATTTTAATAGTAGCGTCAATCTATAAAAAAGGCTTAGTAAGACGGTCTTATTAAGGCCTATAAGGGGTGTTCTTTTTCCCACGCGATAATAGAGGATTATAGCTTGCTAATTAACTAAGAAAGGTCTTCTAAAGGGTTAGAGATAGCGATATGGCATACTAGCACTCCCTAGCAAGTAGTAACTAATTTATTTATAAAAATACGGTTTGTACGGAAGTCTAGGTGTAGTCCATAACATTACTTTAGCAGTTTGTCTATAAGCAGTTGGAAGTTCTAATAGATTAACTTATTAGGGTTCTCGTCCATAACTCCTTAGAGGGTTATACTGTTCCACTCCGTAAGGTTCTTATAGTAGTATTCTGGCCCTTTAAAGAACTGTCGTATATAGTTATAGGCTTTAGTAAAAGGTCTTAACTTAAGGTTGCTGTTATAGTAGTAGTCCTAAGCAAGCCCTTTTAGCATACTAGGGAGTGCCACTGCGTAGCCTTCTGGTGGTAAGCCAGATCTCTTACAGATGTTATAAAAGATAGTTAACTTAAAGTCAAAGCTGTTACTAACTCCGTCGTACTTTTAGTCGTCTGTGTAGATCTTTATAATTATGGCTACCTTCTTGCTATATCTAGGTCCTTGCCTAGGTCCTTACTCCTCACTAGGCACAGTTAGTTTAGATAGTGTATATATATATAGCTGCTACGGTTGCTACGGCTGCTACTAGGTAGCGATTAGTACAGCTTACTGGGGTATTATAGGGGTAGGTATCTGCGTTCTAGATAGCATTGTAGCTGTAGCTATAGGCTGGGTAGGCGGAAGAATAAGTAGGGTAGGAGCACTAGTTACTGGAGGGATGGTAGAGGCAGTTACCACAGGTAATAATTGCTAATTCTGCGTCTATAGGAGTTAAGTAAGGAGGGTAAGCAGTTAATCTTAGGTAGAGGTAGGTACAGCTTGCTATTAGGTAGCGGCTAGTACAGCTTATTAGGGTATAGATTGCTAGGGCGGAGGCGTAAATATAGGTATTTACGTACCAGACAGTGTTATAGCTGTAGGCTGAGCTGATTTAGGGGTCTATAAGACTATGGTAAGCGCGTCTAATTTAGGGTTAAGTCGATCTTGTAAGGTTATTATAATTATTAGCTTTACCTCTATAAGGGCCATAATAAGCTCCTTATCCGTCCATTCGTAAAACTCTTCTTTATTAGCGACGTCTGTTAGCACCTTGCCAAGGGAGTATCTCTTATCTTGCTTAATAATATATACTCCTCTCTTAACTAGGTATTTACGGATTCCTATTCTAGTATTAGATCGTACTCATGTAAAGAGCTCTAGCGTAAAGTCCTTAAAGTCTTCCTAAAACGCTGTCTATAATAAATAGTCTATAAGGTTAAATTGTGTGTATAGGTGCATCTTAGTCTCTATATACTCCATTAGATCGTTATTCGTAGCCGTCTCCAAGCTAATTCCGTTGCCGTACTTAGCAATTCTCTCCTTCTAATCAATTTCCATATTATCGTGTTATAGTTCGAGGTCAAGGTTGGGGTCAGGGTTAAGGATATCGAGGTAAGGGTATTAAGGTAAGGGTATTAAGGTAAGGATATCGAGGTAAGGGTATCGAGGTAAGGGTGTTAAGATAAGGGTATTGAGGGTATAGGGGTGTGTACGTGCTCTACAGCCGTTGGGCCTATAAAGTGTTCTTAGCAAGATTGCTATTCTCTTAGCGATCTGTTATATTAGCTGTAAAGCTAATACAAATTCTCTCAAGCTTAAGAAAGGTCGTAATCTTCTCTAAGTAAAGATATAATTCTCTAGGCGATCTAACGCGTTAGCAGTTAAGCTAATACGTGGTCTCGAGCTTTAAGGGTAATATAGCTTTCTCCTTTAACTAAAATAGACAAGGCTAGGCGATCCGTGTACTGTTTCTAGTACGGTTCTTAAGCTCTAGCTTATTACGTATTTCCTAATCTATACGTCTACTAATCAGTGTCGGTATACTCGCTTTATCAACATACACGAATATCACTTATAGTGGTACGTATGCGGTGTTGAAGTTGGTAGTTGTTGATATCTAGAAATAGGGGTTTGCTCCAAGGTCAGACTAGCTAGTCTCGCTTCGTAGTCCTATAACCACGTCACATAACTAACGTTCCGACATTAACTTAATTAATAATATATAACGTGGCTTATCAGCTCGTCGTACATATCGGCTCGTTGCGCATTCCAAAACCTACCAAAATCGCGATTTTTTAACCCTTATAAAATCAACCAATTCTTAATAAAAATTAATGCAAATTTAATAGCGGCCTATTAATGTAATAACTAGCTTATATAGAAAGTACTAGGAATCTTATATAAGTAGAAGTAGGTTAGATAAGAAAAGTGGGACAATTTTACCCTACTTTTCTTATCTAACCTACTTCCGCTTATATAAGATTCCCAGTACTTCCTATATAAGCTAGTTATTACATTAATAGGCCGCTATTAAATTTATATTAATTTTTATTAAGAATTGGTTGATTTTATAAGGGTCAAAAAATCGCGATTTTGGTGGGTTTTAGAATGCGTAATAAGCTAATATACGCAACGAGCTAATAAACCACGTTAATAGAAAATATAATCTAAATAATTTAAACTTCTTATTAAGTGGGAAGAATATAAAATATAAACCTAGAAAACCTATAAATAGATTAAGGCTAATACGCCTTCCCTAGTAAAAGAATTCTATAAAAACTATCCTTTATAGCCTACTTTAGCCAAATAGACGCGATATAAAGGTAAATAATTACTACCTAATATAAATATATTAAACACAATAGCAGAAATCTTAAATTTAAAAAGAACTTAAAATATATTATAATATCCGTAATATAGTTATATAATATAACGTACTCTATAAGCGAGTCGGTGTAAAGGCATAAAGAGGTTTTAGGGAAGATATAAAGGAACGATATAAATTCTATCTAAATCTATAGGTATATAGCTCTTGCAGAGTACAAGACATTATATAAGGAAGAGAAAGGAACATAGAAAACTTGTAACTAAATATTTGGGGTCTTAGCAGCAGACGCGTAGGCACAAGCCCACGTGGATTTTAACAGGTTTTAACTAAATTCTATTACGTTAGTGGAATTTAGTAGAATTTAGTGGAATTTAATTAAGTTAGCGGAATTTAGCAGAATTTAATTAAAGCGTTAGAATTTATCTATTAAGTATTTTACCAAGTATTAGATAATTTAGATAGAGAGGTTCATTAATAAAATAGGTTGATTAATTAATAATCTTAACTTGATCATTAATTAATGTCTTATATCTTGGCGCCCTAGGGCTGCGAGCTACGAAGAGATTTTACAGTGCACGTGACCCGTGTACGTGATCCACGCCTTTCGAGAATATAGATTATCTAACACACCCCTTTAGCTTTAAGCTCTTTAAGGTCAAAGCTAGCCACCTTCTTATATCTGTTAATAAGTCAATTAAACCGTAATCTTATTTAAATCCTTCCATCTTGCTCTAATACTATTTTTTAGGTCCTCTAGTTGCTTCTTCTTATCTAGCTGCTTCTTAATATCTACTATCCCAATTATATTAACGAAGCTTTAAAACCTCTGCTTGGGCAGGGCCTTTATAAGTCTATTAGTAATTATCTCCTTTATTACTATCTATTAAAATTATATTCGTCTTATTACGTATTCCTGACGTAGCTAGTATTAATAGATGTTAATATATTGGAGCTTTATAATTAGCTTTGCCGTGTTTTTTATAATTAGTTAGAGCGTCTATATGTTATTACATTTGATAATTAAGGGCTCGTTTAGGCGTAACGTTATTGCTTTAAACAGCCTACTAATAAAGATAGCTTCCTTTACTGTCTATAATAGGGCTAACAACTTAGCTTCTATGCTTAATGTTATAACCATATCCTACTTATTTGCTCTCCAGGCGATTGGCCCCCTAAATAGCTTTATAATATATTCTTACGAGCTCTTTCTGTTAACGGAGTTGTTTGTAAATAATGCGTTGCTAGTATAGATAAATAATTGCGCACTGTCTCTTCTATTATCTTGTCCTTTATCGCGTATTCCTTTATCTCTCCCTCTACTATTTATTCCTTCCTTATCTTCTCTATAGCAGATTGCTCTGCTTCTCGTGCTATATAAGTACTGGATAACTCTGTCTACTACTTAATAATGCTCTTAGCTTGGGTTCTAATTAAACCTTACCAGCTATAATACTGCAAAGGCAATATCCGGACGCGTTATAGTAGCTATATAGAGTACTAAACCCAATTTTCTCTAATATAGCATTGTAGAGGCTAGTAGGGATATAGGACAGACTAATAGGTCTATATTAGGGGATGGACACGTTAGACGGATTATATGGTAATTAGTAAAAAGGAGTTCTAATTCTGCTATAGTAGTATCTAGAAGACGCCCTTTAAGATCTATCTTGTACTAGTTAGCTATCTTCTTAATATAGGCTTTCTAAAATAGTCACAGGAGCCTTTAGCTATAATTATATAGCACGTAGATTCCTAGGAACTATTTTAGCTCGCTAAGGGTACTTATCTAGTATTTCTTACTTAGCTCCTTAATTGCTTCTTAAGCTTTCTTCTTATCTGTCTTTTAGTAGTAGAAGACAATATCGTTAATATAAAAGAAGACGACTATTCTACCTTTTAGTATAACATATAGCTCCTAAGGTACCTCTTTAAAACCCAATTTATTTAACAAGCTTATGAGATTCTTTTGCTATAATAGTGGTAATTATTATAGTCCGTATAGGGCTTTTCTTAAGTGTAGTACCTTGTCTATCTTTTCTTTACTAAACCATAGTAGTAGCTTTATGTAGATAACCTTATTAAAATCGCAATGGATAAACACATTAACTATATCTATCTATATTATCTCCAGGTTGAATTTTATGGTAATCGCCATAAGGGTTCGGAAGGTTGTACTAGCTAATATAGTAGCTCTTATAGGTAGGTCTCCTAGGGCCTATTAATTTCTATATACTACTAAGCGTGCCTTGCATTTCTAGAGGAATCTGTACTTGTCCATCTTATAAATAAATACCTACATTAAGCTAAGGACCTGCTGTTTCTTTATATACTTCTTATCTATTTCTTAAAACGACCTTATTTAATAATAAGATTAGAGATAGGCTCGTTAAGCCTCTTAGAACTAATCTTAAAGAGGATACATATTAAGGTCCTAGATTAACTAAGGTAGCGGAGGTAAGTTCTTCCTATATAATCTAATATTATATATTCTACCTAATTTTAGCTTGCTGTCGTTAAGTTAACTATTAAGGTTAAACTTCCTTCCTACTAAGAAGGCGCTATAATAGGCTAATGTAATCCTTTTAGAAATAAAGTCTTTAAACCTATTATCACAGGCTTCCTTAAATAAGTCCTTAATAGAGTTATTAAACACCCCCTAAGTGTAAAACCTGTCTCCTACTTAGCTAATAATGTCCTAATTAGTACCTTATATATCTAACTTTATAGGATACTCAACGTAAAAGGTATATAGAGATTCTTTATCTTCTTCTATTAGAGGTGGCGTATAATATACATCTTTAAGAGCTCTTGCAAGCTTAAGATCTACTAACTTATTAAAGGTTTAAACTAGCTTATCAACGTCATTATTTTCCTCTTAAATTAACAGTTTAAATACTTCTTTATTGTCTTCCAGAAGGACCTTATTTTTAGTTAGAGTATTAGGGAGTTAAATCTTCTTAATTAGCGTATCTAACTCAGCGTGTAGGTCCTTTAAGATGTCCATTTACTTACCATTAAAGAACGTCTTCTCGTTAAAGATAACGTCCCTAGTAGAGATAATAATACCTTTATATAGGATCCAGATCCTATAGATATTAGTAGAGTTATAGCCAATAAGGTAGCCGATATGGGCTTATAAATCTAGCTTGCTTAGCCTTTTCTTCTTTAGCTAGGCGTCTAACATTATCGCGTACGCCCTATAGCCGTAGGCTTTTAGGTGCGCTAGTTGTAGCTTTCTTAACCTATTAGCTAGGAAGGTATAGAACCTCTTATATAGTAATTTCCAACTATTACTTTCCCATAGCGTTTGATTTTAAAGGTAGACTGCATAGTTAACTATCTCTTTCTATAGATTGTATAGTAGATTAGCAGCAATTCTTATTATATATACTCTCTTAATAATTACACCCCCTAAGCGTTTGGCGGTATTATTTTAAGCTTAGGTATAAGGCGCTAAAGGCTTAAATATAATCCCTTAGGTTTATAGCTATTTAAGGGTTCTCCTTCTCCCTAGCTTATTGTCTAATCTAATAGTGTTAACCTTAAGGTTATGCCTTAGACGAATCTATTAGATAAAATCTTTAAGCATTTATAGTGTCTCCTTCTCTTTGCCATGCATTGTTATAAAATACAGGAAGGTTCTTCCTAAGAAGGTGTTATAAATAAACATAACTCGTATAAATCCAGTATGCGCTTCCTTAAGGTTAGTCTAGTTAATATAGAGGTTAAGACAAGGTTTATTAATATTCTATTTTAAGAACCTTCTTAAGACCTAACGCTTAATTTTAGCGAGACTGTAATATTAACATTCCGTTATCTTTAGGCCTTAAAGCTTAACTCCTAGGGCGTTAAGACCTAAATAGTAAAGGCTTATAGGTCCTAGATAACCTAGACATAGATACTATAGATATATATTACCTTTTAAATCTAGATAAGCGTCTTTTAACAATACTCTACGCTTCCGTTAGCGGTATAGCAGTTAGCTTATATTAAACACTAATTAACTTCCTGGTTGGATGTATTTAATAGTCTATTATCTATAACGTTCTTCTATTTAATATAGGATTGTGTTATCCTTCTAAACTAGAAGATTATTGTTTTCTTTATTATCCTAGTATCCGCCCCACGGACTCTTTGGCGTTCGCCTTAGAGTCCTACGTAGCTTAACACAAGCCGTAGCTCAACGCCAGATGTACCCGAGATAGCCTACCACCTATTTCCTCACCAAATTGTATCCACCACAACATGCCTACAGAATTAGAAATTATTGAGATTCGCGTCCAAGCTGCCCTTGATGTATATAGCAATATGGACCCCCCGAATGCGGCACTTGCTACACGCCTATATGGCGCGCCGCCCGATCGCGTGTACCGACGCCTTAAGGGCATACAAAGCAAGATGGAAAGGAAGGGCAGTAATAGGAAGCTTAGCGACTACTAGGAGGCCATGGTCCTGGCTTATATCAATCGCATGGACCGAATTGGAACCGCCCTACTGCTCCACTAGGTCTATAACGCTGCCTAGCGTATCCTAAAGCTACACGCTCCAGAGGGCACCAAGCCACCTACTCTTGGACGCGACTGGATAAAGAACTTTGTAAAAAGGCACAAGGATATAACGTATAAGGTCCAAATAAAGCCTATAGAAATTGACCGAGCTGCTGCGCATAATCCTGTGGATATATAAGAGTGGTATACGCAGTACAAGGCCATTAAGGAGAAATATGGCATTGTGCCATACAATGAATATAACTTTGATAAGTCTAGCTTCCGCATTAGAATGGGTGGTAAGCAGTGGGTTATTACGCGTGTTTCAGACACTATAAGGCTACACTTAGCAAATAAGACAAACCGCGATTGGGCGTCGGTGCTAGAGGCAATAAGTGGTAATAGTGTTATACTGCCGCCAGCGGTCATTATTAAAGGCGCCTGGATTATGCATCAGTACCTTAACTATACGGATATACCGGGTAACTATATGCTAGGCTCTTAGGCAGCAGGCTACTTAAATAATAACCTCGCGTTTAAATGGATTTAGCACTTTAATAAGTGCAGTGCTGTACGCTAGCAAGGCGTACACCGTTTACTATTACTTAACGGCCATGGCTTATACCTTACAATAGAGTTTACTAAATATTGTAAGCAAAGGAATATCCATTTATTTGCTATTCTAGCCTATATAAGCCACTTTCTACAACCTCTTAATGTTGTATTATTCCAGCTATTTAAACACCACCATCGCTAGGCTGTTAAGATGGCTGTGCGAACAGGCTGCATAAACTTTAATATTATTGAATTTCTCCATGCCCTACACGGAATGCGTATGGCTATATTTAAGCAATTATCTATTACCTTAGGATAGGAGAAGACTGGCCTTATTCCATATAATCCTGAGCTTGTGTTAACTAAATTGCGACGCTAAACTGCTGTCACTTATCTACCTACACCGCCACCTTTACCACAACCCCGCCAGCCGCCGTATACGCCAGACACGCCGCGCAGCCTTAAGAAATGTATAGATGGAGTGTACTATTATATTCGAGATATGCCCTAAGGGAGAGAAAAGAATAGGTTAATGCATATTTGTAAGAGTGCTAGGAAGAATGCTACGCTTCGCGTATTAGCTAAGGAGGACCTACATGCAATATAGGCAGCAGTATGCGCACGCGCGAAGCGCCAAAAACCCGACCAATGAGTTATTTTAAAGGGTGGCCTAATATCTGTCAAGGATGGGCGGCTTAAGATTTCACAGAGAGTTGAAAAAGAGGCTGCGAAGGCAAGTAGGGCAGCTGCATGGAAGGTTAAGAAGGAAGCAAAGGAAGCAGCTAAGCGCGAGAGAGAGGCCGCACGCGCTTAATATTTGGCAGGCTTGTAGACCTAATATACCGCTTCAATCGCTCTACTAAGAACTTCTATATATCTGTTGCCCTCGTAGAGTTATAGAGCTTTAAATCTATCATGTGGTGCCTCGCTTGCGTTGAGCTACGGCTTGCGTTGAGCTACGTAGGACTCTAAGGCAGATAGTACCCTTATTTTTAAAGTAGACGGAACGACACTAGATTTATATTAAAGTCTATATAAAAGGCAATATTCTTAAGATGTAGGATTCCCTTACTCTTATCTAGTTTTGTAACTTAGATAGTAATATTGCTGTAGCCTAGTATAGGCACTTCTAAGCTACTGGTGATAATATATTTGTGTCTTAAAGCTTTCCTAAAATTATAAAAACAAGTAAGGTTATTAAAGATATAAAAAGTGGTTCCTAAGTTAAGAATAGTTAATAGTTTTAGTGGATAGAGTTAACCAGTGTAATATAATTCTAGAAATATTGTATTAGCTTCTTTTTTAATCTTAACTTCCTACCTCTTATTCTATTGTTATTAAGCTTCGTCTTCTTATTCTTTAAGTCTAATTTTAGTAACTTAGTTAGCAAGATTCTTATTCTTTTCTACCTTCTTTAGTGCCCTATTAATGCGCGTATCTCCTATTATAACTCCTATAGGTCTCTTATCTTTAAATAAACACTAATAGTCCTGAATGGAGTGTCCTTGTATTCCGCACGCTAAGCACTTAGGCGTTAGCTTTTTATAGGACATTTTCTTATCTACTAGTATCCTAGCTCTCTTTAAGTGTCTATTATATGCTAAGGCCTTTCCTCTTTATAAACCTTTAGTAGTATTAGAGTAATCCTTAGTGGCTTGCTCTATAAAGTCTGTATTAAAGGTACTGCCTCTTATAGTAGTATTAGCTTTCTTTAAGGGTATTCTAAGTCCTTCTTATAGCTTCTTTACTACTCTACGGTATTTGGAAGATCTCGACTTCTAAGGGTTATTTGACTTAGTAGTGTACTTTATATAGTAGGTGTTGCTAAAAGGTTAAATAACTTCTGCTAAATCTTGAAGCTAGATTCTATTAGACATTTAAGGGATCTTATACTTCTCTTCTAGGGACATTATATATTCCCATTGATTTAGCCATTAGTTTAATTTTAACAACTATTTAAACCCCTTAAGGGCTTTTATATACTAGTATTATACCTTCTTTTTAATAAACGATAAGGTAGGTTTTATATTCTCCTTTAGCCAAGATAGCCATTCTTTAACTGTTAAGGAAGGGTTAAGTAGTAGCTTCTTTTAAATTAATACTATAGACGTAATCTAGGTACAAATCTGTTAAAGATAATCTTCCTATCTTAGGAAATACTTTATGTCCTGGTTATAGTATTGTCTACTATTCTTATACGCTTTCTGTTGATTTGTTAAGAGCTAAGTATATAAGGTTGCATTCTTATTAAAATCTATAACTTCTGGATAGGCTGGTTCTTGTAGTAGACCTCGTTAAGGTGCTGCACTATCTGGGTCAACGTGGGCCCAAATTAGCTAATCCACGAGGGCTCGGAGTTGCTATAGCCATTGCTCCCAGTCTTCTAACTTATTAAGGATGATCGTCGTCAACAAACTCGACGTCGGTAGAGTCATTTGACTAATAGGTAAAGGAGGAATTAAGATAGTATTTTGTCATTAGGATCGTCCTTGTCGTCAGGATCGTCCTTTGACAATTAAAGTAAAATCTCGTAGAATCTTGTGGAATCTCGTGGAATCTCGTCCTGTGACAATTGAGGTAGGATTTCTATCAAAGTCTGCGTCTTAACGATAAGGTGTCAGAGTCTGCGTCTTGACGATAAGGTGTTAGAGTCTAACGATAAGGTAGAATTTCTTTAAATAATTAAATAATAGCTAAATAGCTTCTTAAGTCGGCGGACCGGGCTTATAACTATTAGATAATTCAGATAGAGGGGTTTATTGATAAAATGGGTTAATTGATTAATAATCTTAACTTAATCGTTAATTAATGTCTTATATCTTAGGGCCCTAGGGCTGCGAGCTATAAAGAGATTTTATAGTGCATATAACCCATACACGTGACCCACGCCTTTTGAGAATATAGATTATCTAACACCAAGACATTCCTACTATAACTGGGCTAGTCCTATTATAGTACCCCCCCTTTTAACCAAAGGTCCAAATAATTTAATTTTAGTTAAGACTTATAACCTATTACGTGTTATATAATCGCGTTATAAGCGTTATAGTATATTTTAAGTTCTTTTCTGTCGGGAATTAGGCAAGCGGTCGTCACGTGACGCCGCGGCACTAGCGTGGCAAGGAGTCTTAAGCTCCTCGCCCTTCCTTATTCTAATAGAATGAAGCTATTAACCAACATCACTATAACCTACTCGAGTAGTTGTTATTGGTAAGTCACCCTATATAACCAACACTAATTAGTGGTTAAACACATAGTCAACCATAGAGCAGCTAGGTTATCAACAGAAGAGATAGTCTCGTGTAGGGGTTCCCGGCGATACTATGCTACCTTAGGCTTACGGAAAACCAGTAATAGAAGTGTTATTAAGTACTAGGAGATACCAAGTTACGTCCATCATGCAGAACAATTGCGTTTACAAAGATTTGGTTAAGTACTTTAGGTTAGAAGTGTTACTAAACCTAGGGTCCTAAGTCAACGTCTAAAACGCGTTAACTACGCCTTAAATTGCCTACCTTTTAACAGCAAACCTACGAGATCCTATAAAGCCGAAAATCCTACCTACCTTTAACGTACGACACCCCGTCAATTCTACTCCTATTATAGCGTTAACCTACCTAAAGAAGTACGAAAACGACATTAACCCAGAGATATAGGATAAAGACATTAACCCTATAAACGCCAAGCAATAGGACCTAAACGGATTCTTACTATACTGTATAGCACAATATACAGATAGCAAATACAACAATACTATACTATGGTATTGCATAAAGGAGGACTTTATTGGATAGATAAAGGAAACATAGGCCCTCGCGAAGAAGAATATCGTATAAGACTTCCGTAACTTCCTTTGGGAGAACGGAGTATTTGTCCCTATAGATAGAGACACTATTAGAGACAATATTTAGGAGTAAGTTATTAACATAAAAGAAGAGCACAAATGAACTCTATAAGAGATTAAGCACTAACTACGTAATATAAAGAAGCTTAACTTATAATAGAATCTAAATAATATACTAATAGAGACACGTTCTAATTCCATTACTTTAGGCATAAGTTCTTACGTGCTATACCCATCGCTCCTACTAATTCAACCCGTAACTTTAACTACTGCCCCCTAAGAGCAAGCGCAAGACCCCCTTACTTCGCGATTTAATAACCTTTGAACTCTGCCATAGGAAGATTAGGTACCACGCTATGTTCCATTAAGCTCTACATCTCCACTGCAGCCCATAAAGCAATCCCCACCTTAATCTTTAATGCAATTTCAACGTGGCCTAATACCGCTTGGAGGTACCTTAAAAATGCTTACAGAGCTTACAAAACTCTATTCAGACTAGGAGAAGAGGTTTAGTGGGGAACTATATAATATCCTTAATTTAAAGCTGCGCATCTTCTATAACTGTTACTAGAAGGTTGGACTGGAACCTAACCAATATTATAACGCTTATTCTATTATGCTTAAGGGCCGCGCCAGTACCTTCTATTATAATCGTTTGGTAGGAAAAGGATATAATTTTAACCAAATAATATATAAGACAAGATGCCACTTTAAAACAGAAAAGAATAAGCAGCAGTATATATTAGAGTAGAGAGAGACTACCTTCCTAAAAATTATTGCTATAAACCCAGATGCCTCTTAACTTGACTATCTTTAAAAGCTCTTTAATCGACTTTAGATAATTTAGCGTGGTTTATCCAAATTATATTAAAAGGACTTCAGCCTATATAATTAAGTTATTAGCGCATGCCGAGGTGTTAAAGAATATAACCTTACCCTCTTTAATCCTACAAATACTTATAAAGGAGTGTGTGCTTAATTAAGATCCTCTATTAGTACCGCTCTGCGCTCTTAAGAAGTATAGCAATTTAACACCTAACCCTAACCTACTTTAATTGACCCGACTAACCAACATAATTATAACTAGACTGATTAAACATATAGTAGCTAGGGTAGGGGATACAGCAGAGGGTATAATTAATATTAACTATAAAGCAACCGTGGAGGTCCTTATAGAGGTTTATCTCAAAACAATTAATAGAAGAAATACTATGTTTATAAAAAGCTAAATTGCTAGTTAACTAGGCACCCTCTTAACAGATAAAAGGAGGTATATAATAAGTTTCGCTAGAGCGCACGAAACGTTAGAAATTATAAGGTTACTATAGCCTACTTCTAAAGCTTCCTGGTTTAATATAAAGGCAAAGAAGATCTTAAGGGTAAGATTAACAAGGCCAAACAGCTTCTTATAGATATGGAAATTAAGGACTACTCTCCCAACCAATACTTCACTAAGTATGGTAAGGTAGATGGTATATAAACTATTACTATTCTTAATAACCAATCTACGCTCTATACTATCACGAAGTCAGACATCTTTAATAAGCTAAAGGAGAGTTCTATATTCTCCTTTAATAATAGATACTTAGTGAACGTCTTCCATGGTATTATGCCAGATACTAGAGCCATAGGAGTATCTATAGTAGGAGAACCTTAAGTTCAAGCTCTTTAGTAGCTTAATAGCTCTATTTAGATTAACTAATTAACGGCAGGCTAATATACAATTCGTTTTAGTAAAGGTACTATAATCTCTCTCAGCATAATTAAGGTCAAAACCCCTTTAGGGTACATCACTTTTTATATTATTCCCGCGAGCACCCCGTTTCTATTTTACATTGGAGATATAGATAAATTAGGCGTCAAACTTAATAACCTTAAGAATATACTCGTTTAGGGAGATAATTAGGTGCCTATTATACGCAAATAGGGTTACCCCTAGTTGCTCCTTTATTAACTAGAAAAGAGCGTTGCTTAAAGCTACTTAACCAAGTCAGAGCTACGTTAACTACACCATTGTTTTAGCCACCTATCCGTTTACCAATTACTTAGGGTTCTTCAGCAAGTAGGCCATAAAGTTAAGGTTAAGGCAATTGAGCATCTTATAAAGTACTACTATTACTGCTAAATAAACCAGAAGTCCCCTGGCCAATTTAAGTTCACCCTTAAAGATAACTACAACTTTAACTTCTATATTATTATTAACATTATGTATTTTAGCGGCAAGCTAGTACTCTAAGTTATTAACCTCTTAACCTCCTTCTAAGCCGCATGTTTCCTAAAGGATATATCAGCTAGGAACGTATAGGATACTCTTTAATTATACTAGATTAATATCTACCTAGGACCCCCTAATTAAGTTATTTATAATATAGGAAGGAACTTCTTATCTACAAAGTTTCGGCAATAGGTAAAGGCAATAGAAATTAAGGTCAAGGAAGTCCCTATTAAGGCACATAATAGTATCGGAAAAGTAGAATAATATTACACGCCATTACAATAAGTATATAAGATTATTTCTTTGGAACTAGAGGGCGCTAGTAAAGAGCTTATCTTATAGATGGCTGTTAAGGCTGTTAATAATTCCGCTGGCCTAGATAGGCTTGTACCTATATTACTAGTCTTTAGCGCCTACCCTCGAATAACTAACGATTCTCCACTATCCCTATCCGTTACGCAACGAGTGGAGGCTATTCGCAAAGCAATAAAAGAGGTACGACGTCTCTACGCCACGCGCCAGGTCAACGACGTACTAGGAATAAGAAATGGCCTAAATACCTTAACTACGCTTAATCTGCCACTCCAATCTAAGGTACGCGTATAGCGTAAAAAGGGAGGATAGTTAGGCCCATATAAACTTATTGCAATTAATAGTTAGACTTGTACTCTTTAGATACCCTATAGACCTACTTAATTCCACTTAACCGTTATTAAGCCCTATTACAGAAATAACAGTTCTAAGCCTTTATAGAATACCCTAGAGGATACCCTAGAGAAGAACTACAATTAACGTACTTTAAAAGGCAACTATAATCCTAATGCAATTATAGCAGATATACCGCAACTATAACGCGGTAGAGGTCGCCTAAAGGGATTATAAAATTGCTAACACCTTATTAATTTCAAAGAGCAATTTGTTACTGCTATTAAGAGTAGAGACAAGTTATTAATGGCCTTTATAATAGCTAAAGAGAAGGCTGACTTTAAGCTCGCAAAACAGCTCTAAAAGGAAGGCTGTATTATAACTCTAGGAGCTCCTTTCCAAGCATCTAACAAGCAGGAGATTGATGGTCTTATTATAAAAGGAGTTTTTAAATTTAAGAAGTATAACCCTACTAAGTTTAATAGAGTTCGTATCTTTAAGTTAAGAATAGTTAATAAGATTAAGGGCAAAGCTACTAATACCCCATTTAAGAAGTCGAGACTGGTTATTTAAGGTTATAATAATAACAGTAAGGAAGTAATTCTTACGCAATCCCCTATAATTTAACAAGCTAGTTAGTGAGTTATTATTGCGCTAGCTCCCTCCTTAATAAAGAATAGAATGGCGGTTTATTTATAAGATATTACTTAGGCCTATACCCAATTAGAGACACGCCTTTAGCGCTTAATACTGGCATACCTTCTAAAGCAAATTCGCTACTAATATCCCGAAGATACAATTATGGTTGTACTTAAGCCATTATATAGAATCGCAGAGGCAGGAACTTATTAGTGGGCTACTTATAGCAAGCACTACAAAGAGAAGCTCTTAATAACTACTTCTATATTTAATCCCTGCTTCCTTATTATAACTATAGGAACTCCATTTGGAATCGTTGGCATATAAACCAATAATATAATTATCTTAGGAGACGACTAATTCTTAGCTCTTAAAGAAGATAAGCTAGTAAAGGCAAATCTTATAGTAAAGCTAAAGGAAAAGCTTAATTTAATAACACCATTACTTTTTAATAGATGCATCCTCTCCCTAAATAAGGATTCTATTGCTTTGCGCCAGAAAGATTAAGGCAAGAAGATTAACGTTATTGACGTTAATTCTCCGAAGCAAGGATATATAGAGCAACGCGCTCGCGAAGCTTATATTACTTCTATCTGTCAACCTAAGGCTTTATTTAATCTCTCTATTGCCGCTTAATACCAGAAACTAACTAAGGATAACGTCCTTGCCCTAAATAAGCGTCTTTCCTAGCAAATAAACCATCTTGATTGGGGACTACTCTACGTGCCTATTAATCTTCCTACCGCTAAGCTCTTTGTATTTGTTGATAGATCGTTTATAAATAATAAAGATTTTAGCTCCTAGCTAGAATATAAAATTATTATCACAAATAAATCTACTGGAGAGAATGACTTTATAATCTACGGCAATTTTATCTATTAAAGCTTAACTAAGAGCAAGCGCGTTACCTAAAGCGTTCTAGCATTAGAGATATATAGAATGGTTAGCGGAGTTAACATAGTAATTGCAATTAGAACTACCCTAAAGATAATTATAGATTAACTCAAACTCCCTATTATCCCTATAATTATATACACCGACTTATATTCCCTCTACGAGTGTTTAGTTAAGCTTAGTACCACAAAGGAGAAGCGTCTTATAATCGATATTATAGCACTTTGGCAATTCTACAAGCGTTAAGAACTCTTTAAGATCTGGTAGATTAATGGCCAAGACAACCCGGTAGATGTAATAACAAAGGTAAACCTAAACAAGGCACTAGAGACGTTCGTTAACACAAATACTATACGTGTACGAGTTAAAGGTTGGGTTAAAAGGGAGTAGGAGATATAGCAATTTAAGAGCAGCCAATTAGGATTTTCTATACCCGGCATAGAAAATCGCTATTAGCTTACTTATAATTAGCGCCTTAGCAGCCCTAACACAATATCCACCCGCGACTCCAAGTAAGAAAGCACCACGTGCTAAGAGGCAAATTTTAGGACAGCAAGACTTATATTACAGTGGCAATAGTAAGTAAGGAGGATCGATATTTATTACGCTAGTCAAGCAGTATTTGTATATAGATGGCAACCACAAAAGAAGAGTTGCCAGTATTGGGAATTAGGTAAGCGGTTGTCACGTAACGCCGCGGCACTAGCGTGGCGAGGAGTCTTAAGCTCCTCGCCCTTCCTCATTCCAATAGAATAAAGCTATTAACCAACATCACTGTAACCTACTTAAGTAGTTGTTATTGGTAAGTCACCCTATGTGACCAACATTTTCAGTTTCAAGTTTCCTACTATTATATTTTGTATATTCGTGTTAGGTGGCAATTATTTACCTTTATATTATATCTATTTAGCTAAAGCAGGCTGCAAAGGATAGTTATTACAGACGCTTTAAGTACAATATTACAACTACTTAGGGAAGAGTCGCAGGAAGCTAGTTGGTTAATACAGGCACAGTCTAAGATGGATCCGGTAGAACCATATAACAAGGAATAGTAAGCGAGTCACATAATATTATACGCAGTGTATAAAGTATACGCAGTGTACGCTACATATAACACGTATAATACGTACCTTACGTATAAGAGAGGATTTCTTAGGAGTATGGTTGTGTATTTAAAGGACCTTAGTCCCTACTATAGATAGTTCTCTCCTTGTAGTAAATCTTAGAATACAATTAGAGTTAATCTATTAGGCAACTACTCCACCAGTTATTATTATATTGTTATTTTATTCTTACCTATATACCTAGCCTAATAATAGAACCCACCGTAGTTCCTACTACAAGGTTCCGTTACATATTCACTACTAAGGTTATGGTATTAAATAAGGTCGAACAACATACCACCAAAAGCAGCACTAGTTATAACGGCGTCGGCAATAGCTATAACCTTAGGGCCAGGTAATACTAGTATAGACAAGGGGGATTTTTAAGTGGTTACGTAAGGTTAGTTACAGGAAATGGTTAATCACTTATAGGACTATAATAGAATACTTAAAGAACGCATTAATAGAATCAAAGCAGTAAAGATTAAGCTACCTTTAATTAAACAATTCTTAGGGAGAAGTTAAAGCTTAAAGGATTTCTTACGCAGATGCACTTTAAGGTAGTATAGGAAGGAGCGAAGTTAGCAACATCGTTAGATTAAGTAGCCTATATAGAATTATTCCTAATAGGGAGGGCACTTAAGTAGTTTAAGCCGTATCTCATGGAAATATAGGCCAATGGCATAACAACTACTAACTAAGACGTACGGTATATATTTGCCAGTTAGAACAGGTTCGCAGAACGGTTAACGCAGATATTTAGAGACCTAGAGGCTATAACTATAGCGGAACAAAAGCTTTAGAACTTAGTACAACGCACTTTAGTAATTAAGTATATAATACAGTTTCAAACACTAGCTATGTAGGTTAAGTGGAACGATAGGGCGCTTATAGTATAGTATAAACAGGGACTTAAGGCTAAAGTCCAGGACGCAATTATCCTAATAGAAGATGCGGATACTCTAAGGGAGTTAATAGATTAGTTAATAAAGATCAATAACAGGATCTACTAAAGGGAATAAGCTAAGAGAGGGCAAGACAGAGTTCCACAGTTATATAAGGCGCAGAGTACGTAACAACAGATACAGAGTTAAAAACTATAGAATAGCGCAGAGCCTATGGACCTAAGTAGTACCAAAGAAACCTAAAGATGGGAAAAGAAACTATAGAAACCTAGAGGTTAAGGATTAAAAGATTAAAGAACCTAGGAGCAGAGGCCAAACCAGGGATCTTAGTAGTAGAAGACGTTTAGGCGGACTCTATAGCAAGAAAAGTAGTTTAAAGATAGGGCTTATATAAATTATGGAAAACAAGGTCATTTCGCCAGAGACTATAGAGGTAGTTAGAGTAACTATATAGTAAAGAGAACTAGGCCAGCAGATAGCACGTACATATAAAGGGATAATAGTGCACTATAAGGAATAAAAGAATGTTTAATTAACAGTTTTATATATTATTACGATAACGCATGCCGAATTTATAAGGACGCTAAGTACGGCGTAAGCTATTAGCTATAGGAGCCATTGTTATCTAAGTTTAAAGGAACCAATAAACCAGCTCACAGATCGGACATTAAAGACAATAAATTCAATATAGGCGAAACATTTACCAATAATAAGGTAATAAGGGCAGCTTACTAGAAGTATATAGACCTTAGAGAAGTCAAAACAGAAGTAGAGACTAAGACCATTATAGAACAAGGTTTAGTAACAAGTGTTGCAACACCATTAGATACGATTTCTATCGCTTTATAAGATAATAGGAGTAACGTTTAGAAGAAACTAAGTAAGTAAACAACTGCTAGTGCTAGCTCATCACTTAATAAAGGCAAAAGGCTATAGGCTTAAGATTCTTATAAAGAGATAAGAGAAGCTTAAGACTCTTAAGACAAGATAAGACACACCTAAGCACCCACAACAGACGAAAACTGATAGGAAAGGGTAGTGACTCAGTTTAATAGTAGACAAATAAGTATAGGACGCAAGTTTAAGAACTACGAGTTTGGGGAACGAGTAAGAATATTAGCAATCCTAGGTAAACGCAGTATTTAGCCTAAAGATTAAACAGTTAATACCAGGATTAAGAAGTAAGACGACTATAAAGATCTAGCTGCAAGATATAGAAAATAAGAAACTATAGATAAGTTTAGAACAAGAATCATTATATAGCAAGAGCAAAAGCTAGACAAGAGGTTAGCTATATTAGGTTATATAAGGGATAGAGCACCTATACAAAGAGTTACTAATAGGCCAAGTGCAGGGACATCTAGGGCAAAATAGTTAGATAAACTGGAATAAGAAGAGGATCTAGATATTCTAACTAGGTTTAAAGAAAGACATACTAAAGGATGTCACAATGCAGCAATAACAAGGTACTTTTTAATGGATAGACTATACACACTAAACTAGTTATACGGAAAGTGGTATAGGCAACAACACAACGACGAATGGGTAGATTTTTATATATAGCTAGACAAAAAAGTTATCTAAGACCAACCCATTACGGAGAAACGCATAAGTCATATTAAAGGAGTATTAATTATAATGTTAAGGAACCTAGAAGAAGGATCTAGGGACTAGAGAAGTAAGCGATAAATCTTAGTACCTATAGCGGAAATACTAGTAGTTAGGTTAACTAGGTATAGGTTTAAACTTAAGGACAAAGATAAACTAAGAGTTAACCTAAAATATGCAGCGTATTATATACTATTATAGATAGCTTGTATGGATAATACATGCAATATATATAGAGCACCTAAAGATAAGAACTAGAAGTACCTAGCAAGGATATATTAGGCACTAGAGGAAAAGCGGTTTAGGAACGCCAAGTATATACATAGTTAGCACCTAGTAGAAGTACAAGGTTAAGGAGACTTAATACTTTAACTAGGAAGATTCCTTACGGAAGAATGCCTAGATGGATAATAGTGGTGGGAGTGCCTAGAGAACACTTATCTATGGCATATAGAGGAAAAGAAACGAACTAAGTATTGGCTAAGGTTGGACTAAGTATAGACAGGATCGAGCAGCTAATAGTTAGGAAAAGGGGAGGCGCACGGAACTAAAGGGAACTAGTATTAGAGCCTTAGACCCTTAAAGGAATTCAAGGTTAGCACCTAAATTTAAGAGTTAAGTGGCAAGATTAGCAGTTTAAAGCGTTAGTAGATAGTGGAGTAACTAGAAACCACATATTACCAAAAGCAGTAGAAAGGATGGGGTTACTATATAAACAAAAGAAACACCTATATCCACTTATAACGATTTTAAGAGATCAGATAGCCTATAAAGGAGGCATTATTAATCTTAAAATAGGACCTATTTAGATAACTATTAAAGGGAGACCAGTCAGAATGTCTTTTAATATCCTACCATTAGGACAGGATAAGGCGATACTAGGAATGCTATAGTTATAGGAGTATAATCTAAAGATCGATTAGGTTATAGGTTAGGTCAATATTAAGAATACTTAATAACGCAAAGTATAACAACAAGCCAAGTTGGTATAGTACTAGGTTAGAGCGATATATAAAGAGACTAAGCGAGGCTTAAGTTATATACCAAAAAGATACCACAAGTATGGTAAAAAGTTATGGTTACTAGAAAGTAAAAAGCTATTAGAGCATGCAGCTTAGGACCACAAGATAGAATTAAAAGAGGGAATAAGTCTAAAGTTCTTTCTAATCTACAAGCTTACTAAAACAGAGTTAGTAGTACTTAAGGAGTTTATCTAGGAGAACTTACGCAAGGGATACATTAGACTATTATAGTTATTAGCGGGATATCTAGTACTGTTTATCCCAAAGAAAAACGGAAAACTTAGGATGTATATAGACTATAGACAGTTAAACAGCATTACTAGGAAGGATAGGTATCCTTTACCCTTAATTAGCGAAATCCAAGATAGGATAGGTAATGTAAAGATCTTTATAAAGATAGATCTAAGGTAGGCGTACCATTAGATTAGAATTAAGGAAGGCAACAAATAAAAGGCAGCCTTTAGGTCAAAGGAAGGACTATATAAGCCGTTAGTTATGCAGTTTAGGCTTATAAATACACTAGCAACGTTCCAGAAGCGAATTAATAGTGTATTAGGAGAATACCTAGATAAGTTTATTATGGTATACCTTAACGACATTATTATCTACTTAGAGAGTAAGGAAGAGCATAGAGAATACATTAAATGGGTCTTAAAGAGACTATAAAAAGAATAGATGCCAGTAGCAATTAAGAAATGCGAGTTCTTTACTAGGAAGACCAATTTTATTAGATTTATTATCAAACTAGGCCAACTTAGTATAGATCCAAAGAGGATTAAGGCCATAGTAAATTGGCAAGAACTAGAAAACGTTATACAGTTAAGATTATTCCTAGGGTTTTGCAATTACTGTAGAAGGTTTATAGCGCAATAGTTATAGGATATTAAGCCGTTTATACAGTTAACAAAGAAAGAAGAACCGTAGGCGTGGGGAAAGGAGCAATAAGAACTATTTAAGAAAATTAAAGAGTTATTTACCTAGGAGCTAGTTCTTAAGATCTATTAACTAGGTCTAAAGACGGTTATAAAAACAGATATATTAGACTTTATACTAGGGGCATACTTTATACAGAAATATCAAGATAGATGGCACCCAGTAGTATACTATAGTTAAAAGATAACACCACTAGAGTTAAACTATGACATCTACAACAAGGAGTTATTAGGTATAGTTACAGCACTTAAGGAATAAAGAGCATTCTTACAAGGCATAGAGAAACTATTTATGGTTAAGATAGACCATAAGAACCTTATAGGATTCCTAATAATAAAGGAACTCAACCAAAGACAGGTTAGATGGGCGGAAATGCTTATAGAATACCATTTCGAAATTTAGTATACCAAGGGTACAGACAATGCATAAGCAGACGCTCTAAGCAGAAAGGCTAAACTATAAAGTAATAAAAAACTATTAGGAGCTTTATTACGAAAGGATTAAGACGGATTAATTAGGTATAATTATCCGAAGATTATAGCAACTAAGAAAAGTTAGATCCATAAGTCACTAGAGAGTAATTAGATATAGAAAATCTAAGAAGTATAGGTAGAGGATCTAGACTTAGAGTAATATAAAAATAGAGAAGCAACGTATATACCTAAGTCTATTATAGAAGAATTTGTTAAGGAATTCCATAAGGGAATAATATAAGAACACAACAGAGCTATAGGCTTAGTATTAAGACTTTAAGAGGAATACATTATTTAAGGAATTTAAGGACTAGTAAAACAAGTTATAAAGAAATATCTAGATTGCTAAAGGAATAAACCGACAAGGTATAAGCTATATAGAGGGCTATAACCTATTAAGACACCCGGAAGATTATAGGAAGTTATATTATAGGACTTTATTATTAAGTTACCAAAGTTAAGAAATCCTATTATAGGACAAGATTATAACGCGATTTTAGTAATAGTAGATAAGCTAATAAAGTAGGGATACTTTATAGCATGCGCTAAAGAGATATTAGCAGAAGATATCGCTAGAATCTATATAAAGAAAGTATTCGTAAGATATAGAGTACTAGACAAGATCATATTAGATAGAGATCCAAGATTTATAGCAGTATTTTAGAAAGTGTTTCTGGCAGAATAAGGGGTTTGCGCAGCAACATCTATAGCATATTATCCGTAGATGGACGGATAAATGGAAAGACTAAACTAGATACTAGAGCAGTATCTAAGGCACTATATTAATCACGCGTAGAATAATTAGGTATTGTTATTACCAGTTATATAGTTTATATACAATGCAACACTATAAGAAGGAATAGGGACATCACTATTTAAGGCAAATTACGGATATAAGCTAAGAACATCGTTATCACTATATTAAGCAAAAAGAACAAGTAGCACAGCTAAGCAAAGAATAGAGATGTTAGTGAATCTTTATACAGACCTTAAAAAAACAGCTAAACTAGTATAAGAACGAATAAAAAGGTACTATAATGCTAAGAGATCTAAGGGACCAGATCTTAAGGAGGGGGATAAAGTGTGGCTACTACACAAAAATTTCAAGAGTTGACGACTAAGTAAGAAATTGGACTATATTAGACTAGGACCTTTTAAAATTAAGTAAAGAATTTTATTAGTTATGTATAAGTTAAACCTACCAGCCAAAATAAAAATCTACCCTATATAATACGTTGCAATGCTAGAGCCAGCATACGGGAATATTAAGCCACCAGTCTATAAGGCAGATACGTACAAAGGACAAGAGGAAGACAAATAGTAAGTTTTAAAGATTATTAGTTATAAGGACGTAGATAACGAAACATAGTATAAAGTAAAGTAGATAGGCTATAGTAAGACTACCTAGAAACCACTAAGCAACCTAAGGAACGCTATAAGAAAGGTACGTGAGTATCAGAAAAAAGTAGGTCAGGTAATATTAATAAGAAAGGATCGCTAAAGAATAAGTTACCTAAGGGGGACCTAAGAGGAGCAATTACCAAGCTACTTAGAGTTGTTTCCCTTGCAGAAGGAAAGACAGTCCTTTTATTACCTAGCTTAGACAAACCCTATTAAACTAGTTTCTACTCCTTGGAACGAACCTTCTCACAAACATATTCAAGACAAAGAAGACGGGCAGAGGCCGATAAACGGGCTTTAAGGGCACGCTATTAAGCAGCTATAGCCTCCTGCTCCGCTTTCTACGAATAATAAAGCTTATCTAAGGCGCTTAAAAGCTTACTATTAAGCTTCGCAGCGGTAGATTAAACACGAGACCCTATAATAAGTTACTTAGGGAACTTAAAAACTGTTAAGAGTTATAGGACGCGTATACTTAGTGTTAAAGACAGAGCAAACATCGCAGGACAATCAAACGTTTGCTTTAGTACACTCTAAGTAAGATAAGGGTTGTCAAGATAAGGGACTCGCTATTATAACATATACTAACCCCGCTTTTATATAACAAGAATATGGAGATAACATTATCTTACTAAGCAATAGTATGGCAGCCACGGTGCGAGCGCGACGTTGCACTTATAAAGAAGAAGAAGCTTTAGGTATAATAAGTAAGAATATTAACCAGACTAATTAAACAGACATTATACCTCTAGTGGACAACTTAGAGATATTAGGAATCTTTAAGGACAAAGATAAAGAGGAGGGAGATAGTATTATAGACGCTTTAAGTATAATGTTATAACTACTTAGGGAAGAGTTGCAGGAAGCTAGTTAGTTAATATAGGCATAGTCTAGGATGGATCCGGTGGAACTATATAATAAGGAATAGTAAGCGAGTCACATAATATTATACACAGTATACAAAGTATACACGGTGTACGCTACGTATAATATATATAACACGTACCTTACGTATAAGAGAGGATTTTTTAGGAGTATAGTTATATATTTAAAGGACCTTAGTCCCTACCGTAGATAGTTCTCTCCTTATAGTGAATCTTAGAATATAATTGGAGTTAATCTGTTAGGCAACTACTCCACTAGTTATTATTATGTTGTTATTTTATTCTTACCTATATACCCAGCCTAATAATAGAACCCACCGTAGTTCCTACTACAAGGTTCCATTATAATGGTCCTTATAGAATTCTTTTACTAAGGAAGGCGCGTTAGCCTTAATCTAGTTATAGGTTTCCTAGGTTTATATTTTATATCTTTCCCACTTAATAAGAAATTTAAATTGTTTAGATTATATTTTCTATTATATATTATTAATTAAGTTAATAAAGTAAGAACCATTACCGTTATTAATAATTATAGGAGGTAGCGGTAGTACTTTGCAAGTTATAGGATTATCTCTTAAAGGTTGCAGTAAGCTTACATAAAATATTAGGTATATTTTCATTTCAGTTAGCAATTTAAGCTTATAGGCATATAGGCTCAGTTTCTTCTTAATTTAGTATAGGCCTACGAATTTCCAATTAAGTTTCTTTAAAGGCCGTTAAGTCTTTAGGTTTTATATACTTAGGTAAGCCATATTACCTTCCTTAAAGTCCCATACGGGAGCTTGTTCTTTATTTGCATACTATTTCTATAACATTTAAGTATATATTAATTTGCTTTATAATAGTTCCGTTAACTGCTTTATTTAATTAGTAAAGTTATATGCATTAATTAACTGGATCTGTTTAATCGTGGGTCCTATTATATTAATTTTAGGTTATAGTTTAAATCTAAGTTAAGGGTCTTGTCTATAGGTTGCGTAGAACGGCGTTACGCCTATTAATATATTTATTATGTTATTCGCAGTAAACTTAGCTAAAGGTAGCTATTTTTTCCAGTTATCTTATAGGTAGGAGTAGTATATTTATAAGTATTGTTCTATAATCGCGTTTATAATTTTAGTTTAACTATCTATCTCCGGATAAAATGCAGTCAAGAGTTATATTTAAATACTTAATCGTTTATATAAAGCTTACTAGAAGTCTAAAATAAACTAGCTTCCGCAGTTAGATATTATTGTGTTAGAAAGTCTATGTAGCTTAAAGACGTACTTAATAAAACATTTGGCTACTAATATCGCATTAATTAAGTCCATAGGAATTATATGTCGCATTTTTATAAAATAGATAACTACTACTATAATATTCGTAAACCTATTACTACTAGGCAAGTTAACTATAAAGTTAATTAAGATATCGCGCTATCTTTATATTACGATTAGTAGTGGTTAAAGTACTCCTTACTTCTTTATATAAGAGGTCTTTCTATACACGCACATCCTGTATACTTGAACGTATTTTTATACGTAGTTGTATATTATAGGCTAGTAATATGCTTATTAAACGATTTTATAAGTCTTTGTATGGCCAGGATATCCTACTATAGGGAAGTTATATATAAATTTAAGTATTTTAAATTGTAAGGGTTCGGAATTTGGAACTACTATCTTCTATTAATAGTATAATTGATTATTTTAAATTTTGCATTTAGCGAGTGTAATATCCTTATGCTATTGTTTTCTAATTTAAATTGCTTTTATTATATCTATTATCCATATATTGTTCTTATATTTATATTCTATTAGCTTATTAATTTCTAATTTATTTCTATTAAGTTCCGTGTTTAGAAATATAGGATATAGTTTCTTAAAATATTTAGGAGGCAGTAAGATCTATAATTAATTTATAATCTGTTTATCTAAAGCATTTATAGGTAAGTTCTATAATTATCATGTTAATACGTTAGGCTTTTAATTAAGTTTGCCTGGTTAATATATAATCTTAAAGTTAAATTATAAGAGGTATTCGGCCTAACGAATTTAGCGCTATGTTAATTGCTTTATAGTTATAAAGTACTATAGATTCTTGTGGTCTGTTAATACGCGTATTAAAAATAACAATCCTTTAAGCTTAGGACGCCATTATTTAAAGCATCTAATAATCGTAAGTAGTTCCTTATTATATATCTTATAGTTTAATTTAGCAGGGGCGAGTTTCTGGAAGAGAAAGGCTACTGGACATAGTTCGCCATTCTTATTGTACTGCGATAACACTCCTTCTAGCGCATAATCTAATAAGTCCATTTTAACAATATATTTAAGGTTAGGGTTAAAGTAAGTAAGAATTGGAGTAGTTATAAAGCAATGTTTTAAGTTATTAAAAGCTTATTTGTATTTAGCAGTCTATTTAAATTTTATATTCTTCTTTATTAGGTTTACTAACGGCTAAGCAATTTCTAAAAAGTGGTTAATAAATTGTTAATAGAAATTTGCGAATCCTAGAAATCCTTAAATATCCTATACGTTACTAGGGCTTTCCTAATTTATAATTATAGTAACTTTTTTAGGGTCTATTTTAATTCTATTACGGGATATAATTAAGCCTAAGTATATAACCTTGGACGTATAGAACTTGTATTTCTTAATATTGCATTATAAGCCCGCGTCTTATAAGCGTTTAAGGACTATTTTAACGTGTTTTTAATATTTAGAAAGCAAGGACGAGTAGATTAAGATATTATTAATATATATAGTGATAAATATATTAAGGAATTTATAAAGCGTATTGTTAATATATTGCTAAAACGTACTAGGACTGTTCTTTATGCTAAACGGCATTACTAGGTATTTAAAGAGTCCCTATTATATACAAAAAGCTATATACTTCTTATCTCCTTTATATATACGAATTTTATTAAAAGCAGCGATTATATTAAGCTTTGTAAAGTACTATACCTTTACTAATTAGTTAAGCGTCTCTTAAATTAAGGGAATTAGATATTGGTTTTTAATTATAATTATATTTAGAGCTTAATAATTAATATAGAATCTTAAGCCTCCTCTTAGCTTTTTAATAAATAGTATAGATAAGGCGAATGGAGATTAACTAGGGCGAATAAATCCTTTTTCTAGATGCTTGTTAAGGTATTATTGTATTATAAGTAGTTCTTCTTATAACATACTATATAGCGGACCGAACTTTAGTGTTATACTAGGCTTAAGTTTTATCTTAAAATTATACTTCTCTTAGTACGGAGCTAGTTGGTCTATAAATTATTTTTTAAACTTATTAATTAGGTTGGAGTACTCTTTAGGTATAAAAGGTTAAGGATTAGGATACTATTTTAGTTCTAGTACTTTTTTAATATCTTCTATATGTTGGGAACAAGGCATGTTGCCGTTACATGTTAATGTGGCCCTAGCGTAGTAAGGAACCTTAAGTTCCTTACCCCTTTCCTTATTCCTATTAAAAATCAATTAATTATTATTATACTATCTACAAACCGTAGCTATGTGATATTACCTTATATTACCAACACTGATCAGTGGTTAACTTCACTGTTATACTATAGAGCAGCTAGGTATTCCACCAAGAAAAGACAAGCTACTATACCAGTGCTACTCGTGCTAGAGGAAGCTATCTTTTAAGGTTAGAACTGGTCCTAAACCTTAAATAGAACTCTTCCACGAATCTAAGGATCTAAAAGGCCAGAACTAGTCCTAAGCCTTTCTAAGATTACGGATTCTTGCGTCTATTACGCAGAACAACACGCTTTACGAGTCTTTGTAATTTAAGGCCAGAACTGGTCCTAAGCCTTTCTAAGATTACGGATTCTTGCGTCTATTACGCAGAACAACACGCTTTACGAGTCTTTGTAATTTAAGGCCAGAACTGGTCCTGAGCCCTATAATCGCAAATATACGTCCGAACGCGTACTAAACAACAATCCCTACACCAATAACACTTCCCTCCCTCCAAAAAAAAAAAAAAAAAAATATGGCTACGCCTACTTCAAATAACTGGAAAGACTCCTTACCACTAGGGGTAGCTAAGCACGCGAAACTTATCGATAAAGATTGGGACGAATTCGCCTTTAATATAATAACTTATACCGCAAAACAAGTTAACAGCTTTCTCCTATACTATATTATATTCTACCGAAATAGATGCTACGCCAATTTATAACTATGGGAGGATTTTAGGGAGGATTTTATGGGATGGACTGCTAATACTTAGGCACTTAGTAACGTCAATATTGTTTAGGATTTTTGAGACTTCCTCTATAGGAATAGGGTATATATTGCTAAGAATAGTAACCTAATTGCTAGTAATATTTAGGCCGTTATTACTAGTATAGAAGAACTAATATGGACGGAAGCTAAGATTATATATCAACTATAGAAACCTAAAAACAACCCATATTCTTTAGAAGGCAACTTTAATTTATATTAAAACCCCTAGAACGCTGACCCCCTACCTAGAGCTGCTCTCCCACCTAGAGGTGCCCTCCTACTTAGAGTTGCTCCGCCTCTACCTCCTCCACTCCAGCTAACTGGTAAGCCTTTACTACAAGAAGTCACGAATCTAATAAAGGTATATTCAGACAAAGAAAAGAAGTTTAGAGGAGAACTATATAACATACTTAGAGCAAAACTATAGGTCTTCTATAACTGTTGCAACAAGGTTAGAATTTAACGCCACTAGTACCACCACGCTTTCTCCATTATATTAAAGGGACGGGCAGCGACATTCTATTACAACTATATTGTGGGTAAAAACTATAGCTTTAATGTAATACTTTAGCTTACTAGAGCTCACTTTAAGACCAATAAAAATCGCTAACTTTATATGTCTAAATAGCGGGAGACTATATTCTAGAGAGTTATTACTTCTAACCCAATAAAGACTTGTTTAGAGTGCCTTTAATTACTCTTTAATAAACTCTAGAAAATCTAACGTGGCCTTATTAAAACTTACTAAAATAAGAATAGCCTAAGGGACCAGGTTATTTTAGCATGCTATAGCGTTCCTAAGTGCAACTTAGCGCTATATAAACCTGCGGATACGTTTAAAGGAGTATATACTAAGCTACGCTCCGCCATAGATACTATAATGCGAATATAAGAATCTTAACAGTTCTATACCAAAAACCCTACCCAATTAAGTATTCCCGACCAATATAATCACAACTGGACTGATCGAACATATAGTAGCCGTGGTAGGGAATATGGAAGAGGGTATAATCAATATTAACTATAAGGTAACCGTAGAGGTCCTAGTAGAGGTTTATTTTAAAGTAATCGCCAGAAGAAGTGCTATGTTTATAAGAAGCCAAATTGCTGGTTAACTAGACACTCCCTTAATAAGCAAAAAGAGGTATATAATAAGTTCCGTTAAAGTATAAGAAACGTTAGAAATTGCAAGGTTACTATAGCCTACTTCCAAAGCTTCCTGGTTTAATACAAAGGCGTAGAAAACCTTAAGGGTAAGGTTAATAAGACTAAATAGCTCCTTATAGATATGGAAATTAAGGACTACTTACCTAACTAATACTTTACTAAGTATGGTAAGGTAAATGGCATACAAACCATTACTGTTCTTAATAACCAATCTACGCTCTATTTTATTACAAAGTTAGATATCTTTAATAAGCCAAAGGAGAGCTCCGCGTTTTCCTTTAATAATAGATACTCGGTAAACGTCTTCTATAGTATTATACCGGATACTAGAGCCGCAGGAGTATCTATAGTAGGAGAACCTTAAGTTTGAGCCCTTTAGCAGCTTAATAGCTCTGTTTAGATTGACTATTTAACGGCAGGCCAATATATAATTCGTTTTAGCAAAGGTACTGCGATCTCTCTTAGCATAATTAGGGTTTAAACCCCCTTAGGGTATATCACTTTTTATATTATTCCTACAAACACTCCGTTTCTATTTTGCATTAAAGATATAGATAAATTAGGCGTCAGGCTTAATAACCTTAAGAATATACTTATTTAGGGAGACAATTGGGTGCCTATTATACGCAAGTAGGGTTACCCCTAGTTGCTCCTTTATTAACTAGAAAAGAGTGTTGCTTAAAGCCACTTAACTAAGTCAGAATTACGCCAACTATACTATCGTTTTGGCCACCTATCCGTTTATTAATTGCTTAGGGTTCTTCAGCGAGCAGGCCATAAAGTTAAGGTTAAGGCAATTAAGCATCTTATAAAATACTACTACTACTGCCAAATAAACCAGAGGTCCCCTAGCCGATTTAAGTTCACCCTTAAAGATAACTACAACTTCAACTTCTATATTATTATTGACGTTATGTATCTTAGCGGCAAGCTAGTACTCTAAGTTGTTAACTTCTTAACCTCCTTCTAAGCCGCACGATTCTTGAAGGATATGTTAGCTAGGAACGCATAGAATACCCTTTAGTTATACTAGATTAATATCTACCTAGGACCCC
>Ga0307507_10003201_pt1 | contig 32384 bp, 12 predicted proteins | sample 7_EM_MG_FD_207223 | JGI IMG/M metagenome (GOLD analysis project Ga0307507, IMG submission 207223) | Populus trichocarpa ectomycorrhiza microbial communities from riparian zone in the Pacific Northwest, United States - 7_EM | ecosystem: Host-associated > Plants > Roots > Unclassified | place... | reverse complement strand
ATGTCGTGTGAGGATCTATGTAGGAGGTGAGGTGGTATATATACACGTCGCTCAGGGGTCAGGTCCGTGCTCGTGTCATGACAACACTGAATCATAACAACGTGTTAGGTCAGTGCCGTGACACCTACGACCAATTCTACGTCTCCATGATACCGCAGACGCTGCCAGAAGCAGTGTGTCTATAAGTTACCTCACTTCGTACTCCTAAAGAATTAATAATAGTAAGACGAAATTCCTTACTAGCTACTATATTAAACTTAAAGAACAACCTAATACCTATATTAAAACCACAACACCAATTAGTCCTAGGAGGATTTAATTTGTTAACCCTAGCCTTAACCCCTAAAGGGAAGCCTAGTGGCTTAAAAGACTATAATAACTATAAGGGGGACATTGACAATGTCTTATCCTTTATTAACTACACAACCATGGATAAATAAGCCAAAGGGCTACTACCCATTGAGATCGAGATACGAGACGCCAAGATATTTGTAAAAATGGTAGCATAAGAACCTAATAAATACTACCGCCTTCTATAGAACTACCATCTAAAGCTTATATAAGCTGAGATGCGTGCTGCCTAAGATTATAATATCATCCAAGACCTACAAGCTTGTAAGGCGCTCGCTAATAACATATACCAAGAGATTAAAGACGACCTTTATGCGTCTAAACACGACGTCTAACGATTAAAGAAGGCCGAGATTACACTTATTGCTATGGTTATTAAGAGAGAGGGTATAATTAAATACCTATAATCTTAGCTTAATGAGTATATTTATAACGATACCAGACACCTCTTTACTATATATAACACTACCTAAGTCTCTACGCCCCTGGCAACCTTACCTACTTAACGCTTAACGGAAGGTTAGCGTTGAGTAGCTTTACCTAATGGGAACCCCTACTATAGTAGCAGTAATAACGAAAGCCACAACAATCAAACCTAAACTACTACTATAGGGTTTAATACACGCTACCCTAATCCCTTAATCTTTAGGGGTGACCGCAAGGAATACAGCCACTGGAAAATATAAACCCGCAAGAAACTAGCCTAGAGCGCCTACCTTTTCCCCATAGAAGATACTAAGATTGGCTATATTATTGGACAAACAAAGGGCATCCTGTTTAATAGGCTTTTTGCTTAATGGGAGACTAGCAGTCCCTAGAAGTAGTAGTCCTACTAGGAAGTCCTTAACGACCTTAACTAAATATACCGCGACTATAACCTAGTGGCCACTAGTTAAGCTAAACTACGCGCCCTAAAGATAAGTTTTATTAAATTATTTAACGAGTTTTATATTAAATTTTAGGAATATACCAGAGTCCTCGCCTAAGACGACGCTAAAGACCAAAAAGATCTCCTTAAAAAAGTTACTTATCGCCTTAGTCACGCAGCCGCTAGCCACAACTATAACGACGTTTACGATATGGTAGCAGCCCTATAGAAGATTAAACGACGGCTAAACCAGATTACTACTATAAACCCCCACCTAAAGACCTCCTTATAGAAGCCCTCCGGACCTACTAAACCATCGACGCCTACTACCCTAAGTAATACCACTGGTCTTAATATCGACCTCTCCATACTAGCCTTCCCGAAGAAGCTACTAGACGGAGAGCGCGAGCTACTCCAAAAGCTAAGGCGTTGCTATAGATACCGTTAAGAAGGCTATTATAGCTATAGCCTAAACTGCCTAATGGCTAGGTTTAGTAGCTGCTGTTAAACACCTAACCCTATACCCTGGACACTAAATATGTTGCTATACGCCGCTACCGCACAAGATAAAGATATAGTAATAGTAGTAGAATCAAACGCGGAAGCGGAAAACGCAAAGTCCCAGCCCTAAGTCGTAGGTTGGGACACTCTAATGATAGAGGGATCTATATATTGGCTTGCTTAATAGATAGCTTAGTAAGAATAGAAGGACGGAAGCAAATAGTCTTACCTATAGAGGGAACTACCGCTAAGAAACAATATAAAACCCGTTCTATAATTGACTGCGGAGCTACTGATAAATTTATAGATACCTAATTTGTGTGTATTTATAACCTACCTACCTTACCCCTTGCTAAAGCCCGCGCCCTATAACTCGCTAACGGTAGTTGTACTGCATAAAAGATTACCTATATAGCACAACTCTACCTAAATATAAACGGACACCAGGAGGAGCTCTAGGCTTATATTATACTACTTATAAACTACCCTATTATCCTTAGAATAAACTGGCTCGAACAACACAACCCCGCTATTAACTAGTAAAAGAGAGAAGTAACCTTTAACTCTAAATACTGCAGAGAGACTTGTCTAGGGCATGGCCTAGCCGCCTCTATCTACTCCCTAGGATATTAACCTAGGGAAACCCTTATTACCCCACCCACAACTAACTGCCACTATGTAAGCGCCGCGGCCTTCTACCGCATAGCACATAGGAAAGGCTGGATTGTTGCCGCAGCCTCCTAATTATAACTATATAAGCTTAATAAAGATTAGGACCACATCCTCTATAGTAATAGGATAGATATAGTTAACCTCCTAGAAAACAATACCCCTATAAAACTCTACGGACTTTCACCCTTAGACTTTAAGAAGTTTATAAAGCTTAAAAAAGGACTTACTAATAAGGAACTCCGCAAGCTCCTCCCTAAGAGATACCATGACTTTATTAACGTATGCTTATAAAAGAGCGTAGATATACTCCCCCTATATTAACCTAACGACCATGCTATTAATATTAAATAAGGAAAAACGCTACCCTATAAGAGACCCTACCTAATATTAAAAGACGAACTCCTAGTTGTTAAAAAGTATATTAACAAGCACCTTAACAAAGGGTTTATTCGTCCTAGCATGTCCCTAGCAGCTACCCCTATCCTCCTTACTAAAAAGCCAGGAGGAGGTATTTAATTCTGTATTAACTATAGAGAACTTAACGCTATTATAATTAAGAACTAATACCCTATACCGCTTATACGCGAGACCCTTAAACGGCTTAGCTAAGCTAAAATCTATACTAAACTTGATATTATCGCCGCCTTTAACCGCCTCTAAATATAGGAAGGTGACGAATGGAAAACCATATTTGTATCGCGCTTTGGCCAATTTAAATACACCATTATGCCTTTTAGCGTATATAACGGCCTAGGTAGCTTCTAAAGCTATATTAATAATGCCTTATGGGATTACCTTAACGACTTCTACTCCGCGTACCTGGACGATATACTTATTTATAGCGACGACCCTTCTAAGTATACCGAGCACGTTTAAAAGGTCCTATAGCGCCTTAGAGACGCAGGACTTTATATTAATTTAAAGAAGTGCGAATTCTTAGTTATAGAAGTAAAATACCTTAAACTAATTATTACTATTAAGGGTGTCTGTATAGACCCTAAAAAAGTATGTATAATTACTAGATGGCAAACCCCTACCTGTATTAAGGACGTATAAGCCTTCCTTGGTTTCGCTAACTTCTATTAGAAATTTATATACAACTTCTTAAGTGTTGTAGCACCACTTACAGCAATAATATAAACAAAGGGCCTTTCTGTGAAAGGAAGAAAAATATATCTATGTTTTATCTGGACGCCTAAATGCGAAAAGGCGTTCTAAGACCTAAAAGATACGTTTATTAAAGTACCTATCCTAGCTTACTTTATACTAGGACGATAACTTTACCTTAAGACTGACTCCTTAGACCACGTCAACGCGGGCGTCCTCTCCTAGATGGGTAATAATGGTCTCCTCCACCTAGTTGCATTCTACTCGTCTAAGCTTATACTATAAGAATGTAACTATAAGATCTATAATAAGGAACTCCTCGCAATTATATAAGTGTTTAAGGAATTCTAACCGGAACTCTTCTTAGTAGAACCTAACCAGCTAACTAAAGTCCTTATAGATTATTGTAACCTTAAGTACTTTATAACTACGAAATAACTAAACTAATACTAAGCATATTGGAATGAGTTCCTCTCTGGTTTTAACTTCAAAATTGTATATAGGCTAGGAGTATAAGGTACTAAGCCTAATAGCCTAATACGCCGTTCGCAAGACCTTCCTTAGTTAAAAGATAACCCTTATAATTAATTCCAACAACAAACAATCCTAAAAGCACGAAACTTAGCCCTAGGTATACTACCCAAGACAGAACCAACCGCCCCTTAGCTTTATACTATAGAACTAGAGTTACCCCCTAAAATTAACAAACTTATTACCGCAGTATATGACACCCCTGTTGACCCATTACTGCATTAACTGATTGCCGCAAAGATCGCTAGTACCTGTATACTGCCTACCAACCTCTAAAGCTTAGGCCAGATTGATATGACAGCTTTAGAAGTAAAAGAGAACAGGCTCTATTATAGAGGCCGTTTATTTATCCCTAACTTAGAAGACCTGTAACAGCAACTAATCCAAATGGCCTATAACCTCCGATTAAGCGGCTACCTAGGTAAAGGAGGAACCTATAAGCTTCTTAGCTGATACTACTTCTGGCCTAAAATAATAGACTTAGTTAAACGCTTTATAAGCGCCTGCTATAGCTGTAAACGTACTAAAGCATTTTATATAAAGTACTAAGGACTGCTACACCCTCTACCAGTACCTATACGACGATGGGCAGATATTGCTATAGATTTCGTTGTCAACCTACTGCCTTATAAACGATATAGCCGAACCTATAAGAACATCCTTATGATAATATGCCGACTTATAAAAGAACGCTACTACGTCCTAACTAAAGGCGTAGCTATAAGCGACGTTGCTAACGCCTTTCTCTGCAAAGTCTATTGACTATATGGGTTACCTGACTCTATTATGTCTAACTAAGGCACGCAATTTGACTCTAACGTATGGAGGCGGATCTGCTAACGCCTTAGTATTTTCGTTAAGATGTCTACATTCTTTTACCACGAAACTGCGGGACAACCGGAAAACGCTAACGCTAGTATAAAGGCGTACTTATGATAGGTAGTCGCCTATAGTTAGGACAACTGGGTAGACTACCTTCTACTAGGTGAATTTGCAGTAAATAACTACGTCTTAGCCACTATAGGACTTACCCCATTCTTTGCAAATAAAGGATATCACCTATAATCTAATATAGAGCCACTAGAGCCTATTGATAAGAAACTGCTATATGGAAAACGCCTTAAGATACTACTTGCTAATTAATATGTAGACCGTATAAAAGACCTACTTAACTACTGTAAAGAAGAGATGGCCTGGGCCCAAGCGAAATAAGCTTACTTTGCTAACTGCTATAGAACACCACCACCTAAGATACGTGTTGGCGACTGGGTATGGTTAGATGTATATAATATCTCTATATAGAGACCTATGAAGTTACTCAATTATAAGAACCTTGGCCCCTACCAGATTAAACAAGTTATTAATAGAGGAGCTATATATGAACTAGAGCTCCCGCCTACCTTAGCCACCTGTGGGATATGGCCCGTGTTTTACCTATGGCTACTATACCTTTATTAGCCTAACCCTCTACCAGGACAAATACAGCCTAAACCCCTACTAGTACTAATCCGAGATAAGAACGAAGATAAGAACCATAAGGAGTGGACCGTTAAACAAATTATTAACTCCAAATACTTTGGCAAAGGCAGAGGACGGTGGCTCTACTATAAAGCTACCTATACAGGATTTGATATAGATTAGCCGGAATGGTAACTATAGGAAGATTTTGAAAACGTAAAAGATCTAATTAGCGATTTCTACTACGCAAACCTATAGAAACTAGGTCTAAGCAGAGATTTCGTACCTAATCCCCTATGGGAGCCGTTACAGCTAAATTGTTGTATATTACCGTCACGTAACTACTCTAATGAGATGTTAAGGAACTTTAACCGCTGGTTGAAGTTGTCTAATTAGTTAGATTTTAGACGCTAAGGAGAAGCTAACTAATCAGGATTTTCCATCCCTGGGATAGAAAATCGCTATTAGCTCGCTTGCTACTAGCGCCTTAGCGATACCCTTGTACCTTACTAAGTCCCTAACAGCCTCCTTCCCCTCTATAGCCTAGTACCTTCGCATAGTAGCAACCCACAAGCTTTAAGTTAGAAGTACCTATACAAGCCCATTATACCTGTAACGATATTCCTTCTTCTAGATACCCTAAGCATTTCCCCTTATATGTATATAGCAACCACAGCGTCGCCGGAGCTCCGCCTTAATAGGAGGGGGGGTAGTGTTATGGAACCCGACTGTAGGGGCCTCTATAGGAGAACCCTGTGCTCTTGCGTACACCTCGCGTACAGCTTATGTTAGCTACGCGAGGGTATATCACCTCCTTACGCCCTTGACCCTTATGATTGATTGCGCAACGTCTTGTAGACTCCCCGAATACATACGCTTTGTAGCCATTGCCCGCGTTCCGTGACACGTGTTAGTAGTATAGGTTTGCTGCGTTAGCTATAGTGGTAGTTTTATAGCAGGGTAGTAAAAAGGCTCTCTTACCTAGTTGATTAATAACTATAAAGACGTTATTAAAGCCCTTTTTATCTGTTGGGAAGGACTTAAAATTAAAAGAGATATGCTGCTAGCAGCGTTTACTAATTAGTAGGGGGTGTAGTAGGCCTAGGGTTTTGTCCTGGGGTATATAGGTCCTTTTATCCCATGCGCCGTCAAGGTGCTTCTTTTATTATGGCCTGTTCGCGAACACTAAAACATTACCGAAGTATCTGTGTAGCTTCTTATCGTGATTAAACCACTATAATGGGCCGCAAACGTTCTTCTAATTATGTGGACCTTGTTTAACCTAGAGTTGAATTATATATTAAATTTAAGCTTTATTTCTATAATATTGCGTTATAATTAATTAATTAAATCTATAGCTTTATTTTACTAAGACTTAACTAAATTTAGAGCCTCTGGTTGGCTTGGTAAAAGGAGCACCTTTTGTAACAGCGTATAGGATAGGCCCTATAGTTTCTTATATAGGTATTATAGTCTAAGGGTAGTCCTAGCTAATAGTATTAGTCTGCCACGAGTTTCCTAGTCTTTGTTTTGCCTAGGTAAGCAATTACCTAGTAAGAGTGTACCTTTACAATAAGGTAGGTATGGAGGCAGTTAGTATTAGGGACTATTAGCTTGTGTGACGGCTTGCATAAATGCCTCTAAACCGAAGCTTGTGGATTGCTATTTAATAAAGATACTAAGCTAAGGAGAAGAAAAGAAGGGGGTTGCAAGGACTATAGTAAACATATATAAAGGGGCAGCCGCCAAGGCGCTAGCGGTAAGTAAGCCAATTGTAGGTTGGCAGAATATGGCAGCAGCATGGCAGAATTTGGCAGGTAACGCGCTCTAGTACCGTTACATCACCCCCCCCTCCTAAAAAAGCCTGCCCTTAGGCGTTGTCTAAGCTCCCTATTATCATCCAAATTGTTATAATTATCTAACCCTTCTTCCTAGCATTTAATCCAGTTGTTTAATTTACGTGGTGGTCTAGGGAGGTTAGGGTAGGCTAGGTGGAAGTCCTATAGCTTATAGGGGGAGTACTTAAAATTAGATGCGGGGTACCACTCTAGGTTATTGTTATGGCCTACCCAGCTTACACAGTATTTTAAGATATTATGGACCTTTTTTACTGCTAGGATTTCTTTAACTTCCTATTCTTTATTTTTAGCAATCTAGATTAGTAGTAGGGGGTTGTTATACTGTCTAGGTAGTGGATTATCTGTAGCCTTTTATAGCCAGTTTAGAGAGAAGATGGGGTGGATCCTTATTAACTCTAGTAGCTTAACCTTAAAAGAGTGTCCTACCTTTTAAAGAGTCTTATATAGGCCAGCTATTTAGTGGTCTAACTTGCGGCTTGGCCTTTAGGTTTTCTAGTTCTTTATTAACACCTATACCTTATCTCCTACTTAGAAGTCTTTTTTGTGATAATATCAGTTTATATTAGACTCCTTTTTTTCTTACGCCTTTCTTATAATTATTTAAGTAGTCTCCTAGGCTCTATGCATTCTCTTAGCAAATGCCTAGGCCTCTTTATAGCTAAGGTATTTGCGGGCCGTAGTGGGTTTAGTAGGCCTATCCTAATTAAAGGACATTTATGGTGTATACCCGTAGAGCAGTTTAAATGGGGATATCCCTATACTATTATAGGGGAGTATAAGCTGCGCGTAGTCCATTATAGGCAGTAATTCCGACCAGTTATCCTAATAGTAGTCTACAAAGGGCCGTAGTTGCTAGTTAAGGTACTGGTTTATAATCTTGGTTTGGCCGTCAGTCTAAGGGTAAAATATAGTAGAGAGCTTAATCTTAATCCTAAGGATACGGTAGAGTTCATTTTAGAAATCCAATATAAACTGGGGGCTATGGTTAGAGACAATTAATTTAGGGGCGCCGTAGAATTAATAGATGTTGTTAATATAGAGGCGGGCTATATCTTTTATAGTTGTGGTCTTAAAATAAGGGAGGGAGACGGATTGCTTATATAGTTGGTTAACTACTATAAAGGCTGCATTATGGCTGTAGGCGTCCTTTAGAAATGACTTAAAGTCTATAGTAATATATTACCAAGGGCATTCTGGAACTGGCAGCGGTTATAGCTATTTAGGAGTTTAATCCTTAGGGGTATTTACGTGTTTATAGGCGTGGCAGTTTCTAACAAATTGATCTATATTAGATAGAAGTCCTTGCTAGTAGTAATAGGGCGCTAGTAGTTAGTAGGTCTTGTTGTAACTAGGGTGTGCTGTAGAGACTTAACAGTGGGCTTTACGGATTAACTCTGTCTATAGGTTGTTAATATCTGGAACTATAAGCTGTTTTTAGTATAGAAGCAGTCCTTCTTCTATTTCCAAATTAGGGTCCTCCTTTATAGCTTAATTATAAAGGGCTTTTAGGGAGTCAGCTATGCGGTTTATAGTTAGGATGTGGTTAACTAGCCCTATTGGTTTATCTAAGACTGCTCCCTTTAAGGGTGCTAGCTCATTCTATTTAGAGTCTAGTTCTTTAAGAATTTATAGGTCAAGCTGTTTGGGATAGAGGAGGGCGCGCGTCTAGTATTAGGTCTTTAGCTTATCCTAGGGTTTTATATCTTATTCCCTTTGGGTTAATATATTAGCTTTAGTGTTTTGCTTGCTAGAACAATATATAATTATAAAGAAGAATTTGGAGAGTATTTTAGCCTAGTAGGCTTGTTATTTAGTAAGCTGCTTTATAGTTATAAAGTACTCTAGGGCTTTATAATCCGTATATATCTTAATCTGGGAGTTTATACCTTTAAGCTCTGCGCGCCATTAGGACAATAATTAGATAATAGCTAGCATTTCTTTATTATATACCTTATAGTTACACTTAGCTAGGTCCATTGTTTTTAAGAAGAAGACAATAGGGTATTATTTACTGTTTAGATGTAACTATAATAGGATTCCCGCTATAACTCTGTTAAAAGCATTTATCTTTAGCATTAATTTAAGGTCCAGGTTATAGTAATAAAGGATTAAGGAAGAGATAAGCCGATCTTTTAACTCTCCGAAGGCTTCCATATAGTCATTATTAAAGACAAAAGGCATGTCTTTCCAGGTAAGTTGTATAAGAGGCGTTGCCACGACTCTATAGTTACGGATAAATTGGTAGTAGAAATTACAAAAACTTAGAAAGGACTGGATCCCCTTTATAGTATAAGGGGGCTGCCAGTTACAAATTACGTTAACCTTCTTAGGGTTAACTTTAATCCTATCCGTACTTACTATAAACCCAAGGTACTTTATGCGTTTTACCCTAAATTTACATTTCTTAATATTAACTTATAAGCCCATATTCTGTAATCTCTCTAGGACCTTCTTAATATAAACTTAGTGCTTAAGTTTATTGTCTAAGTATATAAGAATGTTATCTAGGTATACTGTGCAGAATTTATTAAGGTAGTTAAAAAGAACGTTATTTATATACCTTTGGTACATAGCCGGTCTGTTTATTAGTCTAAAAGAAAGAACTTTGCATTTATAGGACCTATAATAGGTACGGAACGTTGTTAAATCTTTAGATATAGGGTCTATCCTAATTTGGTAGAAAGCTTAGCGGATATTAAGTTTAGTAAAGATCTTTACCTGGCTTAGACGTATAAGGGTTTCATTAATTAAAGGAATAGGATACTAATCCTTTTAAGTGATAGTATTTAGCTTTTAATAGTTAATACAAAAACAAAGGCCTCTACTAGGCTTTTTTATAAATAGGATAGGGGAAGTAAAAGGGGCTTAACTTAGCTTAATAAACCCTTTATTAAGGTTATTAATTAAGTACTACTTTATTACTTTTAGCTTGTCCATTAATTATTAATAGAGGGGGCTATAGCCTAGCGAGTTATTGGCTTCTAATTAAATCTTGTAATTATATATTTAGTAAGGGGGTAACTTATCTAAAGCCGCCCTTAAAAATGCGTCCTTGTACTTAGCATAGACAATAAAAAGGAAATGTTTAACTAGTTCCTTATTAGTTTCCTTAATTAGCTTTTCTTCCCTCTTATTAATAATCCAGTTAATCTTATATAGGCTTATTATAAAGACCTTATTGTCCTTCTGGTACATATTAAAGTGGAACGCTATAGCACTAATTACAGTAATGTTAACTGTAGGGGGGTTACATAACACTAGGGGCGTGTGTAACCTTAGGGCCCTCTAGGATATTGGTGTTATTATTACTCCTTTTAACTCCTATTACATCTTTTAAAGGTTATCCTTTATATCTTATTAGTACGTTCTTTTCCATACCAGTTAGATCTGCGCGATTTAGATGTTGTCTATATTACTATCTGTCCCGCTTCTATATATAGAGTCCTTCTTAAACATGGCACTTTAGGAGAGTATCTTTATTAGTATAGAGTTCTTTCTAGCTTTGCGGCGGGTATCTTCTTAGGTAAAGGCTAGGTTATAGGCCTAGACATCCTACTGGTATATAGGGTTAGACTTCACAGCTAGTGTCTTGTAGTTAGTTTAGATTTCTCTAATAAAGGAGGGTAATTTTAGCCTATCCTCTAGCCAGACAAACTGCCTTTATTATATGTTTAGCCAAATATTAAAGTAGGACATCTATTTTCGGCTAAGGATTATATTATAGGACCCTAGGTCTAAGATACAGAAGGGGATACTATATTAATGTTGTCCATTAAGGGAGATATATAACTTTAGGATATAGGTAACTAGCTTACTGGCTTGGCCATTATAGCCTTTTACCTAGATAGGCTTCTCTAGTAGGGTAGCTTTTACATTTAGAAACTTGGCAACATTAATTATATAGGTAGTATTTATAAAGGCAAAGCCATTTGCTCCAGTGTTAATAAGGGCAGTTAAGTTAACTCTATATCCATTTTAAGATACTATATATAGAACTGTAAAGTATTTTCCACCTATTAACTAACTTAGATTAATCTCTTTAAGATTAATAGGATACCCTAGGGGGGAGTCTTTCCCTAGGGTTCTTCTTTTCCTAACTTGTTAGATATTTCTCCTTCCTCTATCTCCTTAATATCCTTTAGTTCTAGGTAAGATAAGGTAAAGTAACCCTCCTTATCGCAGTTATAGCAAGTGGCTGTGGTAGGGTTGATTGGGGTATTACAATAAGTACTAGTTAAGGTTGTGGTATATAGCTGGTTAGGTAAGGCTCGCCAGTACATAGTTGTGACCGCTTTTAGTGTAGTAGTAGTTGTGGCTTATCTTCCTACTTTAGCTCCTGTAGGGGTGGTGGGTGAGCTTTAATTGCTATAGGGTTGCTTCTGCCAATCTAGGTGGGTGTTAATCCACTTTAGCTTTAAGTCTAATAATAGGTAACAAGCTGCAAGTCTTTTATAGGTTGGTAGGTTGTCTAAAGTTATAGCAATCTTCTCTTATAGCCTAATTATTAGTTTACTATAAAGGTCTAATTAGTAGTTTTTAAGGGGGACCTGGCCTTCTCCTATAAGGTGTAAGAATTAAGTCTGGAATTTAGCAAAGGGTTAGTTTGGCTTTATTATTAGGCAGTTATAGTTATACTAAGCGTCCTGTACTTTGTTTAGGTTAATATAGATAGCTGCTAGGTGCTGCAGCATCTTATTAACAGATATAAATTGGATAGGAGAGTTATCCTCAAACTTGGCTTAAAGGTGACGTTAGGCGTCCCCTATGGTTTGGCTAAAGAGGTAGAGCATTTTGGCCTCTTTAGAGGGGAAATAGTTGTAGTTAATTTAGAGTTTTCCTTATACTTGGATCCTCCAGTTCTTAAAGGTAGGGTCTATCCTATTAGACAGTAGTTAAGGGTTAGAAAGCTTAACGGATTTTAACTACTTTATTATTATATCTGTACTCCCTAGTGTATTGCATTTGGTTAAGTAAATGGGTTAACTAAGGCTTTATAAAGGGGAGGCTGGGCTACTTTATAAGGTAGTAAGGCTTTCTAGAATCTCCTTTAGAGTCTCTTGTATGCTTTAGGCTTAAAGACAATTAACCTTCTAATTAGCTGTAAGGGCGTAAATCTGTTCGCATACATCTATAATGTTATTATTATCTTCAATTTCTAATTCTAATTAGATCTTGTGTTCCTCTTAGGTAGAGGCAGGTCTTTTAAATAAGCTTACTTTAGGTGCTATTGTTAGCTTCCTAGGGTTTATTAGTCTCGTGCGCTTTAGTTTTAATTCTAGGGGTATAGGTCCAGTCCTGCCTGGCTTATAAAGTAGGATATTATTAAGGCCTTCCTAGGCAGTATAAAGTTGTTCTGGTGTCTGAGTATAGCGTGTTAATATATTGTTGCAGATAAAGTTTCTTTTAAGATGTGGGGATATTATTAAGGCCTTCCTAGGCAGTGTATGGAGAGCTTAGTATAATGTGATGGCTTGTACAAATGCCTCTAAACCAAAGCTTGTGGATTGCTATCTAATAAAGATACTAAGCTAAGGAGAAGAAAAGAAGGGGGTTGTAAGGACTATAGTAAACATATATAAAGGGGCAGCCGCCAAGGCGCTAGCGGTAAGCGAGCCAATTATAGGTTGGCAGAATATGGCAGCAGTATGGCAGAATTTGGCAGGTAACGCGCTCTAGCACTGTTATAGCTTGCTAAAGTAAGTAAGTAGTCCTCCTTGGAGCTTCTAGCCCTTTTGGTTTTGCTTAGCTAGCTAATATAGCCTTACTAGCAACTTACTAGTTTAATTGGCCTAGTGTCACAGTGCTATAATGCTAATAGGCTAAATAACTACATTGTGGTATAAAGAGGAGAAGGAGGTAAAAGGGGGTATTGTATATAAATAGTAGGGGCAGCCGCCAAGGCGCTAGTGGTGGGCTAGCTAATAGTACAAGACAGTACGCGTCAGGACTGTGCTGTGATAGTACTCCCCTCCCTAGAAGGTTTGGTCCCTAAACTAAATAAGTAACCTATTTTTACTGCAAAGATATTACTTCTACTTACCGCCCTTAATTAAGTTAATAGCGATTTTCTATGCCGGGTATGGAAAATCTTAATTGGTTAGCTTAACAAATAAAATTAGCAGAACTCTATACCGCCACTATATGGCGCTTCTTAGTAAAAAACTAACTAATTAGATAACTTTGACTGGCGGTTAAAGTTCTATAAGATCTTAACTACTATAAATTACCTTTGTGGTTAGCTACGGCCTTAACGTACCCTGCGGGCATGTGGCTATTGCGGGCATGTGGCCACCCCATTAAACCACCAAGGGTAAATATTGCGAATTACTTAACCACGAATAATTATATTTATATAGCTATCTGCTAGCTAGTTGCCTGCCGTCTAGGGCATATACGTGCATTATGTTCTATTAATTTGCATATACTGCACTTACGTAGTGCTCGTTAAGGTCGCTTAACTACTGCCTCTACTACTACCGCTACTGCCTCCTCCTATGCAGCTTGTGCATGAGAGGCCCCTTCTGCCCCTAATAAAACACCCCCTTTAGCTATATATATGCGCTTCTTTACCCTCTTCTATTTCTGGCGCTAGTTTTCTATGCGTAGCTTCTTATTTTTACTTGCAAGTAGCACAGTACTTAATATTGCTATTTTATACCCCTTAATAAGCTAGCTAAGGGCTTATTCTATTGGACTTAGTAGGCTATGCGTACGCTGCTAAAGATAGCGCTTTAATAAAACTGTCTGCTTCTACAGCTTAGTAATATTGTAAGGTGTTTTAGCTACCTAAGATACATTTAATAGCGGACAGCGTTGTGGTAATAGCGTCTAATATTTAGTATGTAGCTACAACAGTATATAATTAGGGCTGTATAGAATAAGGCTAGTAGCTGCGAATCCTGCCTATATATTATTTTAATGCAGCGCTATTTGCCTAGCCTGCCTATACAGTAGCAGGAATTCGCGTTTATTAATATAGTTAACACCGCGGCCTATAAGCTGTTTAACGCTATGTCCGTAGGCCTACTTTAGCGCTAAGAAATAGCCTATATTAAGCAGCTGCAGTAGATACAACAAATGCGCCAGTATATAGATAATAATAATCTTATAATCTAGGCAGAACTAGTTAAATTCGGGGTTAATATAGCTGCTATAGCTGTCTAGCATAAGCAGCTGATGTGTGCTAATAGTGCGATCCTTTATATACTTATAGAATAGATTTAGCTAGGTTAGGCTAATCTTATTTATTATCTAGCCATTATTACTAACGCTAATTAACTAATTGTGTGGAATAATATCGTCCTTATACCAAGCAGCTTAATATATTACTACTTTAAAGATAACTAGCGGTGGAATTGCACCCCCTAACGTATTAATATACTTAATAATTATAACCTATTCTCGATTGCCTGGCTGTACCGTCCTAGGCTAGCTAGTACAGTTAGTTCTAGTAATAACTTTTATAGTTATAATAACGCCTATCTAGACGCCTATCTTATTAAAATTCTAGGTATCTTTATTAAGAATCCTATATTATATTTTTATATCTTAAACGCTTTTAAACTAGCCTTAAATAAGCATAGGATCCTCGCATTTGGCACACTAATAGTTATACTTATAATTCTATTTAGATTATAGGTCGTTGTAGCGCTTAATAAAGTTATATACCTATTACTTACCAACCAGTTGTAATCTACGCTAGGTAGCTAAAAGACTAGCTATCTACTATATAGCAAAATTCCTAGGTGGTATACTGTGTTAATCTATTAATAGAATTCTTTGCTTAAGAGTCTCTTCTTATGCTAGTATAAGGCGACGATTTAGCGCGATAGAACCGCGTTTTAGTGTAATGCTAGCGATACGGCGCCTAGCTGTTATTTAGGGCACATTATACGTTATTATAGCAGGTTGGAGGGCTTTAAATTGGCCTTGTTTATAGGCATTAATAGCTAGAATAAGTCTGCCCTTTTAAAAAAGGGGGTTTTCCTATTGTGGGGTGGCCATTGAGGTTTGTAGTTGTATAACGCGTCGCGCGTTTTCACGATTTTAATGGGGTGGCCACATGCCCGCAATAGCCACATGCCCGCAGGGTATGTTAGTATAGCTCTTCCTTATCTTATACCCAGTCTAGGGGTCCTAGCTTCTTAGGGTATTGTTTATAGAACCTTAATAGTGTACGCTTGCACCCTTTTAGGGATTTCTTGGGTTCCCAGGTTTTCTTATTATAGTATTTCTATTTAATATAGTATGTTAAGCCATGCTTGTTTATTTGTTTATTATGTATATTAAGGATCTTTTTAAATTCCCACTTGTCTGTGATATTGCCGTTATTATCCCTTTCGGCTATCCTGCCTGTAATATTACAATATTTCTCTTTATTAATGTGTGCTTAACCAGAGATCTCTTTAGGGAACTAGAGGCGGACTTTTAAAGTGTAGAAAGACTTATTAACACAGATATAGTTTGGGAGGTTAACTATAACTACTCCTCTATAGGCAGCTAGGACGGGCTAGGGTCTATCCTAGTTGTTATCCTACTTCCTCTTAGGCTAGTTAGTCTTTATATTTTTAAGGCTAACTATAACCATGTTATTCTTTTTAAATATTATACCTTTATCTTGTTTTATATTAGCGTTGTCTTTATATCATTACTAGGAGATATAAGCTAGGGCTTTAAGCTGGGTTAAGATGCGCTTAAAGCGGTTGGCAATAGTATTAGCTTATAGGTACTTCTTCTTTGTATATATAGATAGGGCTAATAGCTAGGGGCCTACTAGTTTAACGCCTAGATGTAGGTTATAGCTATAGTTAGTAAAGAACGGTGAGATTTCCGTGGTCTTATTAACCTAGTTATTTATGGCAAACTTGGCAAGAGGGAGCCAATCTACCTAGTTGTCTTAGGTAAAGCTTATAAAGGCGTATAGGTACTTATTTATTACTGTATTAATAATCTTAGTTTAACTATCTGTTTTAGGGTACTATGTAGAGCTAGGGCTTAGGGTTACCTTTAGGTGCTAGTTTAGGCAATGCTAGAAGTTAGAAATAAATAAAGAGCCTTTATTAGAAACAATGGTATTTAAAGCGTTGTGTAACTTATAGACAGTATAGATAAATGCTTTAATAAGCTCCTTAGTATCTAGGCTAGTAATAGGAATAAAGTATCTTATCTTTATTAGACGGTTAATAACAATAAAGATGTGTTTATATATTTTGCCGTTATAAAGGCACTTAGGTAGGTTAATAACGTGGTTAATGGAGATATTAGTTTATAGGCAGACTGGTAGTTCTAGTAGTTTTAGGAAACTAGGCGGTACTAAGTATAGGGTCTTTATACAGAAGCAGAGAGTATAGTCTTTTATAAAGGTAGCTATAAACTATAAAATACCTAGCTACTAATATGTTTAATTAAGGAGGTCTAGTGTCTTAACGCGGCCTAGGTGACCCATAGGGCCTAAACTGTGTGTGTAGTATATAACTTCTAGTTAGAGTTTATGTAAATTAGGGATAAATACTTAATTCCTGTAGTAGATTAGGCCGTTAATAATTAAATATTTAGATTTGTTATAGCGGAGCAGCTTCCTAATCTACTTAGGCTAATAGCATACTTTACAGTCTTCCCGTTTACATAGTGCAACCAATATATTCCTAGCAAGTTTGTTCTCTTTATAGGCATTCTTAATAAGCTCCTTAAGGGTTTTTTTTTTAGGCTCTGGGTCTATTACTGCGATAAAGTCTTTAATGCTCTAGTCTTGGGATTTTCTTAGTAGTTCTTCTAGGATGGTAGGGTTAACTTTCTTTGGTGGTAAGATAATGCGGTCTTGGTGTTGTAGACGTTTGTTATTAGCATTAGCAGGTGTAACGCCTAGGAGGTAGCTAAGAGTGTTTAGGATTATGGCTTTAGTGCTAGGCCTATAGGTAATAATAAAGTTAAATTAGGAAAGGAACTTAGCCCAGCAGACTTGGCGCTAGTTTAGTTATTTTATTATTATAAAGGTCTGGAGGTTCTTATGGTCTATAATAATTTTAAACAGCTGCTTAGTTCCTTATAGTTTAGGACGCTATTTTTTTAGTACCTTAACAATTACTAGGAGTTCCTTATTGTATATTTTATAGTTATATTTAGGGGCTAAGTACTTAGTAGAGAAGAATGTGACTGGCTTAAGCTTGTTACTTTTATTAGCTTAATAGAGCACTCTACCTAAAGCCTAGTTTAAGGCGTCTATCTCTACTACAGTCTTCTTTATATAGTTGTAATACGCTAGGACCGATGCTTTAGTAAATGCTATTTTTAGGGTCTGGAATGCCTGTGCTTAATTGGGGCCCTATAACCAGCTAATGCTCTTTTTTAGTAGCCTGGTTATGGGCTTAACTACCTTAAAATAGCCTTAAATAAATCATTGGTAGAAGTTTGTGAAGTTAAGAAATTGCTATAGTTCCTTAATTAACGTTAGGTTCTTTTATTCCTATAAGGCCTACACCTTCTTAGGGTCTATGGTTATGCTATTAGTTAAGATAATTAAGCTAAGGTATTTTGTTTTAGTAGCATAAAACTTAGACTTATTAATGTTAATCTAGAGTCTAGCATTACCAAGTCTCTGGATAATTTTATTTATATATTTTATGTGCTTAGCGCGTGTTTTTAAGAAGATAAGGATATTATTAAGATATGTAGTGCAGTAGTTGTTAAGGGCGTTATATAAAATATAGTTAATATAGTTTTAGAATGTGGCGGGCGTGTTATAAAGACTAAATGGTATAACTAGCATCTTATAGAGTCTAAACTAGGTAATAAATGCTATAAGCTACTTATAGCCTTCTGTAATCCGGATCTAGTTAAATATAGTAATTATATTAAGCTTAGTAAAGTACTTAGCACTATAGAGTGCGTTAAGTGTCTCGCGGACTAGTAGCAGTAGGTATTGGTTCTTAATAGTAACTGTGTTTAGGCCTTAGTAGTTATAGTAGATTTGTATACTGCCGCTAGGTTTTACTATAAGGAGAAGTGGTGCGGTAGCTGGTAAGATTAATTCGCGGATAAAACCCTTATCTAGCATCTTATTAATCTACTTATTTACACAGCTAAGTTTAGTGGGTAAGAGTGGTCTGTTTTTGTGGTATAGGGCCTACTTTCCTAGTATAATCTTAATTTTGTGGTTCTATGGTTAGTAAGGGGGTAGCTTGTCTACATTTTTAGGGAGGAAGTGTTTAATATATTTATAAAACTCTTTTAGTAAGTATTGTAAAATATCCTTATAGGTTAATCCTGGTTTGCCTTTTAGGAATTTCTTAATATTAGTGTTAACTATCTTCTGGTGTAGAAACTTAGACTTAGTTTTTAGGTTTATCTTAAAAAAGTTATAGAAATAAGGGGGTAGCGCTTTATGGGCTTCCTTCATTATATAGTTGCCTTCTATTAGCCGGTAGAAAGACCTTTTTAATAGGTTTGGTACTTCTATTAGGCCTATAGGTAGCTCCTTAAGCAGCTATTAGTGTTTTTCTTGTTTAACTAGTTCTACTAGCTCCGCTATATAGATCCTTATTACCTTTATGCCTTTTTATTTACAGAACTGGGTAAAATTAACAGCATGAGTGTATTTAATGTTGTTTAGGTTAGGGTGTGTCTGGTTCTTTGGTGCTACGGCTAGGCTGGCATGGCTTGGTTAGCCTAGGGGTGCGGAAATAAGGCGGCGGCCTTGTATGGTACGCGCGGGAGACGGGTATAAGGTTAGGCGTTATAGGGGGGAGGTTTTAATTGCTCTAGTTTTGGTCTTAGCTATAACGCCCTTGGCTGTTATATGTGTGGTTATATATACATACAGTAAATAACTTAAAGTTGGGTGTCTTATTGGCTGACTTAGGTTAAGTAGGTATATATAGGGGACTTATAATTCTAGCAGTATTTATTTTTTTGGGAATAGGGTAGTAGTCTAGTCTTCCAGAATCTCTGTTTTATTTACTGTATATATTAGCTTACTAGTATTAGGCACCTTTTCTACTGTTAGCTGATGGTATCTAAGCATTAGCTATGTAATGCGTCTGTGTGGTGCTACTTAGTTATAGTTAGGAATATACTATAGGAGACAGTTATAGGCATAGTAATTAAAGTTAAACTTAAGCTCTAGAGTTGGGAAGTCTGGTTTTAGGTTATGCTTTTTAAGCCAGGGCATTTTAAGAATTACTAGTGTTAAGGGTAATAACTTTATAATATAGAAGAGTATGGATTCTGTATGGTGGCTAATTGTTATTCTTACTATAAAGTAGTGGGTAATAAAGCTAGATGGGAGTCTATTAGTAAGGTAGAGTGGTTTTAGGACTAGGAGTCTTTTTATTGTAATATTATGCTTTTTTATAAGTAAGTCTTTATCTATAAACGCTAGTGCTGTACTACTACTGTTAATAAGGCTTACTGTTTTAATAAAAACTTATAGGAGTAGGTTGCGTAGTAAGGAGAGGTAGGTCTAAATAAGGATGGTATTCTTATCATTATTTACTATTCTAAGGTTAAGTGGTAGCTAACTTAGAATAAGATCTAACTAATTTAGTAGTATAGATCTAATCCTTCTGTCCTCCTCCCTATATAGTTCTAACCCTTAAAGGCGACTTAGTCTAAGGGTTAATCTTTTAATGACTGGATTATAGGGCTTGGCTGGTGACTATAGTCTTAGCTAGTATATCCTAATGTATTGGTCTCTGACGGTATATATATACTAGGGAGTACTTTACTAAGGACATAGCCGGTCTTATAGTTAGTAGCGGCACGGAGCACTTGTCTGTAGTTTATATATAGGATTATTAGCTGGGGCTGTATTAGGGAAGGGAATTACAGGGGTAGGTCTCTATGTCTGAACCTACGTCCCTGTCTATAGTTGTTGTTTTGGTTACTAATCCCTCTATTAAAGAATCTGCTATAGCTAGGAAGGGGTTAGCGTGGTAGTATTAGAAGGGGATTTAGGTTTGTTTTAGGGTTATAAGTATCTTTCTAATAGCTAGGTTAACTATATGCTAGGTAAAGTTTGTTATCCATATAATATCTTTGGATATTGTTGGGGAGGCTACTACTACTGCCACCGAATTTAACGGCGTTAAGGTCTATTAGGTTATTCTATGGTACTAGTGCTAAGGTGTTATTATTAAGTAGTATAGGTTAATAGCCGCCAGCGGTACTTAGCTTAGTGGTATTTAGCTTAGTGTGGTGGGCGTGGTTCTATAGGTTATAAGCGAATATATCCATTTGCTTACTCTAGCCCTTATAGTTAGCATTGTTAATTTTACGGCTAAGGGTAAGGGCTAAGTCCTTTATTTTAGATAAAATATTCTTTCTAAGTAGATCCACCTTTTATTCCTTAGTCTTGTTTGCTTTTATTATTAACTTATTAAGCTCTGCTTTTTAGGACCAGTAATTGCGCTTGCTTTGGCTTAAGGTGTCTAATTTATTCTTAGCCGCTTGGGTTGTATTTATGGTCTTATAGTACTTCTTTATGTATATAAATATAGACTCTTAGTTAGAGAAGGCCTATTTACTTAGGTTATTTAGGTGTATACGTAGCATATTAAGGCCATGCTTGATATAGTTATAAGCCTTATTTATTAGCATGTCTGATATATAGAGGACTTTGTCTATTGGGGTCTTAAAGCACTTTACATCTCTATAGAAAATGCCTTAGATCTTTGTTTTCTATATTTTAAATTTTTCTTGCTTTTTAGTTGGTGATCCCTTGCCATTAAATGGGGTAGGGTTTTTTGCTTTATGCTTTTTTCTATAGGGCTTAGCTAGGGGAGGAGAGCTAGTAGCGGTATTCTTATTAGCAATAGTTTAGGTAAGTGTAGTAATCTAAAAGCTTAGGCTTTATATAGTCTCAGTATATGCTAAAGCTTGCTGTTTGTATTGCTTTATATGTAGTTTAAGTGTCTTAAGGGAGTTAATTTTGTGTTAAGCTTCTTTAAGTTAGGATTTTATAGTCCGGCCTTTATTGTAGACTGTTTAGAGACTACTCTTAATACTAGTTAAAAGGGTTGTATATATAGAGAGGTGCTGAAATATTCCTGCTATATTAAGGTCCTTGGGGTACTCTAAACTACTCCTAATTGCCTAGGCAATATTGGTATAGGAGGTATTAAAGAGGCGGGCAAGCGCTTTGCGTGTATTTACTGATGGGGTATTCTAGTCACCTATTTTAGGGGATCTGTGTTAGCGACTCAGTCAATCGAGGCACGAGCACGGTATGAGGGACGCGCAAGCCTGTACAATTGGTAGTCTATAAACGAGGATCCAAAGCTAGAGAAAGGAAGGGAGAAGAATAGCAGCGCTATGCGAAGTTTTATGCGGTCCTCTAGTTACGTGGACTTACGTGACTTGGCGTCTACCATAATGTCTACCATAATCCACTGTTTTCTACTAGCGCCGTAACATTACCCCCCCCTCCGAAAAAGCCTGCCCTTAGGCTTTGTATGTCCGTATTATATCCGTGGGGTGTTCTTATCTGTATGCTTAATAGGTAGCTTATTATCTTCGCTATACTAGCACTCCATCTACTTGTCTAGATACTTCGGGGGTCCTGGCTTGTTAGGGTATTGGTTATAGAATTCTTTAAGCTTCTAGGGGCAACCTATAAAGTTCTAGGCGGGGTACTAGGTTGGGTCTGGATCGTAACCTTTTTATTAGATATAGTATTTTAGCGTTCCTTGTACTAGTTTATAGGCTAGTATTTTATTAACTTCCCATTTGTCGTCGCCATTAACTTAAATTGGTAGTGGAGGCTTATTCTTTTGTCTAGGTAGTGGGTTATTTATAGCTTTCCATAGCTTATCTGGTAAGAAAATAGGGTGGACTTTAATTAAGTCTGGGAGTTTAACCTTATATAAGTTGCCTTTTTTATTAAGGATCTTATATAGTCCTGCTATTTTATAGTCTAGCTTATGGCTAGGCCGTTTTGTCTTCTAATTCTTTGTTATAACCTAGACCTTATTACCTATAGTAAAATTAGGCTCGCGCCTATACTTATTTGCTTACTGTTCTATTAATTTTTGGGCCTTCTTTAGGTTCTTACAGGCTACTATTTATACTTCTTCTAAGCATCTAGCATACTGCTGTGCTTCCTTATAAGATAGTTTTTTGTATATAGTTTATAGTCCTTCTGGTCTTTTCTAGTTAAAGCTTATATAGGGTAAGTATCCTATTTCTAGCTGAATAGGTGCAAACCCTGTAGAGTTATAGGGTAGGGTTGCCTGGGCGTAGTCTATTATAGGTAGTAGTCCGCTTTAGTTATCCTAAAAGTAGTTAATAAAGGGCCGGAGTCTCTAGTCTAAGTATTAATTTATAATCTCTGTCTAACCGTTTATCTGGGGGTGGTATGCTATAGAGAGCTTTAGCCTAATACCTAGGATCTGGGTGAACTTGTTCTAGAAGGCCAATATAAACTGCGGCTTATAGTTGGATACGATAGTATCTAGTAATCCGTAAATTCGGTAGATATAGTAGATATACAGTTAGGCCGCCTCTTTAGCATTAATATTCTTATAATAGGGGATTAAGAATGGGCGCTTGCTAAAGCGGTTAACTAGGATTATAACTATATTATATCTGTTGCGGTCTGTAGATAACTCGTAGAAGTCTATAGAGATATACTACTAGGGGCGTTCTGGTATTAGGAGTGGCTTTAATAGCCCTAGGGTCTTATCTTGTGGAATTATAGACCTATGGCAGTTATTACAGTTCTATATATAGCGGTTAATATCCGTAACTATTCTAGGCTAGTAGTAGCGGTTGCCAATAATTCTGTAGGTTTTATTTTTTTTAGGGTAGGCCGTAGAGACCTAAGTATGTGCTTTGGCGATAAGCTAAGTCCGTAAATTTTATTTCTTTACTACCACTAGCCGTTCCTGGTGCCCAAGCAGTCTGTTTTTAAGGGACTATGGGCTAGTAGCATCCTTTACCTTTTCGCGGCACTCCTGTAGAGAAGGGGCTGTATGGTTTGCCTATAGTAGTTTATTAATAAGGTTAAGTTCTGTGGAGTTAATGGGGCATATTTTAGCGTCTAAAGGGTCTGTATTTAGTTCTGCCTGTATCTAGGGGTTAAGGTGCTCTGGTTATAGTAGTACTTAGGTCTGTAATAAGATCTTTATAGCCGCCTAGTTACCTAGGTCCTGTTTACACTTTATAAGAGTATCTGCATGGTTTGTAGTGCCTAGTTTATATATAATTAAGAAGTTAAACTGAGATAGGATATTTACCTAGCGTGCCTGGCGGGCCGTAAGGGCCTTAGTTGTTATAAAGTATTCTAGGGCCTTATAATCTGAAACTACCTTAATGGGCTTAGGGGTCCCCTCTAGCTATATACGCCAGTACTAAAAGCTAGAGATAATAGCTAGTATTTCTTTATTATGGATATAGTAGTTTAGCTTAGCATCTATTATAGTCTTTAAATAGTATATAATAGGGTGCTATTCTCTGTCCAGTTACTTTTGGGAAAAAATACTGGCTATTATACCGTCTAAGGCATTAGTTTCTAGCATTAAGGGCCGTTCTAGGTTAAAGTGGGCAAGTAGGGGAGCTAATACCAGCCGCTTTTTAAGCTTATTAAAGGCCTGCATATATATGGCGTTAAAGTGGAATGGTTGGTCTTTCCTAGTAAGGCGGTTAAGAGGCTGGGTGATTCTGCTATAGTTCTTAATAAAGCGTTAGTAGAAGTTATAGAAACCTAAAAATAATTATACCCCCTTTATAGTCCGTAGGGGTGTCTACTAGTTAATTACGGCCGTTTTCTCTAGGTTGGCCTTAATTCCATTTATACTGATAATAAAACCTAGGTACTTTGTACGCTTAATACTAAATTCTAACTTCTTAATATTGACCTGGAGACTAGCCTTACGGAGCTGTTATAGGACTTTATAGATATGCTCCTTATGTTCCAGCTTATTCTTAAAGTAAATTATAATATTATCTAGGTAGGCTGTATAGAAGTTATTAAGGTAGTTAAAGAGTACATTGTTTATATACCGCTGGTATGTAGCTGGTCTATTAGTTAGTCTAAAAGGGAGTATCTTATATTTGTATATTCTGTAATAGGTTTAAAATATAGTAAGCTCCTTAGACCTAGGGTCTATCCTAATTTAGTAGAAGGCCTGGCGGATATTAAGCTTTGTAAAGACCCTGGCTCTATTTATTTAGGTAAGAGTCTTATTAAGTAAGGGTAGTGGATAGCGGTCCTTGCGGGTTATGTTATTTAGCTTATAGTAGTTAATATAGAAGCGCAGTCCTCTATTTGGTTTTTTGGTAAAGAGAATAGGCGAGTTAAAAGGGGCTTGGCTAGGCTTAATAAAGCCCTTATTAAGGTTGTTGATAAGGTACTGCTTTATAGCCTGCAATTTGGCGATAGACTGTGGGTAGAGAGGGCTAAAGCTAAGGGTGCTTTCCTTGCCTTAATTAATCTTAATCTTGTGGTTATATGGTTGGTGAGGCGGAAGTATATCTAATACTGCCTTAGAGAATACGTCCTTGAATTTCTAGTGTTAATTAGGCAGTTTTTGTTCTACTAGTTCCTTATCTATAAGCTCGCTTTCCTGTCTGCTAAGCTTGCTTTCCTTTTCCTTAAGCATTTAATTAATTTTGTATAGGCTAGTTATAAAGGTAATAGTATTAGGCTAAACCAAGTTCTGGTAGAATCCTACAGCGCCAATACAGCAGATATTAACTGGTGGGAGGTTTATAGGTTTCTTTACGGACGCTTATTGGGCCGTATCTTGTGGTATAGGGTGTATAGTCTTCCTTAGCTTATATTCCATTTTCCGTAAGTTATCCTTCCTGTTTATTAGCTTAGTATAGTGTCTAATATCCCTGGTTTTCCTTTAGGGCTATATAGGGCCTAGGTTCTCTGTAGGGGGCTTAGCTAGGTTACTACTAACTTCCTAGGTCTCTAGTGCGGATGGCGTAATATATATAGTCTAGGGGCGGCGTAGTATACGGATCCGTTAAGGATTAAGATGTATATCCTTCTTAAAGGCCTAGTCTTTGCGCATAGCATCGGCCTAGTAAATAGTATTAATCTAGGGCCGTATAAGGTTTTCTATTGTAATGCTGATTTCTTTTATAAAGGAAGGGGTTAGGGGTAGGGTTTTAGGCTAGATAAGCCGTCTATTCCGTACGTTAAGCTGTAAGCCTAAATAGGCTAGCTATTTTCTCCCTATAATTATATTGTGGCTCCCAAGGTCCGTAATAAGAAAGGGGATGTTATACTACCTTTATTTATTAATGTGGAGGTGAATCCGCAAGATAGTTATAATAGGTGGCCCTATTTATCCGTTATACCCGCGAATAGGAATTGGTTTGGACAGTTCTTTAAGGGGTGTATTTAAAAGGTTGGCCAGCTTTACGGTATACTAGGTGTCTATTAAGGCAAAGGTATTTGCTCTAGAGTTAGCTAAAGCAGAGGTTAAAACTTAATATCCATTGTGGAATAAGGTATAAGGGATAGTGTAGCTTCTTTTACTAACTAGCCAACCTAGATTAATATGTGATATATTAATCCCTTTTAACCCTAGAGAGGAGTCTTCCTTTAAGGTTTCTCTTTTTCTAACTCCGTACTGTCCTCCTAAATTAACAGAACCTTGCCTATTTTTGCCTTTATCTGGCAATCCTTTGCAAAGTGGTTTTTCTGGCTGTATAAGAAGCAAGCTTCTTGATTGCTAAGGGCCTATTTATAGGGGTCGTTGTATGTGGGCTAAGTGTACGCCGGACCCGTAGCAGGACTAGCTGCACGGCTAGCTGCTGAATTAATGGTAGGCTGTACGGCTAGTACCATAGGAGTTATAGATTGTGCTAGGGTGTTATAGGCCATTTATAAAGTGCTTATAGTCTAGTTTGGAGAGTTTCTAGCTTTATACCGCTTAGATTATGCCTTAATTTGATAAAGGCCTTGGTTAATAGCTAGGCAGTGGTCTGTAAGTACCTTTAGTGTCTGTATAGTAGTAAAAACTGGTAGTACGGCGCGCTGTAGGTCTAGGGTAAGCTTGTTAAAGAGGTCTAGTATTAGGTCTTTATGGGGAATTCGGGCTTGGCCGGCTAGGTGCAGAAAGCGGGTCTAGAAGGCTGAAAAGGTCTCCGTCGTCTTTATGTTAAAAGCTTTGTAATTAAGGCGGGCGTTCTGTGTCTTAAAGGGGTCCTTGTAAATGGAAGATAGGTAGTTAACCATCTCTTTTTTAGAGAGGAAGGGGTTTGCTGAGTCCTGGGCGTATTGCGGACGTAGATGCGTCTGTGCGTCCCCACTAGTACGGCCGAAGACGTAGGCCATTTTAGCTTGGGTAGTAGGGAAGTGGTCTATATTAACTTTAAGCTTGTCTTGCAGTTAAAGCTTCTAATTGTTAAATATAGGGTTAGTTCCGTCTGTAAGCAATAGGGGGTCTATAACCTTCGCGGACCGTAACAATGCTAATGCTGTATGTTGGGTTAGGGTTTTAAGGACTATAGTAAGTCTCTAGGTGTCTGATAACTCCTTACTAGGTGTAGGGGTGTCTCTGGTTTTAAGCAGCTCTTAAAGCCGTTTAATTTTGGTATTAGCTGCTGTAAGCTCTTTCTAGGGGGTTAAGACGGCGACTGTTTTACTATTAGAGGTATTTGCGGGTCCTGCAGCGGCTTTACCGGCTGCTGTATTTCTTGGCATGGTGGTAGGGGTATTAGGTAATTTCTAGTGTTTGTTTATTTTCTAGGGGTTCTAGTCCGTGCGTGTCCTATTCTTAGGTTTTGCGTTCTGTTTGTGTTCTTTTGGTTCTTAGGGGTCTGTCCTGTCCTTGTGGTCCTAGTAATGTCCTTAGGGTCCTATTCTGTGTCCTTTATAGATATATTTGAGTTCCTTCTCAGGAAGAAAGAGTAGTTGAGCTTTAGATAATGTTAGCGACTTAGTTAATTAAGGCACGAGCACGGCATAAGGGACGCGCAAGCCTGTATAATTGGTAGTCTATAAATGAGGATCCAAAGCTAGAGAAAGGAAGGGAGAAGAATAGTAGCGCTGTGTGAAGTTTTATGCGGTCCTCTAGTCACGTGGACTTACGTGACTCGGCGTCTACCATAACGTCTACTATAATCCACCGTTTTCCACCAGCGCCGTAATAATCTGGGTAGGGTAATTAAAATCTATAAGGCTGGCTGTGATGCTAAGATTGTCTAGGATAATACTAAGATTGTTTAGAACTGTACTAAGATTGTCTAGGACTATACTGAGATTGTCTAGGACTGTGGTATAGTATTGTTGGTTGCGCTGGGTTGCGATTATACTAGGAAAATAGAGATAGTGGACTGGGGAGAATAAAGATTGTAATAGGGCGTAAGAGGAGATACTATAAACTGTCACAGTGCTATAATGCTAATAGGCTGAATAACTACATTGTGGTATGAAGAGGAGAAGGAGGTAAAAGAGGGTATTGTATATAAATAGTAGAGGCAGCCGCCAAGGCGCTAGTGGTGGGCTAGCTAATAGTACAAGACAGTACGCGTTAGGACTGTGTTGTGACACCTAGAGTATCTGATTAACTAGCTTGTATAGCTGCTATTTGCAATTTACTATAACTGGGGGGTCCTTAGAGGTTGCCTTTAGTGTAGCAATTATAAGGGCGGGGTTAATTAAGTATATAGTACGTGTAGCTACGTCCTTCTCTTTTTATGTCTTTAGGTCCTCTTGCTTTTATAATAGGGTATCAGCCACTATATTTACCGTGCCTAGCCTATAGGTAATCCGTATATAGAAATTAGCTAGTAGGTCTGCCCAGTGGGCCTACTATGGATTTAGCAGCCTTTTAGTTATAAAGTACTTAAGGGCTTAATGGTCTGTAATTACTGTAAAGGGTGTATACTGGAGGCTGATAAGGTGACCTTGCTATTCCTATAGACCTCTTATTACTGCTAGCATCTCTTTATTATGGATCTTATACCGCATCTCTTTAGGGGATATTATCTTTAAGAAAAAGGCTACTGGCTTCTAGGTCTTATTGTCTTATAGCTAGTTTAGTACCCTAGCTACTACTCTGTTACTTATATTAGTCTCTATATAGGTGTCTTAAAACGGTAAGTAGTGCTTTATTACACTGCCTAATAGCATAAGGGCCTTAACTTACTTAAAGGCTTTAAGATCTTTCTCCCCTAGTAGGTACTAGGCTTTCTTCTTCTTAAGCTTACTAAGTAGTTATATAACTTAGCCGTAATCCTTTAAGAAGGCCTAGTAGAAGTTATAGAACCTTAGAAAGGATTGCACTCCTTTTACAAAGGTAGGGGGCTCCTAATCTCTAATTATAGCTAGCTTATTAGTGTCTATCCCTTGACACGGCAATTTGGGTCCTTAGGTTATCGATAAGAATCAACCAATCGGAAAAGCTGGGTTAATATAAATATCCAATTGAATCCAGTCGGCAATATAAGCGAACTTGGCAAAGGACCCTGCCGTGTCAAGGGATAGCAATCCCATTAGTACTAATAATAAAGCCTAAAAACTTTGTCTTAGTAACGCTAAACTTGCTCTTTTTAATATCCGCTTATAGGCCTGCCTTTTAAAGCCTCTGTAGGACCTTCTTAATGTGGATCTTATACTTTAGCGGGTTGTCTAAATAGATTAGGATGTTGTCTATATAGGCTGTACAGAAATAATCCAGGTAGTTAAAAAGGACGCTGTTAATGAACCTCTGGAAGGATGTAGGGCCGTTATATAGTCCGAAGGGTAGGACGCGGTACTTATATAATCCGTACCTTATATAGAAGGTAGTTAACTCCTTTATCTCTTCATTTAGCTATATATAGTAGAAAGCCTGCCGAATATCTAGCTTGGTAAAGATTTTAGCTCTTAATAGCCTTATTAACGTCTCCTTAATTAATAGTAGTAAATAGCAGTCCTTCTTGGTAATTATATTAAGCTTCCAAAAGTTAACGCAGAATTACTACCCCCCTTTAGGATTCTTGGCAAATAGAACCGGAGCTATAAAGGGTGCGTTGCTTGGTACTATAAACCCCTTCTATAAGTGCTCCTGTAGGTAGACCTTAATAAGCTCTAACTACTCTAGTAATATGTTATATAGTGGGCTAGGGGCTAGATTGCGGCTATCGCCTTTAAGAATAATATTATGGTCCACTCCCTTGTGATATAGTAGTAGTGTATTAGATGTAGCCTTTAAGAAGCTATTAGTATATTCTTAGTAGGGCTGCGGCAGCTTTTTATAGACAAGCCGGCGAAGTTCCTTCTTGTTGTTAGGTAGGGCGTCTTGTCCCTTCCTATTCTCTATTAACTGGTCTATCTTATAGAGACTGGTATATCCAATTACTACGTCCTTGCGCTTCGCTCCTCGTAAAAAGTTCCTTGCCTTAAGTAGCGTAATGTCTACTACCCTAAACTCCCTAGTAAATAAAGGCCTCTTCTTTCTTAGCTTTAACAGTAGAGCTGGCCTAGGGTAGAGCTGGTCTTCTATTTTCCTAATCGCGTTTTAGGTATTAATCTTCTAAGTATGCTTATAGTTATATAAGGCCCACTTGACTTGCTTTAGCTTAGCCTGTCCCTCTGGCTTAATTTTAGTAGAGGACTTCTTCTCTTAGAGTTGGCTAATTATAACTATATATTTAAAAATACGCCGGGGGGTAGGCCTAGGCTCTAGGTCTAGTAGTATGTCCCTTTAATCTACATCTTTCTGGTAATCTTCGTTAATTAGCGGGGGTAGGAGCTCCTTTTTTTGGTATAATTACATTCTGCTTACCATAGTAGTTCCTCTTGGTTCGCTATACTAAGACCTAGTATTTGCAATTAATAAGGGCCCTAGTCTTCTTAAACTATCTATAGCTAATAAGAAGATTATGGCGGCTAGTATTATAGAATAGGAACTATATAGGGACTTATCGGCTATCTATAACTAGGTTAGCCTTAAAGAGCTATCTAATTATATCTGTTTGCTAGTTGTTATAGCTAAACATAGCGACTCCTTATCCTTTAATCTTATAGAGCTTTGGTTACAGTTGTTGCTTAATAATTAGTAGTAGCTTATAGTGTATAAAAGCCTCTCCACCCGCACTAGAGTTAAGTAGGCTTATTATATTAAGAGCCACGCCACTTAGCGCGATCCTGTATAGCGTTGTAAGGGCTGCGCCTCCTAAGATTTCCTTTAGCTGTATGGGCGCTATATTAATTGCTCCAATCTGCTTTAGGTAGGAGACTTCTCCTAAAGCTACTTGTTTTCCAATTCTAATAAGTTAGTAACTATCTTATACTCTTTACTTTGGTTAATTACTTTAGCTTCTGTCTTCTTTGGCGCTAGGTAGTTATTAGAGTAGTGTTCTTGCTTGCTATAGTTAAAATAGGTAACTGGTGCTTTTATGGCTGGTGTTAGAGTTAGAGGCTGCCGGGAGGAGGGGGGACCTTTAGTCTCTTTAGCGCCCCTAGTGGAAGCTCTCTTAATAGCCTAGGCTGCTCTATGGTTACTTTGTTTCTTGCCTGTCTACTTTAGACCTTAGGCGTACTATTAGGCAGTCTTATAATAGGCCTAGAAGCTACAGTCTTTATCTGCCACCTTAACTTCTATTTAGATACGTAGGTTATTATAAAGCTTATTATAAAGCTCCTCTTTCCATTAATCTTGTAGCATCCTTAAGATATTTACCAGCCGTATAAAGTTAGATTGGAAATTATTAAAGTCTCCTAGGTATAGTATCCTAAGGCCTTTAAGTTCCTGCCAGGCCTTAATGCGGCAATCTGGGTCCTTAAAGACGTTCTCTAGGAACTTAAGTACTTCTTTACTGGTAGGGTTGCGTCCTATATTACGCTCTGCTTTTAGGTAGGGTAAGAGGTGGTTATAAGCTTTACCGCCTATATGTGTCTCAATATATGCTACCTTTGCATCTTCTTCCTAATCTGGGTTGTCTTAATAGAACCAGTCTATATTAGATTGAAGCTTATTTTATATATAGCCGCTCTAGGTATAATAGGTAGGCTCTTTCCCATCTGTTAGCGTAGGTGGGTCTAGAAACTTTACTGTGTGTCCTAAACCTGCAACACTGCTTATCTAAGAGAGTGGTGTCCCTTCTTATATTATCCATAACAGTATGCTTCCTCACTCGCTATCTTCCCAATCTAGGGCTTGTATAGTAACCTTACAGCCCATTCTTAATATCTTCTAATTAGCTTCGCGGAGCTCGTCTGTCCTATTATCTAGGTGCTCCTTAAGCTCCGCCATCTTTACTTAAGCTTCCTCTTTTGCATTAAGAGCTTTATACGTGTAGTTGTTTGTAAGATGCTATAGCATAGCAATCTGCTATTCTATTACCTTCCTTTGTATTCCCTAAAACCGCAGCTCCTCTATAGGTTTGGTTGTAGGTATCTCAGATAGCTTTTAGGTAGTTGCGGCCGTGTACTCTCTCTTGGTTTCTATCTTAAAGTATACAGGGTCTTCGTCGTCTTCCAATTGCGCCATAAGACGGTCCCATTTGCTCTTTATATCGTCCAAAAGCTCCGTCTCGCCATAGTACGGTTGGAGCTCCGGTGGCTCAAGTGTTGCGTCTACAGGTTCCTCGCGCCCTACTAGCGCTAGGTCAGTGGCTATCTCTAGTGCACTAGGCCTTAATGCACTCTTTCTTGCCATAGTATCTCTTTTAATTTCTTGGGTTGTAGTTAGGGTGATCCTTTTAATCTGATTACTGCAGTCTCTTCTTTTAGCTACTTAATCCACTGTTATAGTTGCCTGCTTAATGCAGGGCTTTAGTAGGTTAGTTGGTCTATAGTTATAGTGGTAGAACAGCTCTCTATCTGGCTACGCGTTTGACCGTTAGACCTAGTATTGTGTCGCCTCTATAGGTCAATTAAAGATAACCTTAGTCTAATGTCACGGCTAGCTTCCCATGGGAGCGGTCTAATAGATCAGGCAACAATAAGGGGCTATATTATGAGTAGACTAAGGTAAGGGCTTAAAGAAAGGGGCGCGGTAGACGACTATGTACATGTTCGGTCGTCGGGGCAACGTTGGGGCAACGTTGATCCGTGACCGACGACGCCTCGATGGTAGCTATGTAGACGAACCGTCACA
>Ga0307507_10003200_pt1 | contig 32392 bp, 10 predicted proteins | sample 7_EM_MG_FD_207223 | JGI IMG/M metagenome (GOLD analysis project Ga0307507, IMG submission 207223) | Populus trichocarpa ectomycorrhiza microbial communities from riparian zone in the Pacific Northwest, United States - 7_EM | ecosystem: Host-associated > Plants > Roots > Unclassified | place... | reverse complement strand
ACCTAGGGCCCCTAGGGCTCTATGAAGAGATTTACGATGCACGTGCCCCGTGCACGTGACTCGTGCACGTGTCCCACGCCTTAGAGAATACAGATTATCTAACACACCCCCTTAGCTTTAAGCTCTTTAAGGTCACAGCTAGCCACCTTCTCGTGTCCGTTAATGAGTTAATTAAACCGTAATCTTATCTAAATCCTTTTGTCTTGCTCTAATACCGTCCCTTAGGTCCTCCAGTTGCTTCTCCTTATCCAGCTGCTCCTTAATATCCACCATCCCGATTATATTAACAAAACTTTAAAACCTCTGCTTGGGCAGGGCCTTTATAAGTCCATTAGCGATCATCTCCTTCGTCACTGTCTATTAAAATCATACTCGTCTTATTGCGTATTCCTAACATAGCCAGTGTTAATAGATGTCAACGTATTGGAGCTTTGTAATTAGCTTTACCGTATCTTCTATAATTAGTTAGAGCATCTAGGTGTTGTCACATTTAATAATTAAGGGCTCGTTTAGGCGTAACGTTATTACGTTAAACAGCCTACTAGTAAAGATAGCTTTCTTTACTATTTGTAATAGGGCTAACAACTTAGCTTCTGTACTTAACGTCGTAACTATACCCTACTTGTTTGCTCTCCAGGCGATCGGCCCCCTAAATAGCTTTATAATATATCCTTACAAGCTCTTTCTGTCAATGGAGTTGTCCGCAAATAATGCATTACTGGCACAGATAAATAATTGCGCTTTACCTCTACCATCTCTTCCATTGTCTCGTCCTTTGTTGCGTATTCCTTTATCTCTCCCTCTACCATTTATTCCTTCCTCATCTTCTCTATAGCAGATTGCTCTGCTTCTCGTGCCATATAGGTATTAGATGACTCTGTCTGCCGCTTAATAATACTCTTAGCTTAGGTCCTGATTAAACCTTACCAGCCTTAATACTGCAAACGCAATATCCAGACGCGTTATAGTGGCTGCATAGAGTACTAAACCCAATTTTCTCTAATATAGCATTGTAAAGGCTAGTAGGGATATAGGGCGGACTAATAGGTCTATATCGGGGGACGGACGCGTCGGACGGATCAATTGGTGATTAGTAGGGAGGAGTTCAGATTCTGCTATAGAAGTGTCTGGAAGACGCCCTATGAGATCTATCTTATACTAATTAGCTATCTTCTTGATATAGGCTTCCTGGGATAGCCATAGAAGCCTCTAGCTATAATTACGTAGTATGTGGATTTCTAGGAACCATTTTAGCTCGCCAAGGGTACTTATCTGGTATTCCTTGCTCAGCTCCTTAATTGCTTCTTAAGCTTTCTTCTTATCTATTTTTTGGTAGCAGAAGACAATATCGTCAACGTAGAAGAAGACGACTATTCTACCTTTCAGCATAACACATAGCTCCTGAGGTACCTCTTTAAAACCCAATTCGTTTAACGAGCTTGTGAGATTCTTCTGCTATAACAGTAGTAATCGTCGTAGTCCGTACAGGGCTTTTCTTAAGCGCAGTACTTTATCTATCTTTCCTTTGTTGAACCCTAGCGGTAGCTTTATATAGACGACCTCGTCGAGATCGCAATAGACAAACGCATTAACTATATCTATCTGTGTCGTCTCTAGGTCGAATTTTGCGGTAATCGCCATAAGTGTTCAGAAGGTCGTATTAGCTAATATAGTAGCTCTTATAGGTAGGTCTCCTAGGGCCTATTAATTTCCGCAGACTACTAATTATGCCTTGCATTTCTGGAGAAATCCATGCTTGTCCGTCTTGTAGACGAATACCTATATTAAGCTAAGGACCTGCTATCCCTTTGCGTGCTTCTTATCTATTTCTTAAAACGACCTCATTTGATAATAGGATTAGAGGTAAGCTCGTTGAGCTTCTTGGAACTAATCTCAAAGAGGATGCGTATTAAGGTCGTAGATCGACTAAGGTGGCGGAGGTAAGTTCTTCCTATATAATCTGACATCGCGTGTTCTACCTAATTTTAGCTTGCTGTCGTTAAGTTAACTATTAAGGTTAAACTTCCTTCCTGCTAAAAAGGCGCCGTAATAGGCTAATGTAATTCTTTTGGTAACAAAGTCTTTAAACCTGTTATTACAGGCTTCCTTAAATGAGTCCTTAATAGAGTCGTTAAACACCCCCTAAGTGTAAAACCCGTCTCCTACTCGGCTGACAATGTCCTGATTAGTACCTTGTATATCTAACTTTGTAGGATACTTAACGTGAAAGGCATATAGAGATTCTTCGTCTTCTTCTATTAGAGGTGGCGTACAATACGCATCTTTAAGAGCTCTTGCAAGCTCAAGATCTGCTAACTCATTAAAGGTTTAAACTGGCTTATTAACGTCGTCGTCTTTCTCTTAAATTAACGGTTTAAATACTTCTTTGTTATCTTCCAGAAGGACCTTATTCTTAGTTAGGGTATTAGGGAGTTAAATCTTCTTAATTAGCGTGTCTAACTCAGCGTGTAGGTCCTTTAAGATATCCGTTTGCTTGCCATTAAAGAACGTCTTCTCGTCAAAGATGACGTCCCTAGTAGAGATAACGATACCTTTATATAGGATCCAGATCCTATAGATATTAGTAGAGTTATAGCCAACAAGGTAGCTAATATGGGCTTGCGGATCTAGCTTATTTAGCCTTTTCTTCTTTAGCTAGGCGTCTAACGTTATCGCGTACGCCCTACAGCCGTAGGCTTTTAGGTGCGCTAGTTGCGGCTTTCTTAACCTATTGGCTAGGAAGGTATAGAACCTCTTATAGGGCAATTTCCAACCATTACTTTCCCGTGGCGTTCGATCTTGAAGGTAGACTATATAGTCAACTATCTCTTTCTATAGATTATGTGGTAGATTGGCAGCAATTCTTATTGCACGTGCTCTCTTAATAATCACACCCCCTAAGCGTTTGGTGGTACCATTTTGAGCTTAGGTATAAGGCGCCAAAGGCTTAAATGTAATCCCTTAGGTCCGTAGCCATTTAAGGGTTTTTCTTCTCCCTAGCTCGTTGTCTGATCTAATAGTGTTAACCTTAAGGTTATGCCTCAGATGAATCCATTGGATAAAATCTTTAAGCACTCATAGTGTCTCCTTCTCTTTGCTATACGTCGTTATAAAATACGGGAAGGTTTTCCCTAAGAAGGTGTTATAGATAAATATAACTCGTATAAATCTAGTATACGCTTCCTTAAGGTCAGTCTAGTTAATATAGAGGTTAAGATAAGGTTTATTAATATTCTGTTTTAAGAACCTTCTTAAGACCTAACGCTTAATTTTGGCGAGACTGTAATATTAACATTCCGTTATCTTTGGGCCTTAAAGCTTAACTCCTAGGGCGTTAAGACCTAAATGATAAAGGCTTATAGGTCCTGGATAACCTAGACGCAGATACTATAGATACGCATTACCTTTTAAATCTGGACAAGCGTCTCTTAATAATACTCTACGCTTCCGTTAGCGGCGTAGCAGTCGGCTTGTATTAAACGCTAATTAACTTCCTAGTTGGATGTATTTAATAGTCTGTTATCTATAACGTTCTTCTATTTAATATAGGATCGTGTCATCCTTCTAAACTAGAAGATTGTTGTCTCCTTTATTATCCTAGTAGAACCCTTATTTTTAAAGCAGATAGAACGACACTAGATTCGTATTAAAGTCTATATAAAAGGCAACGTCCTTAAGACGTAGGGTTCCCTTGCTCTTGTCTAGTTTTATAATTTGGATAGTGACATCGCTATAGCCTAGTATAGGTACTTCTAAGCTACTGGCGGTGACATATTTATATCTTAGAGCTTTCCTAAAATTGTAAAAATAAGAGAGGTTATTAAAGATATAGAGAGTGGTTCCTAAGTTAAGAATAGTTAATAGCTTTAGTGGATGGGTTTGACCGGTGTGATATAATTTTAGGAATATTGTATTAGCTTCTCCCTTAATCTTAACTTCCTAGCTCTTATTCTGTTGTTGTTAGGCCTTATCTTCTTATTCTTTAAGTCTGATCTTCATAACTTGGTTAGTAAGATTCTTATTCTTTTCTACCTTCTTTAGTGCCCTATTAATGCGCGTATCTCCTATTATAACTCCTGCAGGTCTCTTGTCTTCAAATAAACACTAATAGTCCCGTAGGGAGTGTCCTCGTATTCCGCACACTAAGCACTCAGGCGTTGGCTTCTTGTAGGACGTCTCCTTATCCACCAGTGTCCTAGCTCTCTTTAAGCGTCTATTACATGCTAAGGCCTTTCCTCTTCGTGAACCTTTAGTAGTATCAGAGTGATCCTCAGTGGCTTGCTCTATAAAGTCTGCATTAAAGGTACTGCCTTTTATAGTAGTATTGGCTTTCTTTAAGGGTGTTCTAAGTCCTTCTTGCAGCTCCTTTGCTACTCTGTGGTATTTGGAAGATCTTAACTTCTAAGGGTCATTCGACTCGGTAGTGTACTTTATACAGTAGGCGTTGCTAAAAGGTTAAATAACTTCTACCAAATCTTAAAGCCAGATACTATTAGACATTTAAGGGATCTTATACTTCTCTCCTAGGGACATTGCGTGTTCCCATTAATCTAGCTATTGGTTCAATTTTAACAACTATTTAAACCCCTTAAGGGCTTCTGTGTACTAGTATTATACCTTCTTCCTAATAAACAATAAGGTAGGTTCTGTGTTCTCCTTCAGCCAAGATAGCCATTCTTTAACTGTTAAGGAAGGGTTAAGCAGTAGCTTCTTCTAAATTAATACTGTAAACATAATCTAGGTACGGATCTGTTAAAGATAATCTTCCTGTCTTAGGAAATACTTTATATCCTAGTTATAGTATCGTCTACTGTTCTTATACGCTTTCTGTTGATTCGTTGAGAGCTGCGCATATAAGGTTGCATTCTCATTAAAATCTATAACTTCTGGATAAGCTGGTTCTTGTAGTAGACCTTATTAAGGTGCTGCACCATCTGGGTCAACATGGGCCCAAATTCGCTGATCCACAAGGGCTTGGAGTTACCATAGCCATTGCTCCCAGTCTTCTGACTTATTAAGGATGATCGTCGTCGACAAGCTCAACGTCGGTGGAGTCATTTAACTAATAGGCAAAGGAGGGATTGAGATGGTATTTTGTCATCAGGATCGTCCTGTTGTCAGGATCGTCCTTGTTGTTAAATTAAGGTGGAATCTCGTGGAATCTCATGGAATCTCGTCAAAGACTCGTCTTGTGACAATTAAGGTAGGATTTCTATAAGAGTCTGCGTCTTAACGATAAGGTGTCAGAGTCTGACGATAAGGTAGAATTTCTTTAAACGATTAAGTAATAGCTGAATAGCTTCTTAAGTCGGCGGACCGGGCTCATAACTGTCAGATAATTCAGATAGAGGGGTTCATTGATTAAATGGGTTAATTAATTAATGATCTTGACTTAATCGTTAATTGATGTCAATGTTTTGACCTAGGGCCCCTAGGGCTCTATGAAGAGATTTACGATGCACGTGCCCCGTGCACGTAACTCGTGCACGTGTCCCACGCCTTAGAGAATACAGATTATCTGACAAGTATAGGACGGGGTATATATTTATATTCCCAAATATCGTCACGTAACACAATATTTGGGTAACGAAACCAGCCGTTAACGTTGCTTAACTAACACCTACTAGAGGTTTCTCCGTCCTTCCTATCTTCTCTCTTGCCCATTATCTCCTCGTCTGATGCTATCTATATCACTACGTTAACTAATAGATCCCTTGGTGGGGATTAAGGAGTATTAGAGCACCTCTAGCTCCTATAAGGAAGAAGAAAAGAAGAGAGGAAGGTGTAGAGGAGGGAGTATTTATAGACGGGAGGAGGCCTACAAGTACAGGAGGTTAGGCGACTATAATATAGCTATTGACGTTGCTTAACTAACACCTACTAAAGGCTCCTCCGTCATTCCTATCTTTTCTCGCCCGTTATCTCCTCGTCCAATGCTGTCTATATCACTACATCAACCAATAGATCCCTTAGTGGAGACTAAGGAGGAGTATTAGAGTACCTCCAGCTCCCTATAAGAAGGAAGAAAAGAAGGGAAGAAGGTATAGAAGAAGGAGTATTTATAGACGGGAGGAGGCCTACGAGCATAGGAGATTAGGCGGCCATAAATAACTATTAACGTTGCTTAACTGACACCTACTAGAGGCTCCTCTGTCCTTCCTATCTTCTCTTTTACCCGTCGTCTCCTCGTCTGATGCTGTCCATATTGCTACATCAACTAATAGATCCCTTAGTGGAGACTAAGAAGGCGTATTAAAGCACCTCCAGCTCCCTATAAAGAAGAAAAGAAAAGGTATAAAAAAGGGAGTATTTATAGATGGGAGGAGGCCTATAAAAGGAGTAGTAGTAAGGTTAAGGCGCCTTAGTCACTGCTAGGTAGTATTATCTTATTAAGAGGGTCTACTGCAGTAACTAAGTGAGGTTAATTTAGAAATAATATACATTCTTAGAGGTCACATAACTTATTACATAAGCAACATTTCCGCCCTTAAAAAAAAAAAGGTAAAAAAATCCAAAAATCGATTAACGCTATAGATAGCAGCAATATTGATCCAGCAATACTGCCAATTCTCCCTATATACCATTGTATGTATATCTAACAGCTCCAGAGGCAATAAGAAGGTAGAATAGATAGGGAGGTTAAAATTTAGACAAATTGGATTTCGTAGATAAGCTATTCAAAAGTTAAGAAACCAAGACAAATACTACATTCTCTACTTACCTCCAAGCCAGTATATGATTTCCTATTTAGGAAAAGTCGTTTATAAGTAGTTGCTGCTGCCTCCATACAAAATCTTCCTGTCGTGCCTCCTTAGCCTTGCTTATAGATGACTAAAATCGTTTCTTATCAAATCTATATTTAAATATAAGCCCCAAAAGCTTCTTAACTTGTAAGATTACTATATAAGTTAGCCTAGCTGTCTTATCCTTTTCCTTAATATCTAGAACTACCTAGTTAAGTATTAGGCCCTAGCTTTTATGCACTATAAAAGCAAAAGCTAGAGTAACTAGAAATTGATGCCGTAAGCAAGAGCCTCTTATACCCTCCCACTTACAAAGTACGGAAAATATAGGGACGACTTTTTTACTATCCTACTAAGTAAATAGGGTAAGTCCGTTATACCCATCTACCACAATTAGTAGTAACTAGGGTTGATTATTTTTAACATCCGCGTGTTCCTTCTATACAATATCTTTAACTGTACTAGTAGTACCGTTTACCAAGCCTAGTTTAACCCAGATATTCTATATTAGCATCACTTTCGCGTTAATACACAGGGCTAGATTCTCCATAGTATTGCACTAATTAGGAGTAGCCTTCTGCGTACCTATACCAGTGTTAACTAACTTAATAGCCACTACTGGCTATAAAAGGTCGCGAAGCCGAGTAGTGTTATACTTGCCTACAGTAGCGCGTGTGCTATATAGCCGAATTGCGTTGTTAAAGCCCGTAACCATATTAGTAGATGGGCCCTGCTTACACCTAGTTAAAAAAAGCTTTTAGGTTAAATCACTTACAGAATCACTATATAGCTCCGCAAGGGCGGTCCTCAATTTCAACTCCATTAGTATTTTAGACGCGGGCATATAGGGCCTTAAAAGACTGGTATAGCTCTAAGTCGTCTACAAAATCGCCCTTAAACTTATTAATATTATTAGCAGTTTTATGGCCTTCCTCCAGTTTCTAATTACAGAAGTAGTTAAGTAGGTGCTAATAGGAGTTAACGCAAGCCTAATAGAAAGCTATATAATTAGGGGCCCCAAATCCATTAGTATAAGTAGCCACTTCCTTATACTCCCTCTATAGGTAATAAAGAATAAGCTTTATACAGCAGAACTTAGGATACTGCGAATAGAAAGGATTGCCTTTATATTACAAAAAGTACGATATAACTCAAGGCTTTGCTCTTAGCCGACGCTTATAAGTAGAGTAATTGAAATGGAGTAGGAAATTGAAGAAAGTGACGTCCTCTACCCTATCTAGGCGGCGCTTATATTTCTTATAGTTAGATAGTCCGTACCCTCCTAGTTAGCCATCCTTAAGCTTATACATAGCGCTTTGATCTTCCTCCTAGCGGTAGTTTAAAGTTACTACATTCCTAGAGCCTTTGCAAAGGGGAATATTAAGAAGCAAATGGTATACCTCCTACGCTAACTAATCGCGTTTGGTAATAAGCTTGTTTATAAACCTAGCTACTACCAAACTAAAGGTATAAAGGCAGTTGGCGTACGGCTGTACTAATTAGAGTAGCTCCTAGTAGGAAGTTAACTTCTTCTCTTCCTTGCTGCAATATTTGCCTATATAGTTGACTATTACTAATATACTTATAGCAGGTAACGTATTAATATTCGCCATCCACGCCAATATTATGGCTGCATTGTAACTATTAAGAAGCTTATCATTACGCTATAGACAGAACGTCTAGTAATGTGGATTTTAATCCTTTAATACAGCGGCCTTATTGCGGAAAGAGCGTAGAAAGTAGAAGCGGCACTCCTTTACTCTAGTAGAGCCTTTCTTCAATCTTAAGCAGTAAGATTCGGTGCAATTACAGTGCTGCTAAAATTGATTAAGGTAGGCGGTAAGAAGCTTACTAGTGTTAACCTATTCTTTATGGCTAAGAGCAAAAGGATATTAAAGATTGGGAGGCCTAAATTAATTAGGATTTATTACAAATATAAAAGTAGCCCAGTACTTAGCAAAAGCCGCCCTTAATGCACTAGCTGACGGATCTAGCTCTAGGGCTATTAAACTCTATAAAAAGCTATATATATAGCCACTACCTCGCACCTGCCACTTATATTAGGACCAAAAGTCAGTGCCATTAAATAGACCTATAAGTATATGCTTCCAACAGATCGAAGCGGCGATGCAGCTAGTAAGCAGTAATATATGGATTATTGTTAAGATTTCGTAAAGCAATCTAGTAGCGCTAAGCCTTATCAGCAGCCTTATATTCGTCAAATAGAGGCATATAAGAGTGTAGATTATGCCAATGTAGATCAATAGCGCTAAGTGTAAAGAATAGAGACCCGCTCTTAATATTTTTAGCATAAGCTATAAGCTTATTTCTCTTCTACTTCCAGTAAGGTCTAGTGCCCTTAAGCTTCTATATATACCATACAATCTTATTTAGAACCTAGTTACCCCTACTACCATTTATAAGATTACTAAGCTTATCTAAAGATAGACCATTCTCATCTAATTAGCTGTAAAGGAAGTGGGTAGTATTAAGGGCTTACTCTCTCATAATCCAATTAAATACGTAGTAGCGAAATAAGGGGTAGCGGCCAAACCGACTGTCCTAATACTTAAGCATATGCTTGGCGTACGCAGCCAAGGTAACCGTACGGCTTCATAGTATGTTAAAATCTGCTTTGCCATAAGGAAATAGGGTAGGAAAGGCGCCGCGCATAATAAAACTAGCTAATCACTTAGAGAGAGGTGTCTGTCGTATAGTAGGAACCTCTAGGCCCGCTTATAGGTCTTATTAGTGTTAAACCTCGCGACCTAAAAGCTCTAATTTATTAAGGTTAGGTACTAGATCAGGAACCAAAGTATCTAGTACATTGTTATTAAATTCGCTGTCCAGTATATTACTACTAAGCTCGGCAGGCAGAGGACCAATAGCAGGAGGATATTGTATAGGAGTAGTAGGGTAAGCTGTCAGGCCACTAAAATTAGACTCCAACTTATTAATATAAGGTAGCTAATCTAATATAGAGCCATTTTTAGGTAAACTGGTAAGCTAGGTGCTATATATTTCAATATTATAATAATTAGGATAATTAACCTTTAAAAAGTAGAGCCACTGTGCTATAGTAGAGCGCCTTATAGTATACCGCTTAGTAAACCGCCAACTTAGGTATTCGCTACCCTCTACTACCGCGGGCTTCACGACTAGTATATTAAGCTTAGTAGGTAGCCATGGTAGCTACCTTTAAGTCTTTAGTATATTCTAGCCAAAGCAGCAGACATAGCTAGTATAGCGGCGTTACTAGCCGCGTACACGCACAACTTGCAGATAAACGTATATGCGCGCAATTAGAAGCTCCTCTACCGCGGTAAGTATAGGTAGGAAGCCAGGAACAGGCCCCAGATCGAGCCCGTTGCTTTCACCAAATAGGGGAGAAAGGGTTGGATTCTTAAGGGCGTCCTTAATACAGGCTTTATATATACCTATATTATTACCCTCTGTAGCTAGGCCCATTTGGAACCACCACTCCTTACAACAACTACACATCTCCATATATTCAGCCTATAGTATACTCCTAAACTTCTTAATTCGCTCCCAGTCAACAGCCAAAATAGGTAGTAGTATAGCCGTAGTCAGAGCTTACCGCGAGAAAGGTAGTATTGACGGTAGAGTAGGTACTGGCGGTAGAGTAGGTATTAGTAGTAAAGTAGGTATTGGCGGTAGAGTAGGCATAGGAGCTAGTTCCGGCAAGGACGTATTTAGGCCATATAGAGCGCCCCTTCTACACAGAGCTTCATCTGTGGTATATAGCGGAGGAGTAGGAGAGTAAGCTTCACCCCGCCAATTAAGAATACAGTGCTCCCGTTATATTGCCCTAATTATCTTCCGCCGTTAAGCTATTTTAGGGGTATCTTAGCTGTTCTAGCCGCGAGGTAAGAAGGCGTTCTCGGTATCGTTTTCAGGTAGAGCAGTTCACCAGCACCTTATAGGACGATTCTCAGTAGTAGAATCTAGCTCTATAAGAGCTCTCCACTTATTTAAATTATATTTGGAGGCCTAGAAAGGTAAGCAGAAGTAGAAGTAATATATAGGGAAGACGCGCCTTTAACCAACATAACTAGCATAGCTTTAAAAGCTTCTTTAAAGGGCCATCTTTGACAAAGTTAAGGCGGGGCTTATGGATATAGCACTTACTGCACTTAATTGTAGTAGGGTCTGCCATATATAATATATATAGTAGTATTAATAGAGGTGTCAATAAAAAGGAAGATGCAATACTAAGATATTTTAACATTTATAATATTTTAATGTTCGTTATATGGATTCTGCAATAACCTACCGCCCGCAAGTTTTTTGTCTAACCAATCAGAAGCCGGCTTGGCGGGAGTTTGAAATCCAGAACCCAAAAGTAATAGACCACTCATAAACTCGGGTCAATAATATTTAATATATCTTATATAATGGGCTAAATGAAAAATGAGCGTAGCGGCGTAAAAGGGCAAGTTATTTATTTTATAGTAATACCTATTAAAGGCATTTTAAGCATTTCCGATACATTTAAAGAACTCTTTATTAGACATATACTCCTTCTATTATATAATATTAGCTAAATTAGGAAATAGAGAGAGAAGATAAACTAACCTAGGATTTATTAAAGTGCTTAATTATAATATCTATTATAAAGAGTATATTCTTAAGCATTACTTTATATCCCTAATATTTTAAGGCTACCTAGTAAAATATTTAAAGAAAACCTTTTATTATTTAAAGCGCCTCCTAGTCCTTTAGGCTAACATAGTCTTTTTTAAATATATTAAAGTTACGCTTAGTATACATATTAAGGGCAAATTTTTTTTAAATTACTACTCTAAGTATAAGATACTAGCTATTCCATCTTATATAATTATTAAGTAAAATTCTTCTCCCTATAAAATTTTTAAACTCCCTTATATAACTAGCTAAGCTATAGGTATATACGGTAATGTTATAAAGCTTTTTAAGTGCGCTAAGCTTCTAAAATGTATTGCTCTTTTCTTTCTCCTCCTTTATATCTAACTCTTTTTCTTTTTCTTTATCTTCTTTATTGTTGGTTACACAAGGGGATATCACATAGCTACGGTTCGTAGATAGTATAATAATGGTTAATTGATTCTTTTTAATAGGAATAAGGAAAGGGGTAAGGAACTTAAGGTTCCTTACCACGCTAGGGCCACATCAACACGTGACGGCAACATGCCTCGTTCCCAACACTAGCAACTCTTCTTTTTATAGTTGCCATCTACATATATACAAACAGACAGGATACGACAATACTAGACAGTATACAACAATACCAAACAATATACGACAATATGCGACAATGCAGCAGTTGGCAGAATTTGGCGGATAACGCAAAGACAGGTAGGCCGCCAAGGCGCTAGTAGTAAGCAAGCCAATAGCGATTTTCCATCCCGGGGATAGAAAATCCTAATTGGCTGGTTTAAGTTAGGGTCTACAAAATGTTATACTCCTACTCCCTTTTAACCCAACCTTTAACTCGTACACGTAGAGTATTTATATTAACAAACGTCTCTAGTGCCTTGTTTAGGTTCGCCTTCGTTATCGCATCTACTGAGTTATCTTGGCCATTAATCCATTAAATCTCAAAGAGTTCTTAACGCTCATAGGATTGCCGAAGTGCCATAATATTAATTATAAGGCGCTTCTCCTTTGTAGTACCAAGCTTAACTAAACACTCATAAAGGGAATATAAGTCGGTGCATATAATTATAGGGATAACGGGAAGTTTAAGTCGATCTATAATTATCTTTAGGGTAGTTCCAATTGCAATTACTATATCAACTCCGCTAACCATTCCATATATCTCTAACGCCAAAACACTTTGGGTAACGCGCTTACTCTTAATTAAGCTCCAATAAATAAGGTTGCTATAGATTATAAAGTCATTCTCTCTAGTAAACTTATTTATAATAATAATCTTATATCCTAGCTAGAAGCTAAAATCTTTATTATTTATAAACGATCTATTAACAAATATAAAGAGCTTAGCGGTAGGAAGATTAATAGGCACGTAGTATAGGCCCCAGTCAAGATAGTTTATTTGCCAAAAAAGGCGTTTATTTAGGGCAAGAACGTCGTCCTTAGTTAATTTTTGGTGTTAGGCGGCAACAGAGAGATCAAATAAAGCCTTAGGTTAATAGATAGAAGCAATATAAGCTCCGCAAGCGCATTACTCTACGTATCCTTACTTCAGAGAATTAGCGTTAATAACATCAATCTTCTTACCTTAACCCTTCTAGCACAGAGCAATAGAATCCTCGTTTAGGGAGAGGATGCATCCATTAAAGAGTAATAGTATTATTAAACTAAGCTTTTCCTTTAGCTTTGCTATAAGATTTGCCTTTACTAGCTCGTCTTCTTTAAGAGCTAAAAATTAGTCGTCTCCCAAGATAATTATATTGTTAGTTTATATGCTAACGATTCCAAATAGAGTTCCTATAGTTATAATAAGGAAGCAGGGATTAAATATAAAAGTAATTATTAAAAGCTTCTCTTTATAGTGCTTACTATAGGTAGCCCACCAGTAAGTTCCTGCCTCTGCGATCCTATATAATGGCTTAAGCACAACCATAATCGTATCTTTAGGATACTAGTGGCAAATTTGCTCTAGAAGGTATGCCAATATTAAGCGCTAAAGGTGCGTCTCTAATTAGGTGTAGGCTTAAGTAATATCTCGTAAATAAACCACCATTCTATTCTTTATTAAGGAGGGAGCTAGCGTAATAATAACTCGCTAACTAGCTTATTAAATCGTGGGAGACTGCATAAGAATCACCTCCTTACTGTTATCGTTATAGCCTTGGATAACAAGCCTTGATTTCTTAAATAGGGCGTTAATAGCTTTACCCTTAATTTCATTAACCATTCTTGACTTAAAGATGCGAACTCTATTAAACTTAGTAGGGTCATACTTCTTAAATTTAAAAACTCCTCTTATAATAAAACCCTCGATCTCCTACTTATCAGATACTTAGAAAGGAGCTCCTAAAGTTATAATACAACCTTCCTTTTAGAGCTGTTTTACGAGTTTAAAGTCATCCTTCTCCTTAGCTGTCATAAAGGCCATTAATAACTCAACTCCATTTTCAATAGCGGCAATGAATTGCTCTTTAAAATCAACAAGATATTGGCAATTTTATAATCCCTTTAGGCAACCTCTACCGCGTTATAGTTATAGCGCATCTACTAATATTGTATTAGGATCGTAGTCGCCTTCTAAAGCACATTAATTATAATTCTCCTTTAGGGCATCTTCTAGGGCATCCTATAAAGGCTTAGAACTGTTATCTTTATAGTAAGGCTTAATAACAGTTAAACGGAATTAAGTGGGTCCATAAGGCATCTAAATAGTACAAGTCTGGCCATTAATTATAATAAGTTAATATGGGCCTAACCATCCTCCCTTTTTACACCATACGCGTACCTTAGACTGGAGTGGCAGATTAAGCGTAGTTAAGGTATTTAGGCTATTTCTCATTCCTAGTACGTCGTTGACTTGGCGTATAGCGTAGAGACATTATACCTCCTTCGTTACCTTGCGAATAGCCTCAGCTCATTACACAACGGAGGGAGATAGTAGAGAATTATTAGTTATTTAAGGGTAGGCGCCAAAGACTAGTAACGTGGGTACGAGTCTATCTAGGCTAGCAGAATCATTAACAGCTTTAACAGCTATTTATAAGGTAAGTTCTTCGCTAGCGTCCTCTAGTTTTAAAGAGATAATCTTATATACGCGGCGTAATAGCGCGTAATATCGCTCCACTTTTTTAATACTATTATGTGCCTTAATAGGGACTTCCTTGACCTTAATTGCTATTGCCTTTATCTATTATTAAAACTCTATAGATAAGAAGTTCTTTCCTATATTATAGACGATTTAATTAGGGGGTCCTAGGTAGACATTAATCTAGCATAACTAAAGGGTATCCCATGCGTTCCTAGCTAATATATCCTTTAAGAATTATGCAGCTTGGAAGGAGGTTAAAAAGTTAACAACTTAGAGTACTGGCTTACCGCTAAAATATATAACGTTAACAATAATACAGAAGTTAAAGTTATAGTTATCTTTAAGGGTAAACTTAAATTGGCTAGGGGACTTCTAGTTCATTTAGCAGTAATAGTAGTACTTTATAAGATGCTTAATTACCTTAACCTTAACTTTATAGCCTGCTCGCTAAAGAACCCTAAGTAATTGATAAATGGATAGGTGGCCAAAACGATGGTACAGTTGGCGTAATTCCGACTTAGTTAAGTAGCTTTAAGCAACACTCTTTTCTAGTTAATAAAGAAGCAACCAGGGGTAACCCCACTTGCGCATAATAGGCACCCGATTGTCTCCCTAAACAAGTATATTCTTAAGGTTGTTAAGCCTAACGCCTAACTTATCTATATCTTTAATGCAAAATAGAAATGGAGTGTTTGTAGGAATAATATAGAAAGTAATATATCCTAAGGGGGTTTAGACCCTAATTATGCTAAAAAAGATTACAGTACCTTTACCAAATCAAATCGTATATTGGCCTGCCGTTAATTGGTCGATCTAAATAGAGCTATTAAGCTACTAAAGAGCTCAAACTTAAGGTTCTCCTACTGTAGATACTCCTACGGCTCCTATATCCGGTATAATACCATAGAAGACGTACACCAAGTATCTATTATTAAAGGAAAACACGGAACTCTCCTTTAGCTTATTAAAGATATCTAATTTCGTAATAAAATAGAGCGTAGATTGATTATTAAGAATAATAATGGTTTATATACCATCTACCTCACTATACTTAGTGAAGTATTGGTTAGGGGAGTAGTCCTCAATTTCTATATCTATAAGGAGCTGTTTGACCTTATTAACCTCACCCTTAAGATCTTCTACGCCTTTATATTAAACCAGGAAGCTTTAGAAGTAGGCCATAGTAACCTCGCAATTTCTAACATTTTTTACACTCTAACGGAACTTGTTATATACCTCTTTTCGCTTATTAAGGGAGTATCTAGTTAATTAGCAATTTGGCTTCTTACAAACATAGCACTTCTTCTAGCGATTACTTTAAAATAAACCTCTATTAGAACCTCCACGGTTGCCTTATAGTTAACGTTAATTATACCCTCTTCCGTATTCCCTACCATGGCCACCATATATTCAATCAGTCCAGTTATAATTATATTAGTCAGGAATACTTAGTTAGGTAGGGTTTTCGGTATAGAACTATTAAGATTCTTATGTTCGTATTATAGTACCTACGGCGGAGCGTAGCTTAGTATATACTCCTTTAAACATATCCGCAGGTTTGTATAGCGCCAAGTTGCACTTAGGAACGCCACGGCATACTAAAATAACCTAGTCCCTTAGGCTGTTCTTATTTTAGTAAGTTTCGGTAAAGCTATATTAGATTTTCTAAAGTTTATTAAAGAGTAATTAAAGGCACTCTAAACAAGTCTTTATTAGGTTAGAAGTAATAACTCTCTAAAATATGGTCTCCCGCCATTTAAATATATAAAGTTAGCGATTTTTATCGGTCTTAAAGTAAGCTCTAGTAAGCTAAAGCATTATATTAAAGCTATAGTTTTTACCCGCAATATAGTCATAATAGAATGTCGCTGCCCGTCCCTTTAACATAATGGAGAAAGCATAGTGGTACTAATAGCGTTAAATTCCGACCTTATTGCAACAGTTATAGAAGACCTATAGTTTTGCTCTAAGCATATTATATAGTTCTCCTCCAAACTTCTTTTCTTTGTCCAAATATACCTTTATTAAATTCGTGACTTCTCGTAGTAAAGGCTCACTAGTTGGCTAGAGTGGAGAAGGTAGAGGCGGAGCAACTCTAAGTAGAAGGGCACCTCTAGGTAGGAGAGTAGCTTTAAGTAGGGGGTCAGCGTTCTAGGGGTTTTAATATAAATTAAAGTTACCTTCTAAAGAATATAGGTTGTTTTTAGGTTTCTATAGTTAACATATAATCTCAGCTTCCATCCATATTGGTTCTTCTGTACTAGTAATAACGGCCTAAATATTACTAGCAATTAGGTTACTGTTCTCAGCAACATATACCCCATTCCTACGGAGGAAGTCTCAAAAATCCTAAACAATATTGACGTTGCCAAGTGCCTAGGTATCAGCAGTCCATCCTATAAAATCCTCCCTAAAATACTCCCATAGTTATAAATCGGCGTAGCATCTATTTCGGTAGAATATAATATGGTGTAGGAGAAAGCCGTTAACTTGTTTTATAGTATAAGTTATTATATTAAAGGCGAATTCGTCCCAATCTTCATCAATAAGTTTCGCATACTCAGCTACCCCTAGTAGTAAGGAGTCTTTCCAGTTATTTAAAGTAGGCGTAGCCATGTTTTCAAAAGAAGGGAAGTGTTATTGGTGTAGGGATTGTTGTTTGGTACGCGTTCGTAATGTATATTTGTCATTTGGTACGCGTTTGTCATTTAGTACGCGTTTGTGACGTATATTTGCGGTTATAGGGCTTAGGACCAGTTCTAGCCTTAAATCGCGAAGACTTGTAAAGCGTATTGTTCTATATAATGGACGCAAGAATCTATAATCTTGGAAAGGCTTAGGACTAGTTCTAGCCTTTAGATCCTTAGATTTATAAAAGAGTTCTATTTGAGATTCAGGACCAGTTCTAACCTCAAAAGACAGCTTCCTCTAGCATAAGTAGCACTGGTATAGTAACTTATCTCTTCTTAGTGATACCTAGCTGTTCTATAGTATAATAGTGAAGTTAACCACTAATTAGTGTTGGTTACACAAGGGGATATCACATAGCTACGGTTCGTAGATAGTATAATAATGGTTAATTGATTCTTTTTAATAGGAATAAAAAAAGGGGTGAGGAACTTAAGGTTCCTCACCACGCTAGGGCCACATTAACACGTAACGGCAACATACCTCGTTCCCGACATTTATATAACTTAATACTATTAAAACTAATTAAGTTTTTAAAGAGGAAAGCCTATACAGTAAGGTTTAGAATATAACCCTAATAGCGAATCCGTTAGTAGACAGAGTTCTATTTAATTCCGTTTTTTTAAAGAAGCTAGTTGCTTATTATATAACAGAGCTAATTATTTATAGTATAGTTATTAGATATAACAGTAACTGGCTTTTACGTAATCCCGTAGTCCTTAAGCAATAAAAGGAAAGTGTTTTATTACTTATCCCTACTATAAGAGGCTACCATATAAAGGCTAAGGAGAGCGTTTATAAGCTTTTCCTCGCTATTAATAATATAGCCGCAAATTATAAGGAGAAGGTAATTATTTAGAGAGGCCTAGATATTAACAGAGAGATAAATACTTATTAGTGCAGACTGCGGCCTCTTTTATATAATGTCCTTTTATAATAGCTATAAGTTATAAATCTTTTTACTAACCGCTAAATAGGCTATAGTTATATAGCCGTCTACTTTAGGATTAATTAACTATAGAAGGATATAAAACTCTAGTTACTTAGCTATCCAAAATAGCAAGTTTTATATAATAATTAATATAATAAGAGCCTTATTAATAACTTCCTTATTTAGAACTACTTAGAGTACTTCTAAATTTAGCTCTTTTATCTTATTTTAAGATAACGCTTTAAGGTAAAGATCTTTTAGTTAATCCTATATTGCTTCTTTTATATAACTAGTTCTAGGCTTAACTATATACTATACTTTAACACTAAGTGGTTTCGGAAGTTAGAAGTTAACTATATAGCTTATAACTTTATGCGATATTTATAATAGAATAAAAAATGGACGTTTTATTTTGTACAGGCTCATTACTACCTAGTAGATGGGTAGAAGCCTCTACCAAGTCATATACACCGCTAAGTAATACATACCCCTCAATAATTTTACATTTAAAAATTACACTTTTAATAAAATAATTTAAAATTTAAATATAGTATATTTAGATATATAAACTTTCATTAATTTTTTTTTGGAAATAATACTTAACATTTATTAAATCATTGGACTATTTAACTTTAAATTAATATTGATTTGACTTTAATTTTCAATAATTATATTAAGTTATGTTAAATTAATTTAAAAAAAAAATTATATTACTTATAATAAAATAATAATTTAATGGGAAAAATTATTGAAAAATTGTAGATAATATGAAAATGAAAATAGCAATATTTTTTATTGTAAATTGTAATTATAGTACATTGTATTAAAAATATAATTTGTAAAATAAAAGTATTATTTATAATATAAAAATAAAAATAACTTAATTATGCAATTATAAAGCTTTGTTTATTTAATATATATATAAAATAACTTAATTTAGTTTAATAATAGGTAGTATATAATAATTATTAAAAGTTATATTCAATATTTAAATTAGTATTTTTTAAACTTAGTTTTTAAAAAATATATATTACAATATTGTAATTTTTATTTTATAAAATAATAAACTTACCATTTAATAACCCATATTTAAAATTTCATATTAATATCTTTTATAATGATTAAGTCATAAACTTTTTAAAAAGGTATATTTTGAGGCATTCTAGTAGGGTTGGAACCGGGTTCCCAGACCTGCGGAGGATAGGCCAGATAGCCCTCTTAAATAATAAACCTATTAGCTAATAGTCTCCGGATAGTCTTGGCAAAAATCCCTAATATGCTTATACTTATAATGCACCCCCCAATATTAAATAAATAATTTTTCTATTAGTATAGATTTATAAAGCTTATAAAGCGCTTTAAAATGGTACTACTTTTATTTAAATATCCTAAGGATAAGTAATATTATATAATAATTATTCATTGCTTAACGTCCGATTCGGATCCCTATTGGGCCCACGCGGACTACTCCTTATTTACATATAGGGAGAAAACTCTATTTAAGAAAATAAGAAAACCCCATAATCCATCTCCCCGCCTTTTAGGACTTGTATGTGGGGCGCCTATAAGTTACCTATAGTGCTCTACTACCTTACTTTATAACCTCCTTGGGAACCACTGCTGCCGTAACAAGCCTACAGACGCGCTAGTATCGCAAACTTAACTCTACTACTATAGAGTCATTAAGGGGCGCCTAGTACTCGCCCCTTTGCCTTCTATTACCATTTCCTTTGCAACCCAGAACTAGTCTAGTACATTTTAGCTAATAAGCCACTAGGTAACCGCCTTAAGACCTTTTTATATTAAGAGTAGTGTATTATAGTTCTCTATACCAGCTACTAAGAGCATTGCTTCTTGGTTAGTGTGTAGGGGGCATAACAGTATTACATATTTTGGTGTCTGTCTTAGCCAGCCACATTCGCATCTTGGGCTACCTACTAGGACACCCACCCAGTAGAGCCAATCTTTTAGTCCTATTATTCCTATTCTTAAGAGTGTTGCCATTATATTTTCCGCCTTTGTTAGGCCTTCTCGGAGCCCTTAGGTGTTTACCCCCCATGGCGTTGACCATACTACGGCTTAGGTTCCTCTTACCTAAAAAGTAATATTATATAGATATAAAGCTTACAAGAGCTCTGTGGAATAAGGCAAGCCTGTATAGAGCTCTACTAAAGCTCAGCAAAAGCTCAGCACGAAGCTCTGCACAAAGCTCTGCGTACGGAGGCTCTGCACTAAGCTCTGCATCAAGCTCTGCGTATGGAGGCTCTATATAAAGCTCTGCACGAATCTCTACACGAAGCTCTACACAAAGCTTTTATATAGAGCCTCCATAGTAGAGCCGTTGTACGCAGAACCGTCGTACGCAGAGTCGTTGTGCAGAGCCTCCATATACAGAGCTTTGTGCAGAGCTTCGTATAGAGCCTCCACAGAACTTCATACAGAGCTTCATATAGAGCCTCCGCAGAGCTTCGTATAGAGCTTCGTGCAGAGCTTCGTGCAGAGCTTCGTGTAGAGCCTTAGCAAATACCTTTAGCTTTCCTACTAATTAGATATCTCCTTTCTACCTTTTTATTTATACTTCTCTTTATATAAATTTCTATTATACGCTGAATGTTAAGCCTTATAATCCCACTACTTGCAATTTCTATAGCACCTACTATGGAACCCTAGGACTCTAATACTTAGTAAAGGGGTAAGGGCCTATTAGATAACGCGGAGTTGCTATATAAGCCTTATAGAGCTAGCATTAATTAGCTCTTTGCCTTATATAAGTAATATAGATTACTTATAGTTATATTTAGAGATCTACAGCTCTAAATTAGAATTATATTTATATATAAGGGCCTCCCTATCTATACCTACTTCTCTAATATACTCCTACTTAAGCCTATCTATTCACTTGCTCGCAGAGATGTACTTTGAATAATGTATTGTATTAGGGGGTGTCAGCGTTGTCGATGATGAATAAATAAATAAATAGGCCAAATATCATATTCAATTCATAAGCCAATCAAAATATCGCGATATGAATGAATAATTGCGATATCTTAGATATAGGTAATATCACCAGTCTTGGCATGGTGTAGTACTAAATCTATATAGCCGACGTCTCCTTAGAGGCCTCTCCCCCCCCCCTAACGTTTACTAGTAGCTCTCTCCTCCAGCCCTATATAAGTCCTCCTCTTACCCACGACTTTAAGCACTCTGATTGCTTAATATTTACTGGCCCAAGCTTCATCTATTATTAGGTAATTGTCCTTTAGGCTCCTAAAAATATTCGCTCTGGTTTAGTTGATATAGGTAGTATAGATAGGATATCTATCGCCATACAGTAGAGCGCTGGGTAGTTGATTTGATTACTTGGATTAAGCCACCAATTAAGGGCAGTAGTACCAGCAGGAAGATTAGTAGGGGAGGCGTTAATAAAGTGTTTAAATTCATCCTTAATTATATTAAGGATTGACTGCTTCTTATTTCAAAGATTATACTCGTTGGGCTCCTAATCGCGAGTAACAGCTTCCTCCTCTTCTGCCCTACTTATATACTTATCCTTATACTCCTTCACCTAAAGCTTTTGGGCTGCATTAACTACTGGCTTCCTCTAGGTGGCTTTCCAGTTGCGATTAATATAGGCTTTCCTCCAGTAAGGAGCTAATAGTAGGGCTGCGCCGTATACAGTAACCTCGTTGGTCTTAAGGTAGTATTTATTAAAGGCGTGCCAGCTAGTTTGAATATAGTTACAGAGCTTTAGGTTAGTCGCGTACTTATATAGAGCTGATTTAAAGTGCTCTACTATAAAATCCATTATATAAAGCACCTTATTAAGAGTAGCCTTATCACCTTCTGTCTCCTTTATAACTCTCTAGAAGGGCTATAGGAAGTCTTTAATATTTTTAAGAGCTCTCTAATTAGTGGCGTTAAGGATATCTTCCTCATCAAACTCCTTAATATACTGCTCTTAATATTTTACAATTGCGTCTTTTAATTTAAGAGCCACTAAGATTATACCATACTATGAGTTCCACCGCGTGTCATTATCTATAGGAATAGCTCAAAGAGCAGTCGCGACGAAGTGGTTATAGTGGGCGTTAGAGCTTCAAATGTGTATAATAACATTATGCACCTTTCCTAGAGGACCAATCTTACAATAAGTAAACTTACTAGCCTTCTCTTTTTTAAACCTTTTGGTAAGGAGCTCCTTAATCTAATTATCATTAAGATCTAACTCTGCCTTAAGCTTCTTACAAGCCTCCTTAAAGGCAGCGTTGACGGCTTTTTTATCCTCCAAGAAGAAGAAAGCTTGTGCGGCTATATTAAGTACATGCCCGTGGCAGCGAATACAGTATTACTGTGGATTGTATTGAGCTTTAATTTCTGCCTCCCAAAGCCTCTTAGATAGCCCTTAAAGAAGTTTATTATTACTGCCGTGATTGTCGCCCATATAGTATCCAACTTTATTAAGTATTTGGTAGTCCTTAAGGACTTGCCAGAGGACTTCCACCTGCTTATTGCCGCCGTGTTTACCAGGGAGAAAAGGTAGAGCAAGTAGAGCCTTCTAAAGTACGCTAGTATCGTCGACAAAGTGACTATAGATTGCAATAAAAGACTTTTAATTAGGCGAAGACCAGGCGTCAAGTAAGAGGTATATTAGGGTAAGAGAGCGACGGAGCTTCTGCTTAAGAACTTCCTTATCAAGGATATAGGATTCCTTAATTATTATAGGCACCGTAGTATGGGAGTCTATCAGAGCTTCCTCGCAGGTGTAATTTACTATAAGAAGTAGCGCTTAAAGCTCTAGCCAAGTTACTGCGTTATATAGTAGATTTCGAACCACAATTAGCTATACAAAAGCGTCGCGTACGAGAGCTAAATTAACGCTCTCTCTTAGTATAGTTTCCTTCTTCCTTTCAAGGTTCTGCGTATGAAGCTCTCCCTACTTATAGAATAGGCCCTAAAGACTCTGCTTTATAGCCCGCTTGATAACTAAGTCCTCCTCCTTGACGACTACGCCGTGGGCGTTAAATAGATGAGAGCGTATATTTGTGGTAACCACATTGCCTATAGTACCAATATTGTCTTCCTTTACTATTTACAAGCGGCTTACTACTAATAGGCTTACGCGCGAGAGCCCATGTATTTATAGCCCTAACTCTTCGTTTTTTGTAAGCCTGTTTGAAGGATTGGGGGGAGGATTTGGTAGGTGTATTGGTAGAGGATAACGCGTTGGATTCTTCGTCAGTATTCTCGTCTTTAAAAAGCTCGCTTTTAAGCTTAGATAATTCTAACTGGGCATTAAAATTACTGTCGGAGTCAATAATAATAGATTGCGAGAGAGAGGGAGGCATGGTACTAGATTGTAGGTGGTATTTAGGGGGTAGTTAAATATATTACAGAAAGGAAGCATCTGTAGGCGAGTTTAAAAATTTTGACTCTTGCGTATATATCAGAACGTACAGTATAAAATTGGTCCTATATTTACACCTTAGTATCCTTCTATATACCATAAAAGCTTCCTACTATACCACGAGAGCTTCAAGTCTCTATATATATTCATAATTTTATAAATATTCATTCATAAGGGCTGTTAAAATATTCAATCATTATCACTCCTTATGAATGAATATATCGTTATAAGGCAATGAATAAAAATATCATCGACAACACTGGGGGGTGTAGGCCCAAGGAGAGGGTAATCTCGCCTTAGCCTGCTTAAATAGTAGGTCCTACTGTCTCAAGCAGTAGTAGATAATTACACACTCATTGCCCCCCTTGGGCCTACCGCAAGCCTAAGAGGCTGCAAAACTATCTATAGGGTAGAGGGTGGGAAAGCGAAAAGCCAAAAGGCTGATTGTAATAGATATTGATGTTGCTGTTCGGAGGAGGCGTGGCTTCGCTTTAAATAGACATCTTTATCTATTCACTTGCTCGCAGAGATGTACTTTAAATAATATATTGTATTGGGGGGTGTAGGCCTAAGGAGAGGGTAATCTCGCCTTAGCCTACTTGAATAGTAGGTCCTACTGTCTCAAGCAGTGGTAGATGATTACACACTCATTGCCCCTACAACGCGTACCGTTAGAACCTAGCGGCATAAGGCCTACGCCCAACAACTAATATTCTCTTTGCGCCCGTAGGGTGTAGGCCTAAGGAGAGGGTAATCTCGCCTCAGCCTGCTGTCTTGCAGTAGGTTCTCTACTGTCTTAAGCAATAGTAGATAATTACGCACTCATTCCCCCAATAACGCGTACCGCGGTACGAGGCCTACGCCCAACAACCAATATAGAAGTAGGAATATATGTCGTCTCTTTACGCCCGTAGGGTATCATTAACGACAAGGAGGAAGCTGGAAAGCGTTAATTTAAAACCTGTTAAAAACCCTATGGGAAAAATTGTCAGGAAAGACTACTTATCAACAGCTGTGGAAAGACGCGACGCGAAACTTCGCGATCCTCCAAGGGGTAAGACGTTTTATCGCGACGACAACACAACGCCGTACGGCATAGCATTATCAAGGCTATAAGACGAATGAATAACAAATTCTCTATCAAATAAGCCTTATTTCAAAGCGAAAAGCCGAAAGGCTGATTGTGATAGATATTGATGTTGCTGTTCGGAGGAGGCGTGGCTTCGCTTTGAATAGACATCTTTATATATTAATTACTAGTAAAACTTCTACCCTTTTCTACTTATTCTAAAAGTAGTTAGTTATATAGGTATTATATAAAGAGAAGATTTTACTTATAGTCTAGTAATATTATTAGAGAACCTCTTATATTATAGTGGGGTAAAATATCCCATACTTAGTGTCTTAGCATTTTCCTATATTTAGAGCCTTTGGCTTCCCTCCTTCTTAAACATTATAACCCTACCAGTTTATAGAATATTTTCTTTTCTTTTCTTCTTCCTAACTACTTTACTAATTACTTCTGACTAATTACGGCCGACTAATAGATAGACTAATAGACTAACTAATAGACGGCATCGTGACTTCCTATTTAAGAGACACTGTACCCTTCCATAATATAGTAGGACGAGAAGAGTAGAATTTAAACTTATAATCTATTATATTTAAAGTTTGTATATATTTATATAAAGTGTAAGAGTATATATATTAGATCCCGCCGCGCTTATAATAAGTTCACAAGCACTTACTATTTTTTTTTTGCTATATGGCGACGTGGGGGCGGGATACATTATATTAAGATTAAACTAATATTAGCTTTAGTCTTAACGCCGCTTAAAAGGGTAGAAAATATATTAACTTTAAAGGAATTATTATTGCTAAAGTTTTTAGGGTAAATTTTACTAATACTAGCTATATTTATAGCGTCGTATAATAGGAGGTAAAGGCTTAGTTTGTCCTTTCCCCTAATATATTTTGTCCTAATATTATTAATAAAGGCTAGCTAATAGAATTAATAGGATTAAAGCTCTATAACTATACGCGTACTTTTAATTCTAATATTTATATATGGTCTAACTCTCGCGGGACGTCACTAGGGGAAGGGATAGTTAAGTTTTTACGGATATCCAGATATTATCCGGATATTATCCGATATCCGGACTATCCTTGGATAAGATTATTATCCGCCCGACCGGATAGGATAATTTATCCTCCGCAGGTCTGTGGAACCGTCTGGCAGCGTGCACGGTCTGGCGGAGACTTCTATACTCCCATATTAAAAGAGCTAAGCCACCTCTTATATTTTTTGATTTAGAGGTATTAACAGAGTCGAGGGCTTCTGATTCCACTTCTGAAGCTATATTTGTACGATAACAAAGAAGAAGAAGGCGACTGAAAATTTGTTTGGGGTATGCCAAGACTTGTCGCGATAAGATTTATCTAAAACCACCCTGGTCATAACTGATAGCAGATATGAAATATATGTATAATAAAAAACTCTAATAGATAAATAGATAAAACTGATATGGTAAATGCTCAGAAGAAGCATAGTCTCTGAGATTAATTCTTCTCAGTCCGTTATTTACGTTCAAGCAGTCACAAAATGCCAGGACGGGACACTGAGCAATTGTTACTGCTGCCAGAGAACTTAGAGGAAGCGGCAGAGGGCCAACAAGCGCATTATGTGTCGGTTCAATCATTTAGAGTTCTTCGAGCCTCCTTTTTAGCCATATCGATAGGCACCCTTATCTTTCTACAAGGTAGGCTATCGTGAGTTGAACGTGATATTTGGAGCGCACAATTAACTGACGTGATAATGTTTATAGCAAGCAACACCTCTCTGCTCACAACTACTCAAACCGTCATTGCGACCGATCTCAATACTTTTTCTGATGCCAGCTGGTTCACCTCCGCGTATCTCGTACATTGCACTCCTTTATCTGTGGGTGGATCACAGTGCTCTTGATGGATGCTAACTTCGGGACAGATCGCCATGTCCAGCATCTCCCCGCTTGCTGGCCGTCTGTGCCAAATATTCTCCCCTCGGACCTGTATTTTCGTCTCGAGCATTATATTTGCCCTTGGAGCTATAGTCGTGTCGATTGCACCGGCGTTTGCAAGCTTCCTAGTTGGCCGGGTAGTAATGGGCATCGGAGCCGCCGGCATTTTTACAATCTCGATCATACTCGTATTGGAACTGACGGGCGGAAAGCGTCGAGGCCTGTTCATAGGTCTCATCAATTCTGGATTCACTGCAAGCATCGCCTTGGGGGCCATTGGTGGAGGTGCATTGGTTCCTACTATTGGATGGGTTTGTTCACGCTCATCACTTGTGTTTCTGGGAGATTACGGACTTACATTGTTGCTAGAGAGTTACCTTCTGCATACAAGCCTCGTTAGCCGCATCAATGGGCACATGTGTTCTATATGCCGTTCCCAAGTTATCTGCTGTTGGCATGAAGGGTTCGGGTGAACAGCCGTTAGCCCATAGACTTGCTAAGGTAGATCATTTTGGAGTAATTACGCTGGTAAGTAGTCCCTGGGAACGGTGAGCATTGGGAGAAGTCACTAAGCTCTCTTCACTTTAGACTTCATCTCTCGTGATTTTACTCACCAGTCTATCTTCTACTAGGATAAGCATACTTCCGATAATCCTCTCAATGTCACTATTCATTCTTTTCATCATAATTGAGTCCCGTTATGCCGCCGAGCCAATTATTCCTGTTGCAGTACTCGAATCTCGAAGCGCTCTCTTAGCTTGTTTGGCCGTCCTTGGGCTTATGATATCTCGGTGGACGGTGCTGCTTTATACTCCAGTGTATGCTATTGCAGTCCGGAACTGGTCCACTGCTTTGGCCGGCTCCATGCTTCTGTCCGCGAATGGAGGATTTGCCTTTGGTGGATTAGTCATAGGCTTGATTCATATCCGTCGAGCTGGTAGCTTCTATTTGTAAGCATATGATGAAGGCCGAATGCCGCGACGCTAACTTGTAATAGATCGTGTTTGACCGTTTTCGCCCTTTTTTCAATAACTCTCTTTATTCTGTCGAGAATTTCCACGCCAAATTCTTCAGCAACAGCGTACATGATTACTACGTTTGCAAACGGCTTTTGCACCGGGGCAGCTTTGAACTATACACTTGCGCACCTCCTTCATCTCACTTTACCTCAAACACAATTTATCGCAAGCTCTCTCATTACCACCTTCCGTGGCTTTGCTAGCAGTTTTGGATCGGCCATAGGGGGAGGCTTATTCTCCCGCGCGTTGAAGTCTGCCCTAGAGAAAGGCTTCAAGAGGAAGGGTTTTGTCAGAAAGGACGAACTATTAAAAAAGCTCCTGGGCAGCCCTGCACTAGTCGCCAGCCTAGTTGGTGACGAGAAAGAGATTGCGATTAACAGTTATGTCAGTGCTTTGATGGTCCTCTTCACTTTTGCAGGCATTCTTGCCCTTATTGCGATTGTGCTACAGGCTGGAACGGGCTGGGATGCTCCTGCAGAAATGGAGGGAATAGATGTAGCTCACGAGGGAAGACAATGCGACGAGAATCCATGATGTCGCTTGCGATGCCAATAATACGTATCCGGGAATGTGGAGAGGACGAAGGGAAGCAGACAGTCCTTGTTCCGCCCAGATCGTTGTGGCTGAGGGCGAGGTTACTCAGCAACACTGAGAAGAGATGCTGGCGAGGAGCATCTTGACATTCTCAGGTAGGCAAAAATCTAATCTTATCTCGATACGATCGATGATCCACTATCGATACGATATCTATCACATATCGGGGGGGCTGATTTGGCGCGGTTACGACCGGGTTAATACGAGGTTAGGGCTACCCCTGCCGATAACGCACCTGAACCCCGCACGAGGTCGCGCAGCGACCGCCCCCAAGTACCCTTATACGCGATTTTAGGCGAAAAGGTATATAATTTTGGTTAGATTGGTACCTTATAGGCGTAAGGCGGCTAAGGGGCTGAGTAATCCTGCTATAGTTCTTAATAAAGCGTTAGTAGAAATTATGGAGGCCTAAGAACGACTACATCCCTTTTACAGTCCTAGGGAGTGCCTACTAGTTAATTACAGCCATCTTTTTAGGGTCTGCCTCAATTCCGTCTATACTAATAATAAACCCTAGGTACTTTATACGCTTAACACTACATTCTAATTTCCTAATATTGGCCGAAGGCCAGCCTTACGGAGGCGTTTAAGGACCTTATAGACGTGCTCCTTGTATTCCAACTCATTCTTAAAGTAAATTATAATATTATCCAAGTAGGCCGTGCAGAAGTTATCAAGGTAGTTAAAGAGTATATCGTTTATATATCGCTAGTATGTAGCCGGTCTATTAGTTAGTCCAAAAGGAAGTACTTTACATTTATATATCTGTAACGGGTCTAAAATATAGTAAGATCTATAGATCTGGGGTCTATTCTAATTTAGTAAAAGGCCTAGCGGATATTAAGCTTTATAAAAACCTTAGCTCTGCTTATTTGGGTTAGTGTTTTATTAAGTAGTGGTAGCGGGTAGTGGTCTTTACGGGTTATATTATTTAGCTTATAGTAGTTAATACAGAAACGGAGTCCTCTATCCGGCTTTTTTGTAAAGAGAATTAGTAAGACAAAAGGGACTTAACTACTAGGCTTAATAAAGCCCTTATCTAGGTTATTAATAAGATACTGCTTTATAGCCTATAATTCGGCAGTAGATTACTAATAAATGGAGCTATAGCTTAGGGTGTTTTCCTTATCTGGCTTAATCTCGATCTTATAGTTGTATAGTTAGTAAGGCGGAAGCATATTGGAAGCTGCCTTAGAGAATATATTCTTAAATTTCTGGTATTAATGGGGCAGTTTCTGTTCTACTAGCTCCTTATCCATAGGCTCGCTTTCCTACTCGCTAAGCTTGCTTTTCTTTTCCTTAATTATTTGATCAATTTTATATAAGCTGGTAGTAAAGGTAATGGTATTAGGTTAGACTAAGTTCTAGTAGATTCCTACGGCTCCAGTGCAGTAGATATTAACTAGGGGGAGGTCTATAGGTTTCTTTACGGACTTTTATCGGGCCGTATTTTGCGGTATAAGGTTTGTAGTCTTTTTTAGCTCATATTCCATTTTCCATAAGTTGTCCTTCCAGTCTATTAGTTTAGTATAGCGTCCGGTATTCCTAGCCTTCCTTTAGAGCTGTATAGGGCCTAAGTTCTTTATAGAGGACTTAGCTAAATTATTACTAATTTCCTGAGTCTCTGGTGCAGATAGCGTGATATAAATAGTCTAGGGGCGACGTAGTATACGGATCCGTTGCTAATTACGCTATATATCTTTCTTAAAGGCCTAGTCCCTACACATAGCATTGGCCTAATAAATAGTATTAATCTAGGGCCGTACTAGGTTCTCTATTATAATACTAATTTCTTTTATAAAGGAAGGGGTTAGGGGTAGAGATTTGGGCCAAATAAGCCGTCTACTCTATATATTAAGCTGTAAGCCTAAATAGGCTAGCCATTTCCTTTTTAAGATTATATTATGTGTAAGCTTTGCAGTGTGGGAGAATTGAGTGAACGACTTGATTTTGAATGTAGCTCTAAAGTCTCTATATATACACGAGGTGGGTAGCAAGAGGATAACGTCGATGCCGACAACACCCGCAGTAGACAACGTCATAGAAGTGAGTAGTAAGACATATAATGTCAAGAAATAGGTAATAGGAATAAGTAGTGAGACATATGATGTCAAAAAGGCACGGTAGTGCGTCATAAGGTAATATCTGACATGGTGTCGGTAGTTGGTTACATTATGGCTTTCTAGGTCTGTAATAAGAAAGGGAACGTTATACTGCCTTCGTCCGTTAATACGGAGGTAGATCTATAAGATAGTCATAATAGGTAGCCCTATTCTTCCATTATACCCATAAATAGGAATTAGTTTAGGTAGTTCTTTAAAGGGTATATTTAAAAATTTGCCAGCTTTATAGCGCACTGGGTATCTATTAAGGTAAAGGCATTTACTCTAGAGTTAGCTAAAGCAGAGGTTAAAACTTAATATCTATTATAGTATAAAGTATAAAGGATAGCGTAGCTTCTTCTACCAACTAGCCAACCTAGATTAATATATAACATATTAATCCCTTTTAACCCTAGAGAGGAGTCTTCCTTTAGGGTTTCTCTTTTTCTAACTCTACGCTATCCTCCTAGATTAACAGAATCTTGTCTATTTTTACCTTCGTTATAATGAAGCCTTATAGGAAATACTACGGTAGACTCGCTAATAGGCTAGGTATATAGGTAAATAAGAAGTCAATAATGTAATAATAACTAGTGGAGTAGTTGCCTAATAGATTAACCCCAATTATATTCTAAGATTTACTATAAAGAGAAGAACTATCTAGGCAGGGACTATGGTCCTTTAAATACATAAACTGCGCCTAAGAAATACTAAGTATATAAGGTACGCGAGGTATATTTAGTATATAACGTTCTTTATAGATCCTATAGATCCCATATACTAAAACGGTAACGTAACCTATTATGTGACTTAGTTACCTTTTATCCTATAGTTTAACTAGTTCTAGCGCCTCCCGCGCCTCCACTACTAGTCTATTTATATCTTCTTTTAGTAGCTGTACTACTGCTAATATAAGGTCCGTAACACCATCTCCCTTCTTTTTATCTTCGTCCTTAAAGATATCTTATATCTCTAAGTCGTCTATTAGAGATGTGGCATTCCCGTCTTTAATTTAATAACCTTTATTATTTCTAATACCTTCTATTAGATTTTCTGCGTCTAATTATTATACGCGCGTAATTTCTATAATTCTTTTACTAAGTGAAATTATGCCTTCTTACTCTGGTTGTGTAGAGAAGAAGTTAGTATATATTATAATTGCGGCTCCATTTAGTTGCCAACCTTTTTCTTACGCTAAATATACAAAATCGAACATGCGTTTATCTTGCAATATTAGATCTATCTCTAACGCTAAGTATACGCGTCTTGTTATTCTCTATAAGTGTTTAGTGCCTTACTAAATTTATTATAGGGTCTTAGATTTAATCTGCTGCTAAGAAGCTTAATAATAAGCTATTAGCTACCCTTAAAAAATTACGCTATACCTATACGGCGGAATTAAAAGCTGCCTCTATTTACTTTACTACCTCTATTTATAAATGAAAAGCCCTAAAGAATTAAATTAATGCCTTCGCTTAGTTAGTCCGTCTTAAGAAGGTTTATAAGAAGGTTTATTTAAAGGAACTTCGTCTTACTAAATAGGGTCTTTATAAAATAGAAAAAGATAAAAAAAAGGATTTGTGTCTTTTAGAGATAGAAATAACTCCAAGTAATATAGTAGCTGCTCCTTTTAGGTCCCCCTTAGATAACTTATTCTTTAGTAATCCTTTTTTATTAATACTGCCTAACCTAATTTCTTTTAATACTTTTACACCTTTCTTATAGCATTTTTAAAATTGTCTAGTAGTTTCTAGGTAGTCTTATTATAGCCTATCCACTTAACCTTATACTATATTTTATTATTAATGTCCTTATAACTAATAATCTTTAAAACTTCCTATTTGTCTTCTTCTTATCCTCTATATATATCTGCTTTATAGGCTAGTAGCTTAATATTCCTATATACTAGCTCTAATATTATAATATACTATATAGGGTAGATCTTTATCTTTTCTAGTAAGTTAAGTCTATATATAATTTCTAAGATCTTTGCTTTAACTATAAACGGTCCTAGTTTAACATAGTCTAATTTCCTACTTAGTTGTTAACTCTTAAAATTTTTATATAGTAGCTATACTTTATCCCCCTCCTTAAGATCTAGTCCCTTAGATCTCTTAGCATTATAGTACTTTTTTATTCTTTCTTATACTAGTTTAGCTATTTCTTTAAGG
>Ga0307507_10003199_pt1 | contig 32403 bp, 6 predicted proteins | sample 7_EM_MG_FD_207223 | JGI IMG/M metagenome (GOLD analysis project Ga0307507, IMG submission 207223) | Populus trichocarpa ectomycorrhiza microbial communities from riparian zone in the Pacific Northwest, United States - 7_EM | ecosystem: Host-associated > Plants > Roots > Unclassified | place... | reverse complement strand
CTTACTTTTTGACCTCCTTAGGAACCACTGCTGCCGTAACAAACCTACGGACGCGCTAGTATTACACACTGTACTCTACTCCTGTAGAGTTATTAGGGGGCGCCTGTTACTCGCCCCTTTACCTTCTATTGCTATTTCCTTTATAACCCAGAACTGGTCTAGCATATTTTAGCCAATAAGCCACTAGGTAGCCGCCTTAAGGCCTTTCTATATTGAGAGTAGTGTATTATAGTTTTCTGTGCTAGCTGCTGAGAGTATTGCTTCTCAGCCGGTGCGTAAGGGGCATAACAGTATTACGTGTTTTGGTGTCTGTCTTGGCCAGCTATATTCGCACCTTAGGCTACCTACTAGGACACCCACCCAGTAAAGCTAATCTTTTAGTCCTATTATTCCTATCCTTAAGAGTATTGCCATTGTATTTTCTGCCTTTGTTAGGCCCTCTTGGAGCCCTTAAGTATTTACCTCCTATGGCGTTGCCTATGCTATAGCTTAGGTTCCCCTTGCCTAAGCCTGCCTCTATACCTTTAACTCCCATTCGTCTCTCCAGCGTCGGTCCAACCAGTATTGTGTTACGGTAGATGGTTTTCCAGTACTCTTTTATACTCTACTTTGGCTCCTTTCTCTCCCTTACTATTATTTTTGCTGGCCTCTTGCGCGTCTCCCTTCCTCCTCTATATAGGCCTGGGCCCTAGCGCCGCACTATTTTTCTTCTACTTTCTCCACCTGTTTTCCTAATATATCTTCCCTACTTTAGGGTTGTTAGTTCCTTCTCCTATAGGGCACCCTAGGGTCCCTCCATAGTTTATTTAGGCGTGTCTTAATATACTTTATAACATTAGAGTTGCGTTCCTTTTGCACCCTTTACATTACATCGGCTTTAATATATAGTTATAGGGGGGGAATATTGGCTTCCTTCTTAAGCAGTGCTGTGGCCGTTTGCTTATACCCGCCTGTTATACTCCTAAGGCAGGCTGTTTAGACCTTTTAGAGTAGTTTAAGGAGTGATTTAGGGGGGCCTTTCTCAGTTTCTCTAGTGGCCCAAATGCTAGATCTATACGTTATAGTTAGCCGGACAACTGCTGTATATAGTAGGCGTGACCTCTGGAAGCATGGACCCTATATAGAATTAACGATCCTAGATATAGCGATATACTATACTTAGCCCTTACGGGCCGCTTGCGCCGCATGTGCGCTCCACTGGAGCTTACTGTCTACCCACACTCCTAATACCCTTAGGCCTTGAACCGGTTAACCCCCAAAGCCTTAGATATAGATTATATGCTAAAGATCTGCAGATTGGTTACATTTTCTTATAAAATAGATTAGCTGGTATTTCTTTAGTAAGAATTGGACTCTATATCGTCTTGCCTATTCTATATAGGTATTATAGGCTTTCTCTAGTGTCCTACAGTTCTCTGCGGCTGTTGGCCCATATATAATTAGGTTTATATCATCAACAAAGCCTATCCCCTAGGTCGCCCCTTCCTTAAAGGTATCAAGCAGGTTGCTTACAAAGAAGAGAAAAAGTATAGGCGATAGAGGTGATCCTTATAGTATTCCTATTATAACTGCAATAGGGGGGCTCTGGTATCCGCTAAAGACCAATAATATTTCTTTCTAGCCTATAAATCCTTAAATAAATTGAATGATCTATTCTGGGAAGCCCTTTGCCCTAAGGATATATAGGAGACGCTTATAGGGTATATTGTTATAGGCGCCGCTAATATCTAGGCTAAGCATTAATACTACAAAGTCCTTTCGCATAGCCCATGTAGTTTTAATGGTAGTAGCAAGTAGTATAAGTGCTGATAGTATTAAGCGATTCTTTCTTGCCCCCATTTAGCTTTGTGGTAGTAGGGCGTATTCCTCTGCCGTGTCTATTATATAGTCCGCTATAACCTTTTCTAAGATTTTGCTTAGGGTGTTTTCTAAGGCAATAGGGCGGTAGCTTCCTGGGATTAAGTAGTCTGCTTTACCTTCTTTTTATAAGACGACTGTTGTTATGGATCTTCCAAGTTATAGGTAGTAGCCTATTACAAAGCATACTCTGGCTACATCTGCAAGCCAAGGTGCTATAAGTGGTCTATAGGTCTTTAGGGCTTTGTTTAGAATCCCATCTAGTCCTAGTACTGTATTATTTAAGAGGCGGCTAATAGTTCTAGCCATTTCTTTAGTTGTCATGTCGCTGTTAACCCTTAGGCGGGTCACTAGTATTTCACCAGTAATATTACTAAGGTCTACTAGAGCCGGTTAAGGGAAAAATCTTTCTATAAGGATCTTTACCTTCTTGTTATTATTGCTTATAGCCTATAGTTCGCCTACTCTTTATAGGGGTAGTAGGTATAGATCTTCTACTAGGCATCCCACCTTTTTCTTTACCTATTTCGCTATAGTCCAAAGGCCCTTATTATAGGGGAGACTTGGGTTAATAGTGTGTTCATTTATAAACCATCTCCAGTTATTCCTTACTTCTTTTCTTAGGGTATTCTTTAGCTGGTTTTTTGTGTCTTTATATCGTCTCTCGTCCTCAGAATTGTGGCTGCTTATATATTTCCTCCTTGCTCGTCATTAGCCGGCTACAAGGGCCGCGTACTATGCGGACCATATATATTGCGCGTAGGGGCCTGGTTTTAAAACCGGGCAGTGCTCTTTTAGCCCACTTTTAATTGCTGCCTAGATCCTTTCTAGTCTTTAATTAATTTCCTTAGGGGTAGCCAATAAGCCTTGCTTATTTGGTATTAGATGGATTTCTTCTAAGTCTTAGAGTTGTTGTTTAATTGTATTAAGGAAGCTATCTATATTAAGCTTCCTTATTGCGTATCTTTTACTATTTAGTTGCGCCTTAATGTCCAGATCTAGTTGTATCTGGATAGGGATATGGTCTAAGGTAAGTGCCCATTCTTCTTTAAGGGAGCACCTTTTGAGTCTCTAGTATAGGTTTTCGTCTATAATTATAAGGTTAATTGTACTTTTAGCGGTGCCCTATTACCATATAATTGCACCTGGGGGGGTAGCTAGCTTAAGGCCCCCATTATCTATAGCTCTTAGTAGGCACTCTACCTATTAATCAACAGCAATATGGATGCCCCCCTACTATAGGTGGTAGAGGTTTATATCTTCTAGTAGGATAGACTCCGCGTATTTAGTTTCTAGCAAGCTTATTATAGATATAATGTTCTCTGTCTATGCTACCCCTTTGACCCTAGGGTTATAGACATTAATGATTTATACTGGTCCCCTATATATCTAGATGGTTATAACTGTAATATCTAGGTTAACTGCCTACCATAACCATAAGGCAAGGCTGATATTTTTGCTAATCATAAAGCATACGTGTATAGCTGCTTTTGGTTCATACAGGAGCTAGAATCCTTGGGGGCAGTATATTAATTATGTGTAGGTATTGTAATACGGCTCTTATATGGTAAGAATATGGTGTTTCTCTAGGTCTAGACTGTCTAGTAGGGGCCTTGCTAGACGGTGGTTCGTATTGCCGCAGTTGTACTATATAATGGTTAAGTGGCGGACCCCCAGCAGGGGTCCTTCGCCTCTCCTTCACTTCTCGCTTCTTCCGTTTCCACTTTCTCTAAAATGTTCAGAACTACTATCTCCTGTGTTTACTCCCTGGCCACTACTTATTTTATATAGAGCTTTCTATTTCTATATCTTGTGTTCCTACTAGCCTTTCTAAATCTAAGTCTATTATTGCCTCCGGTTCTTCCCCCGTTCTCGCCGGTTGGCTATATGCCCCTTATAAGCTAGCTGCGTGTGTTATATTTACCGCGTTAAATCTAATTCTTAATTGTCCCGGCCTTAAACTTACTATAGCCGTCTATAGGGGTCTTCCTACTGGGCGTTCTCTCCCTTATATCCTATGTGTCCCTTATATCCCTATTCGGTCTGGTAATGTCGCGCGGCGTCGCTTTTAGCCCGTTAAGGCTTAGGATAGCTGGCTTAGCCCCCTAATATTAAAAGTAGAAAACGCTAGGAAGACACCTATATCCCCCTAGCTTATCGCCTGTTGTTTCCATTTGTATAACCTAGCGTGCAGTTGTTCCCGTAGCTATTAAGCCCTTTCCTTCCGTCTCCTATATTTAATGCAGCCTTCTCTCTCCCACACCTTATGTGTGCTTCGGTAACAGTTCGCGCATTTTGTTTGGTCTTAATTTGTACATTGTCTTATATTATAGGGGCCTATATAGTGGCCGCAGCACACCTGTACTGCGTATGTAGATTGGGTATGTCCCTATTATATACAGCAATAATATCGTTCCAGGCGTAGTCTGTGGTTATAGAGCCTTATGTTGTATATAAGGCCATTTATAATTATTCCTTTTTAGATAAGAAGTTTTTGCATTCCTAGTGTATATACGCTAACAATAAGGGAGCTATACATTTGTCTATTATTTCCCTGGCGAGTCTCTAGCGCCCTTTATATCCTCTTATTGTTCTCATTATATGCTTAGTTTGTATTTTCCTATTAAAGCTATTAAATCTGGGTAATTACAAGTCCTGGTATAAGGCGTTCCGTTTATTTTACTATCTCCTATATAGTTGCTGTATTATCTGCCTAGCGTCCCCTTTCTACCCTAAGGCTTATAGGAACCGACAGGACTTTAACTGGGTAATCTTTATAAAGCACTTTTATACCAATACGCTCTCCTAGCCTGTCCCCTGCCCTTACGGCCCGTTCCTTTGCCTATTGGTCCTTTAGGGTGACTCTAATATCTCCACTCCTAAGGTGTTAGACTGTGACGGCGTTATAGACCTCCTTATAAATCTCTATAAGAACTTCTGTTTCTGATTGTCCCCTAAATTCCTCTACCTTTTCTATATTTGGTTGTATTGTGATTATATACCTAGTTGTTATCTTTAGAGGGGTAGGTTCCCTATACTATAGGAGCGCAGCTACGGCGGCCCAGGTGCGGTTCGCCTATAGGGGGAGGTTTTATTTATCTTCGATTTTATTTAGCCGTTGGAGGATTTAATTAAGGGTTTGCTGGAGGGGCGCCTAAGGTTTACTAGACTGGAGCCATTCTGCTAGCTGTATTAGTTCATAATAGCTAATAGATGCTCCCCTATAGTTCTGGATACTAGACGCGTCTAAAAGGCTTTATATTTTATTAGATGCCTTCTTAATTAGGGTATTTCCGCTTTCTGGTGTAGTATTCGCCCGTCCTTGTTGTTATTGTGGGGGGCCATTATTGGGTATAGGTCTGGCGGTCGCGCGCAACTGTATACCACCGTTATTCCACCTGTGCCTCCCCTATAATGCATGTATCTCAGAGGATTATTAGGGTGTTTTTCAGGGTTCTTTTGGTTGGTTTGGTCTTTTTGGGCCAGGTGCAGCAAGAGCTCCTTAACACGTATATCTTTTCGCTCATTAACCAAAGTTAAAAACAGTTAGGTAGAATATAATATGGTATAGAAGAAAGCCGTTAACTTATTTTACGGTATAAGTTATTGTATTAAAGGCGAATTTGTCCTAATCTTTATTAATAAGTTTCGCGTGCTTAGCTACCCCTAGTGGTAAGGAGTCTTTCTAGTTATTTAAAGTAGGCGTAGCCATGTTTTTAGAGGGAGGGAAGTGTTATTGGGTTATAGGAGAGGAGGTGTTATTGGTATAGGGATTGTTAATTATCGTTTGGTACGCGTTTGGACGTGTATTTGCGATTATAGGGCTTAGGACCAGTTCTAGCCTTAAATCACAAAGACTCGTAAAGCATATTGTTCTGCGTAATGGACGCAAGAATCCGTAATCTTAGAAAGGCTTAGGACTAGTTCTGGCCTTTTAGATTCTTAGATTTGTGGAAGAGTTCTATTTAAGGTTTAGGACCAGTTCTGACCTTAAAAGACAGCTTCCTCTAGCATAAGTAGTACTGGTATAGTGGCTCGTCTCTTTTTAGTAATACCTAGCTATTCTATAGTATAACAGTGAAGTTAACTACTAATCAGTGTTGGTTATACAAGGGGATATCACGTAGCTACAATTCGTAGATAGTATAATAGTTGTTCTTCTTTTTGTTAGGAATGAGGAAAGGGGTAAGGAACTTAAGGTTCCTTACCACGCTAGGGCCACATTAACACGTAACGGCAACTTGCCTTATTCCCGACATTAACTAATAAGTCTAATACTAACAAACATCCCCTACAAATATCCTTATTAGCTTTATACTAATTATTAAAAAAAAGGATAATAATATAAAAAGTAAAGCATATTATAAGGCGATAAGAACTATACTTAAACATAAATCCTGCTTTAGTATTCTAATACTATATTCCATTAACTAAAATATAATAGCAATTAAGCATTTTATAGAAAGCGGTATAGACCTTTAATATACGGATAATTTTATATAATAATGTTATCTAATTATATATAGAATAATAGCAGACTATAAAGAACAAGTACTGCTTATAGGTATTAAAAGCCAACAGCACTGCACTATGTGCCAGGCCCCCCCTTTAAAGCGTAAGAACTTAACTAAGAAATAATATCTACTACGTACCTATAAGGAGATAAGAAGACAGATTAAACGCTAGCAACTAGAGAACATCCTTCTATTTTTAGATAACTAGGTACACCTAGTAGAATGTTTTGTATAGCACTATTGCCTATTTAACATCTATAAGGGTATAATAGTAGATGTTCTACATTAGCTTCTAAAGGGTATTATTATATAACTTATTAAATAGGTATAGAAACTAGTAGGCAATGTTATCTAGCTAAAAAGAAAAAGAAGAGGGATAAAGACAACCATAATAAATATATCTGCAGAGGCTTAGCTTAATTAGCATTTTAAATAAGTTCCGGCTTTTATAGGGCTAAAACGGTTTAATAATCTATTATTTAGTAAAGTTACTTAATAGAGAGGTAATAAATAAAAAGTTATAGTTTATTAGCTTATTACTATACTAGCCCTACTACTGTCGTCTAGGGAACTATATACTATACATTTTACAAGAGCCGTATATAACTTTGTTATTATAGCTTAATATTACACCCATAATAAGGAAACACTATAGTATATGCACCACGCTCTATATTAAATTAATATGCTTAAAGGCGTATTTTAAAGTTTCTATTTAAAGGTAAAGAATTCTAATATAGGCCATTTTAATATACTAAAATTCTATACCCTTGTATATTTTAAGGAAAATATCCGCCTATATAGATGCGTAGATGGGTACTACACTGGCGCAAATGGCGAAGCTAGACACTATTACATTATTAAGGCGTTTTATAACTTAATAAATAAATAGAATTCGCTATCTTAAATCTGCTCTTATAATTTAAGATAGGTAGTAGTACTAGCAATAGAAGACGAAATAGCTTTTATAAATAGTGATTCTGTACTATAGTCTTCCTAGTATCTAGAGGTATAGGTTACTTAACTAATATAGTATTTAGTAGTTGTAAAGCTTTGGTAGCCTTTAAAAGATATAAATAGGGTAACAGATCTTATCTAGAGGCGTCTTAGGTTAAAGATATAGCTTTATATATTTTATATAGTAAACTACTATAAAATCCTAGGGGTTCTAGACGGTATTATAGTATTTATCTAAGAGTACAGGCGAAAACTATAAGGTAAATATGCTTAGAACTCTAATATAGACTAAAAAGAGAAGGACCCTTTATAGGTTAAGCGCCTACTTATTAAAATATATTTATTTATCTACTATTGGAAACAAGATGGAAAAAATATAATTGACCTTAAGGGCTAAATTAGTAGGGTAGTACGTTATATACTAAATTAGCAATATTCTAACTAGTGGAGGTGTGATTATATATAGGTCTAAGAGTATATAGATAACAGCAACTGTATTAGAAAGGGCCGCACACTATTAGGTAAAAGACTTATAGGCCAGCTTTAGCTAATTGTTACTATTCTAGATATTAAAAGGTTAGATAAGTACGGTGTATATATGCAGTATACTAGAGCTATAGTAAAGCTGCTTTAGCCATTAAATTATAGACTGCCGTATCTAATATATAGTATGGTTAAGGTAAAAAGGTAGCCGCGCTTAAGCGTAAATACTAGGCAAGTACTTGGAGGTAGTTGCTTTTATTTAATGCCATCTATTCTATAAAGCGCGCATATTATTCTAGCCGCTACTTCTTATCCAGATTTATACTATATTAATAATTATATTAATTAGGACTAATATAATACTCTATACTTAGACAACTTTCTTAAAAAAGGAACTTGTATTACGTTATTATATAAAAGTTAGGATATAGTAAAAGCAGTTAAGCTAGTATAGAACCTATAATATATAATACAGTAATAAGACTATATAAGATTGTATAAGACTATATAAGACTATATAAGATTATATAAAATTATTTTATAATAGTTAAATATATTATAAGCTAGCATACTACAGGCTAAGAAAATAATAAAAATTAATTTACGCAATTGGTATATAACTTTAAAATAATATATTATATTACGTTAATTGCATATTAAGGAATGTGCAGTTGACTTTAAAAGTTGTTAAGTTAGTTAACTGCGTGTTATTTAACTTTTGAATATATCAAGTTGGTTAATAGCATGTTAATTACGCGAAACTCGTTTAACAAACTCTACTTAAATCTTAGCCTGTGAATATTTTCCTAATAAACCCAGATTAATATATAATATATTAATCTCTTTTAACCCTAAAGAGGAGTCTTTCTCTAGGGTTCCTCTTTTTCTAACTCTATGCTGTCCTTCTATATTAGTAGAACTTTATCTATTTTTACCTCTATTGGGTAGTCCTTAGTAAAGTAGTCCTTTTGGCTGTATAAGAAGTAAGCTCCTTAATTACTAAGGGCCTATCTATAGGGGTCACTATATATAGGCCGAGTATATACTGGACCTGCGGTAGGGTTAGCTGCTAAATTAATAGTAGGCTATACGGCTAATGCTATAGAGGTTACTAATTATACTAGGGCACTATAAGCCGTTCTTATAGCGCTTATAGTCTGGTTTAAAGAGTTTCTAGCTTTATACCGCTTAGTATATACCTTAATTTAATAGAGGCCTTAATTAATAGCTAAGCACTAGTCTATTAGTTCCTTTAGCGTCTATATAGTAGTAAAGACTAGTAGTATAGCTTGCTGTAGGTTTAAGGTAAGCTTGTTAGACAGGTCTAGTAGCAGATCTTTATAGGGAATTTAGACTTAGCTAGTTAGGTACAAAAAGTGGATTTAAAAGGCTAAAAAGATCTCCATTATTTTTATATTAAGGGCTTTATAATTAAGGCAGGCGTTTTATATCTTAAAGGGGTCCTTATAAATAGAAGATAGGTAGTTAATTATCTCTTCTCTAAAGAGGAAGGGGTTTACTAAGTCCTATATTAGGAAAACGGGAGAGTAGTAAGGGCTAGCTAGGGGCTAGCCCAGGGTCATTTCAGCTAGATCCGCTAATCTACTTATATATACTTATTTACGCTAGCCCGGGGCCATATTAGTAATATTAGCATATTTTATATATTTTATACGTTTTATATATTTTATATATTTTATATAATATTTCCTATAGCTGCAATATTTATAATTATAATAAAATTTAAAATTTAAAATTAATAGTAGCTATAGGGGATATCTCTTACAGAGGCTCTAAATTATTAATTAGCGGCGTTCCTAATAATCCGCTAGCTATGTACTGATTTCCTAACTAGGCCTAGTGCCTATTCTGCCTATTCTGCCTATTCTGCCTATCCTGCCTATCCTGCCTATCCTACCTATCCTACCTATCCTGCCTATTCTGCCTATCTTACCTATTCTACCTATCCTACCTATCTAACCATCCTACTTGTTTGTGCCTACCTATCTATACCTGCCTGTTATACCTAATTGTTTATACCTACCTGTCTATATCTGTAATTTAGGGGAGAGGTCGGCCTAATTAAAGGCTCTGCTTAATTTAATTGCGATTAATTATATTAATTTAAATCGTTCTCTCTAGGCGTTTTCTAGCTATATATTTAAATAGTAGTTGTTTAAGGTGCCTCCCTAAGAGGCCTTAATTTAATTTAATTTAGTAATAGGATAATATTAAGGCTCTAGTTTAATTTAATTAATCGATTAAATTGATCGTGGTGTTTACTGGCTGGTTATTTAAATAATTATTATCTAGCTTTAGTAACGGTGGTCTGGTTCTAGTAATAGTCCTCTCCTACCTGCCTACCTACTTACCTACTTATATTAGTATCTGGTTTAGTTTAGGGGAGGAGTTAGCCTAATTAAAGGCTCTAATTGATTTAAATTGTTCTTTATGGCTATTTACTGGCTATATATTTAAATAGTAGTTATCTAGGGTGCCTCCTAGGAGGCCTTAATTTAATTTAGTAACTAGCTAATATTAAGCCCTGGTTTAATTCAATCGATTAATTAATTAAATCGTTTATGGTATTTACTGGCTGGTTGTTTAAATAGTCGTCATCCAGTTTTAGTAACGGCCGTCTAGATCTAGCAACGGTCATCTAGTTCTAGCGACGGTCGTCTAGTTTTACGACGGTCGTCTGGTTCTGGTGACGGTCGTCTAGTTCTGGCGACGGTCGTCTAGTTCTGGCGACGGTCGTCTAGTTCTGGCGACGGTCGTCTAGTTCTGGCGACGGTTGTCTAGTTCTGGCGACAGTTGTCTGGTTCTGGCGACGGCCGTCTGGTTCTGGCGACGGTTGTCTGGTTCTGGTAACGGTCGTCTAGTTCTGGCGACGGTTGTCTAGTTCTGGCGACAGTTGTCTAGTTCTGGCGACAGTCGTCTGGTTCTAGCGACGGTCGTCTGGTTCTGGCGACGGTCGTCTAGTTCTGGCGATAGTCGTCTGGTTCTAGTTATAGTCCTCTAGCTACCGTTCTGGTGCCTCCCTAAGTAGGGAGGATATAAGGAAGGAAGGGTAAAGGTGGTATTTAGGTATATAAGGGGTATACAAAGGCACATGTAGAGGCTATTAGGAATATAGCGGGGACCCAATGGTACTTAGGACAATTTTTATAATTAAGAAAATTAAAGTCCTGCTAGGAGCCTACTAGGCGGCCTTTAGGATTTTAATACCCTAATAGCAATAAATGCAATAATACTAATAATATTTATTTTATAGCTATAAGCTAGTGTAATGCTAGTGTATAGCTCTAGGGCTTTGCTAATATGGTGGAAAGCTGGCGTATTACTTTAGGAGGTTAGCTAATATGGCTAAAAGCTAGCCCTAGGCCCTAGAAGGTTAGCTAATATAGCTAAAAGCTGGCCCTAGGCCCTAGGGGGTTGGCTAATATAATGGAAAGCTAGCCCTAAGCCCTAAAAACACTTTTAGCAAAACTAAATTTCCTACGCCACCTTCTGTTTTCCTGACATATAAAGCTTAACAGATACCTTTACTACTAAAAAGGACTAGGGTACCTAATTCTAGCCTACTTATACGGCTATAACTAATAACTAATAATATATATAGTAGTATTTTACTTTAGATATATTACCGGCCAAGCGGAAATATATTATTATACTAGAATATCTTTATATAGAGAGCTCCTAGCTAAACTAAAGGATGCTAAAGTAGATATAGATTAGCTTATATAGATAAACCTTTTATTATACCTTTTACCAGCTAAAGAGTTAGTTAGGGTAAAAAGAGAAGATTAAAAAATACTTTAAAAGGAGGAGGATAAATACTATAGGTATAGTAGAATATAGTAGGTAACGCGCCTTAGTACTATTATATTAATATTTCTTTTTTAGAAAGTAAAAGAGTTAAAAAAAAGTAGTAGTCTTACTAGGCCTATAGGCTATAGAGCTATAGATAATAATATAGACGGTAATATATATAGTATATATTAAATCCCTAACCCCCTATTTTATATCTACCTTCTTACTACTAACCTTATTACTAACCTTCTATATTACTAGCCTTATAGATTACTAGCCTTATAGATTGCTAGCCTATATTATATTTAGATAACTAAAGTAGCTAAAAAATAGAGCCTAGGCCCTAAATATATACCTACTAAATAGAGATAGGAGTATATATTAAGATAGCTTTTTTAGAGCGCCTTAAGGAGATACCTACTTATATTTAGTAGTTCCTAATTAGGAAAGAGGCTATATAGGCCATATAATAGTAAAAGAAGAGGTATTATCTAGCTTTAGCTATGCGGTTTCCCTCTTATATATTATATATACTTATATAGACCCGCTATATAGACTCTAATAGGAGCCGCAATAACGTAATTAAATATCTTATCTTATCTTATACTTATTAATAAATATTAATTAACTCTATAAAAAGATAAGATATTTAATTATACTATTACGACTCCTATTAAGGTCTATATAAGTATATATAATATATAAAAGGGAAACTATATAGCCTCTTTTTTAATTAATAACTACTAAGTATAAGTAGGTGTCTTCTTAAGGCGCTATAGAAAAGCTACTTTAATATATACTCCTAGGTCTATCTAGTAGGTATATAGTTAGGGCCTAGGCTCTATTTCTAGTTACTTTAATTATTTAAGTAGAATATAAACTAGCGGCCTATAAGGCTAGTAATATAGATGGTTAGTAGTAAGGTTAGTAGTAAGAAGGTAGATATAAAATAGGGGGTATAGGGATTTAATATATACTATATATATTACCGTCTATATTATTATCTATAGCTCTATAGCCTATAGGCCTAGTAAGACTACTACTTTTTTTTAACTCTTTTACTTTCTAAAAAAGAAATATTAATATAATAGTACTAAGGCGAGTTACCTACTATATTCTACTATACCTATAGTATTTATCCTCCTCCCTTTAAAGCATTTCTTAGCATCATCTTTTTACCCTAGCTAGCTTTCTAGCTAGTAAAAGGTATAGTAGGAGGTTTATCTATATAAGCTAATCTATAACTACCTTAGTAGCCTTTAGCTTAGTTAGGAGCTCTCTATATAAGAATATTTTAGTATAGTAATATATTTCTGCTTAGACGGTATTATATTTAGCGTAAAATAATAATAATAATAATAATTCATTGCTTAACGTCTAATTTGGATCCCTACTGGGCCCACGCGAACTACTCCTTATATATATGTGGGGAGAAAACTCTATATGAGAAAACCCCGTAATCCATCTCCCTGCCTTTTAGGACTCGCCTATATAGCGCCTATAAGGCGCCTGCGAGTTACCTATAGTGCTCTACTACCTTACTTTTTGACCTCCTTGGGAACTACTGCTGCCGTAATAAGCCTATGGACGCGCTAGTATCGCGAACTTAACTCTACTACTGTAGAGTTATTAGGGGGCGTCTAGTGCTCGCCCCTTTGCCTTCTATTACTATTTCCTTTGCGACCTAAAACTGGTCTAGTATATTTTGGCTAATAAGCCACTAGGTAACCGCCTTGAGACCTTTTTATGTTGAGAGTAGTGTATTATAGTTCTCTGTGCTAGCTACTAAGAGTATTGCTTTTTAGTTGGTGCGTAAGGGGCATAATAGTATTATGTGTTTTGGTGTCTATCTTAGCTAACTATATTTATATTTTGGGCTACCTACTAGGATATCTACCTAGTAGAGCTAATCTTTTAGTCCTATTATTCCTGTTTTTAGAAGTGTTGCTATTATATTTTCTGCCTTTATTAGGCCTTCTTAGAGCCCTTAGGTGTTTACCCCCTATAGTATTAACTACACTGCGGCCTGGGTTCCTCTTGCCTAAGATAGCCTCTGTACCTTTAACTCCTATATACCTCTCTAGTATTAGTCTAACTAGTATTATATTGCGGTAGATGGTTTCCTAGTACTCTTTTATGCTCTACTTTAGCTCCTTTTTTTTATATTATTATCTTTGCTAGTTTCTTATGCGTCTCCCTGTAAGGGCGCAAAGAGGCTTTAAGGAAGATTTAAAGGAACAATATAAATTCTATCTAAATCTAAGGGTATATAGTTCTTGCAGAGAACAAGACGTTGCGTAAAGAAGAGAAAGAAATAATAAGAGAATTATATAATTAAACAGTCAAGGGTCTTTGGTGGTCAATGTGTGCGTATATACGCACGCAGTCTTTAACGGACTTCAGTATTATGGCGCTAGTAGAAAATGGTAGATATGGCGGACAATCGCAGACAGTCGTAGACAGTCGCTAGTGGAAAACGGTGGATTGTGGCGGACAATCGCAGACAGTTATAGACAGTTTTAGATAGTTATCTGTCGAGTATTTTACCGAGACATTCCTACTATAACTAGGCTAGTCCTGTTATAGTACCCCTCCCTTTAACCGAAGGTCCAAATAATTCAATTTTAGTTAAGACTTCATAATTATATCGCGTGTTATATTTTAGCATTAGGTAGCGGTCTTGGCAAGGAAAATCTAACCAATTAGACAACTTTAACCGGTGGTTAAAGTTCCTTAACATCTTATGTGTTACATAACCGTGTTACAAACATTATAATACATTTTAAGTTCTTTTTAAATTCGAGCTTCCTGCTATTGTGTTTTATATATTTATATTAGGTGGCAATTATTTACCTTTATGTCGCGTCTATCTAGCCAGAGTAGGCCGCAAAGGATAGTCTTTATGGAATTCTTTTACTAAGGTAGGCGCGTCGGCCTTAATCTGGTTATAGGTTTCCTAGGTTTATATTTTATATCCTTCCCATTTAACAAGAAGTTCGAATTATTTAGATTATAGTTTCTATTATATATCGTTAATTAAGTTAATAAAGTAAGAACCGTTACCGTTGTTAACAATTATAAGAGGTGGTGGCGGAATTTCATAGGTTATAGGGTTATCTTTTAAAGGTTGCAATAAGCTTACATAAAACATTAGGTGTATTTTTATCTTAGTTAGCAGTTTAAGCTTATAGGCATATAGGCATAGTTCCTTCTTAATTTAGTACAGGCCTATAAACTTCCAATTAAGTTTCTTTAAGGGCCGTTAAGTCCGTATATTTTGTGTATTTAGGTAAACTATATCACCTTTCTTAAAGTTCTATGCGAGAGCTTGTCCTTTATTCGCATGCCATTCCTATACCGTTTAAGCGTATATTAATTTACTTTGTAATAGTTCTATTAACTACTTTATTTAATTAGCAAAGTTATGCGCGTTAATTAACTGGATCCGTTTAATTGTGGGTCCTATTATGTTAATTTTAGGTTATGGTTTAAATCCAAGTTAAGGGTCTTATCTATAGGTTGCGTAAAACGGCGTCACGCCTATTAATACGTTTATTATATTATCCACAGTAAACTTAGCTAAAGGCAGCTATTTTTCCCAGTTGTCTTGCAGGTAGGAGTAGTATACTTATAGGTATTGTTCCATAATTATATTCGCAATTTTGGTTTGGCCATCTATCTCTAGATAAAATACAGTTAAGAGTTGTGTTTAAATGCTTAATTATTTATATAGAGCTTACCAGAAGTCTAAAACAAACTAGCTTCTATGGTCGGATATTATTAAATTAGGAAGTCCGTGTAGCTTAAAGATGTACTTAATAAAACATTTGGCTACTAATATTGCGTTAATTAAGTCTATGGGTATTATATGTCGCATTTTTATAAGACAGTTAATAACTACTATAACATTTATAAACCTATTACTATTAGGCAAGTCGACTATAAAGTTAATTAAGATGTCGCGCCATCTTTGTATTAGAATTGGTAGCGGTTAAAGTACTCCTTGCTTCTTTACATAAGAGGTTTTTCCACACACGCATATCCTATATACTTGAACGTATTTTTATATATAGTTATATATTATAGGCTAGTAATATGCTTGTTAAACAATCTCATAAGTTTTTACACAGCTAGGATGCCCTATTATAGGGGAGTTATGTACAAAATTAAGTATCTTAAATTATAAAGGTTCGGAATTTAGAACTACTATTTTCTGTTAATAGTATAATCAATTATTTTAAATTTCGCATTTAGCAAGTGTAATATCCTTATACTGTCATTTTCCTATTTAAATTACTTTTATTACATCTATTATCCATACATTATTCTTATATTCGTATTCCATTAGCTTATCAATTTCTATTTCCTATTTATTAGCTTCTAATTTATTTCTGTTAAGTTCCGTATTTAGAAATATAGGATATAGTTTTTTAAAACGTTTAGGGGGCAATAGGATCTATAATTAATTTGTAATCCATTTATTTAAAGCGTTTACAAGTAGATCCTATAATCATTATATTAATATATTAGGCTTCTAATTAAGTTTGCCCAGTTAGTATGTAATCTTAAAGTTAAATTATAAAAGGTATTCGGCCTAACAAATTTGGCGCTGCGTTAATTACTTTATAGTTATAAAGTACTATAGGTTCTTATAGTCCATTAATATACATATTAGGAACAACAATCCTCTAAACTCAGGACACCATTATTTAAAGCATCTAACGATCGCAAGCAGTTCCTTATTATATATCTTATAGTTTAGTTCAATAGGGGCAAGTTTTTAGGAGAGAAAGGCTACTAGACATAGCTTGCCATTCTTATTATATTATAACAATACTCCCCCTAGCACATAATTGGACAAGTTTGTTTTAATAATATATTTAGGGTTAGGGTTAAAGTAGGCAAGAATTAGAGCAGTTATAAAGCAATATTTTAAGTTATTAAAAGCTTATTTGCATCTAGCGGTTCATTTAAATTTTACGTTCTTCTTTATTAGGTTTACTAATAGCTAGGCAATTTCTAAGAAGTAGTTAATAAATTATTAATAGAAATTTACAAATCCTAGAAATCCTTAAACATCTTATACATTGCTAGGGCTTCCCCAGTTTATAATTACAGTAACTTTTTTAGGGTCCATTTTAATTCCATCGCGGGATATAATTAAGCCTAAATATATAACCTTAGATGTGTAAAACTTATATTTCTTAATGTCGCATTATAAGCCTATATCTTATAAGCGCTTAAGGACCATTCTAATGTGTTTCCAGTATTTAGAAAGCAAGGACAAGTAGATTAAGATATTGTTAATATATATAGTAACAAATATATTAAGGAATTCACAAAGCGTATTATTAATATATTACTAAAATATACTAGGACTATTCTTTATGCTAAACGGTATTACTAAGTATTTAAAGAGTCCCCATTATGTATAAAAGGCTATATACTTCTTATCTTCTTTATATATACAAATTTTATTAAAGGTAGCAACTATATTAAGCTTTATAAAGTACTGTGCCTTTAATAAACAGTTAAGCGTCTCTTAAATTAGGGGAATTGGATATTAGTTTTAAATTATAATTACATTTAGAGCTTAATAATTAATATAGAATCTTAAGCCTCCTCCTAGCTTTTTAATAAATAGTATAGGTAAGGCAAATAGAGATTAACTAGGGCGAATAAATCCTTTTTCTAGATATTTATTAAAGTATTATCGCATTATAAGCAGTTCTTTTTATAACATACTATATAGCGGACCAAACTTTAGTATTATGCCAGGCTTAAGTTCTATCTTAAAATCGTGCTTATCTTAGTACAGGGCTAGTTAGTCTGCAAATCATTTTTTAAACTTATTAATTAAATTATAGTACTCTTTAGGCATAAGAGGTTAAGGATTAATATACTATTTCGGTTTTGGTGCTTTCTTAATATCTTCTATAGTCACAGCAAAGATTTTATAATCTTATTTTTTTACTAATAAGATAAAGGGCGCGGCCTGTATTATACAAATTTTAAAGGGTTTTAACGTAAAATCTTCGCATTCTTTACCATAATTAGTAGTTATGGTTTTATTATTTTGGTTTAAGGCTCATAGCAAGGGCAATTTGTATTATATTAAATTTAAATAGTTGTATATATATTTATAGGGCAAATGGTTTTTTAAGTAATAACTTCAGCAGTAGGTTATACAGAACTTTAGTGTTTCTTTAACCCAGCTAATTAAAGGGTTATGTCATTTTAGCCATCTATATCTAAGTATTACCTTATAATGCTTTAAAGGTGTTATAAATAGAGAAACATATTTAAGGTATTCGCCCATCCGCAATTTTACAAGAGCGTAGTGCGTTAGTTTACTATATATTAAGGGTTTACCGTTAAAGCCTTATAGGCCTTAAGGCTTATTAAGTTTCTTTAAATTTAGGTATTAAGTTTTCGTATAGTTTATATTAATAAAGCCTATGCTAGTAGCTCTACTATCTATAAGGATTTGTACTTCTTTCCATTTTCTAAGTGTTTAAATTTTACCAAGTATATTAAGGGAGTTGTGTTATATATTAGCGCTAGAAGAGCCTAGACACTTATACTCTTCCACTTTTTATCCTAAGGCGCGACTTGGCCCTAGGACGATTTGCTTTCCAAGTTAACTAAAGGCAAGGTGCTTTGTGGCGTATGAGTATAATTTATAGAATATGTACAATTTAAGGAACAAGAGGAGCTACGGCGGACTTTTTTAAAAGGGTAGGTTTAACAATTTCTTTAAATATGTCCCTTTTTACCGCATCCAAAGCATTCTCCATTTGTGGCTCGAGTTCTTTATTTATTAGTTTCTAAGGGTATATAGAATTAAGCGACATTAAGGTCTATAGGGTTATACATAGGGCTTTTAGGTTTTAGAGAGGGGTTGCGCTTTAGGGTATATACTGGTTTCGTGGGGGTTTAAACGTAAGGTATAGTTGGCTTTAGAGAACGAGTCTGTTTGTTATATTAGAGGTCCTTGTTAATTTGTTAATATATTATAGCAAATTCAGACAGGTTTTTTAGTAGTTCTCTACCTACTAACTGGGCTTTAATCTCATCCAAAATAGCTTGTTAAAGGGCAGCAACTCTAGCGGCTTTATTCCAATCTAGCTCGCTAATAAGGCCTAAAAATTCCAAAAAGAAGCTGGTAAAATCTCGGTTCCGTTATTACAGGTTCTTAAGTTTAGTGACAGCTATATGTTCACGGCTGGCGTTATTATATATTTATTCTAGTAGAGAGACAAAGGTTTTAAAATTAATGAAGGTGCTGTTATAGAAGAATGGATCCATAATACGTACAGTGTCTTTGCTTAAATAAGACATTCCATAGCTAACCTTGCTAGCTTTAGTAGGGTATTGGTTATAGTTTGTTAAAAGTTTAAGACGGAGCTTAGTTATAAAGGGATGTAGGTCGTTTTAATTTCTATTAAACATTAGAGGATCAGGGAGCCTTTTAGATTTTATAGCGGGTATTAAATTTATTATAGATACGGGTTAAGTTACTATTACTAGTTCAAGGTTCGCGTTTAAGGGGCCAGGCTTAGATATAGTTATTTTAATTTTATTTATAGGTGGTATCAGGGTCTCTAATATAAGTGGTTTGGCGTTACGGAGTTCTTCGCGGAGTGCTTCCATTAATTACTAATGCTGGGCTTCCAGTGCAGCCCGCTACTAAGTTAAAGCAATCATAAAGGCTTCTTGTATTGCGGTTAACTGTTCCCTAACTGGGGTTATAATGCTCGTAGTTAACGCGTGGGATTTAAGGTCGTTTGCCATTTTAATAGTAGTTGTTTTTTAATATAACGTAATATAAGGGCGCGGAGAGGCTTTAGGGAAGATTTGAAGGAACAATATAAATTCTATCTAAATCTAAGGGTATATAGTTCTTGCAGAGAACAAGACGTTGCGTAAAGAAGAGAAAGGAATAACAAGAGAATTATATAATTAAACAGTCAAGGGTCTTTGGTGGTTAATGCGTGCGCATATACGCACGCGGTCTTTAACGGACTTTAGTGTTACGGCGCTAGTAGAAAACAGTGGATTGTGGCGGACAATCGCAGACAGTTGTAGACAGTCGCTAGTGGAAAACGGTGGATTGTGGCGGACAATTGCAGATAGTTGTAGACAGTTTCAGATAGTTATCTGTTGAGTGTTTCACCGAGACATTCCTACTGTAACTGGGCTAGTCCCGTTACACTCCCTTCTTCCTCTATATGGGCTTGGGCCCTAATATAGCACTATTCTTCTTCTACTTTTTCCACCTGTTTCTCTAGTATGTCTTCCCTACTTTGGGGTTATTAGTTAGCTCTCCTATGGGGCACCCTAGGGTCCCTCTATAGTTTGTTTAGGCGTGACTTAATGTACTTTATAACACTAGAGTTGCGCTCCTTTTACACCCTTTATATTGCAGTGGCTTCAATATATAATTATAGGGGGGGGATATTAGCTTCCTTCTTAAGCAGTGCTATGGCTATTCGCTTATACCCACCTGTTATACTTTAAAGGTAAGCTGTTTAGACCTTTTAGAGTGGTTTAAGGAGTGCTTTAGAGGGGCCTTTTTTAGTTTCTCCTATAGCCCAAATACTGGATCTATATATTATGGTTGGCTGGACAACTGCTGTATATAGTAGGCGTGACCTCTAGAAGTATGGGCCCTATATAGAATTAACGATTCTGGATATTGCGATATACTACGCTTAGCCCTTATGGGCCGCTTATAACGCATATACGCTCCATCAAAGCTTATTATTTACCTATACTCCTAGTACCCTTAGGCCTTAAACTGGTTAGCCCCTAAAGCCTTGGATATAGATTATATGCTAGAAATCTGTAGATTAGTTGCGTTTTCTTATAAAATGGATTAGCTGGTATTTCTCTGGTAAGAATTGGACTCTGTGTCGTCTTGCCTATTCTATATAGGTGTTATAGGCTTTCTCTAGTGTTCTGCAGTTCTCTGCGGCTATTAGCCCATATATAATTGGGTTTATATTGTTAATAAAGCCTATCCCTTAGGTTGCCCCTTTTTTAAAGGACTTAAATAGGTTGCTTATAAAGAAAAGGAAGAGTATAAGTAAGAGGGGTAATCCTTATGGTATTCCTGTTATAACTGTAATAGGGGGGCTTTGGTATTTGCTAAAGACTAGCAATGTTTCTTTCTAGCCTATAAACCCTTAAACAAATTATACAGTCTATTTTGGGAAGCCCTTTGCCCTAAGGATATATAGGAGGCGCTTATAGGGTATATTATTATAGGCACCACTAATATCTAGGCTAAGTATTAATACTATAAAGTCCCTTTGCATTGCCTATGTAGATTTAATAGTAGTAGCGAGTAATATAAGTGTTAATAGTGTTAAGCAGTTCTTTCTTGCCCCTATTTAACTTTATAGTAGTAGGGCGTGTTCCTTAGCTGTGTCTGCTATGTGGTCCGCTACTACCCTTTCTAGGATCTTGCTAAGGGTGTTTTTTAAGGTAATAGGGCGGTAGCTTTCTAGGATTAAGTAGTCTGCTTTGCCTTCTTTTTATAGGATAACCGTTGTTATAGACCTTCTGAGTTGCGGGTAGTAGCCTATAGCAAAGTATGCTTTAGCTATATCTGCAAGCTAAGGTGCTATAAGTGGTCTATAGGTCTTTAAGGCCTTATTTAGTATCCCATCTGGTCCTAGTACTATATTATTTAAAAGGCAGCTAATAGTTCTGGCTATTTCTTCTGTTATTATGTTGCTGTTAACCCGTAGGTAAGTTACTGGTGTTTTACCTATAATGTTACTAAGGTCTACTGGAGCTGGTTTGGGGAAGAATCTTTTTATAAGGATCTTTGCCTTCTTATTGTTGTTATTAGTGGCCTGTAACTCCCCTGCTCTTTATAGGGGTAGTAGGTATAGATCTTCTACTAAGTGCCCTGCCTTTTTCTTTGCCTATTTTGCTATAGCCTAAAGGCCCTTATTATAAAAAAGGCTTAGGTTAAAAGTGTGCTTATTTATAAACCGTCTCTAGTTATTTCTTGCTTTTTTTTAGGGTATTCTTTAACTGGTTTCTTGTGTCTTTATATTATCTTTTATCTTTAGGGTTATAGCTACTTGTATATTTTCTTTTTGCTTATTATTGGCTGGCAATAAAAACCGCGCATTATGCGGACTATATATATTATTTATAGGGGCCCGGTTTTAAGACCGGGTAGTGCTCTTTTAGCCTATTTTTAATTGCTGCCTGGATCCTTTTTAGTCTTTAGTTAATTTCTTTAGGGGTGGCTAATAAGCCTCGCTTGTTTGGTATTAAGTAAATTTCTTCTTGGTCTTAAAGTTATTATTTAACTATACTAAGGAAGCTGTCTGTTTTAAGTTTTCTTATTATATATCTTTTGCTGTTTAGTTACGCCTTAATATTTAGGTCTAGCTATATTTGGATAGGGATATAGTCTAAGGTAAGTGCCTATTCTTCTTTAGGGTTATACCTTTTAAGTCTCTAGTATAGGCCTTTATCTATAAGTATAAGGTTAATTATACTTCTGGCGGTGCCTTATTGCTATATAGTTGCTCCTAGGGGGGTAGCTGGTTTAAGGCCCTAGATATCTATAGCTCTTAGTAGGTACTCTGCCTATTATTTAGCAGCAATATAGATACCCCCTTACTGCGGGTAGTAGAGGTTTATATCTCCTAATAAAATAGACTCTATGCCTTCGGTTTCTAGTAAGCTTATTATTAATATAATATTCTCTGTTTATAGGACCCCTTTAACCCTAGGGTTATATATATTAATAATTTATACTGGACCCCTATATGTCTAGATTATTATAACTGTAATATCTGGGTTAACTGCCTACTATAACTATAAGGATAGGCTGATAGCCTTACTAATTATAAAGTATACACGTATAGCTGCTTTTGGTTTATATAGGAGCTGGAATCCTTAGGGGCAGTATGTTAATTATGTGTAGGTATTATAATACGGTTCTTATATAGCAAGGATATAGTATTTCTTTGGGTTTAGACTGTCTAGTAGGGGCCTTATAAAACGGTGGTTTGTATTACCGCAGTTATACTATATAATAGATAGGTGGTGGACCCCTAGTAAGGGTTCTTTATCTCTTCTTTATTCCTCACTTCTTCTATTTCTACTTTCTTTAAAATTTTTAGAACTTCTATCTCTTATATTTACACCCTAGTCGCTACTTATTTTATATAGAGCTTTCTATTCTTATATCTTGTGTTTTTACTAGCGCTTCTATATCTAAATCTGTTATTATCTCTAGTTCTTTTCCTAATCTTACTAGTTGGCTATATGCCCTTTATAGGTTAGTTGCGAATGTTATATTTGCCGTATTAAGTCTAATTCTTAATTATCCTAGTTTTGAGCTTGCTATAGCTGTCTATAGGGGCCTTTCTATAGGGTATCCTCTCCCTTGTATCCCCTGTAACCCTTATATCCCTATTTAGTTTAGTGATATTACACGGCGTTGCTTTTAGCCCGTTAAGGCTTAGGATAGCTAGCTTAGCCCCCTAGTATTAAAGGTAGGGAACGCTAGGAGGGCACCTACGTCCCCCTAGCTTCTTGCCTATTGTTTTTATTTATATAACCTAGCGTGCAGTTACTCCTATAGCTATTAAGCCCTTACCTTCTGTTTCCTATATTTAATATAGCCTTCTCTCTCTTACGCCTTATATATGCTTTAGTGGCAGTTTATACATTTTATTTGGTCTTAATTTAAGCAGTATTTTGTATTATAGGGGCCTGCGCAGTGGCCGCAGCATACCTATACTGCGTATGTGGATTAGGTGTGTCCCTATTATATATAGTAATAGCACCGTTCTAGGCGTAGTCTATAGTTATAGAGCCTTATGTTGTATATAAGGCCATTTATAATTATTCCTTTTTAAATAAGAAGTTTTTGTATTCCTAGTATAAGTGTGCTAATAATAAGGGAGCTATATATTTGACTAGTGTCTCCCTAGTTATTACGGCGCTAGTGGAAAACGGTGGATTATAGTAGACGTTATGGTAGACGCAGAGTCACGTGAGCCCACATAACTCGCGGATTGTATAAGACTTTAAGCGACGCTGCCCTTCTTCTCCTTTTCTTTCTCTAGCTTTAGATCCTTATTTATAAACTACCAATTGTACAGGCTTGCGCGTCCCCCTTACCATGCTTGTGCCTTAATTAACTAAGTCGCTAATATTATCCAAAGCTCGTCTTCCCTTTCTTCCTAAGAAGGAACTTAAATATATCTATAAGGACACAGAATAGGACCCTAAGGACATAGCTAGGACTATAAGGATAGGACAGAACTAAAAGAACACAAATAAAATGCGAAACCTAAGAATAGGACACGCACGGACCAGAACCCCTGGAAAATAAACAAACAACAGGAAATTACCTAATACCCCTACCACTATGCTAAGAAACACAGCAGCTGGTAAAGCTGCTGTAGGACCCGTAAATACCTTTAATGGTGAAATAGTCGCCGTCTTAACCCCCCAGGAAGAGCTTACAGCAGCCAATGCCGAAATTAAATGGCTTTAAGAGCTGCTTAAAACCAGAGACACCCCTACGCCTAGCAATGGGTTATTAGACACCTAGAGACTTGCTATGGTCCTTAAGGCCCTAGCCCAATATATAGCATTAGTATTATTGCGGTCCGCGAAGGTTATAAACCCCTTATTGCTTACAGATGGAACCGACCCTATATTTAATAACTGGAAGCTTTAATTGCAGGACAAGCTTAAAGTTAATATGGACCACTTTCCTAATACCCAAGCTAAAATGGCATATGTCTTCGGCCGCACTGGTAGTGACATATAGACGCACCTACGTCCGCAATACGCCTAGGACTTAGCAGACCCCTTCCTCTTGGAAGAAGAGATAATTAACCACCTATCTTCCATTTATAAGGACCCCTTTAAAGTATAAAACGCCTGGCTTGATTATAAAAGCCTAAATATAAAAACAATAAAGACCTTCTTGGTCTTCCAGACCCGCTTTTTACATCTAGCTAGACAGGCTTAAATCCCCTAGGAAGATCTAATGCCAGACCTTTTTAATAAGCTTACCCTAGACCTACAGCGTGCTGTACTACTAGTTTATACTACTATATAAACGCTAAAGGAACTTACGGACCAATGCCTAGCTATTAACCAGGGCCTCTATTAAATTAAGGCATGTGCTAAGCGGTATAAGACTAGAAGCTCTGCTAACTAGAATATAAGTACTATAAGAACGGGCTACAGCGCCCTAGCAAGATCTGCAACCCCTATAGCACTAGCCGTACAGCCCGCCGCTAATTCAGTAGCTAGCCGTGCAGCTAGTCCTGCCGTGGGCCTAGCAAATACTTGGCCTATATATAGCAACCCCTATATACAAACCCTCAGCAATTAGGGAGCTTGCTTCTCTTGCGGCTAAAAGGGCTATATTGTAAAGGATTGCCTAATAAACATAAAAGCGGGCGAGGTTCTGTTAATCTAGAAGGATAGCACAGAGTTAGGAAAAGAGGAACCCTAGAGGAAGACTTCTCTCTAGGGTTAAAAGGGATTAACATGTCACATATTAATCTGGGTCGGCTAGTCAGTAGAAGAAGCTATACTATCCCTTATACTTTATTCCATAATAGATATTAAGTTTTAACCTCTGCTTTAGCTAACTCTAAAGTAAATACCTTTGCCTTAATAGACACCCAGTATGCCGTAAAACTGGCTAACTTTTTAAATGCATCTATTAAAGAACTGCCTAAACCAATTCCTATTCGTAGGTATAACGGACGGATAGGGCCACCTATTATGACTATCTTGCGGATCCACCTCTGTGTTAACAAACAAAGGCAGTATAATATCCCCTTGCTTATTACGGACCTAGGAAGCCATAATATAATTTTAGAAAGAAAATAGCTAGCCTATTTAGGCTTATAGCTTAATATATAGAGCAGATGGCTTATCTGGCCCAAAACCCTACCCCTAACCCCTTCCTTTATAAAAGAAATCAGCATTACAATAGAAAACCTCGTGCGGCCACAGGTAGACACCGTTCACTAGGCCGATGCTATGCGTAGGGACTAGGCCTTTGAGAAAGATGTACAGCTTAATCCGCAACGGGTCTGTATACTACGCCGCCCCCAGACTACCGATATCGCGCCGCCGGCACTAGAAATCTAGGAAGTTAGTAATAAGCCAGCTGGCTTAGGCCCTATACAGCTATAAAGAATAGCAAGGAATATTAGACGCCGTACTAAATATATAGACCAGAAAGATAACTTACGGAAGATGGAACAGGAGCTGAGGAGGGTTATAAACCCTTAACTACAGAATACGGTCCGCGGAACGTCCGTAAAGAAACCTATAGGCCTCCCACTAGTTAATATCTGCTGTATTAGCGCTATAGGATTCTACCAGAACTTAATACGGCCTAACACTGTTACCTTTATAACTAGCTTATATGAAATTGATTAGATAATTAAAGACAAGGAAGCTCTAGCCTATAACTAGCTTAGTAGGGAAAGCAAGCTTATAGATGAGGAGCTGGTAGAACAGAAACTACTCCGCCAATACCAGGAATTTAAGGATATATTCTCTAAGGCAGCATTTAATATACTCCTGCCTTACCAACCGTACGACCATAAGATTAAGATTGAGCCAGACAAAGAAAACACCTTTAGCTATAGCCCCCTCTGCTAGCAATCTACCAATAAACTACAGGCTACTAAGTAGTACCTTATTGATAACCTTAATAAGAGCTTTATTAAGCCTAGCCAAGTCCCCTTTGCCGCATCCATTCTCTTTACTAAAAAGCCTAATAGCGGACTCCGTTTCTGCATTAACTACTGTAAACTAAATTATATAACCCGTAAAGACCAATATCTGCTACCCTTACTTAAAGAAACACTAGTATATATAAGTAAGGCTAAGATCTTTATAAAGCTTAATATCCGCTAGGCCTTTTACCGGATTAGGATGGACCCTAAATCTAAGGATCTTACTACATTTCGGACCCGCTACGGATTATACAAATATAAAGTACTCCCTTTTGGACTGACCAACGGACTAGCTACATACCAACGGTATATAAATGACGTACTCTTTGACTACCTTAATAACTTCTGCATAGCCTACCTAGATAATATTATAATTTACTTTGAGGATGAACTGGAACATAAGGAGCATATCTATAAAGTCCTATAATGGCTCCGCGAAGCTGGTCTCCAGGCTAATATTAGGAAGTCAGAATTTAGTATTAAGCGCACTAAGTACCTAGGGTTTATTATTAGTATGGACGGAATTAAGGCAGACCCAGAAAAAACGGCTGTAATTAATTAATGGGAACTCCTAAGGACCGTAAAGGGGGTATAGTTATTCCTAGGTTTCTATAACTTCTACCAACGCTTTATTAAAGACTATGGTAGGATTGATTGGCCCCTTAACCGCCTTACTAGAAAGAACTAACCTTTCTATTTTAATAGTGCATGCAAAAAGGCCTTTAACGAACTCAAAAAGCGGCTGGTCTCTGCTCCGCTACTAGCCCATTTCCACCTAGAACAGCCCTTAATGTTAAAAACGGATGCTTCAGATGGTGTAATAGCTGCCGTCTATTCCTAGAAACAGCCAGATAGGGAATAGCACCCTATTGCATACTATTTAAAGACTATAATAGATGCTAAGCTAAACTACTACATCCATAACAAAGAGATGCTAGCTATTATTTCTAGCCTTTAGCACTGGCGTATATAGCTAAAGGGGACCCCTAAACCTATTTAGGTAGTTTTAGACCATAAGGCCTTAGAATGCTTTATAACTACTAAAGCCCTTACGGCCCGGTAGGCACACTAGGCGGATATTCTATCCCAGTTTAACTTCCTAATTATATATAGGCCAGGCGCAACTAACTGTGCAGATGCCCTTACAAGGCGTAAACAAGACTAAGATAATTAGATAGCCGCAAAGATTACATTACGGACCCAGATGCTGCTACGACTAGAGCACCTTGACCCCTAAATATAGGCAGAACTAAATACGGACCCCGTAAAGGCTAAGATGTGCCCTATTAACACTACGGAACTTGACCTTATTAATAAGCTACTATAAGTGAATCGTACAGCCCTTTCTCTACAGGAGTACCACAAAAAGGTAAAGGACGTTACTAGCCTATAGTCCCTTAAAAATGGATTACTTAAGCATTAGGAACGGCTAGTAGTAGTAGAGGAATAGAACTTACGGACTCGGCTTATTGCCAAAGCACATGCCCAGGCCTCTACGGCCCACCCTAAAAAAAATAAAACCCGTAGGATTATTGGCGATCGCTACTACTAGCCCGGAATAGTTATAGATATTAACCGTTATATACGGAACTACGACAGCTGCCGTAGATCTATAATCCCACAAGACAAGACCCTAGGACTATTAAAACCGCTCCCAATACCAGAGCGCCCCTAGCAGCACATCTCTATAGATTTCTATAAGCTACCTATAGACCGTAGCGGATATGATATGGCTATAGTTATAGTCGACCGCTTTAGCAAGCGCCCGTTCTCAATCCCTTATCATAAGAATATTAATGCTAAAGAGGCGGCCCGACTGTATACCCACTATATCTACCAAATTTACGGACCACTAGATACTATTATATCCGATCACGGGCCGCAATTTATATTGGCTTTCTAAAATAAGTTTACCCAGATCTTAGGCATTAAGCTAAAGCTTTCTACGGCATGCCACCCCCAGACAGACGGCCAGACGGAGATTATAAACCAGTATTTAGACCAGAGACTTTAACCCTTTATTAACTACTTTTAGGATAATTAGGCCAAACTGCTACCTCTAATAGACTACGCCTAGGCTACCCTACCCCACAACTCTACAGGATTTGCACCTATTTAGCTAGAAATAGGGTATTTACCCTATATAAGCTTTAACTAGGAAAGACCAGAAGGGCCACAGACTATACGCGAAAAACTATCTCATAAGGAAGCACGGCATTACGCTAAACGCTTAGAAGAAGCCTGGAAAGTAGCCTGTATAAACCTAGAAAAGGCCTAAAAATTAATGGAACAGTAGGTAAATAAGTATAGGTGTAAGCCCAACTTTACTATAGGCAATAAGGTCTGGGTTATAATAAAGAACTAGAAGACAGAACGGCCTAGCCGTAAGCTAGACTATTAGATAGCAGGACTATATAAGGTCCTTAAAAAGAGAGGCAACTCATATAAAGTAAAGCTCCTAGATTTAATCAAGGTCTACCCTATCTTCTCGCTAGATAAGCTATAGAAAGCTGCAAATAACCCACTACCTAGACAAAAGAATAAACCGCCCCTGCTAATTTAAGTTAATGGCGACAATAAATAGGAAATTAAAGAAATACTGGCCTATAAACTTATAAGGGGAACGCTAAAATATTGTGTTAGTTGAAAAGGATATAACTTAGACCCTACTTGGTACCCTATATAGAACTTTATAGGCAGCCCCTATAAGCTTTAGGACTTTTATAGCCGTTACCCCAACAAACCTGGACCGCTAAAATACCTAGATAAATGGATAGAATGCTAGTATGATAAAGGTAATAAGCTACCAGAAGAGCATAAAGATAAGAACGCCCTATGAGTATAATATGGACTACAAAGCCTAAGGGCAGGCTTTTTCAAAAGGGGGGGGGGGGGGGGTAATGTTACAGCGCTGGTGGAAAACGGCGGATTATAGTAGACGTTATGGTAGACGCAGAGTTACGTGAGCCCACGTGACTTGCGGATTGTATAAGACTTTAAGCGACGCTGCCCTTCTTCTCCTTTCCTTTCTCTAGCTTTGGATCCTCATTTATAGACTACCAATTGTACAGGCTTGTGCGTCCCTCTTGCCGTGCTCATACCTCAATTAACTAAGTCGCTAACACTAGTAAGTCTTTAGCGACCCTTATATCCTTTTATTGTTTTTATTATTTACTTAGTTTACATTTTCCTATTAAAGCTATTAGATTTAGGTGATTTTAAGTCCTAGTATAAGGCGTTCTATTTATCTTACTATCTCCTATATAATTACTATGTTATCTACCTAGCGTCCCTTTTTTACCCTAAGGCTTAAGGGAACTACTAGGACTTTGACTGGGTAATCCTTACAGAGTACTTTTATACCAATACATTCTCCTAGCCTATCCCCTACCCTTATAGCTTATTTCTTTAACTATTAGTTCTTTAGGGTAATTCCAATGTCTTTGCTTCTAAGGTGTTAGACTATAACAGCGTTATAGACCTCTTTACGGATTTTTATAAGGACTTCTATTTCTAACTATCCCCTAAGCCCCTCTACTTTTTCTGTATTTAGTTATATTATAATTATATACCCAGTTATTATCTTAAGGGGGGTGGGTTCCCTATGCTATAGAAGCGCAGCTATAGTAGCCTAGGTGCGGTTCGCCTGTAAGGGGGGTTTTTATTTATTTTTAATTTTGTTTAGCTATTAGAGGATTTAATTAAGGGTTTGCTAGAGGGGCGCCTAAGGTTTACTAGACTAGCGGAGCCATTCTACTAGCTGCGTTAGTTTATTATAGCTAACGGTTACTCCCCTATAATTCTAGATACTAAACGCGTCTAATAGGCTTTATATTTTGTCAGATGCCTTCTTAATAGAGGTATTTCCGCTTTATAGTATGGTATTTACCCGTCTTTGTTATAGAGGGCTATTACTAGGCGTGGTTCTAGCGGACGCGCGCGAGTACAAACCACCGTCGTTCAATATATGCCTCCCCTGCAATGCATACATCTTAGGGGGATTCTCTAGGTGTTTTTAGGGATCTTTTGGTTGGCTTTGGTCTTTTAGGCTAGGTGTAGCAAGAGCTTCTTCTCGTCCATTAAATTAGAAAATAGGTTTTCTAAATTTTTAGCGTAAAATACTATTATATATTATTAATTATCAGTTATAGCTATATAGGTAGGCTAGAATTAGGTACCCTAATACCTTTTAGTAATAGAGTTATCTATTAAGCTTTATATATTTAGATCTAAGTGGCGTATTAATTATACTCTCTACTTTAATAAGCCTTATATAGCGTTTAAAACCCTTCTTACTTTGTAGCTTAGCCTAGGCTATTATATAGTAAGTAAGTATACTTTAGTATTTTTCCTACTCCTTTCTCTACTACTTCTTAAATACTTTTTATACTCTAGCCCTTCTACTCCTTTTATACTATATTATAGATAAGTTTATTAGCTACTATCCTTTTAAGCTTATCCTATTTAGTAGGCTATATTAATAGCTTTATTCTAGGCTAGAGCTAATAGGCTATTATAGCCTATATAGTATTATATTCCCTTTTAATATATTCTCTTACTAGCCTCTCCTATATTCGTTTTATATAGGCTATAGCTAGCTTCTTTAAGTATATTTAGAGCGGCGGAAACTCTATCTTATACTTAAGCACTACTATTAGTATTAATTTATATACCACTATAATAATACGGAAGTATAAGTTCTATACTATACCTATCTAGTATAGTATAGTTTTACTTATCTCCTTAGGCTTTATCTACTCTAGAAGCGAGTATTAAATACTATATCTATATAGAATTACTAGCCGGACTATATTAGAGTATATTATCTATACCTTTTAAAGGGAGGCGCCCTATATAAAGGTGTTAAGCTATATTAGTATAGCTATTTAGGTAACTATATTTACCTTAATAATATTAATATACGGCCCCTATTTAAGCTTTAAGTTAATCTATACCCCTAGTATAAATATATTACTAACTAGGCCCTCTATAAAGCTATATATTAACTATAGCTTTTATATTAAACTTCTTATAGCTCCTTATAAAGTAGATAAAGTAATACCTTTTAGGAGTAAATACTACCCTATATTGGCGTGTCTATATTATATATACTTTATATACCCTCTATAGGGCTTTACAGTTTTCCTTTATAGTTTTACTATATGTTAGTATATTAGAGTTATTAATAAACTTAAATACTATAGTACTAAGCCTTAGAGTATACTAGTATTTATTTATATTATTTGCGCTATATAGCCCCTAATTAAAAGCCTTATTATTTAATCCTTAAGGAAGGACTTTATAAACTATACTATCTAATAGGGCATGGGCTATTCCTTTATATTATCAATTATTCTTTTATAGGAAACTTAGTTAAAGGCCTTAGAAATATTAAGGCTAAGTAGTAAGGCTACTAGGTATAGGCTATTCCTTTATAATATATATACCTATTAGGTTAATAGCTCTAGCGCTATCTATATTAAGCGCTCTAGCCTTATTTCTATTTAGCTAGCTAGTAGTATACCTATCTTTTCTATAAAGATAGATAGCTAGCTAGCTACTATTTCTTTTTTTAGTAGTTTCCTAATAGTATTAAGCAGCGCAATTAGCTAGTAGGCCTTTACTATAGTATAAGACAGCTTTTATGGTTTTTAAAGAACTACTATAATAGAGTTCTTAAACGGCTTTAGGTAATATATCATTACTATATAGCTGCTAAAGAGCTTAGCTAGCACTAGGGCTAGCTACCTTCTATATATTTTAAAGAATTAATTAGTAATATTTTTTAGGCCTATGGCCTTATTAGGGGCAAGCCCCTTTAGGGCCATAATAATATCCTCCTCTTCTACTTCTTTCTTTATAGTTTGCGGCTCTAGGTATATAAAATCTAGTATAATACATCGGGAAAATATGGTACCCTACCAATGGCCTCAATGGTTGGTGGTTGACGCAATTGGCGCGCAGTTGAGGGCATTTGGCAACTCGACCGACTAGCCTATGTCGTATTTTTTTGACACGCAGCC